>Ga0224495_10003046_pt1 | contig 10510 bp, 10 predicted proteins | sample SF_Jul11_sed_USG_FD_168128 | JGI IMG/M metagenome (GOLD analysis project Ga0224495, IMG submission 168128) | Sediment microbial communities from San Francisco Bay, California, United States - SF_Jul11_sed_USGS_4_1 | ecosystem: Environmental > Aquatic > Marine > Sediment | place: USA: California...
CTCGGTGGAGCAGAATACCTTGAACAGGTATCAGTGTTGCCTGAAGTCGATGCTGTGATGGCTGCCATCGTCGGAGCTGCCGGTTTGCGCCCCACATTGGCTGCGGCTAAGGCGGGCAAAAGAATCCTGCTGGCAAACAAGGAAACGCTGGTGCTGGCGGGAAATGTTTTCATGGATGCCGTACATGCAAGCGGCTCGGTGTTGCTGCCCATCGACAGCGAGCACAATGCGATATTTCAGGCACTGCCGCGCGACTATGATGGCGATATGGGTCGCAACGGGGTGCGGCGCATCCTGCTGACCGCTTCAGGTGGGCCGTTCCGCAACACTCCGCTGAGTGAATTGCAGAGTGTTACCCCTGAACAGGCATGCGCCCACCCGAACTGGAGTATGGGTAAAAAGATATCAGTCGATTCCGCAAGCATGATGAACAAGGGCCTTGAAGTCATCGAGGCGCACTGGTTGTTCAATGCCAGTGCCGACGATATTCAGGTGGTGGTGCATCCGCAAAGTGTGATCCATTCTCTGGTTGAGTACGTGGACGGCTCGGTGCTGGCACAGTTGGGCAATCCGGATATGCGCACACCGATTGCCTATGGTCTGGCTTATCCCGAGCGTATCGATTCAGGCGTGTCATCTCTGGACCTGTTTAAAGTTGCGACGATGAATTTTGTCGCGCCAGATTTCGAGCGTTTCCCCTGTCTGGCACTGGCATACCAGGCATTGCGTGCAGCAGGCACCGCCCCAGCCATATTAAATGCCGCGAATGAGGTGGCAGTTGCCGCTTTTCTCGACCGGGAGATCGCTTTTCTGGATATTCCACGCATTATTTCTTCGGTGCTCGACGATGGGGTACCGGTTAGTACGGTAGATACTCTTGACGATGTTCTGGGTGCCGATGAAGCAGCGCGACGTGTCGCACAGCAAAAAATCGTGGAGTTGGCGAAATGACAACATTGCTTGCCTTTGTCGGGGCGATTGCCCTGCTGGTTGTATTCCATGAATTCGGACATTACTGGGTTGCACGACGTTGTGGGGTAAAAGTACTGCGCTTCTCGATAGGCTTTGGCAGGGTCGTTTATAGCAGGCGATTTTCCGGTAATGACACCGAATGGGTGGTGTCGGCGATTCCTCTGGGTGGTTACGTCAAAATGGTTGATGAGCGCGAAGGGGAAGTGGCAGCCAAGGATTTGCCTTACGCGTTCAATCGCAAGCCGGTGTTGCAGCGCATGGCAATCGTGGCGGCAGGGCCGATTGCCAATTTTTTACTGGCAATCATGCTTTACTGGGTCCTGTTTATTCATGGTCTGCCGGGATTGAAACCCGTGCTCGGGGATGTTCCGCCCGGAACACCGGCTGCAATTGCACATATGCAACCCGGCGAGACTATTGTCAGTATTAATGGCGAGGCTGTTCCCAGTTGGCAGGAATTGCGCTGGCGTTTACTGGAGCTGGCGTTACGCCAGGATGCCGTTCCAGTTGAAGGAAGAACGGCTCAGGGAGAACTCGTTACCCATGATCTTGATCTGAGTGTTCTTGAAGCCAAGGATATGGATGGGGAGTTTCTGGATAAACTTGGTTTGCATCTCTTCCAGCCGACGATACCTCCCGTTATCGGAAAAATATCTGCGGATGGTGTGGCGCAAAGTTCCGGGTTACAGGATGGAGATGTAATCCTGAATGCCAACGAACAGAAGATGGAAGACTGGATGTCTGTTGTTGAAATTGTGCGTATGCATCCGGGAAAGGAATTGCGTCTGGATATTCAGCGTGGCGGGTTGAATATGAGTATTACACTGGTTCCTGAAGGCGTGGAAGAATCAGGTGTGATGGTGGGCAAGATAGGTGCCGGACCGAAAGTGGACGAGGCCGAATGGAAGAGCATGTTCATCGAGGTGAGTTATGGTCCTGTGGAGGCCATGATCCAGTCCTTGCGCAAGACATGGGAAACTTCGGTCATCAGCCTGAAGATGCTGGCCAAGATGGTCACAGGCGAAGTTTCGATGAAGAATCTGAGCGGGCCCATCACGATAGCCGATTATGCCGGTCAGTCTGCGGCAATGGGGATGGTTTCCTATCTTGGGTTTCTCGCTCTCATCAGTATTAGCCTTGGGGTGCTGAATTTGTTGCCTATACCTATATTGGACGGCGGACACTTGCTGTATTATGGCGCCGAGTTGGTCAAGGGCAGCCCTGTTTCAGAACGGGCATGGGAGGTCGGTCAGAATATCGGCATTGCACTTCTTGGCACGTTGATGGTCTTTGCAGTTTATAACGATATAACTCGCCTTGTTTCTGGTTGAATAATGAAATTAATCAAATTGGCAGGATTGATACTCCTGCTTGGTACAACTACGGCTAAGGCAATCGAACCGTTTGTCGTCAAGGATATCCGCGTAGAGGGAATACAGCGTACCGAGGCGGGTACGGTTTTCAGCTATTTGCCGGTAAAAGTTGGCGACACGCTGGATGATCGTCAGGCTGCCGCAGCGATACATGCCTTGTATGCGACCGCTTTTTTCAAGGATGTAAAGCTGAAGGTCGATAATGACGTGTTGATCGTATCGGTACGGGAGCGGCCTTCCATCGCCAGCATTGCCATCAACGGAACCCAGGATTTTCCGAAGGAACAACTCAAGGAAAGCATGAAGTATGCGGGCTTGGCCGAGGCGCGTATCTTCGACAAGGGTGCGCTTGAAAAAGCCGTGCAGGAGTTGAAGCGTCAATATGTTGCACGCGGGAAATATGCGGTCAAGGTGACAACCACGGTGACTGAGTTGGAACGGAATCGCGTCAGTGTCGTGTTTAATGTTGTTGAGGGTGAAGTCTCCAAGATCAAGCAAATCAATCTGATCGGCAGCAAGGTTTTTCCGGAGGAAGAATTGCTGGATCTGATGAAACTCAGTACGCCGGGCTGGTTTTCGTGGTTCAGTAGCAGCGACCAATATTCCAAGCAGAAGCTGTCTGCAGACATGGAAACGATACGTTCATACTATATGGACAGCGGGTATCTGGAGTTCAATATTGATTCCACCCAGGTATCAATCACCCCGGACAAAAAGGATATTTACATCACGATCAATTTCACCGAGGGCGAAAAATATTTTGTCTCCAAAGTGAATGTGTCGGGTGAGTTCCCTATTCCGCGCGGGGAGATCGAGAAGCTGGTGCAGGTTAAATCCGGTGATGTTTTCTCGCGCAAGGCCTTGACTGAAACCAGTGCGAAGATAGGAGAGCGTCTCGGTCAGGAGGGTTTTGCGTTTGCCAACGTGAGCGCTATTCCCGAGATCAACAAGGAAAAGCATGAAGTCTCATTTAATTTTTTAGTGGATCCGGGTGATCGGGTTTACATCCGTCGCATCAACATTGCCGGAAACGGCAAGACGCGCGACGAGGTAATCCGCCGTGAGTTCAGGCAGACCGAGGGGGAATGGTTCGATGTGGATAAAGTCAAGAAATCCAAACAGCGCGTAGATAAACTGGATTTCTTTTCGGAGGTCAATATCGAGACTCAGCCTGTGCAGGGTACAACTGACCAGATGGACATCAAGATGTCAGTTGCGGAAAAACCGACCGGAAATATTTCCGTTGGTGCAGGATTTTCGAGCGGAGAGGGGCTGGTGTTGACAGGAAGTGTCACCCAATCCAACCTGTTCGGAACAGGGAAATATCTGTCTACCCAGATTAATACAGGGAAGGTGAACCAGGTGTATTCCGTGTCCTATACCAATCCCTATTACACCGATGAAGGTGTGAGCCGGGGATTCGATGTGTACAAGCGCAATACCGACTCGCAGAGCACCGCAATCAGCCAGTATTCCTCGCATACACTGGGCGGCGGTGTGCGTTTTGGCGTGCCGATTGCCGACGATGAATCGATTAGTTACGGGCTGGCAATCGAGCGGACAGAGCTCGGGTTGTTCGCTACCTCGCCGCAGCGGCTGCATGATTACGCTGCAACATTTGGCGCGACCAACACCAACCTGATGGGGACGATAGGATGGGGCAAGGATAGCCGTGACAGCGCGATCTATACGACAGAAGGAACGGTTCAGCGTGCATATACGGAAATTTCTTTGCCGGTATATGACATGCGCTACTATAAGCTGAACTATGAGCATCAAAGATTTTTCCCGGTAACCAGGGACATGACTTTATTGCTCAATGGCGAGTTGGGATATGCCGGCGGTTATGGCGGGAAGCCATTGCCTTTTTTCAAGAACTTTTATGCCGGTGGCCCAGGCTCGGTGCGGGGGTATGAGTACAGCTCACTGGGACCGAGAGATGCGTCCGATTCTGTGTTGGGTGGACCGAAACGTGTAGTCGCCAACGCGGAATTGCTGATGCCTTTCCCGGGCATGGAGAAGGAAAGGTCGACGCGACTGAGCTTTTTTGTCGATGGCGGTGCTATCTACGGGCCGGGAGATTTGCCTGGCAGCGCAGGTATGCGTTATTCCTCGGGAACGGCTTTTACTTGGTTGTCTCCAGTCGGACCGTTAAAATTCAGTTATGCTTGGCCGCTGAACAGGCAAAAAGTGGATCAGGTACAGAGATTCCAGTTTACACTGGGGTCGATATTTTAGAGTGGCGTGGCTGGATTCACGGTGCTTAAGGAGAGGGATATGAATAAAACAGGAATGATCTGGGTTGCATTATTTGGTTTGTTGCTTGGCGTGGGCGTAGCGCAGGCAGAAGATGCATTCAAGGTGGGTGTGGTCGATACCGAGCGAGTCGTGCATGAAGCGATACCCGCGATGAAAGCAGAAAAACGAATCGAGAAAGAATTTACTGTTCGCGATCAGGAAATCAGAAAGTTGATGGAAACTGCAAAGGAATTGCAGGCCAAGCTGGACAAGGAAGGCCTGATACTTCCAGATAGCGAACGCCGCAGCAAGGAACGTGAATTGTCCGCGATGGGGGTAGATCTGGAACGTATGCAACGCGAGTTTCGTGAAGACCTGAATCTGCGCAAAAACGAGGAATTGGCCGCTGTACTGGAGCTGGCAAACAAAGCAACTCAATCGATAGCCGAATCCGGGAAATACGATCTGATATTGCAGGATTCGGTGTATCACAACCCCAAGATCGACATTACCGACAAGGTGATTCAGCTTCTTGACGATGAAAGCAAGACTGCGCAGTAAAAAGGTAAGGGCTGCATGACTGTTTCATATCGATTATCCGAGATTGCCGAGAAACTGGGCGGTCGTGTATTGGGCGACGCTGAGGTGCGTATTACCCAGATCGCGACGCTGGACTCGGCGCAACCGGACCAGATCAGCTTTCTCACCAACAGCAAATATCGCGGTCAGCTTGCTGAAACCCGTGCGGGGGCATTGATTCTGGCTGAGTCTGATGCGGATGTGACCATTCTGCCGCGCATCGTTTCAAATAATCCCTACGCCTATTTCGCAAAAGTCTCGGCACTGTTGAATCCAATGCCGGAAAACAAGCCGGGAGTAGATCCAAGCGCAATCATCGGTGCAGGTGCGAAAATAGCCCCGACAGCCAGCATTTCAGGCAATGTAGTGATCGGCGAAGGAGCAATCGTCGGCGAGCATGCAGTGATCGGCGCGGGATGCTATGTAGGAGCGAATACGCAACTTGGCAGTTATGCACGACTCTATCCACGCGTGGTGATCTATCACAATTGCGTAATCGGTAATAACCTGATTGCACATTCTGGCGTGGTAATCGGTGCGGATGGTTTCGGTATCGCAATGGACGAGGGGCGCTGGGTAAAGATTCCACAGATCGGACGCGTGATAATCGGCAATGACGTTGAGATCGGGGCAAATACCACGATAGACAGGGGTGCCTTGAGCGATACGGTGATTGAGGATGGGGTGAAGATGGATAACCAGATCCAGATCGCACACAACGTACACATTGGGGCGCATACCGCCATCGCCGGATGTGTCGGGATTGCCGGCAGTGCCACCATCGGAAAATATTGCCGGATAGGCGGTAGTGCCGGAATTCTCGGCCATCTCCAGATTGCAGACCATGTCGAGATCGCCTCGTTTACTCTGATTGGAAAATCCATACGCGAGGCGGGTAGTTACGCCGGGATATTTCCGTTCAGCCGAAACGATGAGTGGCGTAAAACGGCTGCACAGCTACGACATCTGGATGAGTTGGCGCACAAGGTAAAATCATTACAACAAGAGATCAAAGCCCTGAGGAGAAAAGAAAAATGAGCACCATGGATATCCATGAGATTTTGCAACGACTGCCACACCGTTACCCCTTCCTGCTGATAGACAGAGTGCTGTCCACCGAGCATGGAAAAAGCATCGTGGCATTGAAGAATGTCACGATCAACGAACCGTTCTTCCCCGGACATTACCCTCATCACCCTGTTATGCCGGGTGTGCTGATCATCGAGGCGATGGCTCAGGCAGCAGCGTTGCTTTCCTTCAGCAGCGGCGCAGACAAGGCTGACGACAACAAGGTTTACTTGTTCGTAGGTATCGATGGCGCGCGCTTCAAACGTCCTGTCAGCCCCGGCGATCAACTGATCATCAAGGTGGAAGTTCTGGCCAACAAACGCGGTTTGTGGAAGTTTTCTGCCAAGGCTGAAGTTGACGGACTTTTAGCTGCCGAAGCGGAAATCATGTGCACAATGCGGGACAAGTAATTCATGAGCAAGCGACATCCGACAGCCATTATTCATTCTGGTGCGAAGCTCGCCGACGATGTGGAGGTTGGCCCGTATTCCATCATCGGTGAGCATGTTGAGATTGGTGCGGGCTCCGTAGTCGGCCCTCATGTGGTGATCGACGGCCACACGACTATCGGCAAGAACAACCGCATTTTTCAGTTTAGCTCTATCGGTGAAATTCCACAGGATAAAAAATACAAGGATGAGCCTACCCGTCTGGTGATCGGCGACAACAACACTATCCGCGAATGCTGCACACTGAATCTTGGCACAACGCAGGATAAAGGCGTTACCACGATCGGCAGCGGCAACTGGATCATGGCTTATGTGCATGTCGCGCATGATTGCGTGATTGGTGACCACAACACCATTGCCAATGCGGTGCAATTTGCCGGGCATGTCGAGATTGGTAACCACATACTGATTGGCGGCATCAGTGGTATTCACCAGTTTGTTCGCATAGGTGACTTTGCCATGGTCGGTTTCCAGACCCGCCTGTCGCAGGATCTGCCACCTTTTGTAACTGCTGTTGGAAATCCTGCGGAAGTGAAAGGTCCTCATCAGGAGGGGCCGCGCCGCAAAGGCTATTCTGACATCCGGCTGGATATGATCAAGAAAATGTACCGTGCTTTATACCGAGCAGGCAGCAGTTTCGAAACAGCCAAACAGGAAATTGCCGCATTACGCGGACTGTCAGTGGAAGCAGATACGGACATCGATAACATGCTGTCATTCCTGAATAACGCCACTCGCGGCATAGTTCGTTAATTTTTATTATGCAAAAAAAAGTAGTGATAGGCATCGTCGCGGGGGAAGCATCCGGCGATTTGCTGGGCAGTCACCTGATGACAGCGCTGAAATTGGCGCGACCCGAAATACATTTTATCGGTATCGGCGGGCCGAAGATGAAAGCGGTCGGTATGGAGCTGATGTTTCCGATGGAAAAGCTGGCAGTGAATGGTTATATTGAAGTATTGAAACACTATCGGGAGTTGGTTGGAATACGCCGGAAGCTACGTGATCGTTTCCTGGCAGACAATCCGGACATGTTCATTGGTATCGATGCACCCGACTTCAATCTGGATCTGGAACTCGCCCTCAAGAACCAGGGTATACCCACGATACACTACGTCAGTCCTTCGATTTGGGCATGGCGCAAGGAACGAATAAAAAAAATCAAACGTTCTGTTTCCCATATGCTCGCGCTTTTTCCTCATGAGCCGGCGATATATCAGGAGGCAGGCGTTCCTGTTACTTATGTAGGACACCCGCTTGCCGACATGCTTCCGGAGCAGCCCAAACGTACGGAGATGCGAGAGCAGATGCGTATTCCTGCTTCCGCAAGAGTCTTTGCTTTCCTTCCGGGTAGCAGGCAAGGGGAAGTCAATCGGTTGGCGAGTTTATTTATCGAAACCGCAAGGCTGATATTAAAGGTGCATCCCAAAGCGCGATTCCTTGTCCCGCTGGTTAGTCGCGAGACACGAAGGATATTCGAGCAGGCGATCTACGATAGCGAGGCGCATGAACTTCCTTTCACGTTATTGTTCGGCCATGCACAAGATGCGATGATCGCCGCCGATGCGGTGCTGGTCGCGTCCGGAACTGCCACACTGGAAGCGGCGTTGTTGAAGCGCCCCATGGTGATAACTTACAAATTGAATCGATTGAGCTGGTGGCTGATGAAACGCAAAGCCTATCAACCATATTTTGGTCTTCCCAACATTCTGTGTGGACGTTTTGTCGTGCCTGAGATCATGCAGCGCGATGCCACACCGGAAAATCTAGCCAAAGCCCTGCTTGATATGACTGACGACAAGGATGCAGTTGCCGAGCTCGGAAAGATCTTTCTTGAGTTGCATCGGACATTGCGTCAGAACACGGCGCACAAAGCGGCCGAGGCAATCCTTCCGTATTTGCCAGATGGCAACTGATATCGTTTTGGTTTGCGGGGTAGATGAGGCGGGTCGAGGACCGCTGGCTGGTCCGGTAAGCGCGGCAGCAGTGATCTTGAATGATAAAAATCCAATACAAGGATTGGCTGACTCAAAAAAACTCTCCGAGCGTAAGCGTGACCTGCTGGCGCCCGTTATACGCGAACGTGCGCTGGCGTGGTCGGTTGCATATGCTGAAGTTGAAGAGATAGACGAACTCAACATTCTGCAAGCTACGCTGCTGGCGATGAAGCGCGCAGTTGAAGCGTTGCATATCAGGCCGCATCAGATGCTGGTTGATGGTTTATATTGCCCGAAAACGGAAATTCCAGGTCAGGCCATTGTGAAAGGGGATAGCAAAGTTGCTGTGATTTCTGCAGCATCGATATTGGCTAAGACCGCGAGAGATGAACTGATGCTGAAACTGCACGAGCAATTTCCCCAATACGGTTTTGACCTGCATAAGGGATATCCGACTGCTGCGCATCTGGCCGCATTGAGGGAACACGGGGTTTCTGCAGTGCATCGCAGGAGCTTCAGACCGGTTCGTGAATTGATCCGGAAATTCCCCAATGGCCCGCACGGGTGATTGAAATGCTAGTGAGCTTTCAGTTATGGTTCAATCCTTGGTAGATGTTGGAGTCCGGTGATGGTTTATCTCAAAATGCTTCATTTTATGGCTGCCCTGATCTGGGTTGGCGGTATGTTCTTCGCGTATGTGGTGCTGCGCCCTGCGGCTGTTGATGTTCTGGAACCTCCGCACCGTTTGCAATTGTGGGATAACGTTTTTCGCCGTTTCTTTGTCTGGGTGTGGGGTACGGTAGCAGTGCTGCTGATTAGCGGGTTCTACATGATCTACCAGTTTGGCGGGTTTGCCCATTTACCCATGCATGTGCATGCGATGCTTGCTTTGGGGTTGGCAATGATGGGGATCTACGCGCATGTGTTTTTTGCATGTTATCGCCCCTTGAGTGCGTATGTTGCCAAGCAAAACTGGAAGGATGCCGGTGCAATGTTGGGGAAGATACGCAAACTGATCGCTGTCAATCTGGTGCTGGGATTATTGACTGTCGTAATCGCGGTATTGGGCGCTCATTAAGGTATAAGTTGGGCAGAGCGAGAGGATGGGCTGTGTAGTTTGATATAATTCAAAACTGTCTGCAGTACTTGATGGTTTCCGGCGAAAACTGTGGCCAGGAAAAAATATTTCAACTTTTTTGGAGAAAGAATCGATGGACATTAATGAAAATGTCGCTCAACTCAAAGAGCGTCTCAATAAGGATAGTGGAGATATCGATGCCGCGATTTCGTTGGGAAATATTTATTATGATGCCGGTGATGCTGGGCAAGCCATCCTTTATTACCGTCGCGCTCTTGATATCAATCCCGATTTGCCGGCTGTTCGAACAGATCTTGGCACGATGTATTGGCGCAATAACGATATCAGCATGTCTGAGCAGGAATTTCGTGCGGCGATTTCTAGCGATGCAGGTTTTGGTCATGCCTATGTGAATCTTGGTTTGTTGCTGCATCGTGCAAAGAATGATGTTTCTGCGGCACGTGCCCTGTGGCAAAAACTGCTGGATATTAATCCGGGTCATGATGCGGCGGCTAAGGCACGTGAGTTGTTGCAGGAAACCAGCTCACAGGCGACCAAGCATTGATGTTTGTGTTGACACGTATTTGACTCGATGATCACACACTGGGACCGGACATTGAGCCGGTCCCTTGCTTTCTTACCTTTGAATTTCTACGGTCAGGATTGATGATTTTATGGAATTGCCAGTATCTGTTGATGATATGAAGCACTCGCACCGGTTCGACGAGGGAAACCCGCTTGCCGAAAAGAACACCTTGCGCGTCGCGATACTTACCGCGACGATGATGGTGATTGAGATTGCGGGCGGCTGGTATT
>Ga0224495_10003047_pt1 | contig 10507 bp, 20 predicted proteins | sample SF_Jul11_sed_USG_FD_168128 | JGI IMG/M metagenome (GOLD analysis project Ga0224495, IMG submission 168128) | Sediment microbial communities from San Francisco Bay, California, United States - SF_Jul11_sed_USGS_4_1 | ecosystem: Environmental > Aquatic > Marine > Sediment | place: USA: California...
TGGCCGCGCCGTTCTACGTCGTCGCGCAAATCGGCCCGACCAATCTGGTGCGGGCGATTCAAAGCGGGACGTGGACCGTGCAGCCGGGTAATACCGCCAACACGACCGCGTGGCTCGTCACTGGCACCGGGGGAACCTTCCCCGCGACTCAATCCGGGACCTGGACGGTGCAGCCCGGCAACACGGCCAACACTACCGCGTGGAAGGTCGACGGCAGCGCGGTCACTCAGCCGGTCAGCGGGACAGTGACGGCGAACGCGGGCACTGGCAACTTTGGCGCGAATATCACTCAAGTCGGCGGCAACGCGATCGCCACCGGCAACGGCGTAACCGGCACCGGCTCGCCGCGCGTCACGATCGCCAGCGATAACACCGCCTTTGGTGTCAACGCCGCGCAAAGCGGGGCGTGGAGCGTGACAACTGTCGGCGCCAACAGCAACGCGACGATCAATTGCACCGCCAACACGTTTTTGAATATGTCGACGGCGACCACGACGCAGATCGTGGCCGTCAGCGGATCGACGACCATCTATGTCTGTTCATTCTCCATCGTTTCAAACGGCGGCACGGCGAGCACCGTTAAGTTCGTGCGCGGCACCGGCACGAACTGCGGCACCGGCACCGCCGATGTTAGCAGCGGCATGCCGTTGACCGCCGTGACCAACACCGTCGGCATCGCGCGCGGCTCCGGCCGAGGGATGATTTTAAAAACCAACGGCAGCGACGCGCTGTGCGTCACCAGCTCTGGCGCGGCAACCCTTGGAGTGGATATTAGCTATGCGCAGTTTTAAGCGAGTCCTGGTTTATCTGTTGCTGTTGACGCTCGCGCTACCGGCGCGGCTGTGGGCGGCTGCGACGACTCATGCCGTCGCGACGGCCAGCACGTCCAACGCGACTAGCTACGCCAGCGGCGCGTTTACTCCCGCCGCCAATGATCTCTTGATCGCCTTCGTCGTCGCCAGCGGTACGGTTGCCACCGGCACGATGACCAGTTCGGTGGGCGGTCAAACGTTTACCAAGATCACGTCTTTTGCCTACAGCGCATCGGCTAACACTGTTTATGCGTTTGTCTCCGATCAACTAGTTTCGGCGACCTCGCAGACCGTGACCTTCGACTGCACCGGCGACAACGCCACCGGCGCGGTTATTTTTGTCGCCCGTATATCAGGCATGAGCCGCACCGGACTATCGGCGATCAAGCAGAGCGCCGGCCAAGCCAACCAGTCAGCGTCAACGACTCCGGCGCCGGCCTTCGGCGCCAGCGCGCTAACCGGCAACCCTACCCTCGGCGTGATCGGCAACGCCACCAGTCCAGCCGGCATGACGCCGCCCACGGGTTGGACCGAAAACGCTAGCGGTGACACCGGCTACAGCACGCCGACCACCGGCGGCGAGTACGTCTACCGCGACAGCGGTTTCACCGGGACGACGATCACCTGGGGCGGCACATCGGCATCGGTATTCGCCAGCTTAATCGTCGAGCTCGACACCAGCGCGCCGCCGGCTTGCACGCGCGGCGGTCTGTCGCTCTTGGGGGTGGGGTGTTGATATGAGCACCAATGCTTTTAAATTCACCGAGCCCGCCGCCGGCATAAACCTGGCCGGTAAGAACGACGCCGACGCGCACCGCCTCCAGGGCACTTACCAGGAGCGCGGCACCACGGCGACGCGCACGTCGACGACCGGCACGGCTTCGGCCTCGATCCTGGCGGCCAACGCGGCGCGCGTGCGCGCGTTGTTTTTCAACAATGGCGACGTCGACTATTTGCTCGGCGAGGGCACGGCGACCGTAACCAGCGCCGACAACACCGTGCGCATCCCGCCCGGCGGATCGTACATGATCAGCGACTACCGCGGCGCGGTGCATGGCCTATTCGTTTCGACGCCAGGCAGCGGCCAGCTGAACATCACGGAGATCACTTTCTAATGCCGATCCCGGTCCTACTCGCCGACCAGCAAGTTTTCGGCACCCGCCTGCGCGGCGCCGACTTGGTGCTGTGGTCCGACGAGGAAATGCGCGCGGTGATCACCGCGGCGGATCAGGCGACCGCCAATCCGCTGGTCGGCCTACTAAATATCATTGGCGCGGCGGGGCGGATGGATTTCGGTGTGATTGTGCCTACTGACCTAACATGAGGGGTTATGAGCACTGACAGCGCGGTGATTGGCTATATGCCCAAAGTTACCATTGACGCCGGCAACCCGGAGGCGGAGAAATATGGCAAGCTGTGGCAGCGCGATGAATATCGCGCCGTTGCCCCAGGTGAAAACTTGGCGAGGCTGTTTCTCGATCGCGCGCGCCCGCGCGCCGGTGCATCGGTCCTAGATATTGGCTGCGGTACGGGGCGGGGCGGCTTGACGCTGGCGGTACTCGGCCAGCTTAAAGTAACCATGATCGACTTCGTCGCCAACTGTCTTGACGACAAGGTGCGCGCGGCCATCGCCGGGCAGGCCGACAAGCTGGCGTTTATCAAAGCCGATATTGAAAAGCCGCTGCCGGCGGCGGCACAATACGGATTCTGCACCGATGTGATGGAGCATATCCCGCCGGACAAAGTCGATTCGGTGTTAAACAACATCTTGCGCGCCGCTCAATATGTATTTTTTTCAATCAGCAATCAGGATGATGTTTGCGGCGCTCTGATCGGTGCGCCGCTGCACCTCTCCGTGCATCCCTTTGCTTGGTGGGAGGCGAAATTTGCCGAGCGCGGTTGCAAGATTGTTTTCGCGCAGGATATGGGCGGCACGTCGCTTTTTTATCTCAGCGGATGGATCGACGGCCAAGAGGTGGTCGACGCCGGCACGCTCAACGCCGAGGAGCAAACCATCCTGGCTAATGTGAAATACAACAGCGCCGCCGATTGGCGCCAGGTCGAGCCGCACGAGAGTAACGACATCGAGGTTATGATCCTGGGCGGCGGGCCATCGCTCGCTGAGTACGAAGCGGAGATCAAACAGCAGCGCGCCGGCGGTGTTAAGCTGATCACTCTCAACGGCGCCTATAACTGGGCGCTGGCGCATGGCCTGGTGCCGTCGGCGCAGATCATTGTCGACGCCCGGCCTTTCAACGCGCGCTTTACCAAGCCGGTGGTCGGCGATTGTAAATATCTGATCGCCTCGCAGTGCGACCCATCCGTGCTTGATGGCCTACCGGCTGAGCGCACGTACCTATGGCACACCAGCGCCGAGTTTATCCAAGGCGCGCTCGACCAAGCCTATGATCGCTGGTGGGCGATCCCTGGCGGCTCGACGGTGTTGCTGCGGGCGATCCCGCTCATGCGCATGCTGGGCTATCGCAAATTTCACCTATACGGCTGCGATAGTTGCGTGATCGAGTCGCGCCATCATGCTTTTGCCCAACCCGAGAACGATTCGGATTATCTGTTGAATGTCACCGTCAACCCGGATGGCCGCATCTTTAAGTGCCATCCCTGGATGGCATCTCAGGCCACCGAATTTATTTCGCTGATCCGCTATCTCGGCGATGAGATAGATCTTGAAGTGCATGGCGATGGTTTGTTGAGTCATATTTTAACGGTAGGGGCGGCGCTGGCCGACCTAGAAACGGAGCTATAAATGGCAGCTGGAACCTGGAAGATTTACACCCGCGCTAAGCGGATTATTGGCACCGGCGGCAACGCCATGACCGCCGGCGGGATTACCCTCGGCGTTGGGGTTTTCAAAATGTCGCTACACCGGGCCTCTGCATCGGCGAACATTTTGAAAATCTCTAACGGCGGCATCTCGACCTTCGCGTCGGTGCCGGGCGAGATCTCGGCGGTGGGCGGTTACGTCGCCGGCGGGCGCAACCTGGCGCCGGCCGCGGGTAAATGGACGGTGGGCGCGAGCGCGAAACAGATGCAGTTTACATTCACCACCGCGGGGCTAGTGTTCACAGCCTCGGGCGCGAGCTTGAGCAATATCAAGTATGCGCTGATCCGTACATCGTCCGGCGCCGGCGCCGGCAAGGTGGTGTGCTATTGCACGCTTTCGACCGCGGCGTTCACGATTACGAGCCCAAACACATTGACGATCATCCCGGCGGCCACCGGAGTTTTCACCCTGGCGTAAATTCGCGGCTGAGCGACCATGCGATTCCTCGGACAAGTTGCGGCGGTAGTTTTATCGACGGTGTTGACGCCGGGCGCCGGCGCGCTCACCGCCATCGGAGACGCGCCGCGCACTGACCGTGGCGTCATCGGTGCCGCCGGCGCGTTGGCCATCACCGGCAGCACGCCGACAGTCAATCAATCAGGTACCGGCAACACCAACATCACGCCGCCGGCCGCAACCCTAAGCTTCGCCGGCAACGCACCACGAATCGACCTCGCGCTAACTATACAAGCCGGTAATCTAACCATCGCGGCCACCGCGCCGCGCAACGATCGCGGCGTGATCAGTGCCGCCGGCGCGATCACCGCCATCGGAGACGCGCCGCGCACTGACCGTGGCGTCATCGGTGCCGCCGGCGCGTTGGCCATCACCGGCAGCACGCCGACAGTCAATCAATCAGGTACCGGCAACACCAACATCATGCCCGTCGGCGTCGGGCTGACGCTCGCCGGTAACGCGCCGCGCAACGATCGTGGCGTGATTGGCGTGGCCGGCGGGCAAAGCATCGTCGGCGCCGCGCCGGCGGCGGTGCAGGGCCGATCCATCACGCCGGCAGCCGGGGCGCTCAGCGGCAGCGGCAACGCGCCGCGTAATGACATCGGCCTCGTTGGGACGGTCGGCGGGCTGACGCTCGCCGGTAACGCGCCGCAGGTCGTCGACAGCGGTGCCATCCCGCCGCCGGCCATTATCCGCTTCATCAACGTCGCGATCTCCACCGGGCCAAGGCTGAAGAATGTCGCGATCTCCACCGGGCCAAGGCTGAAGAATGTCGCGATCTCCACCGGGCCGCGGTTTAAGAGTGAGGCGATAAATTAATATGCCAACGGTTTTCAAAGATATTTTGGAAAAGACCACGCGTAAAGTTACTTGCGTGGTGGTCGATGAAAATGACGCGGCCATTCCAGCCGCCAGCCTGTCCACGCTGACGCTGACGCTCTACTCGTTGCACACCCTGGCGGTGGTCAACTCGCGCAATGCCCAAAACGCGCTCAACGCCAACAACGTCACCGTCGACGCCAACGGCGTGCTGACCTGGGAGATTCAGTCCGCCGACAACCAAATCCTCGACGCCACGCGCGACGTGGAGATCCACCGCGCGCTGTTCGAGTGGACCTGGGCCGGCGGCGCCAAGGCGGGCAAACATGAAGTCGATCTTCATGTGAAAAATTTGCACAAGGTGGTCTAGTTTACAGTGGTCAGCGATCAGCTTTCAGCTTCGGAAACTCCGGCTGACCGCTGACGGCTGAAAGCTGACATCTGAAAGCTATTGAATAACCCATGCCCCTCGCCCCTTTACGACTTTGCTCGCGGCCAGGGTGTGCCAGCCTCCAGCCCTGCGCCACGCACGCGCGCGAGGCTCGGCGCAGCGCTGACGCGCGCCGCGGATCGAGCGCGCAGCGCGGCTATGACCGCACCTGGCAGCGTTTGCGGGTCATGGTGCTCAACGCCGAGCCGGTGTGCCGCTATTGCCAGGCGCGCGGCCAGCTGAGGCCAAGCACCACGGTCGACCACATGACGCCGCTCAGCCGCGGCGGCGCGCGTCTGGACCGCGCCAATCTGTGCGGCTGCTGTGAGCGCTGTAACTACTCCAAGGGCGACCGGACGGCCGAGGAGTTTTTGGCGGCAATGGAAAATTGAGAATGGAGAATGTTCGGATCCGGGTGTTCTCCCGCAAAGGGGCAAAGGCGCGAAGTTCGGATATCAGTTCACTAGAGAGGATAACGTAACCGGATGAACATGGAATCCTTGGCTTGGTCCAGCGTCGTGTTTGCCGCGGCGTTTGTCGTCGGCGGTGAGGCCGGCCAGGCCATTGAGAATGGCGCGGTGAGCTTTGAGCAGCTGTTCCAGTACGTCAACGGCGCGATCATCATCGCGATCATGGGCATCACGACGATTTTGCGCCAGGTCGGCGGGCGGGCGTCGTCGCGCTGGATTCCGCTGGTGCCGATGCTGTTGGGCGCGGCCTGCGGCTGGCTAGTCGCCGACGATAACATGTCGCTGCGCCAGATCATCACCTGGTCATTGCTCTACAGTGGCGCGGCCAGCGTCGGCTATATGTTCGTTTGGAAAACCATCATCGCCAAGGGGCTAAAAGATGAAGAATAAAGTATGCAGCGTCAAGCGCGAAAGATTGTTGATCGCACTTGCCGCCGCGCTGGAGTTGGCGGCGGCGATCGCGCTGATCATGAGCCGCTGACAATCGCTGGTTAGGAACGCCGCATGCCATTCACTACCGAAATCAAAGTCGCGGTGCCAAACGATGAGCATGGCACGCCGCTGTGGCGCGTGCTGGAGCCGCTCAATTTTCACTCGGAAAAATTCAGCAAACATTACGTCGTGCCGGCCGGCTTCCTGTCCGACCTGGCCAGCGTGCCGCGGGTGCCGATCTTATGGCTGGTGGCCGGACGGGTCGGCAACGCGGCGGCCATCGTCCATGACTGGCTCTACAACTATGGGGTGAAGTTCAAGCAGATTGCCGACCGGGCCGAGGCCGACGAAATATTTTTTGAAGCCATGGTCGATTGCCGCGTGCCACTGTGGCGCGCATGGGCGATGTTTGGCGCCGTGCGCCTGTTCGGCGCGGCGAATTTCAAAGACAGAACTGGAGCGGTCAAGTGATCGACGCATCGCACTTACTTTACGAGGTGATCCGGCCGGTGTTGCGGGACATCGGGTTGGGCGGCGTGGCGGCTGAGGCTATTGTGTTGGGCACGGCCTGCCAGGAGAGCAGGTGCGGCACTTGGCTGACTCAACTTGAGCACGGCCCGGCGCGGGGTATTTACCAGATGGAATCGGCGACCCATGACGATATTTGGGATCGCTGGTTGATCCACGATCAAGAGCTGGCGAAGAAGGTCAACCGCTGGCGCGTGCGCTTCGGCAACGGCGCCGGCGCCGACGAGATGGTCGGCAACCTGTACTATGCCACCGCCATGTGCCGTCTGCACTATCGCCGCGTGCCGGCCGCGCTGCCAAGCGATCTGCCGGGGCAGGCGGCTTACTGGAAGCGGTATTACAATACCCCGGCGGGCGCCGGCAGCGCCTCGGACTACATGGCCGCCTGGCGCCAGTTCGCGCCGCAGATGTGGACGTGAGAAAAATAAGTTGAAAATCGGCGGATAAATGGACCTGACCAAGTTGCGCGCTTACGAGGATCGCGCCGTCAAGGTGGTGGAAACGCTGCCGCGCATCGAGCAGTTGATAGCGCTGCGCTACCTGCGCACGCTGCTAGGCGTCGCCATCGAGGACACCCAGCGCGAGATCGTCAAGGAGTTTAAAAAGATCGAAGGGGGCTGACATGATCAGAGCATCTCTCGCAAAGGCGCAAAGGCGCAAAGGTCGGATCGCCGCGCTGTTGTCGGCGGTTTGTTGTCTGTTGTCCATCGCCGGATGCGCATCGCTGATGACATCCAAGACCGAGGTTGAGGTCGAGCATCTGGCAGATGGCACTTGCCGGGCGCGCTACCGATCCGATAAGGAACAGCAAGGTTTGACGGCGTCGGTGTGCGGCGGATCGCTGACGGTGGACAAGAGCGGCACGTTGGAGAGCGTTGTGGCGGCCACCGCGCAAACGCAAGCGGCTATCGCCAGGATCGTCGAGCAACTAGCCGCGGCGGCCAAGGCCGGGGCATTGGCGGGGAGCTGACGAGATAATTGATCTTTTTATTGCTTTTCGCTTTGGCGCTGGCGCCGGGTGAGTATCCGGCGCAGGTGGTGCGGGTGATCGACGGCGACACCGTGGCTGTGGTTGTGCGGGTATGGCCGGCGGTGTTGATCCAGACCTCGATCCGGCTATTGGGCGTCGACACGCCGGAGCTCAAGGGCAAGTGCGAGAGCGAGCGCGCCAAGGCGCGCGAGGCCAGCGCGTTTGTCAAAAAGCTGTTGCCCGCCGGCGCGCAAATCACGCTGCGCAAAGTCAAGCCCGACAAATACGCCGGCCGCCATGACGCCGACATTTTTATCGAGGGCGACCGCTCGTTGGCCGACGCGCTGATCGACGCCGGCCTGGCGCGCCGCTACGACGGCGGCCGGCGCCAGGGGTGGTGTGAGGTGATTGGAAAGTGATTTGGTCTAATGCGCGGCCAGCGCGCTCTGGCAGTGTTTGCACTTGACGGCTTTTTTGTTGATCCTCTCTTGGCAGTGCGGGCAGGTCTTGGACGAGGCGCGGCTGTCGAGTAGCCAGCCGGCTAGGATCAGCGCTACGCCGAGCCAAACCATGAGCCAACCGCCATGGTTTACGGTGGCTACAGAGCAGCCGCCGAATACCGCGAGGATGCCCAACACGATCAAAAGCAATGCGATCGCTCCCAACGGTCACCTCCCTGTAACCAAGTTGACTGGGTGTAAACGGCATGTCGCCGTTAGTTTCGCTGGCGCCGGTGGCGCTTGAGCTTGTAGTATTTCCACAAAATTGCCAGCTCGCGGGTCAGGGTCTGTTTGATGGCCTTATCGTTACCGCGCAGCATCAGCGTGAGCCTGACGCGCAGTTGCCTCGACGATGCTCTATCCATGGCGTGTACCCCCGCAGAGTCAAGCGGAGTGCCACGCCGTTACCCTCTAGTCACGATCCTTTCTTTGTTTGGTTCGCCCTTCGTACAAGTCCCACCATAGATCGATCTGCCGCTCTATGTGTTTGGTGATTTCTTCGTCCCCGCTTTTGATTAGGGCGTCGAAGCGTTCAACGGCGCGCTGCCCGGTGCGGCTCAACTTGGGGCCGTAGCGGGCGGGATCTTCTTTGACGGCGGCATCGCCGTGCATGAGTTCGTCAACCGAAATCCCCAAAGTCTGCGCAATGGTCGGGCGTGAGAGCGGCGTGGGGACGTTTTCGCCGGTTCGCCAACGGTGAAATAACGCCGATTTGACGCCCAATCGGCGCGCCGCTTCGCTCTCGTTCGATCCGCACAACTCGTAGAATTTATTCATATTTCTAACAAAAGCCGGGAACCTTGGCGCGGGCGCACCAATCCCTTCTCTACTTTTTTTAGAAAAAATACTTGACACGTTTCTACTATTCGTATAAAAGCTATGTCTACAATGACTCAAAACGTATCACAAAACGATCTGACTCCCAACACTCAGAGCGGCAACGACGACATCGGGCAGCTTTTGGATTCCGCCCAGATCATGCGCGCGCTCAAGATCAGCCGGCCAACGTTTCACCGGATGATCAACAAGGGCGAGCTGCCGGTGATCAAAGTCTCGGGGCGGTGGAAGATATCGCGTGAGGTGCTCAACAATTACATGCAGGGCGGTGCGCAATGACTCGTGCAAAATTGATAGATGGCGGCGATCAGCGAACAGCGATCAGCTGCCAGTTTTGCCATCGTAGCGTGAGCGCTGAGCTGGTGGCGGTGACGGGTTATGCGTCGGCGCGGGCTTGTCCCGAATGCGCCGGGCGGCTGGATCTGTCGACTTGGCCGGCGCGGCGGATCGTTGAGCGATTTCGCCGCCATTGGGACGGCGCCCATGGGCAGCCGGGCGCGCTGGCGAAAATCCTGGTGGTCGAGGGCTCGCCGGAGTTTCAAAAACTGATCGAGGAGTGCGCGGGACAATGAGCACGGCAGGTAAAACTGAAGCGAAGAGATTTTTGGCGTTTTTGCTCGCCGAGTTTTTCCGACCGCGCGCGGTGCATTTAACAAAATCTCGCACGATCACTCGGCGTCCGGTGCGCGTCGGCGCGAGGATTCGTGTTTGCCCCGGCGGGCACCATGCGTGGTTTGAGTCGGATGTTGGGCCGGTGCGCAAGCCTTGGCGCGGGTGAGAGGGGCTATAGCGAGCAAATCATGGGTGATCGAACAGGCATTGAGTGGACCGACGCGACTTGGAATCCGGTGACGGGCTGCACCAAGGTGTCGCAGGGGTGGAAGAACTGCTACGCGGAGCGGGTGTTCCCACGGGTGTATGGGCCGAAAAGTGAGATGTGGTCCGAGGGCGGCGGTTTGATGCGGCCGCGTCGATTTACCGACGTCGCGACCCATCCCGAGCGGTTAGATCAACCGCTGCGCTGGAAGCGCCCGCGGCGGATCTTCGTCAACTCGATGAGCGATCTGTTTAATGAGGCGGTGCCGGATAGGTTTATCATTTCTGTCTTCAACGTGATGCGGCAATGCCATTGGCATATTTTTCAGGTACTGACAAAACGACCAGCGCGCATGCGTGATTTTTGCGAACGACTGCGATTCAGGGGCGACGGTTTGGGTAGGATGTGGCTGGACTTGCCCGGCGAGTGCACCGGTTATCGACTAATGGGCGGCGGCGGTTGCACCGGCCTGAGGTGGGTTCAACTCGGCGTCTCCTGCGAGGACCAAGCGACGGCGGATGAGCGGATTCCGCTGCTGCTGCAAACCCCGGCGGCGGTGCGGTTTGTCTCGTTGGAGCCGTTGCTGGGACCGAT
>Ga0224495_10003048_pt1 | contig 10506 bp, 8 predicted proteins | sample SF_Jul11_sed_USG_FD_168128 | JGI IMG/M metagenome (GOLD analysis project Ga0224495, IMG submission 168128) | Sediment microbial communities from San Francisco Bay, California, United States - SF_Jul11_sed_USGS_4_1 | ecosystem: Environmental > Aquatic > Marine > Sediment | place: USA: California...
TGGAGAAAATAAGCGCCCAATGGAAGGATTATATTATCAACAATGCCGAATCTGACAGGCAGCAGGCAACAAAATTAGGCATTAAGCCCAGAAAGGAAATTTTGACTATTTACAACGGAATAGATGCGGGTAAGTTGGAGTTTTTAACCAGAGAAGAAGCGAGAAAGCTTTTGGCTTTGAAAGATGAAGATTTTGTTGTCGGAACCATTGCTAATGATTACCCGACTAAGGGGCTGAAATATTTAAGAGAGGCTAAGAAGAAGTTGCGCGATATCCGATGCATAATATTAAGCGGTATTCCCGAAGCGCATCGATATCTTCGGGCGTTTGATGTGTTTGTTTTGCCGTCTGTAAAAGAAGGATTTCCCTGGGTGGTTTTGGAGGCAATGGCAGCAGAGGTGCCGGTGATTGCGACCAAAGTCGGAGCCCTGCCGGAGATTATTCAAGAAGGTAAAAACGGGATTTTGATTGAGCCGAAAAACCCGCAACAAATAGCTGATGCAGTCATAAAATTATTGGATAACGAGAGCCTGAGAAAGAGCATTGCTGAACAAGGCAGAAAAACGGTTATAGAAAAATTTAATCTGGATAAAATGATAAAACAATATGAAAATCTGCTTTCTCTCAATTGATGTAGAAAAAAGAGTGAATCAGTCAAATCAGCCGTTTGAAGGGGTGGATAATTTGGATAATATTTTGAATATTTTCAGAAAGCACAGCGTTCCGGCAACCTTGTTTGTGACTGGCGAAGTTTTGGAATACTCGCCGGATTCAGTTAAAAAATGGTCTAAGGATTTTGAAATTGCCTGCCACAGTTACTGGCATATTCAATTGGATAAAATCAAACTGTCTGAAAGAGAAAGGCAGGTTAAGGATTTTGTTAATCGCTATAAAGACGTTTTGAGATATCCACCAAAAGGATTTCGGGCGCCGAGAAATGTAATTGATAATGAGCAGTTCCCGATTTTGGAAAGATACGGGTTTTTATATGACAGCAGCGTTTTTCCCAGATATCCGGTTAGTATCGGAGCATACAGCGGTTATAGGGGCAGGGCGCCGATTATACCGTATTGGCCGAGCAAAAAAAATTACAGGAAAAAAGGAGAAAACAGCATTCTAGAAATTCCCGAAAGTCCTGCTTCATTTGATATTCCGTTTGTAGGAACATGGTTAAGAAAACTGGGAACTAAATTTTTCAAATTCATTCTTAAAATAAAAAAACCGAAATTTACAAGTTTTACTATACACTCTTGGGATGGGGTAAAATTTGAAGGAAAGAGTTCTAAAAACAGCGGGAAAATATTCTTAAAACAGCTGGATGAAATACTGGGATTTTTGAAAAGCATTGGCTACGAATTTAAAAGAGGAGAAGAAATATATGAAGAATTTTTCCGCCCGCAGGCGGACCAGCCTTGGGCTGGCAAACACAAATAGATGGCCAAAAATAAGTTTATACAAATAAATAGACAGGAATATAGCGATCGACTCGATAAAGTTCAGTTCAAAACATTTTTCCACGAAACCGAATGGCATAAATTTTTGGAGAAAAAATTTAAGTGGCTGAGATTCGAATATTATTTATATAAGAATAAAAACGATGAAGCACTGCTGCCAATAGCTATCGTTGGCAATAAATTGATTTCTTTGCCGTTTTGCGAATACGGCGGGGCATTGCGTGTGAAAGAATTTAATTTAAATGAATTTAATAAAGACGTTTTAAAAGAATTTGGTGACAATATTAAAATTAAAATTCATCCGTGGATTTCAGAGATATCAGGTAATCCGCCGGGCGCTTCAAGTGGTTTATCAAGTCATTGGTTACATTTAGAAAATAAATCAGAACAAGAATTATGGGATTCTTTGCGTAAAACATTAAGACACGAAATCAGAGATGCGCAGGAGCGCGGATTAGAGATTAGAAGGTGTAAAAACCAAAAAGAATTAAAAAGATTTTATGATTTATATGTTGCCAATTTGAGGCGGAAAAGGACTGTTCCTTGCCCCTGGCCTCTGATTCAATTTCTATATAAAAACGCCCCTAGCGAGCTGTTATTGGCCTTATATAAGGGGAGAATAATAGGGGGTGATTTGTTCTTAAAATACGGGAATTTCGTCCATTATTTCTTAAGCGCTTCGGATTACAAATATCGCAGTTTCAGCGCCTCCCATTTGCTTTTGTGGGAGAAAATAAAAAGTTTGATTGGCAAAGAAGTAATTCTCGATTTGGGCGCTTCGCCCAGGGGTTCGGCGCTGGAAATCTTCAAGCGCGGCTGGGGAGGCAAGGAATATCCGATTTATCAAATTGGAATAAAAAGGAGCGAAGAATCTCTCCGCTCGTCGAAAATCATCAGGTTTGTTTGGGGTTTACTGCCCAATTTTCTTATTAAAAAACTCAGTCCATACTTGATAAAATACCGGATATAATTCTATTAATATCTTTTTGAGTAAACCAGTTTTGGAGCGGGAAGTTGATAATTCGTTTGGCAGCTTCCCGGGTACTTGGCAAGTTCAAGTAAATCGGTTTTTGCCAGATGCGGGAGCAGAATATTCCTTTTTTTCTAAGTTTGTTGAATAATTCGTCGCGATTGATATTTTGTGGCACAAGAGCAGATAGATAGGTAAAAGTATTGTTTTCAGATTTTTGTACTTCAAAACCGATTTTCTTTAATTTTTCCTGAAAATATTTTGCTAAATTAATTCGTTGGTTAAGATTGGCTTTGAAGTTATCAAGACAGCAATTTACAATTTTTAGACACCCCTTTGACGCCCCCTTAATTTCCTCTTGATTTCTCTTTGATTCCTCCTTAAACCCCCTAAACAATTCCGTCATCCCAGCCAATATTGGATACAATCTCAAAAACTTTACAATATTAAATAAACTCGATTTATATTTTGGCAAAACGATTTTTATCGGTTTTTTAATCACCAGCATCCCGCCGTTAATTACCGGAAACAACTTGTTGAAGCTGAAAAACAGAGCATCTCCGTATTTTTCCGGAGACGTCGGCGGAGCAATGTGCGCGCAGTCCTCGATGATTTTCAGATTATGTTTCTCGGCGATTTCCAAAATTTTATCCATATTCACGGGCAGTCCGTAAGTATGGCAGATCAGAATTGAATTGGTTTCAGGACTTATTTTCGATTCAATACCCGATAAACTACTGTGAAAAGTTTTTAAATCCACATCCAGATAAATCGGTTTGATGCGATATTTTTCAAAAATAGGCAGAGGAACATCGCAAATATACGCCGGGACCAGCATTTCCGAGTTTTGCAGATTTAAAAATCGGATTGCCAAATTCAAAGCCGAACGGCCGGAATCGGTAAAGACAATATTATAATCTGGGAAAGCCTTGCTTAATCTGTTTTTAAATTCAATTTCAGAAAATCCCTTTAAAAAGGGTTTTAATGAAAAATTCTTAAATTGCGGATGAACAAAATACATATATGAAAATATTAATGCCGATTTTACATTATCCGCCGGTTATCGGAGGATTTGAGGTTTTTTCTCAGAGCATTGCCGAAGGAATTGCCAAAAGCGAGGATGTTTGGGTTGTTACAAGCAGGGTTATAAACACGCAGAATCAAGAAATAAAAGGTAAATTAAGATTAATCCGTACTTCTCCTTTTGTATTAAAAAATCTTTCTTACAGCAAGCCGTGGTTTATTCTTGGAGCGATGTTTTGGATATTTTTCAAGTCTCTGAAAACTGTACGCAGGGAGAAAATTGATTTAATTCACGCGCAAGGATTTTTAAGCGGAATTCTGGGATATTTGCTGAAAAAAACAATCAAAAAACCTTATATTCTAACCATCCAATCAGCTGATTTCAGTGTATATCATCCGCGTTTGAATATCAACATTATCAAGCTGATTTACCAAAAAATAGAAAAATTGATTTTTAAAAATGCGGTTTTTTGCCATGCCGTAAGCCGGCATTTGAGAAGGCATCTTCAGGAGCGCGGAGGGGAAAAAGCAATTGTTATTCCCAATGGCGTAAGTCAGAATAAATTCAAGCCCGACACGGACAAAAAAAATACCAGAAAGAAACTCGGTTTTGGTACTGAAAATTTGATTGTCTGCGTTTCGCGCCTGGAGCATAAAAACGGCACTCATGATTTGATTGAAGCCGCAAATTATCTGAAGCGGGAAATCCACGATTTTAAGATAATTGTCTGCGGAGACGGTTCGGACAGGGAAAAACTGGAAAAAATGATTGAAAAATTCAATTTGAAAGACAAGGTTTTCCTTTTGGGCGACATTCTTCATGTCGAATTGCCAAAATACGTTGCTTGCGCGGATATTTTCGTCAGGCCATCTCTTGCAGAGGGTTTCGGTATTGTTTTTTTGGAGGCAATGTCAGCAGAAGTCGCAATAATTGGCACGCCGGTCGGCGGCATACCCGATTTTCTTAAAGATAACGAGAATGGCTTATTCTGTAAACCTGGCAACCCAAAAGACATAGCAGAAAAAATCAAAATTCTGATACAGGATAAAACACTGAGCGATAAATTAATTAAAAACGGCAAACAGATGGTTTTGGAAGAATATAATTGGGGCAAGATTAGCGAAAAATTGAAAGAATTGTATGTTAAAGTTATTAATCGCTAGCGGAATATATCCGCCGGATATCGGGGGGCCGGCAACCTATTCGCAATTAATTGCGAGGGAATTTACCAAACGCGAGATTGATGTTTCAGTGATTTGTTATTCCGATAAGAAACATAAAGATGAGGAAAAATTTAAAATCGTCAGAATCTTGAGAAAGAACAAATTATTTAGATATTTATCGTATTTCTGGAATCTCATAAAATTAGCCAGAAACTGCGATGTGATTTATGCTCAAGGCCCGTTGTCAGCCGGATTGCCGGCAATGTGGGCAAGCAGGATTTTAAAGAAAAGATTTATTCTAAAAATTGTCGGCGATTATGCCTGGGAGCAGGGGGTAAATCAGTTTGGCATAAAAGATTTAATTGAGGAATTCCAGAATAAAAAATATAATTCCAAAATCGAACGAATAAGAAGAATCCAAAAAAGGATCTGTAAAAGCGCGGACAAAATAATTGTTCCAAGCGAGTTTTTAAAGAAAATAGTTATTGGCTGGGGAGTTGATGAGAATAAAATAAAAGTAATTTACAACGCTTTTATGGGGGTTGAGAATATTAAGTCCGAAGAGTTGAGCGGCGATATAATTATTTCAGCAGGCAGGCCGGAGCCGTGGAAGGGTTATGATGTTTTAAACAAAATAATGCCGGATTTATCAAGAGAAAACTCCAATTTCAGATTGGTTGTAGCCACCAAGATGCCTCATAGCGAGCTGATGGCGCATTTCAAAGCCAGCAAGATGTTTGTTCTCAATTCTGGATACGAAGGTTTCTCTCATATTATTCTGGAGGCAATGGCTTGTGGGTTGCCGGTGATTACTACCAATGTTTGCGGAAATCCGGAAATAATCCAAGACAGCTACAATGGCTTATTGGTTGAATACAATAACAAAGAACAAATTAAAAATGCGATTTTAAAAATTTGGAAAGATAAAGATTTAAGAGAAAAATTGATTCAAAACGGATATAAAACATTGGAAAAATTTACACTGGATAAAATGATAAATAAAACACTGGAAACTTTAAAATCATGATTGCGCTTGTTCAAATAAATTATTCCAAAGACCATTCGGAAGTTACCCTGCCTTTGGGAATTTTGTCTGTTGGCAGCGCCTTGAAGAAAGCGGGTTTTGAGGTGAAGTTGATTAATATAACCGAGAAAAGTATAGATAAAACAGTGAATGAAATTATTGATTTGAATCCTGATTGGGTTGGCATTTCTGTTATGACCGGAATCCAGACAAAACACAGCGCGGAATTAAGCCAAAAAATAAAAGAGAAAAACCCAAACCTGTCGATTGTTTGGGGAGGAGTTCATCCGTCATTATTACCGGAGCAGTGTTTAAGCGAGGATTATATAGATTTTGTGATTATGGGGGAGGGAGAAATAACCGGCGCAGAACTGGCGCGGGAAACAAAACAACGGAGAGAATTTGGCAGCGTGGAGGGCCTGGGATATAAATTGAACAATAAATCGATAATCAATAATCCCCGTCCATTCATCAAAAACTTGGATGATTACAGATTGGATTTCAGCTTGATTGATATTTCTAAATATCTTTTCAAATTAAAAGGCTCTGAACGGGCGATTGCTTACAAAACCAGCCGGGGATGCACTTTTAACTGCGCTTTTTGTTATAACAAGGCTTTTAATAAAGGGCAGTGGCGCACTTGGTCAGTTAAAACAGTGACAGAGGATATCGAATTTTTAAAGAAGAAATACGGAGTTGATGCGATTAAATTTTATGATGATAATTTTTTTATAGACAGGCAAAGGGCTTTGGAGATTTTGGAAAAAATCGACATACCCGCCCATACGGAAGTCAGGATAGATATGATTACCGATGATTTGGCGGAAAAATTGAAAAGATTAAAAGTGAGTGAATTTTTAATCGGCATAGAATCAGGTAGCAATAGAATGCTAAAATTAATCAATAAGGGGTATACGGTAGATAAAATCAAAGAGGGAGTAAAAATTTTAGCCAAGTATGATCTTTATACCACTTATTCAACTATCGTCGGCTTGCCCACAGAAACCGAAGAGGAGTTTAATCAGACGCTTGATTTGATGTATTGGGTCCATAAGACTCATCCCCGTTCCGGCTTCACTCTGGGAGCTTATCTGCCTTATCCTGGTTCGCTGATGTACCGGTTCGCTATTGAAAAGGGGTTTAATCCGCCGATAAAAACAGAGGATTGGGGCAACATTGACCGATTCAGAAAAGATTTTTCTTCTCCCTGGGTGGATAATAAAAAAGTCTGGCGCATCAGGGAATATTTCAAGTTTTTCAGCTATAAAATCGGCTTATTAAATAAATGGCTGGAATTCAGAATCAAGAACAAGTTTTTCAGCTTTCCGTTTGATATTTACATTATTGAGTATTTTTCCGGATTGGCGATTGAAGAAAAAGGAATAATCGGCAAAATTTTAAGAAAAATTCATTCATTAATAAAAAAATTTAAATGAAATTATTATTTATATCTGGCGATACAGCGTTAGCGCAAGGGAAAAAGGGTCCTTTCTATTATCTTCTGGAGGAATTTTCAAAACATTGGGAAAGAATTGATGTAATCTGTCCGAAAACAAAGCAAAAGACTTTAAATGTCTTTAATAATGTTTTTGTTCATTCTTCGCCTTGGCCTTTAATTTTTCAGCCGAAATTTATACTGAAAAAGGGATTTGAAATTTATAAAAAAGAAAAATTTGATATTTTCGGAATTCACAGCTACCCGCCATTTTACAATGACATCGGAGGATTGAGGTTGTATAAGAAAACAGGCGTTCCTTATGTTTTGGAAGTGATGCACATTAACGGATATCCCAAAGCCGGCAATTTAAAGGAAAAAATATATAAATTTTTAACCAAAATATTTATCGGGCATTTCGCAAAAAAAGCAAAAGCCATAAGAGTGATTAACCAAAAGCAGGTTCCGGAATTTTTAGAAAAAGCAGGAGTCGACAAGGCTAAAATTAAATTTATTCACGCATTTTATATTGATTTTGATGTTTTTAGGCCACAGGACATGGAAAAGAAATATGATATTGTTTTTTCCGGAAGATTAGTTAAAAATAAAGGAATAAATTTATTGCTTGAAGCAGTAAAAAAGTTAAAAGTCCAAAGTCAAAAGTTAAAAGTAATTATTATTGGCGACGGGCCGCTAAAGAAAAAAATCCAGAAATTTGTTCGGAAAAATAATTTACAAAACAACATCGAGATTGCTGGCTGGCTGCCGACTATAGAAGATTTGGCTAAAATTTATAATCAGTCGAAGATTCTTGTAATGCCCTCATTTAATGAAGGCGGACCGAGAGTTACTCTCGAGGCAATGGCTTGCAAAACAGCCGTGATTACAAGCAGGGTGGGAATTATGCTTGATATAATTAAAAATAGAGAGAACGGATTATTTATTGACTGGAATTCAAACGATATTGCCAAAAAAATCATTTTATTATTGAAAGACGAAGAATTAAGAACAAAAATAGCCGAAAACGGCTATAACACAATCCAGCAATTTGAAAGAAAAAAAGCAATTAAAAATTATGCGCAAACCTATCAAAATTTGCTACATTCTGCCCGATTATAACGAAGAAATCGACAGCCATTTTTTCCATATTTATGAGCTTTTGGAAAAATTGGCAGGAAAATTAGACATTTTTTTGATTGTTGAGAGGTCTTCGGTTAAAAACGCCGAAGACATAAAATTGGGAAACAGGGTTTATATCCAAAAGTTTAAGTTTATTCCTTTTAGAATTTTGGAAAGTTTTCTCGCTATATTGAAAGCCAGAATCGCCGGCTATAAAAATTTCTATACTCATTATTGCTACATTGGAGCAGTCAATGCTGGGATTATTTCCAGAATTTTTGGCGGCAAATCATATTATTGGAATTGCGCAATGAATTGGCTGTTTAAGAAAAAAGATTCTTCCAAAATCGGCTATAAATTGAGCCTGAAATTATCTCATTATTTGGTAACCGGCAGCGAAGGAATGAAACAAGGATACGTTGAGTATTATGATTTGAGTCCGGAACGAGTTAAAGTGATGCCGAATTGGATTAATCTTGAAAGATTTAAAAAACAAGAAACAGCCAGCGTAAAACAGAAGAAAACTCTATTATTTGTCCATTGGTTATCAAAAAGAAAAGGTGCGGATATGATTGTGTCGATTGTCAAGCATTTGGTTTCCGAATTCAATTCTTCGATTTCCGATTTCAAATTATTGGTTGTCGGCAACGGCCCGTATAAAGAAAAATTATCAGAAGAAATTAAAGAAAATAAGTTGGAAAAACATATTGAAGTATTGGGCGGAGTTCCTAATACGGAAGTAATCAGATATTATCAAAAAGCCGATATTTTTATCATGCCTTCAATGGAAGAAGGGTTTCCCAGAGTTTTATTGGAAGCAATGGCAATGGGCGTTCCTTATGTGGCTTCTGATGTTGGGGCTGTGCGGGAGATGTCTCCGGAAATCGCCCAAAGATTTTTGGTCAAGCCAGGAGATGTTGAATTGTTCGCCCACAAAATAGAAACCCTGATGTCTGATGAAAAAACTTATCAAGATTTTATAAAAGAAGAATTGCAAAAAGTCAAAGAATATTCATTAGATAAAGTAGTTAATAAATTTATAGATTTATTCAAATGAGAGTAGTTTTTACAACAGTTCCGCGAGCCGAAGGTGATTTGGAAAGAGGCGGATTGCCGTTTTTGGGCATCGGCTATATTGCTTCCTGGCTGGGAAAGCATGGTTATGAGGTTAAAATTACCGACCCCCATACTTTTAATTGGAATATTGAAAAATCGGCGGAGGAAATTTTAAAACATAATCCCGATGCAGTCGGAGTTCATGCCACAACCAATAACAGGTTTAAAGGAATTGCTTTAATAAAAGAGCTCAAAAAAAGAAAGCCGGATTTATTTATTTTTGTCGGCGGTCCGCATTTCACCATGAGTGCTGAAAACGCCTTGAAAGTTATTCCGGAATTGGATGCAGTGATTAAAGGCGAAGGAGAGATTACTACTCAGGAATTATTGGATGAATTTCAGCGAGAGAAAAAATTTGACGCCGTAGCGGGAATTTTTTACCGCAATAAAAATGGAAATATAATAGAAACGTCGAACAGGCAATTTGCCCAGGATATCAATATATTCACTTTAAACTGGGAGTTGTTTGATTTGGATAAATACCATAGACCGATTGACGGGACAAATATTAGGGCAATCGGAGTGATGAGTTCGCGCGGCTGCCCGAATTTCTGCGCTTTTTGCGTCAGTTCTGCTTTTTGGAAGGCGGTTTTGAGACTGCGCGACCCGATAAAATTTGTGGATGAAGTGGAGTATTTAAAAAATAAATACGGATTTGAGGGATTTGATTTTTGGGATGATACATTAACGGTTTCTAAAGAGCATGTTAAGGCGATTTGCAACGAAATCCTGAAGCGAAACTTGAACATTAAATGGTATGCTCCAACCCGGGCCAATACAGTTGATAAAGAGATTCTTTCTCTAATGAAAAAAGCCGGTTGTATCCGTATCAGTTTCGGTGCGGAATCTGGCAGTCCGAGAATTTTAAAAATCGTCAGAAAAGGAGTGATGCCCGAACAAGTGATAAACGCTGCTCAAATGGCTTCCGATTTTGGAATAAAGGTAATGGTTAATTTTATGGTTAATTTGCCGTATGAAATGCCCGAAGATTTAAAGATGACGATTGATTTAATGAAAAAATTGAACAGCATTAAAAATGTCACTGCGGCTTATGGGTTTTCCATTATTTATCCCGGCACGGAAATGGAAATAATTGCCAAAAAAGAAGGGTGGTTTCCAAAGGATTTTTCTTGGAACGAGCCGTATCGGAGCGAAAAATATAAGATTGCCGGTATAGATGCTTCGTTGCCCTTGATGGAAT
>Ga0224495_10003049_pt1 | contig 10506 bp, 7 predicted proteins | sample SF_Jul11_sed_USG_FD_168128 | JGI IMG/M metagenome (GOLD analysis project Ga0224495, IMG submission 168128) | Sediment microbial communities from San Francisco Bay, California, United States - SF_Jul11_sed_USGS_4_1 | ecosystem: Environmental > Aquatic > Marine > Sediment | place: USA: California...
CGGAAGCTCTTTTTTTCTTCGAACCGCCCGCCTCAAAAGAAAGTCCCGCCGCTCGATCATATGGACATCTGGGTCGTTCATCGGACGGAAGGGGGTTGGTCGGAGCCGAAAAACATCGGTTCACCCGTCAACTCCGAACAGCATGAATCCTGGGCGTCCCTGGCCGAGAACGGGAATCTCTATTTCTTCCGCGATTCCGGTGGCGGAGCGCGGGCTGTCGGAGGTGCCGTCGTCCGCCGTCCTAGCGATGGAACGCCGCCGGTCGTGGATATCTATTGTTCGAAATTCATAGACGGCCGATATACGGCGCCGGAAAAGCTCGGACCGGAGGTCAACTCGGACGCCGTCGACCTGGACCCCACCGTCGCCCCCGACGAAAGCTACCTGGTGTTTCATTCCAACCGGCCGGGCGGATTCGGACAGATGGACCTCTATATCAGTTTCCGCAACGGGGACGGCTCCTGGACTCCGGCCGTGAACATGGGAGACAAGATTAATTCCGCCGGCAACGAGGCCAGCGGGAGAGTTTCCGCGGACGGCGCGTATTTCTTCTTTAATAAGGGCGATCTCCGGACAAGAACGAGCGGAAGATACTGGGTCAGCGCGAAAATCTTCGAAGAGTTGAGGAAATCCGCGGTCAAGTGATCGAGCCGGCGCCGGCCTCGTCGAGCTGGCGGACAGGGACGCGACGGAGCGGGCAGAAAAAGATACGGCCCGGGGGTCGTAGCAACTCATTCGAAAGGGCGTTTCCGGAGCCCCTCCCCGTCGTTAGGCATAACCTGGCTGCCAAAGATGCGGCCGGCATGGATACGGGCTCCTTGGCCTGAAAGAGCGGCGAAAGCCCCGGCCTCCAAAGGCGGATTGCGGCGGGGAAGCGCCCGGCGTCGTTGACTTCGCCGGCGGCTCTGGGCTATTCTCATGTTCCAGAGCTTCAAGCCGTCACATCACAACGAACAGAAGGAGACCTCCCATGCCGGATATTGACGACAGCCGGGAACCCACCCGCCAATATCACCCGGACCAGCCGCAAAAAACGGAGGGTTTTTTCCTGAAGGGATCCGCCTCGCTCGACTGGGGGATGAAGAACAGGCTGGCCCGCATCTTCAGTCCCGAATCGGGCCGGACGGTCATGCTGGCCATCGACCACGGCTATTTCCAGGGACCCACGTCGGGTTTGGAGCGCGTGGATATCAGCATCGTGCCGCTCATTCCCTACGCCGACACCCTGATGCTGACCCGCGGCATCCTCCGGACCGTGATCCCGGCGTCCACGCCGAAATCCATCGTCCTCCGGGTCTCCGGCGGCACGAGCATCCTCAAGGAGCTCTCGAACGAAGGGCTGGCCGTCGACATCGAGGAGGCCGTCCGTCTGAACGTCTGTGCCATGGCCGTCCAGGTCTTCATCGGCGGCGAGCACGAGCGGGAGTCCATCCTCAACATGACCAAGATGGTTGACCTGGGGACCCGCTACGGAATCCCTACCCTGGCCGTGACGGCGGTCGGCAAGGACATGAAGCGCGATGCCCGCTACTTCCGGCTGGCGACCCGGATCTGCGCCGAGCTCGGCGCCCATTACATAAAGACATACTACGTCGAGGAGGGCTTCGAGACGGTCACGGCGTCCTGTCCGGTGCCGATCGTCATGGCGGGAGGGAAGAAGATCCCGGAGCTCGCCGCCCTGACCATGGCCTATAAGGCCTGCCAGGAGGGAGCCGCGGGAGTCGACATGGGGCGCAATATCTTTCAATCCGACCATACCGTCGCCATGATGCAGGCCGTGCGGGCCGTCGTCCACCGAAACGAGACGCCGGATAGAGCGTTCGCTCTTTATGAGGAACTCGCCCGGAAAAAATAGGGGGCGGACCGTGCCTGTGGCCGCGAAAATGAAAGCCGCCGTCTGGTACAACAACCGGGACATCCGGATCGAAGAGGTCCCTCTCCGGAGTCCCGGCCCGCGAGAGATGGTGGTGAAGGTGTTGTCCTGCGGCATCTGCGGCAGCGACGTCGTCGAGTGGTACAGGCTTCCCCGAGCGCCTCTCGTCCAGGGACACGAGATCGGGGCGGAAGTGGTCGAGATCGGGTCTTCCGTCGATCGCTTCAAGCCGGGAGATCGGGTGTTTATCGCCCCCAAGGTGCCGTGCGGAGCCTGTTCCTACTGCCGCGAGGGACACTTTCCCCAGTGTTCCGAGATCAAGGAGAGGCTGCCGGGGGGATTCGCCGAGTACATCCTGGTCCCCGAGGTCCTGGTCGAAAAAGGCGCCTACCTCCTGCCCGGGGCCCTTTCCTATGACCAGAGCACGTTCATCGAGCCCCTCGCCTGTGTCGTCCGGTCCCAGAGGCTGGCCGGGGTGAAGGGCGGGCAATCCGTGCTGGTGCTGGGGTGCGGCATGTCGGGGCTGCTCCAGATCCAGCTGGCGAAAACGAAAGAATGCACGGTCGTGGCCACGGACGTCGGCGAGAAAAAACTGTCCTACGCCCGAAGATTCGGGGCGGACCTGACCCTTCCCGCGGGCGGCGATGTCCCTCAACGGCTGACGGACTATCTCCACAAGAAAGCCGACGTCGTGATGCTGTGCTCATCGGCGCTCACCGCCGTGGAGCAGGCCTGGTCCTGCGTCGACAAGGGCGGGGCCGTCGTCTTTTTCGCCGTTCCCGGCCCGGAAAAGACGGTGACCGTCCCCGTCAACAATTTTTGGACCCAGGAGGTCCGCATCCTCACGTCCTACTATTGCGGCCCCCCGGACATCCAGGAAGCCATGCGGCTGCTGGCCGCCGGGGCGATCGATGTGGACTCGATGATCACCCATCGGCTTCCCCTGGAGGACATCGACAAGGGCTTCCAGTTGGTAATGAGGGGAGAAGAGGCGGTCAAGGTCATCATCAAGCCCCACGCCCGAGACGGCGGCCCGGGACGATGAGGCGCGGCTCGCGGCCCAAAAGGGGAGGATGACGTGAAAGTCCGCCACTATGGATTGGCCTGTCGCTCGGAGCAAACGGCGGACCGGTTCTATGAACAGTTCCTCGGCCTGAAGAAGTCAGGGCCGAAAGCGCTCCCGGCGGCCCTGTCCGAGACGTTTTTCGGCCTGGCGCGCGACCTGGCGGTCATCAGCTATGCCGGCGATGGAATCTCGTTCGAGGTTTTTATTCATGAGGTCGAGCCGTCGGCGGCGCGGTCTCCGAATCATATTTGCCTCGAAGTTTCGAACCTCGAAGCCTACCTTGAGCGCTGCCGGGCGATGGACGTTCCCGTCATTCGTGCTCCCCGCGGGGAGCAGTGAATCACTTTTATCCGGGATTATGACGGGAACCTGTTTGAGATCAAAGAGGTCGAACCCTAGAATTTAGAACCCTTGACACCTTGATTGCCACAACGCGGGAGGCGCTGGAGCGAGAATTCGGATCCGTCCTGGTTGTCCGATTCCGGACAGTTCCTGCCCTCAATCCGAACAGACACAGCCGGTTAGCCTGTCCCCGGCTAGGAGTTTCGCCTGTTTATAAGATAAGGTGAAAGGCTTCTCCGGGGAGGGCCCTTGGCATGAATTTGGCTATTAGAGATGCGGAAGGATAGGTCCTATGATGTTCAGAAGCTATCTCGTGGCCGCGATCCGGCACTTCAGCCGGGAAAAAGCGTATGCGTTGATCAACGTCATCGGCCTGGCTCTGGGGCTGGCCGTCTTCGTCATCTCCATCCAGTCCTCGTACGTGGGCTTTCATTACGATGAGTTCCACGCCAACGCCGACCGGCTGTACGGGGTCGTTCAAGTCCGGCCGACGGGCCAGGAAGGCGACAAGCCGATGGCGCTTGTGCCCGGGCCGCTGGCCCCCGTGATGAGGAGCGAATTCCCGGAGGTCGAGGACGCCGTCCGTTTCCTGCCGGCGCGGCGGACCATCGTCCGCACCGGGGACAAGAAATTCTACGAGGACGGGATCCTCTATGCAGATAAGAACTTTTTCTCGATTTTCTCCTTCCGCCTGCTTTCCGGCGAGCCCGAAAAGGTCCTTTCCCGGCCGGACGCCGTCGTCCTGACGGAAACGGCGGCCCGCAAGTATTTCGGCGAGGCCAATCCGCTCGGCGAACGCCTGTCCATTTCCCGCGAGCGGGATGCGGTTGTCACCGGCGTCGTCGAGGATGTCCCGCTGGATTCCAGCCTCAGGTTCGACTTCCTCCTGCCGCTCGAAGCCCTTCCGGCCTCGTTCATCGAAGACTGGCAATCCCGGCCCTTCTCCACGTTCGTCCTCCTCCGGAAGGGGGTGCGGCCGGAGCGGCTGGAGGAGAAATTCCCGGACTTCATCCGGGCGCACATGAGCGGCTCGCCGGATTCCCCCCGCCGGCTCTTTCTCATGCCCCTCACCGGCTTTTTTCACCGGCCCGGACCTTTCCTGTCCCATCTGGGCTGGAATTCGCCCACGGAGCTGTACCTCGCTTTGTTCGTGGGCTTTTTCTTCCTGGCGATCGTCGCCATCAATTCGACCAGCCTCTCCATCGCCCGCTCCTTGAGCCGGACCAAGGAGGTGGGGGTCCGCAAGGTGGCGGGGGCCAACCGGGCGGGACTCGTCCGGCAGTTCATCGGGGAATCCATGTTCATGGCCGTCGTGTCGCTCGTCCTGGCCCTGCCCCTTTTTTCCATCATCCAGGATCTGTATGTTTCTCTCTTCGGCCTCGGGGCGAAGCCGACCGTCACCGCCTGGAACAGTCCGCTCCTCGTCCTGACCATCATCGGCGTCACGCTTTTGACGGGCGTCCTCTCCGGACTCTACCCGGCGCTCTATCTCTCGCGGCTCAATCCGGCCACGGTCTTCCGGGAAGGTCTTCCGGCCGGCAGACGGGGCGGACGTGTCCGCAAGATCCTGATGGCCGTCCAGTTCGGCCTGTCGATCTTTTTCATCCTTTTTTCCCTGGCCGCCAAGGGACAGTATGACTATTTCTTGAAGCAGGATTTCGGGTTCAATCGCCGGAACGTGCTGGTCATTCCGGTGAACGAGGAGATCCTGCCGCGGCTCGATTCGCTGCGGGAATCCCTGAAAGTCCAGCCGGGCATTCTGGGCACGGCCTCGGCCTCCGTCCTGCCCATCAAGGTTTCCGCCGAGCTGGCCGTCATCCCCGAAGGCCTGGGGCGGGAGTCGGCGCTCGCGATGGACGTCTTCGGCGTCGATCATGATTTCATCGGGCTCATGGGCATCCGGGTCGAGGGGGGACGGAGTTTCTCCCGGGATTTCAATGATGAGGCCAGCTTGGTGATCAACCAGACGGCGCTCAAACGCCTTGGCTGGGACGATCCCCTGGGGAGACGCCTCGTCGTCGGGGAGACCGCGGGGACCGTGGTCGGGGTCGTCCGGGATTTTCAGTTCCGCAACATGATCTTTCCGACACCGCCGACGGTCCTCGTTCTCCGGCCGGACCGGAGCCGCTATCTCTTCGTCAGGCTCGATCCGTCGCGCCCGGCCGCCTCGCTGATGCCGGCGATCAGCGCGGCCTGGGATGCCGTCGTTCCGAACATCCCGCTGGAATCATTCCTGCTCGAGCACGCGTTCGCCGATGCCTATGGGGATATCGGTAAGGCCAGCCAGGCGAGCCAGGCGATCGGGTTCGGGACCATTCTGTTCTCCTGCCTGGGGATGCTCGGCCTCGTCTCCTTCGTCCTGAGGCGGAAGACGAAAGAGATCGGGATCCGTAAGACGATGGGCGCCTCGGCCGGGAGGATCTTCCTGAAGGTCATGCGGGAATTCGTCCTCCTCGTTGTCTTGGCCAACGTCGTCACGTTACCGCTGGCCTATGTCCTGCTCAACAAATTAATTCGGACGGGCTACGCATTCAGCACCAAGATCAATCTCGCGGGCTTCCTCCTGGTCGCCGTCCTCTCCATCCTGGGCGTCGGGCTGGCCATCCTCAACCTGGTGTTGGCCGCCGCCCGGCAAAATCCGGTGCACTCCCTGAGATATGAGTGATATGAGGCTTATCGCCTTTCCCGAGGGCTGGACCGACACACGCAGTTTCGTTCCGGACGGCGGCAGCTAAGCTCACTCGCGCTGACTGAATAAGTCATTCCCCAAAAACTCGACTGAAGTCGACCTCATTGAGACCTTCGCGGCGTACGGCGCCGTGCAGAGCGTCGCCATCATCAAGGACAAGCGGGCGGGGAACGACCGGGGCATCGGTTTCGTCGAGATGCCGAACAAGGATGAAGAAAAGAGCTTACTCTCCGATGCCTGAAAGGCTAGACCCCGCGAGCGTGAGTTGCATCAGGTCTTCGCCCCAGATCACCCGGCCGCTGAATTCCTGCTGGATCTCGTGGACGATCCGTTCCCGGACGCCGGGCTGGTCGATCTGGGCCAGGAAATGCGTGAGCACCAAGGTTTTCACGCCGGCGCGCTTGGCGATGAGCGCATTGTCCTTGTGGCTCCCGACCGCCGCCCGGTAGCTCGCTGTAGGCTCGCTCCCGCTCAAATGGTGGTTCATCTGGATCAGAACATCACAGCCGCGGGCCAACTCGACGATATCATCGGATAGCCCGCCATCACCGGAGTAGCACACCGAACCCTCCTGGGTGTCCAAACGGAACGCAAGGCACTCGAGCTGAGGCTGAACGTGCGCGGCGCGGCCGACGGTGACCTTCCAGCCGTCCGCTTCGACAACATCGCCCGCATGGACTTCCTTCACCAGCGGCGCCGGCCGCTTTCTCGGCGTCGTCCCGCCGCGAGCCTGGAAAACATCAATGCTGCTCTGATGCTCGATGCGCGCGCGAATATCGGGTCCATAGACTCCTTCTTCGCCGAAGAGCAGATCGGTCATGCGGGCGATGGGCGAAGGCCCATACACTTTGATCTCGGGGATTAGACCTGCACCCTGGTCCCAGCGCTGAAGGACGAGGCGCGCGTAATCCAGGCAGTGGTCATAGTGCAGGTGGCTGAAGAACGCATGGCCCACGTCGACGGCGCGATGACCGCTTTCGATGAGCCTATGATGGGCGCCCGGGCCGTGGTCCATCACGATGAGGTCGTCGCCGACCTCGAAGAGGTAGCCCGAACCCTGCCTCTTGAGCGACGGCGCGGGCGTTCCGGTTCCCAGCAGCGTGATTTTGACGGGCTTCTTAGGGGGACCGGCGGAAGGCGCACAACCGCCGAGTGTCGGCACCGCAGAGGCCGCCGCGAGAGCGCTGATGAATGTTCTTCGCTTCATGGGTCCATCCTCCTTCCTACGGTCGCCCCCGGCGGGTGTCTCGGCTCTTCCGAGCGGCCGCCGGCTTGGCACTCACTAACCAGGGTCACTTCGGGCGCTTCATCACGGTGACCGTGAGCGACGAGGGATATCGCGCCGAGTGGTGCACGACGTTGTGCGCCACGGCGCTCTTCGCCTCGTCATAGTTGTTTCCGCCGGTGTTCAGATTGCGGTCGTACTCGGGGAAGCTGCTGCTGCTCACCTCGATCCGGAGCCGGTGCCCGACATCGAAATAGTTGCTCGTCGTCAGGGGCAGGAAGGTCACTTTATAGACCTTCCCCCGCTCCATCCAGACCGGCGGCTTGTCGTATCCCTCCCGATAGCGCATCCGCTGAATGGATTCGTCCAGGGTGAACGCCCGGCCGTCCGGATAGACGTCGATGACCTTCACCGTGAAGTCGGTGTCTCTGGCGTCCGACGACACATAGAGCGTCGGCGTCATCGTCCCGGTGATCTCCAGCCCGGCGGTGAACGGCGGCATCGAATACACCAGGACGTCGGGCCGCTCCTCGACAGTCCGCTGATCGTAGGATCCGTCGCCGCCGCCCACGTTGTTCGTCACCCGGTAACCGCCGTGCGTGGGGACCGGATCCATCGGGTCGTAGGTGAAGCGATCCGGCCGGTCGACCGACGGCGGCTTGAGGGTGAGCGCCCCGTCGCCGTGGAGCGTATTGGCCTTTCCGCCGCTCGACAAGAAGAACGTCATCGGCTTCACGCCCTCGGGCGGCCATGTGTCGGATTTTCGCCACACGTTCGTCCCCATTGTGTAATAAGTGACCTTGGGCAGAGCCTCGAGCACGGCGCTTTTCTCGCCCTTGAGGAAGCGATCGAAGAAGCCGTACATAATCTCCTGGTAATTGAGCCGGGCGTCGCCCATGTCCCGCTCGCCGACGATCGTCTTCTCGGTCGCCCGGGTGAACTGGCAGTGCCCGACCGGTGCGATGATCGCCCACTGCTGGTTGGCGGCTTCCCCCTTCGCGGTCTTCCGGACGAAGTTGTAGCACTCGAGGTTCGCCGCAATGGCGATGTCGTAATACGACATGTACCACAAGCCCGGCACGTTGATGCGCGTGTTGTCGTGGAAGAGCCCGCCCCGGTACCAGGCCGGGTCGTTCGGGGTGCGCCGGATCATGGCGTCGAAGACTTTCTTGGGGGCCCCCACCGCATTAAGCATGTCCTGCACCGGAAGAACCAAAAACGCCTTGGCCCAATCGACGGGCGGAAATCTCGCCGCCAGGTCCCACGACTTCGAGAGCCGGATGAGGTCTTCCTGCGACGTCGTCGGGGGGAACATCGGCCGCTGCGGCTTCTCGTTCGTATAGAACCAGTTTACGTTGTACAGCATGACGGCCCCGCCGCGATACCAGTTTCCCTGTTCGTAGAAGGGGCCCACGCGTCCCACCCCGCAGCCGAATCCCTGAACGTTGAAGGCCGCGAACCCCGGGATGTCGCGGGCCACCACACCCAGTTGCCACTCGGCCGTCGAGGAGCAGCCGGTCGTGCCGACCTTGCCGTTGGACCACGGCTGTTTGATCATCCAGGCCACTTCGTCCTCGCCGTCCGTGAGGGGAGGGCCGAGAACGTCCCACTCGCCTTCGGAGAAGAACTGGCCGCGCTCCTGCATTTCGACCAAGGCGTACCCGCGCTTGACCGCCGTGAGGGCGGCCGTCATGTCGCGCGGCACGCCGTTGGCCACGTCCCAGAAGTTGAAGTTGTAGGGCGTCCGGACCCAGATCGCCGGATCCGTCTTGGAGGTGTCCTTGGGGTGATAAACGTCGGCCGCAATGCACACGCCGTCGCGCATCGGGATCATCAGCTTGCGCTCGATCGTGGCGAGGGAGGCGAGTTCGTTCTCGACGGCCCACCGCCTCGCCTTTTCCTCGTCGGTCATCGGCGGCCGGGTCTGGGCCCGAACCCAGACGGCGGCGGCGACGGCCAGCACGATGGCCAAAGTCAGGGCTCCGACGATGCCGTACAGGCTGGCTTTCTTCCCAATCCGTCCGCGCATAATCCGGGCGATGTTCGATGGATTCATGAGTTCACCTCACCTGTCCAAGATATTGCCCCGATTCTTCAGGAGCGTCAACGGATTCCCGGCCGTCTGGCCCTCAATCCTTCAGCGGCTCTCCGGGGTCTCGAGAAGGCGGATGGGCACGGCCGCGCCCGGGCCGAAGTGATAATACGCCTTGGTGGCGACGGTCGCGTTCTTCGCCTCGGCGGCCCGGGCGAAGGCGCCCTTGGCGAGGGTGACTCGAACGTCGGTTGGACGGACCTCGACCTTGAGAATCTTCCCGGCGGGGATGGGGGAGCCATCGGCTTTGCGGACGACCAGGCTTCTCGGATAAAGGAGCGAGTCTTCGCGGACATAAGAAGAAGGTGCGCTTTCCCCGCTGTTTTCGGTTCTGGTGAGTCTCTGCTGCAGCTCGATATTCGTCCCGAACGTGAGTTCCGTCAGGCCTGTCAATTGAGCGTTGTTCAAGACGACGGGGATGAACAGCTCGGCGTTCATGGCTTTTTGGACCGTGACCGTGGCGACATCGTCGGCGGTGTAGGGGCTGCCGGAAGGATCGGAGGAATCGTAGCGCGTGATCCCGTCGACCTGGATGGTGACGCCGGTCGCGGGATCGGAAAAGACATCGCCCGGCTGCCAGCAACAGTCGGGTGAATCATACCCGTCGAGGCGGTTGTCGATGGGGCGCCACAAGCCCGTTAGGTTCTTCGGCCCGCCGACGGCCGGATCGTGGAAAAACTTCTTGGAGATGACTTGTCCCGTGTAATCCGCGCCCCGGGTCCCCGACCTGGTCGCGTCGATCCTGTAGATAAGGATTCCGGAGTATTTGCCCCGGTCGTCCAAGGCGTTGAGGCCAAGCTTGGTCCGGAATTCGACGACATAGGCGGTTGTGAGTCCGGTGCGGACGACCACCATCTTGGTCCCGCCCGGCGTCTCCACGGGCGAAAGGAAATGGGTCGCGGACGCGGGGGTTGACTGGCTGACCACATCGACCTGATCGTCCCGGATCCAGCGGAGTTTCCACCTGTGCCAGGCCAGCAAGTCCGTGGAATGCCCGGCAATAAACCCCATCATATCCCAGCCTCCGCAGAAGAAGAACGAGCCGACCTTGACGTCGTTAATGACGGGCCGATAGGAATAGAGGTCGGGGAGGCCGAAGGTATGCCCGGATTCGTGGATGGCCCACCGGTATCCCCACCGCCATAAATCGTTCCCCGCGGTGATGGCTGTATCGATGTAATGGGGCTTTTTGTCCCGGTCGAGATAGACGACGCGGTTG
>Ga0224495_10003050_pt1 | contig 10503 bp, 9 predicted proteins | sample SF_Jul11_sed_USG_FD_168128 | JGI IMG/M metagenome (GOLD analysis project Ga0224495, IMG submission 168128) | Sediment microbial communities from San Francisco Bay, California, United States - SF_Jul11_sed_USGS_4_1 | ecosystem: Environmental > Aquatic > Marine > Sediment | place: USA: California...
AAATAATTGCGGCATTTTATTTTGTCGTGGCCCTCTTTGCTCAGGGCTCCTGCGGGGCAACGCTGAATACATTGGCCACAGATTCCCTTAGAAAAAAATAAACAATATGCCTGATGATCTTTATAGAGCCGATCCGTAGGGGAAATCTGGATTTGGGCCACAACCGAACCGCAACGCATCGCTTTTCCCCGGGGGGTAATGAGACCGTCGCAAAGCCCAAAAGTTCCCAAACCGGAGGCATAGGCGGCATGTCGCTCCGACCAAGTGGAGGCAAAACCGTAACGATCCGAGATCTTCCCTTCCCAAAAAGGAGAAATCATGGGCGCCACGGCCTTGATCCCGTTGGCTTGTAAAGCTGCCAACACCTGCCTGCGCAGTTTTACACTAGCCTCCTCCCCGAAGATCCGCGCCCTCGCCCACCTTTCCGACGGGTAGGCGGTCTCTTTCCGGTGGTCAGCCTTTGTCCTTTCAGTCTGGGGCAAAATATAGCTGATGACGGTCAATTCCTTCGCGGCCACTTTCAGGTCCGGAAACGTTTTGGTGAATATCTCCAGAGGAGTCCAGTGAAAAGCCCCGACATGTTCCTTGAAATCTTGATAGAGAGGATCATCCCCCCGGGAGAATCCTACGAGCGGATCTGCCCAGGCTTTCTCGTTCGCAGCATTTTTCAGGGTATTTTCCGGGGATTGGCGGATGAAATCTTTTATCACAGTTTCTATCCCGTTTCCCGGATTTTGAATTTGCCCGCTATCTTTCACTTTTCCTCCTGTGCCAATCATAAATCGTTTTCAATTCATTGGGACACAGATTTCCACAGATAAAGGCAGATAAGTATTTTCTGCATTTTATATCCTGAAAATCTGTGTTTACCCTGTTAGATAGTAAACATCTAACAGGGTGAATCCCTGTCCAAAAAGGAATTTCCTATGCAATCAAGTTAAGTGAAATTCCCATGCAATCGATTTACAGGTTACCAGTTTCAGGGTACGGGTCCCGCGCTTCGCGGGATTAACTCGCAACTCGTAACGGGAAACCTTATCTTTGCCTTTCCAAGGCCTGTCGAAGTTCCTTTCGATTTAGCGGAGGCTCAATGGTTCCGGTTTTTTCCACCATAACAATGGCTTCCACCGGGCAACCCGTGGCGCAAACCCCACATCCGAAGCATCGGTCTAAATCCACCTCGGGAACATCCCCCCGAAGCGTCGAGGCCTTGGCGGGGCACTGCTCTACACAGGTCTGGCATCCCGTGCAGAGGTCCGGATCGATTCGCGGCTGGAAGCCCGAGTAAAGAACTTTCCCTGGTTTAGGCTGGCTCAGGGCTGTCTTGAGAATCATGCAATGACAGGAACAACAGTTGCAAATGAAATCAATCTCCTGGGTGTTCATACTGGCATGGACCAACCCGGCCTCCTCGGCCCTCTTTAAAATTTCTTTGGCTTCCTCTTTACCCACCTTGCGCCCCATCCCTCTTTCGATCACGAACGACGCGCCTAAACCGAACTGCATGCACACGTCATCCGGTTTTTCGCAGGCACCCTTTTCATCCAAGAGTTTCCCTTCGTGGCGGCAAAAACAGGTACTGACCGCGATAGGATCGTACTTGTCAATGTAGGAAGAGACCTGGTTGTAAGTATGGACTTTGGATCCGGGCCGGATCGTCTCCCCCACCGGAATCACCCGGTTGGCTGGGAAGGTAATCGTCTGGGGACCGCGAGCGGTATCAACAGCCTCTTTGTACGAATGAATCAGCTTGGCGACTTTTCGGTCCCTTTCTGTCCGGGTTCCGCGCATGAATTGAAACTCGAAAATCCCCGGCACAAAAGGAACGGCCAGATACAAGCGGCTTCCATCCTTCTGAAAAGAGCTGCAAAGGCCCTTGCTGGCCATGGCCTCAAGCAGGTTGCTGATTTCTTTTTCATCCTTATTCGCTTCTCGGGCAATTACGCTCGCTGGGGCAGGCTTGGGGGGAAGGACCGCAGCCAAGGCGGCCTCTTCCGGTGTGAAAAGTTCCCGGGCCATTTCGTAAAATTCCGGGATGTCCATCCCGGGGTACCGTCCTCCGCGCTGGGCCATCATTGCGCATAATTTCCGGTATCTTTCATCGCTCATTTTCCATCCTTTTATTCCTGGATTTTACTCCAAAAAATCGCCGATCCAGCTGACTTTAGCCGGATTCCGGTAGACCATGCGCAAGAACTTGACGTCCGGATACCCGACCGTGAAGGCTACCAGGGATCGATGATCCGTTGGGATCTTCAGAAATTCTTTTAGCTCCTTGGAGTCCTCGATCGCCCAGATAAGGAAACCGATATAGCAAGTCCCCAGGCCCGAGGTCTCCGCCAAAAGAACCATTTGGGTGGAGGCAATGGCCGCATCGATCTCCGGAGTCGTGGCCAGGCCCTTTTTCATGTGGACGATGATCAAGGCCGGAGCGTGGTGGAGAAGCTGATCCACCCCTTCCTCCCACTTCTTGGCGATCCGTTCCCAGACCGGGGGGAGAGTCTGCCTGGCCACCAGCTCTTCAGACAAGGGCTTTTTCTCCCGGTTGAGCTTGTCGATCACTTTTCGAATCCCTTCTCCCTGCGCCTGCAAATTCCCAATGGCGAGCTTACATACCTTATCCAGTTTTTTTCTCCCGCTGACCACCACGTACTCGCAGGCCTGCCGGTTGGAGCCGGTGGGCGCAAACCGACCCGCTTCCACCAGCATTTTCAATTTTTCTTTTTCCACGGACTTATCCTGGTATAACCTCAGGCTGCGCCGGTTGCGCAGGAAGCGCAAGAAAGGAGCGGCACTGGGAATCTCCTCCTTGCTCGGTACGGCTGTAAACTCCTCATTCCCCTCAGAGAACTGGGGGGCATCCGTCGGGCAAACCGCCTTGCAGTGGCCGCAGTAGAGGCACTGGGCGGGATCAATGATCTGGATCGAGCTATCCCCTTCTTGAAGAATTCTCCGGACGCAGATGGGGATGCAGAGCCCGCAGTTCGTGCATCTTTTCTCATCGATGGTTATCAACTTTTCTCCTTTCCTATGTTTGGTTCGCTTCCTCTTTCAAAAGAAATCAGAGGTGGGAAAATGAAACTAACCGCTACCGACCCGGCTTTTCCGAGCCTGCCCCAGCGATAGGAACACCCGCAGGCTGCAGATTCAATCGCGACAGCTTCCCCCGGACCAGGTCAATATGCTCTTTCAAGTTATAAGCCTCCTTGAAAAAGGCTATGGGAACATGAATATGATTGACCGAAGACTCAATCCGGTCCAGCCGGGCCTGGTAATCCCCCATTCGTTCCGGCTGCGGACTCTCCAGCACTTCCGATTCGAGGCTTTTGAGTTCCCCATACCAATAATAGAATTTCCGCTGGTTTCTCCAAGAATAGAACCAGGGCATGACTCGGATGAGAGGTAGCACAACGGCTGCTGTTGGCAACAGGAAAAGAATCAGGCGGTCGAATAACACAGCCATCCAGAAGGGGAGGTAGTCGAACAGGAAGGGGCGTCCGGATTTATAAAACCTTTCCGCCTGGTCGCTTAAGGGAAAATCCTGGGCCTTCGGGGTGGGAAACTCCCCGGCCTTGTTCACCCATCCCGCATTCCCATGAATTTCAGCCGCCGCCTCCAGCAGCAAGTACATCAAAGCCGGGTGCATGGTATCGCGAACTACAAGGTTGGCTGTGGGGGCCAAAAGATGCAGGTCCGAAGGCGGCAATCCCTTCGTCAGATCCAGAATCCCCTTCGGGAGGATCACATGGGACAGGGCCGGGAAAAGCCGGGTATAAGCTTCCGCCAGGCTGAAGCTCATCAGCTTCACACCCGGCCGATGCAGGAGATCCTGCACGACGGCGCTATCCGCCGTGCCGAAGATCATCATGGCGTCCACTTCCCCTTCCCAGAGCGCCCTGGCTGCCTCTGCATTCGGTAGGCCCAAAAGCTGGGTAGGCGGCCCCGCCGTTTGGCCTGCCTCAAGCAAGTCGAAGGCAAATTTGCGGACCCCGCTGCCTTCCGGCCCGATGTTAATCCTCTTTCCCCTGAGCCGCGAAAGGTCATCGTAATTTTCCCGGCTTCGATAAAATACCCAAAGAGGGGTATAGCAGATTCCTCCCAAAGAGAGCAGGTTCGGCGTCTCGGCCCGGGAACTGGTTCCGCCCTGGACAATACCCACATCCACTCTGAAAGACTTGTCTCGCAGACGTCTCAAATTCTCCACCGCTCCCGAAGATGGAAGCAGTTCGAGATGGACTTTCTCCCGAGCCAGGATCTGCCGGTACCATTCTCCAAAAACGGCAAAGCTGCCCCCTTCCATTCCGGTCGTCATGGCGATGGTCCTGGGAGGGGCCGGCTGGATAAAATGGTTCACCACGGCGATGACGACGGTAGCGGCCAAAAGCACCAGCGCAATCATCCCCAGAAGCTCGCGGGCGGGTATTTCCTTGATCTTTCGGCGGCTGCCCTTCTCCTGTCTCACCATTATCTGCATAAAGCCGATTCATGAATTTGCCATCCCGCATAAAGCAAGACCTTCAGAATGCTCTCAATCGGGAAGTGGCTAAACCCAGGGAAGTTAATAGGAATAAAAAAACTGGTTTCCACTAGTCAATAGCTTGAATTTTTCTTCTTGAAACATAACTCCGTCAGATATAAAGTGACTGCCGGTCACCCTCCAGGCTCTGAATATAAGCTTCCCCCTCTTCTGGTGAAACCCTTTTGAGGGTTCCATCAGAATTTTGTATGACGACCCCTGTGGAAGTCAGGTTTCGGTAGTTTTCCTTCCGGTCGGCCGGATCCGGCCAGCAGAGGAGCTGGCAGTTGCCGCAAGTGAGGTAGAGATTAGACCGCATTAGAATATGGGGGAATCCCCCTTCCATCCTGGGCCGCCTATCATAGGCCTTGATTCCCCTGATCATGGCATCCCGGAAGGCTCCGTCGTCCTCGGGGATGAAAAATCGGCCCGGCGACCAGGTGGACCATTTTTTCGAGGGATGAAGCCCGGTCATCCCGCCGCAGACAAATTCACAGCGGAGGTAGTTTCTTCTCTGGGCGTAGGTGAAATCCCGTCCTCCCAGGGTTACCTTCGTTTCTTGCTCCGGGTCCATCAGCCCTGAGCAGCAGGAAGCCAGGCAGAGCTTACACCGGTTACAGTAATTTGCTTGCGGTGGGAGAGGATCCGTCGGCTCCAGTTCCGCCGCAGTTACGCAGGTTCCGAGAATCACTGCCGCCCCATACTCCGGAGTGATCACGTTTCCTGAAAAACCAAACCAGCCAACCCCGGAACGGACGGCAAGGTAGCGGTGGGAGAGGTCGGGATGCATGCCTAACCTGCCGATTCCCGGCTCATCCCGATAAAACTCGTTGGCCACAACGCCTTGCGAGGGGAATCCCTTCTGTTCCAGATGCTTGGCCAAGTGAGAGGCGATTCCCGTCACCAGCATGTTGGCCCGCAGGTTGTCCCGTTCGTGGCTGAGACGATCTTCCTTGGCCAGGAAAGGGCGGATGTATTGCTTATACAGCGGGATCGCAAAGGATATGGCGGAACGGGCCTCCGGCAGGATATAGGTGAGTTCCGCAGAAGGAGGGCCTCCCTCCAGGGTTTCACGGGTAACAATTCCCACCCGGACCATGCCATAAGATCCGATCATCTTTTTAACCTGTTCGGTAAGGGAAGCCATGTTTTCTCCTTTCACCCTTCCGTTGCCTCGATCACCAGGTCGTCCTCAATCCGAATGCAGCCAATGACGCTCTGGGCGGCAGGGCATCTCACCAGGTAGGACGAGAATGAATCCTTGGCGTCTTCCGACTTTTCCTTGGGAATTTTCAAATGGTAGGTGGCCCGGATGCGGGTGATTTTGAGCACACCGTTCACATTCTCGATATCTCCTTCTACATCAGCCCAGTAGCGGTCTTCCGGAGTGGGAATTTTCTTTCCGGCCAGAACCCCGGCCAGTGTTCCCAACATTCAGGCGGCCGTTGCGGCGACGATATGGTCAAGGGTGGCGGCATGCTCCTTTTCCGGCTCGACTTTGTAAAACTTTTTGATTCCCCCATGGACCCCGTAATAGATCGGTTCATGAAACCCCTCAATCACGGCTCTCCGCGTAGGCCCTTTTTCCCTCACAATTTTTATGCGGGATGTATGGACGATTTCTCCCATCTTTTCCCCCTCCTTTTAGTTTAATAGACCGCAGATCTTCGCGGATAAACGCAGCCAATGCCCTCTTATACGCTAAGCGCTTAGCGCAATGCGCCCAGCGGTTTTATTTTTCAGGGTGAATCTGCGCCCCCAGAAATGTTCTTTTTTATTTGTGTACAAAAAATCATCCTTTAATGTCCTTGAGCATCCTTTTGAACAAAAGCTTCTCTTCTAAAGATAGAACGCTGGTCAACTCTTCGTTGACCGCTTTTCTCTGTCCCGCCAAGCCGTCCATCATTTTTCTGGCTTTGGCCGTCACCGATACGCGCAGGGACCGCCGGTCTTCAGGATTTTCTTCTTTTTTAACCAATCCGGCCTCGGCCATGCGGTCTAAAACCCCGGAAAGCGTGGCGCCGTCCATGATCGTTCTTTCGGAAATTTCCGCGGGAGAGAGGGCTTCTTCATCCCCGAGTACGGCCAGGATTAAATGCTGAACGGGGGTCAAGCCGAAAGGTAAAAGTTTTTTCTTGAGTAATCCATGGGCTCTTTGGTAAGCCTTACCCAGAAGGAAAACAAAACATTCTTCGTACTCGGCCATGATGCCTCTCCCAAGTTGCTTAAAAAAACAGTCTTAATCCCCCCAACCCTCCTTCAGAAAAGATGGGCGAGGGGAGATTTTCATAATGCGCAGGTGGCCAATCTGTTATGATAATTTAGTTTGTATACAAAATAATATAGACGAAAAAAAGAGGAGTCAAGTAAATTTTTTAGGGGCTGCTTTTTTATTGACTCCCGGCAAGATTTTGTGTATTTTATTTATTATAGATTTACTGGGGGATCGTTCAACGGTAGGACAACGGACTCTGACTCCGTGAATCAAGGTTCAAATCCTTGTCCCCCAGCCAAGTAAAAACAAGGGGTTATGTCAAACGACTTAACCCCTTGTTTTTTTGTTTCTAACCTATTTCTACCCAAAACAATTTTTTTCTCCCATTTTCCACTTAAAAAGGGAATCTGAATTTACCCCCTACCCTTACCCCTCGGAAAGAAAAAAGTCTTGAATTTTGGCCTTTGGTGATAGCGTAGAAAGGCATTTCTGGAAGGAATCAGGAAGACCGGAAAGACCTCGCCCAGGTTTTTCTATTGACATTCTCCGCCCGTCTTGGGGCTTCCTCGTAATCCGTGGCGTGCATCTTTGACCATCCCCTGGCCCCGACCGAAGCCGGGGGGTTACAGGTCATATTTAAGGGGTAGGGGTCTGAAATATACTCCCGCCTCTAAATATCCGATTTTCAAAAAGGCTTAATCCGGTTTAAGCATACTTGTCCAAAATGTCTTTCTTCCTGAACTCTTCAGTTGATAAATTTTGCGGATCGGTGTAGATTTCGACATTCAATGATGTTTGGATATACTTTTCATTCCAGAAATTTCGACGAAGTGCAGAGATTGGAACGATCTCCTCTACTGGAAAGAGATAAAAATCGGCCTTGACAGGGCTCATTTTTTGTCTAAATTTCAGCCATTGTAATTTCCCCGTTCGTGATTTAATTAATACCTGACCTTGAACTTCTGGAGGATTTATGCAAGAGATTTTCCGGGCGATTCATTAAAAAGAAAAGATTTCGGTGGCCTCTTCCATGGGGTCATGGTGTCGGCGATAATCATACCGTCATCGCCCTCGATCATGATGGAATTGGCGATGCCGTAACCGATGGCGGCGTAGATATTGTCCCCGACCTTTTCTACGCCCTTTTTGAATACCCGGCTGTGCTCCGCCAGGGCCTTGTTGGCGCCAACCGGCAGGACGGGAGACGATATTTTTAGGGCTCGGCCGGAATAAAACCATATCCCGGCCAGCCCCGCGGTCAGGATGACCATGATCCCGATAATTATCTTTTTACACATGACCGTGTCCTCCCTTATCCTGGCCGATCACGATATTCTTTGATTCTTGTTTTTTCTTCCAGGATACGATACAGATACCCTTGAGCCAGTGTAGGGATTAATTTCACCACCCAACCCTTTAACCTAAAGCGAGGTGGTTATGGAAGTAAAAAGTTGAGCCCCATTCTTTTTGGAGAATGGGGTTTGTTTTTTCGGCTGGGACCATGAGAAACGAAAATAAATAGGAGGGGTCCATGAAAAAAAGAAACATCGTATTGCTGGTTCTGGTTTTACTGGTCCTGTTTTTTATTCTCTTTCCCAAAGTCTATAAAAAAGACAACATGGCCTACGACGACGCGGTAGCCAAGTGGGCCAAGGGCAAATTTGTCTTGGTGGACAACAAGAAGGTCCACTACCTGGAGCAGGGGGAAGGCAAACCGATCATCCTGATCCACGGCTTCCTCTACAACACCGTCATGTGGAAAAAGAACATCGAGGACCTGGCCAAAAAATTTAAGGTCTATGTCATTGACCTCTGGGGCTGGGGTTACAGTGAGCGCCTGAAGGAGCTGAATTACTCCTATGAACTGTATGGAAAACAGATTGTCGGCTTCATGGACACCTTGAAAATCTCCAAGGCCTCCCTGGTGGGCCAGTCAATGGGCGGCGGTATTTCGGTTTACGTGGCCGCACTTTTTCCGGACCGGGTTGACAAGCTGATCCTGGTGGACCCGGCGGTCATCCCTTATCCCATGACCGCCACCGGCCGGGTTTATCAGCTCCCTTATGTGGGTGAGTTTCTAAACGCCATCCCGGGTAACGCCCTGATTAAAAAGAACATCCAAACCGTCTGGTTTTATGATCCAACAAAAGTGACCGATGATTATGTGGAAGAAGTGGCCCGGCCCTTGTACATTAAAGGGTCCTTGGATGGCCTTATGTATATCCTGCGAAATGTCCTGAAAGAGCCCTATGTGGAGGCTGAGGCCCAAAAATTGGCCCAACTCAACAAGCCGATCCTGATCATCCATGGCCGGGAGGACAAGGCCATTCCCCTTGACCGGTCGCAGAAATTGAACGCCCTCTGGAAGGGATCCCAACTGGTAATCTTCGAAAAGGCCGGCCATACCCCTCAGGAAGAATATCCGGAAAAATTTAACCCCCTGGCCGTGGGGTTTCTAACAAAATGAACCATGACCGACAATGGCCCTCGTTGTTTAGCCACCGCCTCTGAGCTTGTCGGTTACCCTTTATAGTTCTCCTTCAAAGGGAGGATCGAGGGAGGATTTTGAAGATGAGTTAGCTAATCGATACATTTTTTTAGTCGTTTAGATTATAAAGGAGAACCCATGTTTGATAAGAACTCGCTTTGAGGTGGGTTGAATATAAAAAAGGCAATTGTGAGTCAAGGGAATTTTAGCACAAGATCTTGAGTTTTTTGGGGGGGCTTTTCAGCGGGGATTCGGGGGTTTTCGGGATAGAGGTTGAGAGGGGGCGCTTTCAATGATTTGCCGAGATCTGGCAGGCTTTTTTGAGGCTCATCCGGGCACACCGCTTCCTCCCGCCCCGCATTCCTGACCTTTACAACTGAAGATAAGCATCCCCGGGATAGTCGGGGTCACGATAGATCTTGTCGTCGTCGTCGGTCAAAACTTGCGTTAGCTGCTATTTATCCGTCATTTCCAGGGTATTAAAACCGGTTACGATATGGTTTCCATATATTGAGTCCGGGTACACCATTTCCACCCGTAATGATCGATCGCTAACGGAACCCTTGACCCCAAAGTAGTAGGTGTAAGAGATAAATCTGGAGGAAGGGCGAAAATTCCATGCGAAGACGAGGAGTTCTTCCTGAAATCCTTGAGTGGCAGATTTTGCCAGACATTGAAGGTTTTAAATGGAAATCATCAATTTTGGCACGAGAAAGAGAGGCAATTGGTGGAGGTGAATTCCTAAATTCATGGGCTGATCCCGTTGGCTCGTTCGATACGAAGGAAAGTCGCTGTATTGAAGGGCCAATGGCTGATTAAAGAATTTAAGTTCTCCACTTTCTGATGACGATAAGGTATTAAGCAAGGCCCCCCGTTTTCACTGTCATTAGGTTGAGGCTTATGGACATTTCAAACTTAATTCAGAGATTAAAGACCTTCATCTCCTCCGTGGACCTCGGGATGGACCCAATGACCTTTGCCCTTCTGTTGGCCCTGCTGCTTTTCTTCGTTTCCTTACTCGTTAACCTGATCCAAAACCGTCGTTCTAAAGCTCGCTTTCATCGGATGCTCACTAAGGAGGCATCCATCGTCAGTTTCCTTGAGGAAATGAACAAGTATTTAGGTGACCTGGAGTTTAAATGTTCCATCGAACTGCAGGGAGCAACCTCGCCGCAGGAAGTGAGAAAAGTAATCCATACGGCCCGAAATAGGCTTGAAGCGAACATTGCCGACATGAAAAGGCATCTTTACTCCTGCTATCAATACCGAAGAAAAGAAAAAAAA
>Ga0224495_10003051_pt1 | contig 10500 bp, 6 predicted proteins | sample SF_Jul11_sed_USG_FD_168128 | JGI IMG/M metagenome (GOLD analysis project Ga0224495, IMG submission 168128) | Sediment microbial communities from San Francisco Bay, California, United States - SF_Jul11_sed_USGS_4_1 | ecosystem: Environmental > Aquatic > Marine > Sediment | place: USA: California...
ACGGTATAGGCTGTGAGCGTGGGGCCGTCGTCTTTGACTTTCTCCGAGCCAAGTTTGGCTCTGAGATCTGCCGCGATGGCGTGGGATCGTTCCGGAAGAATGAGGGTTGGCGCAGTCATAGGAAGGTGGCGCATTCTAGCAGGATGCTAAAAACATCCGCCAGCGGCATACTCGAATGCCGTGACAAGTGACCGGTCACACGGTCTCTGGATTAAGGAGTACGATGCCTTCCCTGCTGGCGGCCTGAAGAAGTCGTATATCTGCAGAGACGAGAATCGGATGGAGATCCTTAATCGACAGGATTACGGCAAGGTGAAGCGCATCGAGTGTACGAAGGTGATGCAAGAGGATGAGAGCCTGGCTCAGCCGAACGTGGGTGCGATCCAATTCAAGCAACCAGAATTCCGCCAATATGTCCCGCGCCGCGGCGGCAAGAACCTGAGCCAACCCTTCGCGTCCCAGCAACCCTTCCTGACATTTCCGATCCAGAGCTGACGTCAGCTCCGTGAGCGCGAAATTGGCCGTCACGAGGCCTGCGCCGGCATCGGCAAACAGACCATCGACACGGTCGGAACCCTGCTCAACATGATAACGCTTGACGAGCGCACTCGTATCGACGTAGTAGAGCGCCACTAGGAATGTTCGCGCTCATCGATGACCGCGGCGGCTAAAGACGTAGCCAGCGGCTTCCATGCGGCCCGGGCCTGAGAAAGGGTCACGGAGGGGCGTAGTTTCTCCTCAAGGCCGTACTCTCTGCCATCGGACACCGTCACCGACACTTGCGCCAAGAGACGTTCCGATAAGAGCTTTCTGCTAGTCGATTTCACAACCGAATCTTCAGATTTTGCGGGATAGGCTGCCATGGTGCATCTCCCTATGCGGCACTAACCATACCAAAACTCTCTCCAGCTGACAATCTCGCTTGCAATACCAGCAGACTTGGCTCTCCTCAGACAGCCACTTCTCCACACAGCACTTCTGCCTGCTCCAACACCGTCTGCGTTGCCTTTTCCTGCTTGTCGGGGGGATAGCCATACTTCCTGAGAATCCGCTTTACGATGACGCGGAGTTGGGCACGCACGTTTTCACGAACCGTCCAATCAATCGTCACATTCTTGCGAACGGCATCAGCCACTTCTCGGGCGATGGTCCGTAACGTCTCATCCCCCAGCACTTTCACCGCACTGTCATTCGTTTCGAGCGCATCGTAGAACGCCATCTCGTCTTCGGTCAGGCCAAGGCGCTCTCCCCGTTCGTGGGCGCGGCGCATATCCTTCGCCAAGCCGATCATTTCCTCGATGACTTGGGCGGCCTCAATTGCCCGGTTCTGGTACTTCCGCACCGCCTGCTCCAACATTTCTGCAAATGACTTGGCCTGCACCACGTTCTTCCGCAACCGAATTTTGATCTCTCCACTTAACAACTTCCGCAGCAGTTCAACAGCCAAGTTCTTGTGCGGCATCCCTCGCACTTCAGCGAGAAACTCATCGGAGAGAATCGAGAGATCAGGCTTCTTAAGTCCAGCGGCGGCAAAGATGTCCACGATCTCATCGGACACGACGGCCTTTGAAATAATCTGGCGAATGGCATGGTCGAGTTCTTCATCGGTCTTCTGTTCACCCGGCGTGCTCTTGACCAACACAGCCCGCACGGCCTGGAAGAAGCCCACATCGTCACGAATCCGGAAGGTCTCCTCATGCGGCACGGCCAAGGCAAAGGCCTGCGAAAGATCCTTCACCGCACGAAGGAGCCTCGTTTTCCCGTCCTGCTGATTCAGAATATGCTCTTGTGCGGCAGGGAGGAGCGAGAGCCGCTCGTGCGATTTGCCGGTCATCCAGCGCGACCAATCGAAATCGTGGAAGAGGCCTTGGCAGATCGCGTACTTCTCCAGCATCACAGCCACAGCCTCGGCCTGATCGATAGCCGTCTTCCCGGTGCCGCCGCTTTCGGTGTACGTCGCCAGCGCCTTTTTGAGTTCGTCGGCAAGGCCGCGGTAATCCACCACCAGCCCGCCGGGCTTATCGCGTGAAGCGCGGCTGAGGAGTGCTACACGGTCTATCGGCCCGCACGTTTTGCGATCAACTGTTCGGTATTTTCAACGCTAAGTGCGATTGCCTCGAATGGTTGCAGTTCAGTCGCAGCGACCAATTCTGCGAAAATGTCTGGGCGCATTAGCAAACTACCGCCGAAAAGCCTCGGGTTCTCGTCCGCGAAGTCGTGGGCACCTAGCGGGCGACAACGCCACCAACGGTAGGCGACCGCAAGGTTGCCCTGCTTGTCGAGCAAATCCAATGGCCCTAGTTCCGAACGCGGCACAAGTTCCAAGGTGGCTACCAGGTCTGGTATCAATCCGAGCAACTCATGAAATTCGAACGGAATGCCGAACTCAGAGTGCCCTGCGATCGCATTTCTGAATGCGCTAAGAGGGAAGCGCGGTCGAAATCGGCACAGCCAGATTCGATCATCTCCAAATTGTAGCGGTAAGGCATCTTTGGGCAAAGATGGCGCTTTGTCGTCAAGAATCACACCTGCGGTGGCGCGCGTCTGTTGCTTAATTTCTCTGAGGCTGTTGTCGCAGTCGAGATACGTCTCGAAATAAGCGATGCGTCGCCAGCCACTCAGTTCGCCATCTGGGACGGACTGAACGGGCTGCACGCCATCCGAAAGTGTCGAGGGAAGAGGCCAAGATGGGCGGACACGACGACTCCAATAATGTCGGGAGGGAATTTCTATGTTTGGCAAGAGCCATGAAAGCACTTTCGGCCAGACCCGCTCATCCCATTCACCACTAGCCCACAGATGGGTTTCAAGTCCCGTTAGCACCTCATTCAAGCTGTCGGTAAATAGCTCGTCCTCCCATCCGTGGAGGCTCGCGCGGGGATAGCTCTTGTGTGCGATGGACCAGCACGATTCCCAACGAGTTTTCATACGGTCTTTGTGCATGTCATCAGATCGCACGATGGTTTCGAAACGGCTGGCAACGATTTCCGGGAAGTCTGGCCAAAGATTCTGGACCTTCGCCACAACGTTGTGAGTGTCTAGCGACAAGACCCGGTGCTGCTCGCTACGGCTGAGGGTTACGGCAAATAAATGTTTATCGCGGACCACGCGGCCGGTCACCGGAACCTTGGCGCGATTCAGCAGCATCAGGGCAAGCTGTTCGGTGCCGCACCGCCCAGAACCAACGAAACCGTTTAACTCCGCGGCAAGCGCATGGCTGATCGCGAAGGGCGCGGGCTCGAACTGTCCCAAGAGATGCAACAACCACTGTTGATGCGTGAAACACATTGACGTCTTCAAAATCTCACGGAAGGCGGACACGCATTTCGCGGGTTCTCGCTGCACAAACCACGCAGCGGCGCAGAGAGCCGCGGTTTTTCGCCGGCGTTCCGGATGGGAGATGCGCGCCAAAATGAGGAAGAGAGCGGCGTCATCGTGCGTCCACGTCGGCACCCTGGCCGGCTCGAACGGGAGGAACGGACCTTGGGCGATCTCGTGGCCAGGCAGGCGGACCAACAGGGATTCGCGCGCTTCGTCCCACATGGCGGTGGCGAGTGCTACATCGTCGTGGCGGCCAAGAAAGCCAATGACGTGTCGCGTCACGCCCAAGTTCCCATTCTGGTGCGCCATCTCCTGCGCAAGGACTTCCAAAGCAATCGGACGGGACGCCTTGAATGCGCGCACGAGCAAATCCTCGTGTTCCTCGTCGCCGAAGGACAGCCAACCTCTTCCACCGCGATGGCCCGCAAACGCGAGCGTCAGCGCACGGGCAGCCAACTCGGCCTTGCCGGCCGATTCCAGCGCCTTCCCGAGGCCCGAGAGCACGCCGGCCCGGTCGCCGAAGCGGTTCGCGCGGGCGATGAAAGTGAGGATTTCCTCAACCTCAGCGCGATGGCTGTTGGCCCAACCAATCAGCGGAACTTCGCAATAGGCCAGGAGCTGTTCGTTGGGGACATCGCGCCCGTGGAGAACCTCTTGGAAACGCCGCAGCAGGGCCAGCGGCGTTTTCGGCGGCTGCCAACGGAGCTTCGGCTGGTCCGGATCCTTCGGCAGGTCCGGCGTGTTGTCCTTGTGCTCTGGGTGACTGATGTCTGGGCCACCGGCCGGCAGTGGGAAGCCGGATTTCTTGGCGTAGTCGAGGAGTGCGTCGTAGCCCTGCTTCGGGTGTCTTATAGGAGCGCCGTGCACGGCTGCGGCCAGCAGTTGGAACTCCAGCTCGGCCGCTGCCGCGTCCTGGTTGTGCAGCGACTCGATCCGGACGAGCCGCCGCCTGATTTCGTCTGCGTCCTGTGGGCCTTCAACCAAATGTTCCAACCGGCAGCGCCACCGCGTGTCGATAGTGCCTGCGTTTTCGACCCAGTGAACGAGGCCGTCCTCAAGTCGATAGTCGTAGCTGCCGCCGTCGTCGGTCATCGAACGGCCAAGCAGCCAGGCCGAGGAGAGTTCGTCAGTCGCGAACAGTTCCTTGAACCACGTCCCGACGGAGTGTCTCGTTTCCCGTCCGTCGGTGTGCAGAACGACGGCATAGACCATCGGAAGCAGCTTCGCGAGGCGCTCGAGCACCTGGGGTTTACCAGCAGGCAGAAGCGCCCGGACATTGTCGATGACCTCGTAAATTGTGATGTCCTTGCGCATGCCATAGGCGCAGAGATGGAGGCAGGCGGCTTTCCAATGCTCCAGCGAGGCCGAGCGGTCGCCTATTGTGATCAAGAGCGATGCGAGGGCCATGTCATCCGAGGCAATTTCGTTGTAGAGTCCGCTACGATGCTGGTTCTCAACAAGCGGCTCAATCTCTCGGCGAATCAGGGCCTGGAGGTCCTTTCGCTTTGCGAACGGTGCGACCAATTCGACCAAGGCGTAGGGAGTGAGCGGCCCGGATTTTGACCGGTCGAGCGATGTCGTCGTGCCCGAAGAGATCTTTTTCAGCAGAGCGATGACGTGGCGCCATTGCTCGGGAGTCTGAAGGAGGTTAAGTGCTACCTGAAGTGACTCGTGAATGGCCCCGCGGCCGTAGTAGAGATCGCAGGCGCGCGGCGAGCCTTTGAAGGGGTGGACGTCCGAAGCCAACGCTCGGAATGCCTCGACGACTTCGTTGGCTGCATCAGCGGGCAATCGGACGGCGCGGCGTTCGATGCGAGCGAGCTCGATAACAAAGGCGAGCCAGTTCCGATACCAGCCAGCACCCCGGGTTCGAAGCTCCTCCGCGACAAGGAGCTTGGGCTGGACGTAGGCGGCGATGCGGATGCTGAGAACCCATTGCGTCAGCGACTCGCCCTCGCCAATGCCCCGGCCTCCAACACCGATCTCATACTTGTCGAGATTGTTCGTCCAATGGGTCAGGATCTTTGGATCGGCCCCAAGCCGCAGGGCTTCTATGGCGCGTTGGGCACTGGTGGTGCGGCGCGCGACGCGCTTGGCCGAAGCTTTGCGCTTCTGGGCGTTCGACGTACGCCGCGCGAATTCGATGTCGAATATTTCCGCGATGGCAGCGTTGCACTTCGATTCCTTTTGCAGGCGCGGCAAGTCATCGGCCCCCGCCACTTCGGCCCAGCGGCGCGCGAGACCGGCGACGTAACCGGGGTCGATGTCGTCCCGGGCCTTGCCGAGGAATTTGACCAGCCGCGCGCGCAGGCGATCACCCTCGTCTGTGCGCACGCGGCCGTGGAAGTGCGCCATCTCCACCCGCATGTCCCGCTGGTCCTCAGAAACACGCGGCTTGCGGAGGTAGGCGTGCCAGGGCGGGCTGGCGCCCGCGTCCGCGCAGAAAGAGCAAAGCTTGAGGCCCTCCGAAACCTTAAAGGTCGGGGCGCCGTCGAAGGCTAGGCGCTCCGAGAGGCGGTCAGTCCCGAAAATCACGGCGTAGGTCGTTCCGTATGCGTAGGCGTCGGTGAGGTTGTCGTCACAGGTGCCGAGCGCGCGGGCGAGTTCGCCGGCACGGACCAGTTTCGGGAAGTCGCCAGCATCCGCAGCGACGCGAGCATACAGGCTCAGGTTCGCCGCGATAGCCGCGTTGGGGTGTCCCTCCGCCACGGCCTTCACGACGAAGTCGCGGTCAATCCGCGCGAATACCTCGCTTGCCCGTTCAGCACGGACCAGATTCGGCAGCAAAAACCGAAACGCCCGGGGATCGGTGAGGAAGCCCTTCCCGTCGAGCCAGGCGATCACCTCTTTCAGCGTCGCGCCGAGGCTGCCTGGTTGGCCGGCGGCCTTTTCGAGAAGGTGACGCCGGAAGCTCTCGTGGTAGATGCGCAGTCCGCCTTGGCCGCGCGTCCGCTCAAGGATTGGCGCGAGCTGCTTGAGGATTACGTCGACCCGGCCGCGGAACAGGGGGAAGACTTCCTGAAGCTCCTCGGGTGTGATCCCAAAGTCGATCAGGCCCATGACCTCGCCGACCAACCGGCCGCCGGCATCCAGGCTTCCGAGCAAGAATTCGTAGTAGGTGGAGAGTTTGCCGTCGTTCTCGGGCAGCGCGCGGAGCAGCGTCAACAGCGCCGCGCCGGGACTGGCCTCAAGCCGGAGTTCCAGCTCACGACAGAGGTAGGTGCAGTAAAGGGCGTTACCCTGCGAGCGCTTCGCCAATTCGGCGACGAGTTCGGTCCAATCCTCGCCTCTGAGACGGAGTGCCTTGAGTTTCTTGCCTAACGGAATCCGTCCGAGAAATGCCTCGACTTCCGGTTCGTCCCAAGCCGACACCGACAACACAGTGCCTGAGCGGGAGAGTTGCGTGATGTGGTCCCCGGGCTGGGAACCGACAAGCACACTGACGTTCTTGGGGAGCTTCAGCGCGAGCAGGTCACGCGCGATCTGCGTATCGGCGGGGGCAAGCGTGCGGACATCGCGGAGCACCCGCGCGATGTGGTCGAGACCGTCAACGATTACGACCAGCCGTGGCGCGGGCTTCATCGCGCCAGCAGCATCGAGTAACGCCTGTAACTCCCTTGGCCCGGCAGCGTATCGTGTAGGGTTGTGCTCCCTCAACTCAGGCACCGCATCGACGATCTCAGCAATTAGATTGCCGTAAAAGGCATTCAGCGTGATACGACTTTGTACGAGCGGATCGCCGGGCTCGAGGTAGCAGTAGTGCGCGGCGACGATCACCTTTTGCGCCCGCAGCCTTTTCATGAGGTCGGTCAGCTCCCACGACTTGCCGGCACCGGGTCCGCCCGAGAGCACGGTGATCCCGCCGGCCTTCACTTTCTCGAGCAGTTTCCGCCGGAGGTCGGGCATCGAAACGAAACATTCCGTCTTGAAGGGAAATTGCTGCGCGATTCGTCCGTAGTCGGTGATGAGCCCAAGCACCGCCACCACCTGTGCCGGCGACAAGGTCGAGCGCTGCGGGTCGGCGCCGCGGGTATTGATAGCGAGAAGGATCAGCTGCGCGGCGGCCTCGACCGGCCCACGCTGCTCATTTGGATAGCGGCCGAAACCGACGCGATCCGCGAGCACGCCGAGCAGCTGCTGCTCCATTAGTCCCGGACGATCCAGATCTCGTGACGCTGGTGGGCATTCCAGCTCGATCACCAACCGTTTGACGAATGCCAGGAAATCGGCTCGCTTGGTGCGATTAAGGCAACGGAATAGTGGCGGTTTTCGCTTGGGCCAGATGGCGTCGACATCCAGTTGGAAACACCGGCTCTGGCCCGCGAAGGAACTCGGCGCGGCGGAGGGTTTAAGGAGTCGGCAATCCTCCTTCAGCGTAGGAACGCGCCATGTGACACAAACCCGATACTCCGTTGCGCGAACTTTGGCGGGATCGGACTGACAGGACTTAATCAGCTGGTCGAGGCGCAGGTTATGTTTCTTGCTGCTCAGAAACGAGGCTTCAAATGCAAGGGGCGAGTCGCTATGTTTGAACTGTCGGCGTACCTTCTTTCCGTCGTTGGCGACAATCAACAGATCGTCGAATCGATCATCTGTATGGAACCTCGCGTCGACCGTTGTGTGCCGCACGGATTCGACCAAGCTCCGAGCTAGAAAATAAGCAGTGGCGATGTCTTGGTAGAAATAGCCTTTATGGGCTGCAGCTAGACTCGCCATGATTTAGTTCGCAGGTGGGGATTGAGGGCTTTGCGGGTCTCGCCCTCGCCAGACTGGCTGGACGACATTGAGACGTTGGCGAGCACACAGCCCGCAAGCCCTGTTGGCACGAGATGATGAATGACGTGATGCGCCCAGGGGACTGCCCAAAACGTCGTCGCGGGCAATTGTGCAACCGGCGGTTGCACTTTCTCAGATAGCCGGATTTTCGCCGCCAGATGTGGCGATTTCGTCGCGCTGGGCAATAGTGCAACAGCCTGTTGCACAAACTCACCTGCATTGGGATATTCACGGTAGAAGGCCAGCATCAGCTTGATGTTCCGCTCGGAGAATCCCTTCAATTCCGGCAATTCGTTTCTGAGTTCAGACGCCAGCCGCGGGATGACGGCAGCACCCCAGCCTTCGCGCTTTTGGCGTTCGTGTATGATGCGCCCGATATCCCAGTAGAGACGGACGAGCTCAGCGTTGACCGTGAGCATCGCGCGAGTCTGGGCTGCCTGGATGCGGCCTTTGACCTCGGTAACCAGGGCCGCAAAGCCGGAACGGACGATGGTTGCTCCGCGCGACCGCTTACCCGCCATACCCCAACTCCTTCCCACCTTCGCTGCCGCTTCGGCAGACAGGCAGGTTGGCGGCGATGGCGGCATCCAGTTTTGCAACTTCGGCCCGCTGCGCAAGCTCACCGCTTGTCGTCCTTGAGCAGCTCGCCGCGCCAGTCGCTGTCGTTGAAGGGCGGGTTGGCCAACACATAGTCAGCCTTCAAATCAGGATGTGCGTCATGGTGAAAGGTATCACCGTGGCCGATCTGCGCGTCGATGCCCCGTATGGCGAGATTCATCTTAGCCAACCGCCAGGTGGTGTAATTGGACTCCTGGCCATAGATGGAGATGTCGCCGAGTTTGCCGCTGTGGGCTTCGATGAATTTTTCGCTGCTGACGAACATCCCACCGGAACCGCAGCAGGGGTCGTAGACCCGGCCCTTGTATGGCGCGAGCATTTCAACCAACACGCGCACGACGCGGGACGGCGTATAGAATTGCCCGCCCTTCTTGCCCTCGGCGCTTGCAAACTGTGAGAGGAAGTATTCGTAGACCCGGCCGAGTGTGTCCTTGGCCCGATCGGCAGGCGCGCCCAATGCGATATCGCTGACCAGATTGATAAGTTGGCCAAGCCGTTGCTTATCGAGGCCTGGGCGTCCAAAGTCCTTGGGAAGCACACCTTTGAGCGAGGGGTTGTCGCGCTCAATGGCGGTCATTGCCTCGTCGACCAATGTTCCGATGGCGGGCTGTGGAGCACGCGCTTTCAGAAATGACCAGCGGCCTTCTTTCGGCACCCAGAAAATACGGGCGGCTTTATACTCATCGGGGTCTTCAGGGTCGGCGCCCTGTTTCTTCTGCGCGTCAAGCTCGGCATGCTTCGCCTCGAATGCGTCGGAAATGTACTTGAGGAAGATCAGTCCCAAGACGACGTGCTTGTACTCCGCCGCATCCATGTTGTTGCGTAATGCGTCGGCGGCAGCCCAGAGCTTGGCTTCGAAGCCGAGATTGGCGCCGGTATCAGGTTTGGATTCAGTTTTTTCCCTTTTTGCCATTGATCCCCTTACCTGTAGGGCTCACCGACTCCCATTCTGATGAACCCTGCGTGCCTGCGATTCGTGCTCTCCTCTCGACGATTACGGGCGAAGGATACCCGTTTCCCTAACGGAAATCACCCTATCGAATGGAGTCACCTACATTCGACCGGCGAGAACAGGAAGGCACGCCGGCACGCCTTGACTTTGCATCGGTCAATCCCTAGTCTCCGCCCTCGTCCATGTCGCAGGCCACAAACCCGACAACAGGCCGTGATGGAATGCGGAGTCCAGTGATGCCCCCGGCGATGTATGTGACCCGCTTGCTGCCGGAACCGGTAATGGCCGCCCTGCGAGAACGCTATCGGCTGGTCTCCGAACCTACGGAAGGCCATATTCCCACTGATGAGGATCGCCGGGCTGGATTCGCCCAGGCCGAGGCGGTGATCTGCACGCTTGCCGATCGCATCGACGCCACCCTGCTATCGAACGCCCCGCATCTGAAAATCGTGGCCAATTATGCGGTAGGCTACAACAACATCGACCTCGTAGCGGCGGCCGCCCATGGAATCATTGTGACCAATACGCCTGATGTTCTCACCGATGCCACCGCTGATCTAACCTGGGCATTGCTGCTCGCAGTCGCCCGGCGGGTAGTGGAAGGAGACCGTTGGCTGCGCGCCGGCACCTGGCCAGGCTGGGCGCCGACGCAAATGCTTGGGCTCGACGTGTCAGGCAAGACGCTCGGTATCGTCGGCATGGGACGGATCGGCCAAGCCGTCGCGCGACGCGCGCAAGGATTTCGCATGCCGGTACTCTATGCAAGCCATCGACCGGTCCCCGCTCCCCCGGATATCATATGGGGCCGGCAATCGCTGGACGATGTACTTAGA
>Ga0224495_10003052_pt1 | contig 10500 bp, 11 predicted proteins | sample SF_Jul11_sed_USG_FD_168128 | JGI IMG/M metagenome (GOLD analysis project Ga0224495, IMG submission 168128) | Sediment microbial communities from San Francisco Bay, California, United States - SF_Jul11_sed_USGS_4_1 | ecosystem: Environmental > Aquatic > Marine > Sediment | place: USA: California...
CGTTGGGTTGCTGTGCGCCGACCCGGGCAATGACATCGTGCAGCGTCATACCGGGAGCAAATTCAATTTCCGTCTCGCGTACCTTCATGCGCTCGGCCACCGGCCCAAAGAACAGCACGCGGATCATGCGCCGTGCTCCCCCGATTTTTCCCTGGTCCATGTCCCACTCTTGCCGCCCCGTTTTTCTTCGAGCTGGATATTCTCGATGCGCATCCCCCGGTCGATCGCCTTGCACATGTCGTAGATCGTGAGCAGTGCCACACTGGCGGCACACAGGGCTTCCATCTCGACGCCGGTCTGCCCGGCACAACTGGCCTTCGTCACCACCTTGATGCCAACACAGCCATCGGAATCCGGTTCCGCGACATCGCTGAACATGACCTCCACGCCGCTGAGCGCCAGCGTATGGCACATCGGGATCATGTCCGAAGTACGTTTCGCCGCCATCACCGCGCCGACATCGGCCACCGTAAGCACATCGCCCTTGGCGATGCTGCCGCTACGGATACGCACCAGCGTCGCGGGCTGCATGCGCAAGATGCCGCTGGCGACCGCGATGCGCGAGGTGACGGGTTTGCCCGAGACATCCACCATGCGCGCCCGTCCTGCATCAGTAAAATGGCTTAGCTCATTCATTTGGATATCCGCTGAATTAACACAAATTCAGTTCAAAAGGGGTTTGGACACGACTTGCCGATGGAATTCATAAACCTGCTCCAATGCAGCCTCAAGCGGAATACCCTGCTCATCGACACGCTCCATGATCAACCGCTGGAGTATCGCGCCCAGCATCTCGATGTTTGGTGCCAGGCTGTCCCCGACAGAAGCAAGGAACCCGGGAAAGAAGGAATCCTGATCAAGGCCGGCCAGGAACTCATCATACTCCCCGCCCGTTGCAACCCAATAGCACAGGTCATACATCACGGCAAAGATTCTTTGCTGCTGAACGACATCCATCTGGATCAAGTTCAAGCGCACTTCTTCGAACATATCCAGTCTGAACTGCTCCAGACCGTAATCCACCTCGGCCTTGACCACCTGCTCAGGCGTAAAATCCCATTCCATCACCGGCCCCTTTCAACGATATTCCTCAACCGAAAATGCTCGAAAAGTCTTTATCATCGCCGCAACAGACCGCGCAAATTGACGAGTCGCCCTCGGCCGCAAATACCCTGTCACATCGTGTGCAACGCCGCTTGGACACTCTGCGCAACACCCGTGCTTTCTGTTTGGTGACTTCGACATCTTCCGTCCCGCGCTGGCGCAGCACTTTGGGCTGACAGACCTCGGCGCAAACATCGCAGGCCACACATCTATCGCCGAGAAATATCACACGCCATTCGTAATTGTTTTCAAGCAACTGCAATGCGCCAGTAGGACATACCCTTATGCAGGCTTCACAACTGGTGCAACCGTCAAGAATGGACAGTTCTTCTGCGGGCAGCACCGGAAACCGCGCCACCCGCACCGGCTTATCACCTTGCGCAACATACAACGCATTCAATACCTCCTTGCGCTCGGGAAGGAAAGGCGGTGCAGCACGGATAGCCTGAAGCGGAGCGAGTGGCGCATCCGCAACTTCAGTCATCACATCGATACCGCGCCCGATAATACGTCGAAACAAATCCCGTCGTGAGGCAATATGGCCGTCATCCTCCTTCACGGATATTTGCGCTTCGGCATCTTTCAGGGTGAGCGTTGCCCATTCCTCCGTTCCCTCGGCACTGCACAACGCCTCCCTTGCGGCGAGATGCAGTCGCAGCAAATCGGGCCCCTTGGCGGCGTGTAGGCATAGTTCACAGTGTCCGGTTCCCGCCAATTGCACCGCGATCCCGCGCCTGGAAAGATCTGCCAGCACAACCGGATTGACCGCGCCCAGACAGGGGACAAACGCATCGCCCCAGGCACCGGAAGGCGCACAGGCTATCGTTATATGATTTTCGTCTGAAGCGATACCCAGCAGGCTTTTGGCGGATACGCTTTGCTCGGTCAATGCTTCCGTGGGGCAGGCCGCCACACACAAGGCGCAACTCTTGCAAAGATCGGCCATGACTTCAACCCCGGCCTCGAAAAAACGTATCGCCTGGTACGGACAAGCTTCCGCGCAACGATTGCACTCGCTATACGTGTACCTGTAGCGGACACAACGTTCCGCCTTGAAGCTTGGGCCGGACAGCATGGCTATTTACTCTCAGGTTTTTGCCAGGGTTTGTCGCTCTTGAGCTCCTGCAATGGTTTGCCTTGTTCACAAGTATTCATAGGAATGACAAAACTGTCTGATTTCGAAAATTGCGGCGACGCATTGGACGACACATTCTGCCAGGTTTCAGCCCCACCCTTCACAGCAAATACGTTGCGATTGCCATTTGCGGGTATGGATTGCGCGATCTCCAGGGCAGCAGCGTCAGTATCCGCCACGATCAGCACCAGGCAATCTTTTATCGGCATCAGTTTCTGGTACTTGGTCGAAAACGGGATGGGTGAAGTCCTTTGAGCGTCAGCACTGCGCGCATCCAGCAATTGGTAGTCCGTGAATTTTTCGAGCACTATTGAAAGTTCGGCATCGCCAAGCAACTGCTCTCCCGCTGCAAAACATAGCGTTGGCAGCATCAAGACAACCAAACAACAACTGCGTATTGCGTGTTTCGTCATTGCACCGTTTTCTCGCTTTCTTTAACTGGAAATTTTTTCACCGTCTGTTACCTCATTCACCGTCAAAGCCGCTGCGCGAATCAGCGCCATCTCTTGCTCATCACGCGCATTCTGCGCAGGTAACACCAGCCTTCTTATTCGGCCAAAACGTACCCAAGGTTCAAGATCGGCATCGGGCTGCTGCCACGGGGTGAACCAAAGTTTGACACCATGGTTCTCCATCAATCCGGCACAAATATTCAAATCGTCATCCTGTGCATCAACACTTATCAGAACCATGGAAGCGCCCAACGACAACATTTCTGACACCCACCACTCCGCATCGGTTCCGGTCGATGCGCCGTCACTTTTCACCACTTCCCAACCAGCCTTTCCATACGAAGGAGTCAGGCAATTGAAATCCTCATTTGAAATGTAATCGATAGCCCAGGATATCTGCCTCTTTTTCACCGGTAGCCAGACGCCGACGCGCTCGGCGCCATGCTGCTGCACCAATCTCATCACCGCAGTACTGTCAAGCAGCGCCGCATCCGCAAGCAGCACCCGCTCGGCGCCCAGCGCGATCAACTCACTTGCACGCTCCTCCGCCCCCTGATCAAGAACAATAGTGATCTGTTGCAAAGACTCGGGAAGCTGGTTGCTGTCGCGCAAGAACTGCACGCCCCCCGACGACTGCTCGCCTGGGTCAGTCCAGTGTGCCAGGATCAGATCCGGTTGTTCATCCATGATGGTATTGGCCTCGATCGAACATCAGTTTGTTGTAAACGAAAGGCTGGAAGGGGCATGAATCACCCGGCCCGAGCAGAGAAATAGCCGGGCGCAAGGTATGCAGTGTTTCGAGTATGGGCTCAACCATGATACCCATGTGGCTTGGCGCATATTGAGGCAACACCATCAGCGCGTCATCCAGCAGCAGACAGGCACCTTCCTGATTGCCGTCCTGGGTGAAATAAAGGGCCAGCGCGGCAAACGCCAGCCCCTGAATAAATCGTGCATCGGGATCCTTATCCCCCGCCGGACTCGCTTTGACCACTTTGCTCCAGCGTTCATTCAACCAGTCATGAACCTCCTGGAACTCGTTATTGTTCCAGTGCCGTGCCAGTTCATCCCATTGCCAAAGATAGTTCATAGCAGACTGCAGGACAGTCAGGATTGGAGTCGCGAAATGTCTATTTTATAAACCTGCTGGGCATCCTGGCCTTTTTCGCAACTATTGCAAACCGGTTCATCGGGATCGAACTCATATTCTATTTCGGCTTTTGGCACCTTGAATTTCCCTCCGTCCATATCGTCGACTTTCAGGGCAAGCAGATCGATCTCCCAATCGGCAAAACTTCCCAGCAATTTAGCCATTTCACGATAGAAGGAATGTTCGCTCGCTCGGGCCAGCAGGCCGGCGTAGCCCCGCACCCACTTTCCGGTATGCAATACCCAGAAACGTTTCATTTCTTTGATTGTACCAGCGTAGGCGATCTGGTTACACGTGGCTAGCGCATCCGCCGCACGCTCCAATAACTCGGCGAGAAAGCTCAGTTCCACACCCAGTTGATCGTCAAATACCGCAAAACGACTACCCGATAACCGGAATCCCGCTTTTCGATAAAACTCGCGCACTTCAAAGTACGGTTGCTGCTGATAACGCCCGGTCAGTCTGACCGACTCTACTGCCGGACAGCCGCCCGCCACCACGAACAGCACAGCATATTCGCAGGCCAGTGTGTCCAGCAACTCTGTCACAGGACAGGCAGTGAAATCCTCGGAAAAAGCTACGCCCATTTCCCGCAAAGATGCCATTACCGCCTCTGATCTGATCGCATTCAGATATTCCGCTGTCGGCTCTTCCAGAAAAACTCCCGCCAGCAGACGATAGATACCGGCTCTGGCATTGCATTCCGCCAGCAACTCATCCGTTGAAAATTCTGTTGCAAAGTTTGCAGCCTCATGCATCACTGTTGTCATAATCATCCTTTAAAAAATTATAGCCCGGCAAGGGGATGAGCCAGCCATGCTTCCAAGCTTCCAACTGCTCGATATCGTATCTGGCTTGCTCCGACAATTACACCCCGGGTGGCTGCCGGACGCCCAACATTAGCCTTCATGCTTTTTGACGCTTTCCGGCCCGCCCCATGAAGCCATTTCCGGATGCATCTTGCGATGCAAGTCGCCGGTATAGGCATAACGCAAGGCTTCCTTGGCTGCTTCGAGTTGTTTCTCCCAGCTGCCTTGAACGTCACCATACTTGTCACCCGGACCCGCCTTGGTCACCTTCACCACAGTGTCATACCACCCCTGAGAACCGCCGATCGGATCGACTACTATCGGAATTATGGCATTCGGATGCACGCCCCTGTCTTCCCACCAGACGTTATTCAGATCCGCATCGTCTTCTGCGCCAAACTCGCCGGCCTTCTTCTCCTTGAGCTTGAGCGTGGCCAGCCGGCCATATTCCCAGTGTCCGAACGCAGTCGGAATTGCCACCACTTTGGGATGGATACCTTCAAAGACGTAAGCCTTGGTTACCATATAGCCCACCTTGCTCTCGATCCGCACCAGGTCGCCGGTCTTGACGCCGAGTTTTTCACCCGTCACAGTATTCATCCACACCGGATTGCTGTGCATGATTTCCGCCAGCCATTTCACCGCAGCGGTACGCGATTGCTTGTGCACATTGATCTTGTAGGTGGTCAGGACCATCTCGTCCTCCTTCATCTCCTTGTGCCAGGGGATCTGCTTGAAGGTCGGCATAGGATTGAAACCGTACTTGGCCCACTCATCCACGCGCACGTTGATCAGGCGATTGCCAGTGGGAAATCCCACATAGTTCTTGCCCTTGCGACGGATACCGATGGCTTTGCCATTTTTTTTGATCGTGCCGTGACCATCAACTGTAGTCCCGGTCATGTCTGCGCCTGCAATCTGTTTCATATGCAGACCGTATTCAGCCTGGATCTCGCGGCCCGTCTTGTCGGAAATCTTGCCGGTTCGCGGATTAAGTTTGCCGTAAATCGGCCAGACACCATGCTTCTTCAGGAAGTCGAGCCCGCCCGCCTCCTTGAGTCCCGGAATATTGTCAAAGTGCTGGCGCATATAGTCCTCGGCATCCTTGAAGTTCCAGTATTTCTTCATGCCGCGTTTTCCATCAGGATCCAGCTTCCAGATGATATCGCGTATCATGATGCGGTTTTCGCGTGATTCGCCCAGCGACTTGATCACCGGTTGGCGTATTCCCAGCCAAGGCCACAGGGAGTTGGGCATGGATTCAGGTTCCCAACGCTCGAGGAAAGGACAGTCCGGCAAAATGATATCAGCAAGCGCAGTTTCTTCGCCCATGAACGGACTCATGGAAATATAGTACGGGATCAGTTTCTCGTCACGGTACAACTTGCCCCAGAAAGCCTGCGCGCCCGGGTTGGTATATACCGCATTGTCCTGATAGGAGATATGCACGTTGACCTTCTGCCTGCCTTCGGCAATGAAGTAAGGCAGCAGATGGCTGACCTTGTGGTGAGCAAGCGGATATTCGTGCGGATGCGCCATGGCGGACGGATGCGCTGGTTTGGGCGGTTCTGGCTGCGGTTGCGGCCAACCCATGCCGCGCGGTAAACAGTAACCACCTTTCTTTTCCACGTTACCAGTCATGATGGACAGCATCATGCAGGACTTTTCATTATACGAACCATACAAGTGCTTGGCCGGGCCGCGGTATGTGTAAGTCGTGGCCGGTTTGGTCGTGGCGAACTCACGCGCAATGCGCTCTATAGTTTCGACCGGAACACCGGAAAGGCCGGATGCCCACTCAGGTGTGAACTGCGCATAGTGTTTCTTCAGTTCGGCCGTCGAGACATTGCACCAGGTATCGATGAAGTCAGTATCCTGCAGGTCCTCGCGCAGGATGACGTTGCCGATTGCCAGGGCCACCGCGCCATCCGTACCCGGAAACACGGGAATCCATTCATCCGAGCGCCCTGCCGTGTTGGACAGACGTACGTCAAATGTCACCAGCTTGGCATTGTTTTCAGCTACCCCTTCGGTGATGCGCTGGGAATAGGGGTTATGGAAATATGCCGCCTCCAAAATGTTGGAGCCGAAGTTCAGGATGTACTTGGCGTTGGCAAAATCCGGTGTCTCGATATCCGGCCCCCAGGTCGGTTCCATGCCGATCTTCTTGGATGATTCGCACACCGAAGTGTGGTTGAGGAGGGTGGCCGATCCCAGCGTGTCCATAAAGCGATGGATGACACCGCCCGTGCGATTCCGCCCATATTTAAGACAAATTGTGTTTGGGTCTTCCTTGATTGCTGAGTCAAGCTTTTGCGCCACTTCGGTCAAGGCTTCATCCCAGGAAATACGCTTCCACTTGCCCTCTCCGCGTGCACCGACACGTTTCAGCGGATACAGGATTCGATCGGGATCATAGGTGTACCACATGCCGGCGTTCCCTTTGGCACACAACCTGCCGCGTGTAGAGACATGCTCCGGGTTACCCTCCAGCTTGACGATGCGACCATCCTGGACATAGGCTATCGCACCATCCTGTATGTTGCCCACATGGCAGTTTAGAGGAATGGCTTTGCGCTCGCCCAAAGTCACCGGCGAGTAGTCACGTCCCGCCAGTTCATTTTCCATGGCATTCAGCAACTTCGGGACGGCAACCGCAGCTGCCGTCGCTCCCGCACTGACCTTAAGGAATGTTCTGCGATTCATTTCAAACATGACAATCTCCCTGATTTTAGAAGTAAGTCTGGACGATCTGTCCACCGATCAGAATTGAGTAGCGCAGCGCCATTCCACCGACCAACAACAACGCCCCTGCAGTCATGATGCCGGTATGCTGCTTGCCGTAAGGTGTCAGCAACATGGCAATCGGCGTCGCCGTCCCAACCAGAATCCCCAGTCCAACGAAGATCACACCCAAGCTACCGCTGGTCATAAGCATAAATGTCAGTTCTGAACCGGATCCGCCATATGCCGTCGTTCCGAGTAGAGAAACCAGCATCGCTGCGACCGCACCTGCTGACCACAGCATCAAACTGCGCAGCATCACCACCAGCTTTTCCTCTTTCGCTTTCGCGATAAACGAAGCCACGGCGGCACCAGAAAGGATCGATAACGCGACGAATAGCACAGGCATCAGCGGTGTATTCCAAACCGGACGGTTCTGGTGCACGGTCAGGTCGAAGCCTGTATAGATCGGCAAACCCAATGCCAACAAGGCACCCATTACCGCCAGCCTGCGACTCATTACCTCATCGTTCTTCCTCATCGTCAGAAAATAGGCTACTGAGACCAGCCCGAACGAGACCAGATTCAACGCCCCCCAAGCCAGCGGAGAGGAGAGGTTGAGATAAGCCGGATTCATGGTATTCAGGAAGCGCAGCGGCTGGGTCAAATCTCCGATCAGCAACAAACCACCACACGCCAGCAAAACAAATGAGACATAAAATGCCGGCATCCTGAGGGTCTTGAATTCCGGTCTGTACCAGGACATGGCAGAAAAGAAAAACATCGCAGCCGAAATGCCGATCACAAAAAAGTAGATCGCGTATGAACCCGACCACGGCATGATATGAAAGACGTTATAGTCACCCATGATTAACTCCCTTTAACTATATGTTCCTGTTGAACACTGACCGCTCGAGTTCCATCACATCCTGCGGATCGTAAATCTTGCGACCGATCTCGGTGTGATTACGGTCAGCGCCGATATAGAAGACATGCGGCTTGGTACCTTCTTCCGGACGCAGCACTTGCGTGGGCAATGTGCTCACCAGATAAGACACCTCACTAGCGGGATCGCTGAGATCACCAAAGATGCGAGAACGGCCAACGCAAGTCTGAACGCAAGCCGGAACCAATCCCTGCGTCACACGGTGGTGACAGAAGGTGCACTTGTCCACCACGCGGGTTATGTCGGTGTAAGTCCGATGTTTGGGCAACATAAAGCGGGCATTGTACGGACAGGAGGCCATGCAAGCCTTGCAACCTATGCAACGTTCATAACGCTGCAGCACGAATCCGCCATCCTCCACTTTGTAGGTGGCACCCACTGGACATGCACGCACGCAAGGCGGATCATCGCAGTGATTACACAACCTAGGCAGGAACATCTTTCTGACATTGGGATATTTTCCAACGACCTTGTATGGCACCCATGTACGAAAAACACCAAGTGGCACATCGAACTCGGCTTTGCATGCCACCATACATGCATCACAGCCTATGCAACGACGCAGATCGATGACCATGGCATAGCGTTTCTTGCCCGGCATCCCCCTGGTTTCTATCGATGAAATTCGCAATTCGCTCATCTTGATTCTCCCCGAACGATTAGTTTTCTGGTCTAGCCCGGTAATTCCAGCCGTCCCTGACAATAATTCAGCATTTCTCATGCCAACGCTGGTAACTTCCTGTAAACATTTGGAGGACGGGATTTTCAAGCAAGGTATCTCCCATCTGACATTACCCTTTGGATGCACACCGGGGCCTGATGATTACCATCCGGTAATACGCATAATCTATTCTTGGAGTTTGTTGCCTATACTTCCCACGGTATTGTTCTGCCCTGTTTGTTCGGGTGGTATAGTTATCACGAACCAGGCGATGCATCCGGGCAAGGCCCTGCGAATTTGCATGCAGCAGTTATCAATCCGGAACTGAGTATCACAATCTAGTCTTGGTCAAATTGTCATTTAATGACTTGCGGAAACATGGACTATTTTCATGAACGATCAGCAACTGCTCCGTTATAGCCGCCATATCTTGCTGGAGGAGATCGGCATCGAGGGGCAGCAACGCCTGCTCGCTGCCAGGGTGCTAATCATTGGCCTTGGCGGACTGGGCTCACCCGCCGCGCTGTACCTGGCGACCAGCGGTGTGGGTCAACTGACGTTATGCGACCATGACACGGTGGAATTGAGCAATCTGCAACGTCAGATCATTCACCGCACCTCTACAATAGGCCAACCCAAGGTCATCTCTGCCCAAGTCGCTCTACATGACATCAACCCGGAAATCGAGTGCATTTCCCTGGTAGTTCGTGCTGACGTAGTGCAATTAGGTGATCTGGTCGGCAAAGCCGATGTGGTGCTAGATTGCAGCGACAATTTCGAGACGCGCTATGCCGTCAACCGCGCTTGCCTGGCGCAGCGCAAGCCGCTGGTATCGGGCGCAGCAATCCGGTTCGACGGACAAGTAGCGGTGTTCGACTTTCGCCGTGCAGCCGTTCCCTGTTACAACTGCCTGTTCCCCGAAGACAGCCTCGCCGCCGAGTTGCGCTGCGCGACCACCGGCGTGTTCGCACCGCTGGTCGGCATCATCGGCACTCTGCAGGCGTCTGAAGCGCTCAAGTTGCTGGCTGGAATAGAACACGGCTTGAGCGGTAAACTGCTGTCACTAAACGCGCTGGACATGAATGTCATACGCAGCACCCTGATCAGGGACCCGGCTTGCCGCGACTGCGGGGAAACTGCCACTATTGACAACAAGAGTGCCAGCCATGCCTATTTCTCATGCAGCGCCAAGGGAACAAGTCATGATCCACTCGGCTAGCTTGATCCGCATCCTGCTGTTGCTGATTGTCTTGCCGTATGCATCGGTATTGCACGCTGCAAAGCCAGTCGCCGAACCGCCGCTACGCATAGGCTTGACGCCTGTCTTTCTGGACGACCAAACAGCATTTCTCAACGATTGGCGCGACTACTTGGAACGCCATCTCGAGCAAACAGTCATCTTCGTGCAGCGCGGCAGTTATCGCGAGATAGTCGATCTGCTGCGCGAGAGGAAACTCGATTTTGCGTGGCTGTGCGGCTACCCGTATGTACTTAACAAGAAGCGCTTCCAGATCGTTGC
>Ga0224495_10003053_pt1 | contig 10499 bp, 10 predicted proteins | sample SF_Jul11_sed_USG_FD_168128 | JGI IMG/M metagenome (GOLD analysis project Ga0224495, IMG submission 168128) | Sediment microbial communities from San Francisco Bay, California, United States - SF_Jul11_sed_USGS_4_1 | ecosystem: Environmental > Aquatic > Marine > Sediment | place: USA: California...
CGCGCGGCGGTCGAGGGCGCCTGGCTCGCGCTCGGCGGTCCGGCCTGCGTCGAAGACGAGACCGATCTGGAGGACGCCGACATCTATCTCGATGCGCTCGACGACGCGCAGCAGGCCGGTGCGTTGGCCGACCTCGCCGCGTTCGCCGAGCGGCTGGAAAAGCTTTGGGCGCTGCCCGACGTGCACGCGCGCGACAGCGACGTGCAGATCATGACGCTGCACAAGGCGAAGGGCCTCGAGTTCGATCACGTCATCGTGCCCGGTCTGGGGCGCGCGCCGCGCGGCGACGACAAGCGCCTGTTCCTGTGGATGGAGCGGCCGGGAGCGGACGCGCCCGAGCTGCTGGTCGCGCCGATCGAGGAGGCCGGGGCGGAGGACGATCCGATCTACGCCTGGCTGAGGAAACTCGATGCCGAGCGCGCCGGGCACGAGGCCGCGCGCCTGCTCTACGTCGCCGCAACGCGCGCGAGGAAACGGCTGCATCTGCTCGGCAACGCGAAGCGCGAAGGCGAGGCCGAGGCGGCCACGGTGCGGCGCCCGAACGCGGCGACGCTGCTGGCCAGGCTCTGGCCGGTGGTCGAGGAGAGATTCGTCGCGGCGGCCCGCGCGCGGACGGGCGAGGCGCGCCCGGCCGAAGCCGCCGCTTCGCGCACGCTGCCCAACCAGGACCTCGTGCGCCTGGCCGCCGACTGGCGTCTCGCCGCGCCGCCCGCGTCGGCCGACTGGCGCGCGCCCTGGGAGGAGACGCGCGCGCAGGAGGAAGTCGAATTCTCCTGGGCGGGCGAAACCGCGCGCCAGATCGGCAACGTCGTGCACCGCTGGCTGGAGCGAATCGCCGGCGACGCACTCGCGGGCTGGAGCGTCGCGCGGGTCGACGATTTGCGCGGGCACTTCGCACGGCAACTCGAGGATCGCGGCGTCGCGGTCGACGAACTCGAGGCCGCCGCCGAGCGCGTCGCGGTCGCGCTGAAGAACACCCTCGCCGATCCGCGCGGGCGCTGGCTGCTCGGGCCGCAGCGCGAGGCGAGGAACGAATACCGCCTGAGCGCGGTGGTGAAGGAGGGCTTGCGCCACTACGTGATCGACCGGGTGTTCGTCGACGAACACGGCGAGCGCTGGATCGTCGACTGGAAGACGAGCCGCCATGAGGGGGCGGACGTCGAGGCGTTTCTCGACCGCGAGCGCGAGCGCTACCGGGCCCAGCTGGAGCGCTACCGCGAGGTGCTGGGCGGCGGGCGCTGCGGCCTGTATTTTCCGCTGATGGGGGGGTGGCGGGAGGTGTAGCGGTGGACGCACTGTTCCCATCACGCGCCGCCGTGGCAATATCCCATCTTGTTCGAGGCCCCCGCAAGAATGATTCTCGATCTTTCGGTGGGGTGAACGCCTAACCCGCAAGGAAACACGGAGCCGTCATGCGCAAGTACCTGCACCTCCATCTCAACGACCGCTCGGTGAAGAGCGAACAACTCGACGGCGAGGCGGTGATCCGCGCCGGGCGCTATTACATCTCGAAGACCCTGGTCGCGATGGGCGCGGCGAAGGTTGATCCGTTGGGGCCCGACAATCCGCTCATCTTCTCCGCGGGGCCCTTCGCGGGGACGAACTTCTCCAATGCCAACCGCCTGAGCGTCGGCTGCAAGAGCCCGCTCACGGGCGGGATCAAGGAAGCCAATTCGGGCGGTACCTTCGCCTTCGCTCTGGGTCAGTTGGAGATCGCCGGGATCACCCTGCACGGCCAGGCGAGCGAGTGGGTGGTGATCCGCATCACCAAGGAAGGGGCGATTTCCTACGAGAGCGCGGCGCCCTATCTGGGCAAGGCCAATAACGAGGTCGCGGCGCTGCTCTTTGAAAAATACGGCAAGAAGATCAGCTTTGCGCTGTGCGGTCCGGTGGGCGAATACCTGGGCCTGGTCTCCGGCATCGCCTTTGCCGACACCGACGGGCGGCCCTCGCGCCTTGCCGCGCGCGGCGGGGTGGGCGCGGTGATGGGTTCGAAGAAGGTGAAGGCGATCGTGGTCGACGTGCACAAGATGCCGACCTTCCACGACCGCAAGAAGCTGATGGGCGCGATCCGCGAGTACGGCGAGAAGATCAAGACCGAACCGGCGGTCGACGCCTACCGGCGCACCGGCACCGCGATGATGGGCGACATCACCAACCAGATCGGGGCGCTGCCGGTGCGCAACTTCAGCGCGGGGAGTCTGGAACGCGCGGCGGGCGAGCCGCTCAAACTGGGCGGCGACTACATCCGCGAGCAGAACCTCGCGCGCGGCGGCACCATCTCGCACGCCTGCATGCCGGGCTGCATGATCGAATGCAGCAACGTCTACGTCGACAAGGAGGGCAAGGAACTCGTCTCGCCGCTCGAATACGAGACCCTGGGCCTGATGGGCAGCAACTGCGGGCTCTCCGACCCGGACGACGTCGCGCGCGTGAACGCCGAGGCAAACGACCTCGGCGTCGATACCATCGAAGTCGGCGCGCTGATGGGCGTGCTGATGGAAGCGGGGCAGGCGAAGTTCGGCGACGTCGGTTTCATGCTCGCGGTGATGGACGACCTGCGCCGGGGGAGCGAGCGCGGGCGACTATTGGCGCAGGGCACCGCGCGGGTCGGCGAGCACTACAAGATCGCGCGCGTACCGGTGATCAAGAAACAGAGCATCAGCGCCTACGACCCGCGCGTGATCGAAGTCACCGGGATTTCGATGATGGTCACCGCGCAGGGGGCCGACCACACCGCGGGGAATTTGCCGACCTTCGACTGCAAGGGCAAGACCACCGAAGAACTCGTCCAGGCGAGCCTGGGGATCCAGGTGCTGTGCGCAGCGGCCGATTCGCTCGGGCTGTGTATCTTCGGGCGCTCGGTGACCAACACCAATTTCGAACTGATGGTCGGAGCCTTGAACGACGCGCACGGCACCGCGCTCGACCTCGCGTTCTTTCAGAAACTCGGCACCGAGACGTTAAAACTCGAGTGGCAGTTCAACAAGGAAGCGGGCTTCACCGAGGCGGACGACGAACTGCCCGAATTCTTCTACAACGAAGCGCTGCCGCCGACCGGCAAGATGGCAAGGCACCGGAGTGCGGAGGTGAATCGGGGGTTCAGGAAGTTGTTGGGGTGAGGGTCGTCGGAACGAGTCCTTGCGGCGAAGCTGGCCGCGTTACGCGGCCAGCTTGAGCAATTGAACCTTCGGTCGGCGCCGCTTCGCCGCCTGCCACAGGTCGTAGGCGGCCTGCATCTGCAGCCACGACTCCGCCGAACCGCCGAGCGCGGCCGCGAGGCGCAAGGCCATGTCCGCGCTCACCGCCGCGCGCGCGTTCACGACGCGCGACAGCGCCACGCGCGATACCCCGAGCTTTCGTGCGAATTCGGAGACCGTGATGCGACCTTCCGCGAGGACCGTGTCCTGCAACACCTCGCCCGGGTGCGGCGGGTTATACATGCGCGTCGTCGCCATCGTTTCTGTCCTCAGTGATAATCCTGGTAGTCCACCAGCACGGCGTCCGAGCCCTCGAAGGTGAAGGTCAGGCGCCAGTTGCCATTTACCCATACCGACCAATGGCCTCTGAGATTTCCCGTCAGCGCGTGCAGCCGCCATCCTGGCAGGTCCATATCGCTCGCGGATTTTGCGGCATCGAGACGGCCGAGCTGAAGGCGTAATCGATTCTGGTGCTGAGGTTGGATGCCCGCCTTCGACCCGGTGCGGAAAAACCGCTCAAGGCCCTTGTGCCGGAAGCTCTTGATCACGGGGTACTGTATCGCATGGCGCTACAGCGGTCAAGGTGTCGCGAGAGACCATTCTGCCATCCGGGGAGACCGAAAAGCCCACCCGCGCTATCCTCCCCCGCGTCCCACCCCCGGAGCCCCCCATGCACTTCCTCGAACAAACCGCGATCTTCCTCCTCACCGCCGTGCTCCTCGTGCCGCTGTTTCGTCGCGCGAAGCTGGGCGCGGTGGTGGGTTATCTGGCCGCGGGAATCGCGATCGGTCCGTCGGGACTAAAGCTCATCGGTGATCCGTCGGCGACCTTGCAGTTCGCGGAGTTCGGCGTGGTGTTGCTCCTCTTTCTGATCGGTCTCGAACTGGAGCCGCGGCGTTTGTGGGTGATGCGGCGCCAGGTGTTCGGCCTGGGCGGGGCGCAGGTGGCGGTGACGGGGGCGGTGCTCGGAGGCGCGGCGTGGGCGCTCGGCCTCGACTGGCGCGCGGCGACGATCGCGGGGCTGGGGCTCGCGCTGTCGTCCACCGCGCTGGTGCTGTCTTCGCTCGCCGAGCGCGGCCAGCTCGCCTCGCGCCACGGCCGCAGTGCGTTCGCGGTGCTGCTGTTCCAGGATCTGGCGGTGATTCCGCTGCTCGCGTTGCTGCCGCTGTTGGCCGGCGAGGGCTCGGACCTGCAGTTGCTCTCGGCGCTGAAGGGCCTGGCGGCGATCCTGGTGGTGGTCGCGGCGAGTCGGGTGGTGGTGCGCCCGGCGTTGCAGTTCGTCGCGCGCTGGGGCGGGCGCGAGATGTTCACCGCGGCCGCGCTCCTGCTGGTGGTCGGCGCGGCGCTCGCGATGGAGGCGATCGGTCTGTCGGCCTCGCTCGGCGCGTTTCTCGCCGGCGTGCTGGTGGCCGATTCGGAGTTCCGTCACCAGCTGGAGGCCGACATCGAGCCGTTCAAGGGCTTGCTGCTCGGCCTTTTCTTCATCGCGGTGGGGATGAGCGCGAATCTCGCGCTGTTCGCCGCGGCCCCGCTCGCGGTGCTCGGACTCGCGCTCGGCCTGATGGCGACGAAGTTCGTGCTGTTGCTCGTCATCGCGCGGCTGACCGGCTCGCCCACCCAGACCGGGGTGTGTCTCGCGACCACGCTTTGCCAGGGCGGCGAGTTCGCGTTCGTGCTCTTTACCGCCGCGGCAGCGCTCGGGGTCATGAAGGGCGACACCGCGCAATGGCTGGTGCTCGCGGTGACGCTCTCGATGCTGCTCTCGCCGCCGCTGTTCGCGCTGCACGACCGGCTGCTCGCGCGCTGGCGTGAGCGGCTCGCGCCGCCCGAGTTCGACACGATCGACGATCCGGCCAAGCCGGTGATCATCGCCGGCTATGGGCGCGTCGGGCAGATCGTCTCGCGCGTGCTGAGGATGGCGGGCATTCCCTTCACCGCGATCGAGCTCTCCTACCAGCAGGTCGATTTCGTGCGCCGCTTCGGCAACAAGGTGTACTACGGCGACGCTTCGCGCCTGGACCTGTTGCGCGCGGCGAAGATCGGCGAGGCGAAACTCTTCGTGCTCGCGATCGAGGACGCCGAGGCGTCGCTGCGCACCGCCGCCGTGGTGCGGCGCCATTTCCCGGACCTGCCGATCATCGCGCGCGCGAGAAACCGCGTGCACGCGTTCCGCCTGCGCGACCTGGGCGTGCGCCTGGTTCTGCGCGACACCTTTCCGGCGAGTCTCGAGATGGCCGAGCGCGCGCTCGCGCGGCTGGGTTTCGGCGCGGCGGCCGCGGCGAGCGCGCTCGCGCTGTTTCGCCGTCACGACGAGGAGATGCTCGACGCGCAGTATGCGGTGCACCACGACGAGGCGAAGCTCATCCAGACCACACGCGAGGCGGCCGAGCAGCTGCAGGAACTGTTCGAGTCGGACCCGGTGGCGGCGAGCGCGCGCCGGCGCGCGTCGCCGGCGCCGTCGTGACTCGCGGGATCGCCTAGAATCGCCGCATGGCGCAACCTGAACACGACCCCGCGCATCACGCCGCCGACCTCAGGTTGCATGATTCGCCCGCGGTGCGCGCGCTCTACTGGGCGGCGGGCACGCTGTGCGTCGCGCTCGGCGTGATCGGCCTGTTCGTGCCGATCCTGCCGACCACGCCGTTCATGCTGCTCGCCGCGGCCTGCTACGCGCGCGCCTCGGAGCGCTTCTACCTCTGGCTCGTCAACCACCGGCTGTTCGGTCCGGCGGTGCGCGAGTGGCGCCGCCATCGCAGCATCCCCTGGCGCACCAAGCTCTGGGCGATCGGGCTGATGACGGCGACGCTCTCCACCTCGATCCTGTTGTTCGTGCGCCCGCTCTGGTTGCAGTTCGCGCTCGCCCTGATGGGGGTGCTGCTCGCGCGGTGGCTGTACCGCATTCCTTCGCGCGACCGGCCGCGCGCCGCGCGCTGAAGCGGCGCCGCGCTGCCGGCCTGCGCGAACCGGGTGCACGATCCAGTGCCGGAGTGCCGAGCAGGGTCTTTTTCCCGTCGTCGAAGCACGGCATTTCCCGGCGGCGCGGTATCAGGCTATTCTCGCCCCACTTGATGAATGGATGAGGCTTACCTTATGGCGATCAACCTGTCGATCCGCGCTCGCATCATTGTCTGTGCCGTGATCGGCTTTGCGATGGTGCTGGTCGCGGCAGGCGGAATCTACTGGAGCGGCGCGCGCACCGAGCAGGCGCTGCGCGACGGCCTGCGCGCGCGCGATGCGCTGCTCGCGCAGCGCGCGGGCGCGGCGAGCGCCGATGCCGCGGCGGTGGAACGCGCGCGCGCCGATATCCGTGCCGCCGACGAGCGCGTCGCCGCCGCGGGCGATGCCGCGACCTGGATCATCGCCAGCACCTCGGTCTTCGCGATGCTCGTCTTCGCGCTGCTCGCGCTGTGGATCATCGTCACGGTGCTGACCCCGGTGTTTGCCGCGATGCGCGTGGTGCGTTCGGTCGCCGCGGGCGATCTGACGGTGCGCATTGAAGGTACGCGCGACGACGAGACCGGACAACTGCTCGCGGCGCTGCGCGACATGATCGCGAGCATCTCGGCGATGCTCGCGCGCGTGCACGCGGGCGCGCAGGCGGTGCGTAGCGCCTCGCAACATCTCGCCGCGAGCAATGCGGACCTCGCGGCGAGATCCGAAGAACAGGCGGCCTCGCTCGAGCAGACCTCGGCGAGCATGGAGGAGCTCTCCTCGAGCGTGGCGCAGCACAGCGATGGCAGCCGCGAGGCGAACCGGATCGCGAGCAACGCCGCCGAGCTCGCGGGCGACGGCGGGATGGTGGTCGCCGATGTCGTCGAGCGGATCCAGTCGATGCACGCGAGCTCGAGCCGGATCGCCGACATCGTCGCGCTGATCGACGGCATCGCGTTCCAGACCAACATCCTCGCGTTGAACGCCGCGATCGAAGCCGCGCGCGCCGGCGAGCAGGGGCGCGGCTTCGCCGTCGTCGCGGGCGAGGTGCGCGCGCTCGCGCAGCGCAGCGCCGCCGCGGCGCGCGAGATCAAGACCGTGATCGACGGCTCGATCGGCATGATCGGCGAGGGGTCGGCGCGCGCACAGGACGCCGGCGCGAAGATGGGCGAGATCGTCAGCGCGGTGCGCCAGGTGGGCGCGCTGCTCGATCGCACGGTGCTCGCGCTGGGCGAGCAAAGCCGCGGCATCGCGCAGGTCACGCTCACCGTGCAGGAGCTCGACCGCGCGACGCAGGGCAACGGCGCGATGGTGTCGGAGATCGCCGCCGCCGCCGAGGATCTGGAGCGCCAGGCGGCGCTGCTGGTCGCTGCCGCGGCGGCGTTCAGGATCGACCGCGCGCCCGGCGCGACGGGCGCGCTGCCCCGCCCGGGTTCATCGCCCGGCTAGGACAACGGCCGTATTTGCACGAGCGCGCTAGACTGCCCGATATCGCCGCTCAACTCGAGGAATCCCCGCCATGCCGACCGACGCCGAAGAGATCTTTCCCCGCATCCGAGACTGGAAGGAGGCCGGCGAGCCGGTCGCGCTCGCCACGGTGGTGCAGACCTGGGGCTCGTCGCCCCGGCCCGAGGGCAGCCACCTCGCGGTGAACGGGCGCGGCGAGTTCGTCGGCTCGGTCTCGGGGGGGTGCATCGAGGGCGCGGTGGTGACCGAGGCGCTCGCGACGATCGCCGACGGCAAGCCGCGCACGCTCGAATTCGGCGTCTCCGACGAGCAGGCCTGGGAGGTCGGACTCGCCTGCGGCGGGCGGGTGCGCGTGTTCGTGGAGCGCTTCGAATGAAGTGGGTACTGTACGAGAAACTGCGCGCCGCTACCGCGGCGGGGATTTCGGCCGCGCTCGTCACGCGCCTGGCCGACGGCGCGCAAAGCTTCTTCGACGGCGAGCGCTGGGAGGGCGCGCTCGAGGTCTCCGCCGAACAGCGCGCGCAGGCGCGCCGCATGCTGGTCGCCGACAAGAGCGGCGTGCTGCCCGGCGAAGAGGGCCTGTTCGTGCGCTCGTACGCGCGCGCGCCGCGCCTGATCGTGGTCGGCGCGGCGCACATCAGCCAGTTCCTCGCGCCGATGGCGACGCTCGCCGGCTTCGAAGTCACGGTGATCGATCCGCGCAGCGCCTTCGCGAGCACCGCGCGCTTTCCCGGCGTGACGCTGCTCGACGGCTGGCCCGACGAGGCGCTCGACGCCTTGCGGCTCGATGCGACCAGCGCGGTCGTCACGCTTACCCACGATCCCAAGCTCGACGACCCGGCGCTCATCGCCGCGTTGCAGAGTCCCGCGTTCTACATCGGCGCGCTCGGCAGCACGCGCACCCACGCCAAGCGGGTCGCGCGGCTGACCGAAGCGGGCTTCGGCGACGGGCTCGCGCGCATCCACGCGCCGGTCGGGCTCGACCTCGGCGGGCGCGCGCCGCGCGAGATCGCGGTGTCGATCCTCGCGCAGGTGATCCAGGTGCGCTATCGCGGCGGCGCGCAGCGAGACTCGGACGGCAAGCTTGGCCGGTAACCGTCACCCGCTGAACGCCACCCGGTGAGCAGCCTGGAGATCTATCACGCGGCGATCAAGGTGCTCGCCGAAGCGGGCACCGGACACGGCCGGCTGGAGGCGCCCGACGGCCAGGCGCTGATCGACAACCCGCTGTGCGGCGACCGCGTGGAGATGGAGGTTGCGATCTCCGGCGCACGCATCGCGCGGCTCGCGCACCGAGTGCGCGGTTGCCTGCTTTGCCGCGCGGCCGCCGCGGCGATCGGCGCGCGTGCGGTCGGCGCGAACGCCGAGGAGATCGGGCGCGTCGCGACGCAACTGGCCGCGATGCTCGAGGCCGATGAGGCGCCGGGCGCAGGCTGGGAGGGCGGCTGGGCCGAGCTCGGCGCGTTTGTTCCGGTGCGCGGCCATCGCAGCCGCTACGGCTGCGTGCTGCTGCCGTTCAAGTCGCTGCTTGCCGCGCTGCGCGCGGGCGGGAGCTGACGGGGGCGCGGCTAGCGGCCGTGCGAGATCAGGAACCGCAGCCGGTCGGCGAGGCCGCGCAGCAGCGACGCGCCGAACTCCGGCTTGTCGCGCAGCAATTGCAGGAACAGGCTGCGGTTGATGACCAGCAGTTCGCAGTCGGTTTGCGCGATCGCGCTCGCCACGCGCGGCGACAGATCGACCAGCGCGATTTCGCCGAGCAGCCCGCCCGGGCCGATGCGCTCGACCAGGCGCCCCTGGATGTGCGCGCTCACGCAGCCTTCGAGCACGATGTACATGAGGATGCCGGTCGCGCCTTCGCGCAGGATCGTCTCGCCCTGCTTGAATCGTGCGTGCGCCGCGGCGCCCAGGTCGTGCCGCATGTCGTCGAGCAGCGCGGGGCTGAAGAGCGCGGTCTGCCTGCCGCTGTCGTCCTCGGCGATGGCATCTTCGGTGCGCAGGCGGGCGACCGTGTCGCGCAGTCGGGAGATCATCAGCCGCGCCATCATCGGCACGAAATCGGGCTTCATCTCCAGGCCGCGGCGCAGCTGCTGCTCGTCGAGGCCGATCACCTGGCAGGGGGTCCTCGCCACCGCGGTCGCGCTGCGCGCGGTTCCGCTGAGCGGGCCCATTTCGCCGAAGATCTCGCCCTGTTTGATCGCGCCGATCGGTTTGCGCGCGGCGAGTATCTCGACCCTGCCCTGCAGCAGCAGATACATCTTGTCGCGACTGATCGAATGCCGCCCGGCGCGCTGGTGTTCGACGAACAGGGTCGCGCCCTCGGCCACCGTTTCGGGGGTACCCGCGGCCTTGAAGAATTCCAGCGCCGCGCCCTTGTCGTAGCCGGTGTACTGCCTGGGTGGGTTGAGATTCATGTGTGCCCTTTTGGCCGCTCGAGTCGTATCCGATGCGGCAAGTCTAGGAGCGCGGCGCGCGGCGCGACTGTGACATTGTTGCGTTTTGCATGAAAATCGTTCGCGTTGTGGCCCGGCGACCCGCCCACGCGGCGCCGGCGCGTCGGCTGTCAACGACGAAATCCACCCGCGCGTTGCGCTCCGGAACTCCCCCCCGCCAGCCACCCATGCCGCGTGCCGCCTGTGTTCAGCTGCCCGGGGTCGCGCTGCACCTGACCCAGCGCGGCCGTGCCGGCGCGGCGTGCTTTTCCGGCGCGCGCGACCGGATCGCGTATCTCGACCTGCTGCGCGACGAGGCGAAGCGCCTCGACTGCACGGTGCACGCCTACGTGTTGATGGGCAACCACGTGCATCTGCTGCTGACCCCCGCGCAAGCCGGCGCCGCGACGCTGCTGCTGCGCGCGCTCGGCGAGCGCCATGCGCGCGACGGCGACGAACGCCCCGCGGCCGG
>Ga0224495_10003054_pt1 | contig 10499 bp, 11 predicted proteins | sample SF_Jul11_sed_USG_FD_168128 | JGI IMG/M metagenome (GOLD analysis project Ga0224495, IMG submission 168128) | Sediment microbial communities from San Francisco Bay, California, United States - SF_Jul11_sed_USGS_4_1 | ecosystem: Environmental > Aquatic > Marine > Sediment | place: USA: California...
TTGCGGAAAAATGCGCGCGGCTGCCGGATTATCGACGCTAAATGACATCACTACCGGATCTGAGGGTTTGGAAGCCAGAGAAATACTGATTTGCCCCGGCGCTCCGCCTTCCGTAATGCTGAGTTCTTTCGGGTTTATTTTGAGGGACGCATCGCCCTTGAATATGGCCGTTATGTTAAAGCTGCCCGTGCAGCGCGCGCCGCTTGCCATGAGCAATATATAAAAAATCGACAAGATAATTTTCCAGGTTTTTCCATAATTTATGGGCATTTGGATTGACATATAGCGAATTATATTCGCCCTGTCAATTCTTGTACAAAGAGGCGTTTTTATGAAGCACATCTTTATGAAGCACATTTTTCCCTTGACAAAGCAAACCATATTTCAAAAATTCCGTTATGCGGTTAAGGTTTGCATTTTCTTTGATTTTTATATTTATTTGTTTTAGCGATATCTTTGCAGTTTCTGAACGTCGCGTATTGATTATGGATTTTAAAAATATTTCACAGGATCCAAATTATACCTATCTGGAGCCTTCTATTACAGAAGCAGTTATTAAAACGCTAAAAAAGTCGTTTGTTTTTGCTCTTTTCCCTGAAAAGGAATGGAAAGAGGTGGCCAAGCGAAATTTCTTTTTTGAGGACAGCTTCTCTACCCCCTCTATTGGAATGCAGTTGGGTTTGCTTGGCAAGCAGGATATTGTAATCGGCGGGGGATTTACCATTGAAAACAATAAAATTATTGCGAAAGTTCATATTCTGGGCATTGCCGATCGTAAAATATTGAAATCATTTGAAGTTACCGGCTATGCTGACAGTCGAATCTGGGACAGCGTACAAAAAATTGCCGATACGGTAGCCGCCATCGCAAAAGATGTTTTACCCAACACGCAGGAATGGAGCAGCTTTGCTGTTCAGGGAAGAAACCAGATTTCTATTTTTGCCCATGTTGATCCTATACCAATTCCAAAGGCCAGGATCGAACCTTTGCCCAGCGGTACTGCTTTTACAATTAACCCAAACGATTTTAATCTTGCTTTAAAGTTTGCCGTGGATTATATGCGAATCGGATTATTTACCGATAACTTTGCTTTGTGGGGAAATTTAAGCTATACAATGGCCACTCGAAAATTTACCGCCTCAGGACATTCGCCTGAAGTTTCTACCGTTGCCGGAAAGCTGGATTCTTATCATGTCTCGGCAGGGATTGCCTACCGCGTTTTTCAGATTCAAAGTTTTTATGTTTTTCCGCGTCTTGGCGCCGGGTTTTATTACAATACAATAACCATGGATTTTACAACATTAAATAATCCTCCCAGCGCAACCACCGGTAATACCGACTTGACAAAATTGAGCGCAAACTTAACCGGCGTTTCCTTGAATGCTGATTTAATCCTGGGATACCAGTTAATGGAGTGGCTGACAGCCGAGCTGATGGTGCAATATGAACAGGTCTTTTTAAAGCCGCCCGTTCAATATTCCAATTTATTTTTTGCCCTGAATCTTGGCGTGAAATTTTAACATGAAGAATCCAGTTTTTCGGGAAATTTTTTCTTTAATTTTCTTTTTTCTTGTTTTTATGATAAACTGTTCTGCTCCGGTTCAAATGAGCGCTGTTTTCAGGGGAGATTCCCCCCTATATTTTAATTTAACGTCCATGAGTTTAACAGAGGCCGATATTAATTCCCTCTCCTTGAATTTAAATAGAAAACCAACTGATAATGTTGTGGTTACTCTTTCTTCCAGCTCAACGAGGGTGGCGATTAATCCTTTGCAAATAACATTTACGCCAGACAATTATGATCAGCCGCAAACCATAACCGTATCAGGTGTGAACAATTGCAAGTCAGACACGGATGAGACCATATCTATTACCACTTCGATCGCAAGCGCCGATACGCAATACAGCACGGCTGCGCAGGTGAGCATCCCGGTTAAGGTACGCGATGCATCAGATAATCTTCCGCAAATATCTTTTCAGCAGACATCGGAAATTGTTACCTCGGAGCTGGGAACCATTGCTTTTTTTACAGTCAATCTTTCATGCGCTCCAACAGCCGATGTTACGATACCTCTTGTGGTTGACAAACAAACAGAAGTTTCGGTATCTCCGACGAGCCTGGTGTTCACCTCTGCAAATTTTTCAACCCTTCAAACCGTTACCATTACAGGCCTTCCCGATTGTATTGCTGACGGGAACAAGACTTTTGTTGTTTCCAGCGGTAATGTCTCGACTTTAGATACCCGCTTTGCAAGATATACCAATGCCGCAGGCAGTAGCCAGATCCATTCGCAGGTTTCCGGAACAAACAATGATTATCAGGGAAGCAGCGATACAAATATATCTCTGTCATCGGGCAGCATGGATATGACGCTTGATTTTACGAACGGTCATCCCGATCCCTTTATCAGTTTTTCCGTCAGTTTAACCTGTCCGGTTACTACTACGGTGTATTTTGGTTTTCTTGCCACAGATACAACAAATACAGCAAATTTTTCTCTTGCCGCCGGCGCATTTGGCGCTACCACAAGCTTTGCCAAAGTGAAAAATACTACCTTTGGAAATTCATTTCTTTCCTTTAATTCCACCAACTGGTCTTCCCCCCAAAGCGTGCTTATTGCGCTGGATACAGTCACGGCAAACCTTGCTTATATGAAAAGTACAACGACTGGTTATAATCTAAAAACCCCTGTTTTTTCAGACAGTACTGTTCATAAAATAAAAATGTTTCAATCGCAGGGCGATGTGGCTCAAACAGCTGTTGCAACACCCGCCTATGCCGCCAAAACATTAAACGTGAATATCACCGTAAATTCCTGGTAAACATATCCTGGTAAACAGAAATATTTGACGGCAGGTCTTTCTGTAAACCTGTGACTTTATGATAATACAGGAAATAATAATAGCCCAGGTGTCTCCGTCTACCGGGGCAATAAAAACCGAGTCACAAACCGGAACCACTCCAATAGTTCCAAAAACAGACAAAACTGATCCCATTGGCGCCGTATGGACCATGCTAATGCCACTTTTGCTGATTGTTGGTTTATATATTCTCTTTATGAGACCCCAATATAAAAAAGAAAAAGAGATGAAAGAATCTTTAAAAAAACTCTCCAGGGGCGATAAGGTGGTTACCCGGGGCGGAATATGGGGTACAATTGCGGGAATCCAGGAAGATATTGTGGTAGTGAAGATTGCAGAAAATGTAAAAATTGAAGTAAGCAAAAGCGCAATAGAGGCGGTCAACCCACAGGACAAAGCAGACAAAAAAACGGCAGCGAAAAAATAGTTTTTTTGAGTTAGCCATGCATTGTTTTTTGAAAAACACATTTCGGGAAATTCTTGTTGTAATCGGCATTTTGGGAATTTTATCCGTTTCTGTGTATTCTCAACCGGTAAATCCTGATGAACAGAAAACAGATCTGCCTGTTGAGCCCGCCAATAAGAGCAATCCCGATGCGCCGGATGGGGGAAAAAAGCCAACAGGGGATGGCGCGTCGGCTGAACCATCTCAGGAAGCTTCATCGCTAATCGGGAATAAAAGCCAGGCCGCATTACCTCCGCGAATTCTCGTTAATCCAACATTGCAAAATCTGATCAATGACCAACTCCACCAGACACCGGAAGATCCTTCTTTTCTATATGAAACAAGGTATATTCCAGAGCATAAAAATGAGCAGGAATTCCTTTCTCCTGGCCTGGAAAAGGTGGTAGTCAAGGAGCGAATCAAAGAAGATGTAGATTTCAGAAAAAGTCTTGGAAAAATTAAAATAAGACTTCCCGATTTGACTCAAACACTTGTTCTAACCAGCATAATAATAATTATCCTCCTGTATCGGGTTCGAGCGCGCAGACACCCTGATATGCGAAGATAAACGAGGAGAAGGTTTTGTCGAATAGTAAATCAAGTTTTTTGATCATTTTTTTGGTAATTGCAATATCCGTGCTTTTTATATGGCCAAACATTGGAAAGAAAACTGTTGATGTGCATTTTCAACCTGGTCTTTCAGAGGAGCAAATTCATAAATCGGCAGAATCTCTGAAAGATTATTTAAGCCGTTATTATTCCGGAAGATACGAGGGGTCTCTTGTCGAAACATCCGCTGCCCCGGAAGATATGTCCAAAGAATTGCCCCAAGACCTGAAAAGCAAAAAAGAAAAAGAGTATATTTTCAGAGTAACCGGAAAATTTGTGCAGGCTGCATTTATCAACGAACTGTACCGGCAACCGGGTGTTGATCCCGAAAGAATTATTGTCAAAAAATTATGGGTTGAGGATAATCTCAAGGCAAAGCCATTCAAGCTTGGTCTGGATCTTCAGGGTGGCATGAATTTGCTCATGGAGGCCGATTTTGATAAACTAAAAAGGCAACTGGATGAACGTTATCCGGAACAATATATTGGCGGATTAAAAAAAAGGCTGGAAGTTGAAAAAGATAAAAATGAAAAAAATAAAATTAAAAATGAATTAGATCAAATTAACAGAATTATGACATTTACCAGCGAGCAAAAAAAGGAATATGTTCAGGGCGCCATGGAGATTATCCATTCGCGCATCGACAAGACGGGCGTGGCCGAGCCGCTGATTCGAGTCCAGGGCGACGACAAAATTGAGATATCCTTGCCGGGAGTAGCTTCGCCGGAGCAGGCTAAAAAAATTGTTTCATCTACGGCAAGAGTGGAGTATCATTTGTCAGAGCCTGTGACAAACGGGGAAGGTCGATATCAGAACGCCGCCAATTCGCATTTTGCAAAATATGTAAAAATCGAATCTGAAGCACAGAGATACGAATACATCAAGGAAGTAGAAAAACTAATTAACCTTCCTGTGCAATATGGTATTTATGTTTACTGGAGCAAAGATCCGGAAATGAAAACAAAAAACACCATTCCGCGACAGTTTTTGGTACTCGAACGCAAAATATCCATGTCCGGAGACGATATTACGCCAAATACATACGTTGGTTTTGATCAGGAAAATGTACAAAATACCGTGAATTTTCAGTTGACACCGGAAGGTACAAAAAAATTCGCGAAGGTAACTACTGAGAATATAGGCAAATTTCTGGCCATCTTGATTGATGACAAGGTTCGTTCTTACCCGACGATTCGAAGCGCGATTGCGACGGGTTCTGCGCAGATTTCAGGGGATTTTTCCCCACAAGAGGCAAAAGATTTAGCGCTGATTATTAAAGAAGGATCTCTGCCCGTTCCAATGAAAATTGTGGAAGAAAGATCCATTGGACCTTCGCTTGGAAAAGAATCCATTCAAAATGGCGTATTTGCCATCGCTCTGGGAATGATGGGCGTCGCCATTTACATGATTTTATATTATCATATTCCTGGAATGATCTCCATATTCGCTCTTTCTTTAAATGTTTTATTTATGTCTGCGCTGCTGGCCATGATTGATTACACTATTACGCTTCCTGGTCTGGCGGGGGTTGTGCTGACTTTTGGTATGATTGTAGATGCCAACGTTATTATTTACGAAAGGGTCAGGGAAGAGCTTGGCAGGGGGAAATCCCTGAAGCTGGCACTGGAATTAGCGTTTGAAAAAAGTGCGATCACGATATTTGACAGCAATCTTACAACCATTGTAGCCGCCATTTTATTGATGCAGTTTGGAGTGGGGCCAATAAAGGGTTTTGCGGTAACTCTGTGTATTGGTATTTTAACATCGCTTTTTACATCTTTATATGTCAGCAAGGTTGTATTCTCCTTTTTGGTTTATGATCTAAAAGTAAAAAAAATGTCATTTGGTTTCGGAAAATATAAAAAAACAGACGTAATAGCGGCCGGGGGGAACAGTCGATGATTCCATTTATGAAGTTGAAATGGGTCAGCTTGATCGGATCCACTATTATCATTGCGGCTGCGCTCTATTATGTATACTCTCAAAAACACGGATTCAGGAAAGGCATTGATTTTTCAGGAGGAATAAAGCTTGAAGTCGAATTAACTGACGCTATAACTGTTGAAAAATTGCGCAATTTCTTTAAAAACATAAAAGTTGATGGAGTCGTACAAAAAGCGGGCAAAGGTATTGATAATGTAGCCAAAATAGAAATTGGTTCACAGGACGGGGAAAGTCTGGAAAAGAAAGCGGCAGACGATAAAAAGTTTTTAAGCTTTGGAAAATACTCTGCAAACTCCGTGGATTATTTAAACTATCTTATGATGGCGACATTTAATGTGGAAAAAGTAAATTTTTTGTCAGCCAGCCATGTGGGACCAACCGTTGGAGATTACCTTCAAAAATCGGCTGTTAAGCTGTTGTTAATGGCAGTTATTTTTATTACACTTTATATAACGGTACGATTTCAGTTTGATTTTGCGGTGGCCGCCATGGTCGCGCTTTTCCATGATTTATTTATTACAATGGGTTTTGTTGGAGTATTCCAGATTCCGCTTTCCATTCCGGTTATTGCAGCCCTGTTGACAATTCTGGGTTATTCGGTTATGGATACTGTGGTAATTTTTGACAGACTTCGGGAAAATTTGAAAAAAACAGGCACAAATGTAGCCTTTGAAAAACAGGTCGATATTTCTATTAACGAAACTCTGAGCAGGTCTTTCAATACCACGATGACAACGCTGCTTTCTATTCTTGCCATTTATTTTATAGCAGATGAAACGCTGCGGCATATGGCTTCCGTATTATTGTTTGGTATCAGCGTTGGAACCTATTCGTCCAACATGATTGCCAGTCCGGTTCTGGTAATATGGAACAGATTCTCAAAACAAAAAAATAAGAGTTTCTAAAGATTTATCTTTGAATTTGGATACACAGCAATATGTAATTGTATTTTCAGGGTTAAAAAGTTCTTTTTCTTAATATAATTGACCTTTGATTATAAAATATTCAATAAAATAAGCAGATATTTACTAAATATCATTTTTTTCTTTACAGATTTAAGCAGATTTAATACTATATGATTACATGTTAGAAATCAAAATACTTGAAGTGTCTGTTACTCAAATGGGCTTTGCGATTGTGTTACAGCCTCCCGGAAAGAAAAAAGTGGTGCCGATCTTTATTGGGCCATTGGAAACATATTCCATTTCCAGCGCCATTGAAGGTCAGAAAAATGAAAGACCGATGACCCATGATCTTATTAAAGCAATCTTGATCAGTCTGGATTTCAAAATCAAAAAGGTATTCATTAATAGTTTCCAAAATGGAACTTTTTATGCACGGTTGTATATATCTGCCAACCTGAGCGATAAAGATGAAATTGAAGTAGATGCGCGCCCTTCGGATTCTATCGCATTGGCAATCCGCTTTGGAGCTCCGATTTTCATTGATGACGAGGTTTATGATAAAGTAGCTGTGGATATGGATTTGATCAAAGATAAAAAAGGCGATGTTGATGAGGCTTTTTCGGATGTCCATGAAAATCAAGAAGAATTTCAACATGAAGAAAATATGGATAATGAACTTATACAAACTATTCTTGAAGAGTTTAACGAGAGTCCGTCCTTGAAACCTTATTCTCCGGCCAGACAATCAAAAGTTGTTGCAGATGAATTCAAGACTAAAAAAGAAGTGCTGGAGCATATGCTTGAGGCAGCTGTAAAAAAAGAAGATTATGAAGAAGCGGCTAAAATAAGAGATGAAATAAAGATCGTGGGAAACGAAGCTTCTGGTCTTTTACGTAAACAGGCTCAAACAAAAAAAGATTCAATCAACAAAAAAATGGATTAAGTATGCAGTTGACCCTGGCCATCTCTATATCGGGAATTGTTCTGGTTATCGCATATTTTGGCGTAAAGAATGTATATTTTAAAAAAAATGAAAATCTGGTTATTCAGAAAGCAAAAATAACCAAAATTTCTCTTCAACAAATTGGCCAGATCTGGTCGCCGGAGCTGTTGGTAAGTTATAATTTTTATTTTCATAAACATGTCTATTATGGCCAGGATTATATCAGAATAGACAGGATATTACCCGATATCCATTTGTATTTGTTTGATAGAAATTCTTTCCCTGTCCTGAGAACGGAGTATGGGGAATTTGCCGGTGAAGAGCACATTGAAACATTTATCCTTCAGCAAAACCAGGAAATACAGGTGGTATTTTGCACACATACCTTACCGGATTCAAAAATATATAAATTTGTTCCCGGAAGCAAATCTCTTTTTCAAAATACGGATATAAAATTTCCCTGGGTTTAAGTCTGGGCACGGACTTCAGTATTCACGTCAGAGTGTAGTAAAATGTGCGCTTTGGAGACGCTTCACGCTCCAAAAACCAGCTAATTTAAATCATCCTGACTAAATTTTGAGTTCCTTCCAAAGCTCTTTTAGAGTTTTTTGTTCAGGAAAATCTTTCCTCTTTTATGGTCAACAAGTGTTCCAGAGCAGATTGATATTTATCCTGATATATTAATATGGATGCATAGGTAATGCATTCTTCCATCGAAAGCGTCGAGCGATTTTTTTTATTTTGAACTTGATTGTCCATTGAATTGCTCCATTGCATGATCTTGTCCGAGCTGCCAAATTTTTTTATTAAATGATCCTGGATTCCCGGCAAAGGCTGAATTTTATTTTTTTTTCTAATAGACTCAAAAATTTCAATGGAAAGATCAAATTGATTTTGATGAAGAGCCGAGGTTGCCACCTTCATTAGAAGATCTTCATTTAACTTCTTTTTGTCAGACATCGAGAGAATCGAGAAGTATTCCATAACAAGATGATATTGTGTAATTGCATATGCCGAGGCTATTGCCAGACTCAGCGCAAAAAAAGATTTTTCCAGAGCATGCGACCTGGAAAGGTAATCGAGGGCTTTATGGTACATGGTTTTCTGAAAATAGAAATAACCCAGATTTTCCAGATATAAAGCAGAGCCATTAAACTTTTCCAAACCAGCCAACCAGAGATTTTCATGGTCAACTTTATTGTTTTGCTCGGAAAAAAAGCAAATCTCCAGCCAGTCTTCCGGTTTTTTGGCCAATTTTAACAGTTCTTGTATCAATGAGTTTTGAAGATCCATTGGAGCAGTATCTTTGTTTGCCTTTGCAAAAATTTTTTGCACCCGCCCATTTTGTTTTAACAAACTATTTTTTAATTTTTCTATTTCTGGTTCAAAGTATCCGATTTCTTTTTTATCGTCCAGTTCTTTTATCGTTACTGTATTCTTCATAAATATTTATCGGATTACATAGAATATTTTTTAATAATTTATTCCTGTTTTAAGGCGCAGGTTCAGGTTCAAGGAGGTTTGGGCATGAACTCAAAATTCAATGCTCCCAAACTCACGCAGGTAAATTGAAGAAAGATTCGCTTTTTCCCGAAAATTTCATCCCGGAATGGAAAATCCCCGCAAATTTTATACTCCCTGCCATAAAATCAAATTGGAACGCTGGTTTTACCTGCGTGAGTTTGGGAGCATTCAAAATTCATGCCCAGACAAGGGTTTATTCCCTGCACAAATTGACGTTTAGTCTTTTGCTGTCTGTGCCGATAACCTTAAGGATGAAGCTGCTTCATATTGGATTTTCAAATGTTGTTTCACTTGACAAGGTTGTAGCGATTATTTCTCCAGAATCCGCGGTTGCCCGACGGATACGGGAGGCGGCGCGCGATAAAAATGCGCTCATAGACTGTACCATGGGAAGAAAGTTAAGATCGATGATTTTAACAGACAGCGAATTTACTTTTTTATCCAGTTTACGAACAGAAGCTCTTCTTCAACGTGTGGATCAGTCAAACTCCAATGATTCGGAAAAGGATGCCGCAGCCGACGTGTAACTTTTTTTAATGTACATTTGGTCTATACAGGTATCTTTGTCCCCGTGAGAAATCTGGATAGCATCGTTGTTTTCGTTCATATACTGGCCGGAACAACCCTCGTTGCGATGAGCGCAATTATGCAGCTCATAGTTGGGCCAGCCATTGCTCTTTTGCCATGGAGCGCTGATAAAAATAAATTAACGGATAAACTAAAAAAACGGCGCGTTCCGGTAATAGACGGCGCGATTATTCTTCAAATATGTACAGCTTTGTATCTTTTTTATTTTCGATGGAATATGATAATTTCGGAACCGCTAATGAGAGTCAAGGTCGTATTTGGTACGGCAGCGCTGAGTCTTGCTTTTGCGGTACACTTTTATTTTCGCTATAAAAAAATAAATCTTGAGAAATCCGGCGATATGTCCAGCCTCCAGATTGTTAATAAGCAGACGCAGATTATGGAGAAGTTGGTGCTTATATGCGGGGCAATTACTTATATACTCGGTATCTATTTTAATCATATGTAAGCATGTTTTTTATGTCTGATATAATTCCAGATATCCGGATCCTCATTGAAACCAGGAAATATATTTTTTCCCATGTGAACGAACTGAGTGAATCACAGTTATTGCATATTCCGGAGAAGTTTAAGACAAACATCCTCTGGAATATCGGACACCTTGTCGCTACGCAACAAATTTTACATTACTTTTTAAGCGGTCTACCACCTTTAATGAAAGAAGATTCAATAAAAATAT
>Ga0224495_10003056_pt1 | contig 10490 bp, 9 predicted proteins | sample SF_Jul11_sed_USG_FD_168128 | JGI IMG/M metagenome (GOLD analysis project Ga0224495, IMG submission 168128) | Sediment microbial communities from San Francisco Bay, California, United States - SF_Jul11_sed_USGS_4_1 | ecosystem: Environmental > Aquatic > Marine > Sediment | place: USA: California...
CGATGAGCGCTCGGGCCGGTTCGTTTTCCAGCCGGCGAGCCTTGATCCTCTCGAGCGTCCGTTCAAAGCCCGAGAGGTCCATTTCGACGGGATGCCCCGTTATTTTTCGGATGATGGACGCGGCCTTCGATGACCAGCGGTGCGACAGGCGATATGACATGGACGACCTCCCTTCATGAATGGTCCGCTGTTGGGAGAAGGGGACGGTCAGCAGGGAGGGCTGCGGGTCGCGCCGGGTTTTCTTGCGGCGGAGCTTATCCGCGCCGCGGTATGGAGGGAGACGCCTTCGCCCCGGAAGACAATGACGAGATAGGCCAGGAGGAACAGAAAAAACAGCGTCTGGGGCAGGACGAGGGCCACCAGGACGAGGACCGACAGGAAGACCAAGGTCGTCCCCGTCGGATTGTCCGTCTTGAATTTCGTCACGGTCGGCTCTCCGGCGCTCGCTTCCCGCTCGATACGTTCGCGGCGCCAAGCCCCGATTTTCAAATCGGGGAAAGAGCGCCGCTCAGTATTAACCCTCAAAATACCCCGGGCTTCAGCCCGGGGTACGGGTTTATTATAGCGGAGCGTCCGGCCGGGAATCAACCCTCACTTTTTGCGGGGAGCCAGGGCCAGGACTTTCTTGAGCAGGGCCTTGTCCTTGGGGAATTGGCCCACCTGGGGCAGGCGGGGGAGAAGAAGCGCCCAGTTGGGGTCCAGGGCGAAGACCTTCCGGAAAAGGGGCAGGCTCTCCTCGACCCGGCCGAGACTCGCCAGGGTGACGGCCGGCCAGAAGGTCATCTCCGCGTTCCCCGGAACGATCTCCATCGCTTTCATATATTCCTGCATGGCTTCCGTGACCTTGTTCTCGGCGAGCAGTTCGTCGCCCCGGTTCATGTGGTTGTAGGCCTTGTTCAAGTGTATGAGCCGTTTGAGCTCTTCGAGCGGCGCCGCATGGTCCTCGACCCTGAGGTCGTAAACACGGTCCTCCCACCGGGCGCCCGAGCTGCGACCCCTGACGACAAGGATGGCTGCGGACTGGCGGCCGCGGATGTCCCCGCCTTCCCGTTCGGCAGCCTCCAGGGCGGCCATAAGCCTGTCGACGAGCTCACCCGGTGTCGTCTGGAAGGCTTGGGCCATAGCCTTCCAAACGGTGTTCTTGAGCATGAGGTTCGCCTGGCAGGAGAAGGCTTCCCCGAGGACCTGTCCGGTTTCGGGGATGCAATTCCGCCCGGTGTGCGCGGCGACCGTCCCCGAGGCATCCACCATCGCGACTTGGCGGACGGACTCGTTCCGGTCGGCCTTGAGGAGTCCGGCCAGCGCTTCGGCGGCGCTCTTCCCGGCCCGCATGAGGTCCAGACCGAGGGGACCGTAGGACGGCTCGACGAACGACTGGGTTGCTATGGCGCCGACGCCAGACTCCGCCCAGATGACCATGGAGCCCACGGAGAACCAGTGGGACTGGACGGCCGCACCCAGCTCTCCGGTCGTTCGGTCCAACGCGACGATGGAATAGGTATGGACAGGGCGGGATTGGGCGGCGCCCGCCGCAGCAGGAGTTAGGCTCAGGGCAACGAAGCCCAGCGCGGATAAACACCCCGTTAGGACCCGGTATTTCTTCATCCCAGCCCTCCTCGCGTCAAATTGTCGGGGGAAGCGGTTCCCCGCGGCGGGCTACAGTGCCCGTCAGCCGGTCATCGAGCTTCGGGATTCTAACGAACGTTGATATAGCACACGAGAACTGCGATGGCAACGCGGGACGGGTACGGCGCGCGGCGCGGCCGCGCCGGAGGTCAATAATTGAGCCGGCCCTCGGCCCGGCGCTTGGTGAGGACGGCGAGCATCTCGGCCGTCATCCGGGCGAGGTCGTAGTCCGGACGCCACCCCCATTCGCTGCGGGCGGCCGAATCGTCCAGCGAGGCCGGCCACGAGTCGGCGATGGCTTGCCGGAAATCGGGTTCGTAATCCACCTCGAACGAGGGGATGTGCTTGCGGATCTCGGCGGCCAGCTCGGCCGCCGTGAAGCTCATGGCCGTGACGTTGAAGTTGGCGTGATGCCTCAGGCGCCCGAGATCCGCCGCCATGAGGTCGACGATGGACTTCAGACAATCGGGCATATACATCATCGGCAGGCGGGTGTCGGCGCTGAGAAAACAGGTGAAGCGGCCGTTCTTGACGGCCTCATAAAAAATGGCGACGGCGTAGTCCGTCGTCCCGCCCCCGGGCAGGGTCTGGTGGCTGATGATCCCCGGGAACCGGCAGCCGCGCACGTCCAGCCCGTATTTGCGGACGTAGTAGTCCGCCAGCAGCTCGCCGGCGACCTTGGTGACGCCGTACATCGTCCGGGGGTCGAGGATGGTGTCCTGGGGTGTCCGCTCCCGCGGCGTGGAGGGACCGAAGACGGCGATGGAGCTGGGCGAAAAGACACGGGCGACCCCGTTCTGATGGGCGGCTTCGAGGACCGTGGTGAGTCCGTCCATGTTGACGTGCCAGGCCAGAGCGGGGTCCTTCTCTCCCTTGGCCGAGAGGATGGCGGCCAGGTGATAGATCGTGTCGATCCCGTATTCCCGGATGAGACGGGAGACGGCCCTCCCATTGGTGACATCGAGGGTTTCGAAGGGGCCGGCCTCGGCCAGTTCCCCCGCCGGTTTGAGGATATCCGTGGCCAGGACATTCGCCGGTCCGTACGTCCCGCGCAGCACAACGCCGAGCTCGGAGCCGATCTGGCCGGCGGCGCCCGTGATCATGATCTTCGACGTATCCTTGGCCATGGAAAACCTCGTGCCGGGGGACCTAAATGAGGGTTTACTTATAGCCCGACTGAGCAGGGGAAGTCAATATCGGCGCCCCGGTTCGGCCATGTTGACACCCGGCTTCCGCTTCTGATATGAAGGGGGTCGGGAAGAGGCTTTGGCCGGACGGGAACTCCACTTTCTCATCAGGGAGGAGAAGAGATGCGCAAGGCGATAATCGGTTCAGCGATGATAGCCGTCCTGCTCGTATCTTTGGTGTCCGGACAGCAGGCGACCCAGGTTCCGCCGCCGGTGAAGATCAGGAAACGGCCCGTTCCCATCCCCCTGCCCAGGATCAACAACGTCAAGCTCTATTGCGGGGGGATGCCCTGTGCGGAGCTGGAGATCATCGGGTCCAATTTCGGGGCGACGCAGGGATCCCGCGTCGTTTTCATCGACGGCGCGGCTGTGACCGACCCGTCGCGCTATATGGCCTGGTCGAATACCAGCATCTCCATGTTCATTCCGCCCGCCTCCGTTATTTTCTGGGACCATGAGTACCATTTTGCGGTGGGCTCGGGGTCCAATGTCCTTTCCAACACCTACCCCGTCCGCTTCCTGATCAATATCGACGGCCTGAAGCCGGCCTCGGGCGCGCCCGGTTCCGAGTTCACGATCTATACCTTCAGCGCCGGAGCCAGCCAGGGGACCAAAGTCCTCAAGCTCGGCTCCCACACCATCACCGACATCGTGTCCTGGGTCGGGGATGCCGTTAAAGCCCAAGTCCGGGTCCGGGTGCCGGCCATCCCGCCGGGCGAGTATGATTTCTACTTTCAGAAGGGGGCGGACGTCATCTCCGTCCGGGCCAAGTTCATCGTCCTCTGAGCACGTGGCCGCAGCCGGTTCGCTTGTTGCCATTCCGCGGGTCTTCCTATAAAGTGATACTCTCAACCTGCGAGTCCTAGGCTCCGAGGAGGATGCGCCATGGCCATCGTGCTGAGCGGCAAGGACCTGACGATCGAGAAAGTCGTCCAGGTCGCCCGCGAAAATAAGCCCGTCGAACTCCATCCCGAGGCGAAACAGCGGATCGAGAAGTGCCGCGGCCTGCTCGAGGACAAAATCCGGAAGCGCGAGATCATGTACGGCGTCAACACGGGGATCGGCGAGCTGGCCAACGTCGTCCTGACCCCGGAGCAGGTGGAGAAGTACCAGCGGTATATCGTCTACAGCCATGCCGCCGGCTACGGCCAGCCCCTTCCGGTCGATGTCGTCCGGGCCGCGCTCCTCAGCCGCGTCAGCTGCCACTGCCACGGCCACTCCGGTCTGCGGTTGTCCGTCACTCAGGCCATGCTCGACCTTCTCAACAAGGGCGTTGCGCCCGTCGTCTGCGAAAAAGGGTCGGTGGGCGCCTGCGGCGACCTTTCGCCCATGTCTCAGATCGCCCTGGCGGTCATGGGTGAGGGAGAGGCCTTTTATCAGGGCGAGCGTCTCCCGGCGGCCGAGGCCCTCAAGCGCGCCGGGCTCAAGCCCGTCGTCCTCGAGGCGCGGGACGGCCTGGCCATGATCAACGGTTCAAACGTCATCGCCGGGATGGGGGCCCTCACCATCTACGACGCTCACCGCTGGCTCAAGTCCTCCGAGGTTGCCGCGGCGATGACCCTCGAAGTCCTCAACGCGAATATGAAGGCCTACGATGAGAGAGTACACAAGGTCCGCGGCTACCCCGGCGCCCTCGAATCGGCGGCCAACATCCGTCGTATCTCCGATGGCAGCGAGCTCCTCGCGCAGAAAGGGAAGAAGGTTCAGGACGCCTACAGCCTCCGCTCGACGCCCCAGGTCGTCGGCGCGGCCCGCGACGCCCTGACCTGGGCTCGCTATATGTTCGAGATCGAGCTTAACGGCGCCGCCGACAATCCTATTTTCTTCCCCGAGGAAGAGCTCGTCTTGACTGGCGCCAACTTCCAGAGCGTGCCCATGGCCTTCGCTCTCGAACTTCTGGGGACGGCGGTGACGACGGTCGCGGTGCTCTCGGAACGGCGCCTCAACCGCCTGATGAACCCCCATCTCAGCGTCGGGCTGCCGGCCTTCCTGACCAAAAGCGCGGGGATGTTCTCCGGCCTCATGCTGACGCAGTACACGGCGGGCGCGCTCGTCTGCGAAAACCGGGTCCTGTCCCATCCCGCCGCCACCGGCTCCATCCCGGCCGCCGCCGACCAGGAGGACTTCGTGAGCATGGGCATGACGACGGCCCTCAAGACGCGGCAGATCATCGACAACGCCCAGGCCGTCCTGGCCATCGAGCTGCTGGCCGGAGCTCAGGCCGTGGATTTCCGGCAGCCCCTCAAGCCGAGCCGCGGCGTCCAGGCCGCCTACGATGTCATCCGGAAGCATGTCGCCCGGCTCGAAGAGGACCGCCCCTTGTTCGATGACATCAACCGCCTCAAGGGCGTCGTCGAATCCGGCGAGGTCGTGGCCGCGGTCGAAAAGGCCGTCGGCCCGCTCAAATAACGCGCCGCACGTCGGCGGCGGAACACTCCTCGGATGAGCGTTCCGCCGCCGACGCGCGGAACGCTCATCCGAGGAGTGCCATGAGCCTGCGCATCGCCCTCGTTACGGGCGCGAGCCGGGGCATCGGACGCGCCATCGCTCTGCGGCTCGCCCGGGAGGTTTCGGGTGTCGCCGTCCACTTTTTCAGCCGGCGCGACGAAGCGCTCGACGCGGCGGCCGAGATCCGGTCCCTGGGCAAGCTCAGCGCCGTCATCCGGGCGGACCTCACCAAAAAGGCCCAGGCCGTCGGCCTCATCCGGAAAGTCGAGGAGAAGTTCGGCCGCGTCGATATCCTGGTCAACAACGTCGGGCCGCTCCGTTTCAAGGCCTGGGACGAGCTCGAGGTCGCCGATTGGGAGGGAGCGCTCCGCGGGAACCTGGTCGGCGCCTACTTCACCATGAAAGCCGCCCTGGCCGGGATGCGTCAGCGAAAGTGGGGGAGAATCATCAACATCGGCTACAGCCGGGCCGAGCATTTGGCGTCTTTCCCGACGATCATGCCTTACGCCGCGGCGAAGACGGGCCTCCTCATCCTGACCCGGACGGCCGCTGCGGCCGAGTCCGGGCGTGGCATCACGGTCAACATGGTTTCGCCCGGCCTCATCCTCGGCGGCGCGATGCCGGCTTCCCGCACCCTCGCCGAGACAGCCTTGGGCGAGGCAGGCGACGTGGCCGAAGCCGTGGCCTACTTGGCTTCTGACCCGGCCGGAGCCGTTACGGGGACCAACCTCATCGTCGCCGGCACCTGGAAAATGTGACCAGGACGCCGGCGGCCGGGCTCCCGTGATATAATAGACTTTGTGGCTCACGGCCTTAAGATTCGCCTCCCGAGGGGGATGACCATGAGAAGAATCTGCGCGATCGCTATCCTGGCCCTGCCCGTCTGGCTGGCGGCCCAGGATATTCAGCATGAAACCCGAACGATCAATATCGAGATCCCGGTCCGGGTCTTCCGCGGCGACGTGTTCGTCGACGACCTGACCAAGGATGATTTCGAGGTCTACGAGGACGGACGTCTCCAGACGCTCGAAGCCGTTTACCTTGTCAAAAAAACGAACATCGAGCGCCGCGAAGAGGCCCGGCCGTTCTCGCCCCAGACCTCCCGGCACTTCTACCTTTTCTTCGAGATCGCGGAGTACGACCCTCGGCTGGGCGAAGCCATCGACTATTTCGTCCGCACGGTCCTCATCCCGGGCGACGACCTGACGATCGTCACCCCCATGAAATCCTACCGGATGAAAAGCGAGACCTTCAGCATGGTCGGCCGGGACAAGATCTTCAGCCAGCTCCTCGGCATCCTCCGCCGCGACACCCTGATCGGGAATTCGGAGTACCGCGGAGTGATCAGCGACATGACCGGTCTGGTCAAAACCATGTCGTCGGGAATCTCCGTCACCGGCGACGACCCCGGGGTCCGGGCCAGCGGGGGCGTCGATTCGTTCTCCGGCATTTCCACGCAATACCAAGGCGAGTCATTCGAGGAGCTCCTCCAAACCTATGCTTACCTCCTGGACAAACTCCAGAGCCTGCGGACCGTCGACCAGCGGAGGATGCTCGATTTCGCCACCTTCCTCCGCGATCAGCCCGGACAAAAGGGCATCTTCCTTTTCTACCAGCGCGAGTTCATCCCCAAGATCGACTCGCGAATCCTCAACCTCTACATGAGCCAGTACAACGACCGGCCGGACATCCTCCAGACGATCCAGGGGCTGTTCGATTTCTATAAGCGCGATACGAACCTCAATGTGGACATCGTCAAGCAAGCGTATTCCGACGCCTCGACGGCCATCCACTTTCTTTTTATCTCGACGCCGGCGGGCAACGTGCCGGGCGTGCGCATGGAGGAACAGTCGGAGGACATCTATGCGCCGTTCAGGGAGATGGCCCGGGCGACGGGGGGGTACAGCGCTTCCTCGGCCAACGTGACGGCCTTAATGAAGGACGCGGTCAGGGCGGCGGAGAACTATTACCTTCTCTATTACACGCCGCGAGACTACAAGGACGACGGACAGTTTCACACGCTTCAGGTCCGGCTCAAGAAACCCGGCCTCCGGACGAGCCACCGCTCGGGCTATATCGCGGATTAGCCGCCCCCGGGCCCGCGGCCGGGACTTCCCGGCGCCCGTTGGAAGGGGTCTTCCCTTCCAAGTTGACTTGGCAGGCCCTATTCAATAACATCGGGCCCTGACCCGTATCAAGAAGGGAGGTCCAAAATGATCTATGTCTGGATCGGCATCATCGTCGTGTTCATTTTCCTCGTCGGCATCCGCATCGTCCGGCCGACCCACCGGGGCCTTGTCGAGCGCCTGGGGAAGTACCACCGTTTTGCCCGGCGCGGCTTCAACTGGGTCATTCCGATCATCGAGGTCCTGCGCCAGGTCAACATCACCGAGCAGATGGTCGACGCCGCGCCCCAGGAGATCATCACCTACGACAACCTCAATGCCCGGGTGGATGCCCAGGTCTACTTCAAGGTCAAAGACGACGAAGGGAACGTCAAAGCGTCGCAGTACAACGTCAATAACTACCAGTGGCAGATCGTCAACCTGGCCCGGACGACTCTGCGCAACATCATCGGCACCCTGACCCTGAAGTCGGCCAACAGCGAGCGGGGCAAGATCAACGACGAACTCCTGAAAACCCTGTCCACAGAGACCGCCCGCTGGGGGATCGACATCGTCCGGACCGAGCTCAAGGAGATCGACCCGCCCAAGGACGTCCAGGAAACGATGAACAAGGTCGTCAAGGCCGAGAACGAAAAGATCGCGGCCGTCGACTTCGCCACGGCCCGGGAGACGGTGGCCGATGGCGAACGCCGGGCCGAGATCAAGAAGGCCGACGGCGTCAGGCAAGGCAAGATCCTCGAGGCCCAGGGTGAGGCCGAGGCCATCCGCCTCGTCAACGAGGCGGCCGAGAAGTATTTCGTCGGGAACGCGCAGATCCTCCGCCGGCTCCAGGCGCTCGAAAACTCCCTCAAGGACAACGCCAAGATCATCGTCCCGTCGGACCGGGACCTGGTCAACGTCATCGGCGAGATGGCCGGCATCCTGCCGCTCAAGAAAGGGTGACGCGGCCGGGCGGCGGCTTTCCCTCTGGCGCCTCTCGCGGGCTCGCGCTATAATGCCCGTGGAAACGCCGTTTCCACGGGCAGGTGAGATTGGCTGCAGCTCGGCTTCGCCGCCTCGGCGGCCTCGCGACAATCCTTCTTCTGGCCCTCTCCTCTTCTGCGGCGGCGGTTGAGAGGACCCTCTCCGTCCTTCTGGCCGCGGATGGGTCCGTCCGGGCAGACGCGCGCTGGGTCAGGACCGCCGGACGCATTCTCGCCGGCGTCTCCGCCGATTTCGAACGGGAATTCGGGATCCGGTTCGTCGTGGCCGCGGCCATCGCCTGGGATCCGGAACCCGGCGCGGCTTCCCTCGAAGAGCTGGCGGACGACCTCGTCTCGCGGGTCCGGCTCCGCGACCAGGACATCGTCATCGCTCTCGTGGGGCGCGGCGGGGTCCAGGACCCTTATTTCGGATTCTCTCTTCTCAAGGACGGCGTCGTCGTGCTGCGGAAGACCCTGGGCGTCGGGTCCCTGACCCGGGCCCTTAAACACGAGCTGGCCCATCTCTTCGGCGCGGTCCATGTCGAGGCCCCCGACTCCGTGATGGACATGTTCAGCCGCGGCAGCCGCTTCGACGCCCGGAACGCACGCCTCATCGCCCTCAGCCGGGACCGGGGCTTCGACCCGCGGCATTTTCCCCTGCCGGAGGCGAATTGGGACGAACTGGCCGGAATCTACAAAGACATCGCGGAGGCGGTCGATTTCTCGCTGGTTTCCGGACGCCTGCGAAGGATGTCCCAGCCTCGGAGGGGGTCGGGGTCGGCCGTCATGCCGACACAGAGCCTCGAGGACGCCCATCTTATGCTCGGCCAGCTCGAGCTCGAGCGGAGACGCTATCCCGAAACGGTCGCTCTCACGCGGCGGGCCCTGCGCATCAACCCCGAGAACCTTGAAGCGCGGGTCATGGCGGCCGTCGCCCTCCGGCGGAGCGGTGACTATGACGGGGCCATCGAAGAGTATCAGGCCATCCTGGCCAGAACGCCGGAGCACCCTCGCGTCCTCTATAATTTGGGCGTCGCCTATTCGAACAAAGGCGACCTCGAGTCCGCCCGCCAAGTCTATCTCCGGGCGATCGAGCGCCGGCCCGGTTACGCCGAAGCGCTCTGCAACCTGGGCGACGTCCTTCTCCGTCAGGGTCACGAAGAAGAGGCGGAAGCGCGTTTCCGCCAGTCCCTGGCCGCCGACCCGCGGAACGCCCTCTCGCATGCCAACCTGGCCGAAGTCCACTTCCGCCGCGGCGAGCACGATGAAGCTTGGTCCGAGGTCGAGGCCGCACTCGCCGTCGACCCCGCCCTGGCCATGGGCTATGTCATGCGAGGAAAGCTCCGGCATGCGGCCGGCGAACTGGAGGAAGCCATCGCCGACTATGAGAAGGCCGTGGCCTTCGACCCCGCGGAGGAAAAGGCCTGCCACAACCTCGGCAACTGCTTCCTCGACAAGAACGACCTCGAGGCCGCCGAGGCCCAGTTCAGCCGTGCGATCGCGATTAAAGAGAATTTCGCTGAAGCCCATGCCGGCCTGGGTTTTGTCCTGCTCCAGAAAGGTCTCTTCGAAAGGGCTCAGAGCGAGCTCCTCCGGGCTGTGGCGCTCGGCCTCGACGTCGCCTCCGTCCATCTCAATCTGAGCCCCGTTCTTCTCAAGCTGGGCCGGCCGGTCGAAGCGGCGGACGAGGCGCGGGCCGCGCTCTCCCTCGATCCTTCGCTCGCGTCCGGCCACAATAACCTCGGCATCGCCTCCCTCTATCTGGGGGACCGCGACGCCGCTCTCGCCTCCTTCGAAAAAGCCCGCGACCTCGACCCCGAAAGCATGGAGGCGCTGAAGAACCTGGGATCTCTTTATCTCGATGTCGGGCTCGTCAAGAAGGCCCGGGACATTTTCCTCGTCATCATCGCCCGCGAGCCCTCTGCCGCCGTCGTCTACAACAACCTCGCGGTCGCCAGTTTCCGGTTGGGGCAGTACGAGGCGGCCTGGGCCGCCGCGGAGAAGGCCGAGTCGCTCGGGCACACCGTCCATCCGGACCTCTGGCGAGAGCTCAAGAAGAAGCTGGGCCGCTAGTCGGCGCGGACGAGCTTGAGCCTGACCTCCCGCGTCCGGTCGTCCCGCTCGACGGTCAGGGTCACGGT
>Ga0224495_10003058_pt1 | contig 10478 bp, 9 predicted proteins | sample SF_Jul11_sed_USG_FD_168128 | JGI IMG/M metagenome (GOLD analysis project Ga0224495, IMG submission 168128) | Sediment microbial communities from San Francisco Bay, California, United States - SF_Jul11_sed_USGS_4_1 | ecosystem: Environmental > Aquatic > Marine > Sediment | place: USA: California...
GCTTTCATCATGGCGATCGATCCGGAACCCAAAGCGAATTCAAAAACAGTGTTGCCGTTATTGTCAGCCAAGTTTGGATCGGCGCCAGCCTTCAAAAGAATCTCCACCGTGTGAAGGTCGCAGCCTGATATCGCGTACATCAGCGGGGTTACCCCGAAACCACAAGGCTTGTCCACCTGCGCTCCATGCTTTATCAACGCCTCCACCACCTTGGCATGGCCCCACTGAGCCGCGCCGGTGAGAGGCGTTTCGCCCATGTTGTTGTTGGTATGGTTTGGATTGGCCCCATGCTTCAAAAGCAGCTTGACTATGTCCAGGTATCCGCCGTAGGCGGCGTGCATCAATGGCGTATAGCCATCTTCTGGATCAACCGGGTCCGCCTTGGCGCCGTGGGCAAGCAGCGCCATGCAAACCGAGACGTCTCCATATAGAGGCGGCCCGAACATAAGCCTTCCGCCGGATTCATTTTCCATCCTGATAATCTCCGGATTGGCGCCCAGAAAATCCATCAGGGCTTTTATATCACCCCGGTGGTCAGACAAAAAATCGTCGGCCTCTTCCAGGTCCATGGCGTCCTCCCTGCTGTCATCAAAATCATACCTCGACAATGAAGTATAAATGGAAAGCGCGGCCATGGCGTAACTTCCCGATCATGGGTGGCGGGCGGATGAAGGGGCCTGGCGGTTACTTGCCGTAGATGAATTCTTCCGCCACGTTCAGCGCGTGATCCTTCACCCGGCGATAGTCGTTGAGCATGTCGCTGTAGACCATGGTGATCAGCGGGTCGTTTCGCGTCTCGGAGAGGCGGGAGATATGCCGCAGGCGGATTTTGCGGATCTTGTGGTTGATCGCCTCGGACTGGGGCCTGGCCTTGAAGAGAAGCTCCTTGGCCATTCTCTCGTAACCCTGGGCCACCAGGGTGATGTAGGCCTGCACATCCTTGTGCAGGTCCAAAATGTCCTCCAGATCCTCGGCGGGCAGGCTCAGGTTTGCGTCCCGCAGCCGAAGGTCCAGCTTCATAAGCTTTGCCACATAGTCGCTGATCGACTCATACTCGTCGGCGGTGTGGAGCTGCTGGCGCGCGTCCATGGTGTTGCCATGGGAAAGGTTGGAGGACATCAGCTCGGTCAAGAAGACGGTGATCTCGTTCTGCACCTTGTCCAGAAGCTCTTCGCGGTGGAAGATCTGGCTGATCACTTTTCTGTCCATGGTCTGCGCCACTATCGACTCTCCCAGCTGGCTCATCATCTCCTCCAGCACCCTGGCCATGCGGCACACCTCCACCCGGCTGCTGGAGAGGGCCACCACGGGCGTATCCAGCAGCAACTTGTTCAGGTTGGTCAGCGTTGGCGGCTCCACCATCGGTTTTTCCGGGGTGATCCAGACTATGAACTTTTCGAACTGCCGCAGGAACGGAGAAAAAAGAATGGTGTTGGTGATGTTGAAGGTGGAATGGGCCATGGCGATGCCCATGGCGATGTTGGGGTATGTGTTCTCACCTTTTACCGACACCATCGTGTCCAGGTCCACCCCGGCTATGGCCTTGACCACCTGGATGAATACGGGAAACATGGCGGTGACCCACAACACGCCGATCAGGTTGAAAAAGACATGGGCATAGGCGGCGCGTTTGGCGTTGCGCCCGGCGCCCAGGGAAGCCAGAATGGCCGTGATGGTGGTGCCGAGATTTTCTCCGAGGATCAGGGCGGCGGCGGTTTCAAAATTGATCACCCCGTTGGAAGCAAGCCCCATGGTGATGGCCACAGTGGCCGAGGAGGATTGCACGGCGAAAGTAACCAGGCACCCCACCAGCGCCACCTTCAGCACCGACAGATATGAATCCACATGGAACATGGTGAACCACTGGACGAAAGCCGGATCGGTGCGCAATGGCTTGAACCCGTCGGTCATAAGCTGCAACCCGAAGAAAACCATGCCCAGCCCCAGGAAGACCTGGGCGGTAAACTTGACCCTGTCCTTGGGGGCGAACAGATACACCAGCGCCGCGGCGCCCATGATCGGCAGGCCCAGCTTGCCTATCTTGATAACCAGTATCCATGCGGTGATGGTGGTGCCGATATTGGAGCCGAGGATGACGCCTATGGCCTGCCACAGGTTCATCACGCCGCTGTTGACGAGGCCAACCACCATCACGGTGCAGATGGAGCTGGACTGGATGACGCCGGTGAAGGTCATCCCCACGCCGATGGCGATAAAACGGTTGTCCGTGACCGCGCTGATAAGCCGGCGCAGCGTGGAACTGGCGGCGGATTGTATTCCGTCGGAAAGGTTGCGCATCCCCAGCAGGAAAAGGCCAAGCCCTCCCAAAACCTGCAGAAACATCTCCAACGCCAGATGCAAGTTCATACTATAAATTTCTTCCTGTCTATATGATGACCGGCCCAGTGCCGGCGCGCCAAGGCCCCCGTAAGCGCCACATTAGATCAAGATCATCCTATGGCGGGAGAAAAAGATCAAGATGTTATCAGCATGGAGTGGAATAAATTTTAAAAAAAATGTCATGGGTCTCCAGGGCGCATGACAGGCCTAAGGGCCGCCACCAGGTTTTTCTGCCATGAAGACAGGGAAAGCAAAACCGGAAACAAGACATCCCCCAATGCCCGGGCGGCAAATCCGGGTGGTTCAACGCTCGGCCGCCGGCAATGGCGGGGGACAACCAGGAATCCGATTCAGCTTCAGCTCTCGCTTTTGGTCCCGTTGGCCGCCAGCTTTGTTATCGCCAGCGCCAATGCCATCCTGGCCTTGGCTTCGGGTATCGTGAACGCTAACTTGAATGTCCCCTGCGTGCCGGTTTTTTTGTAAACGGAGCCCAGCATTTTGAGCATATCTTCCACTTCTTCCTTTGGGCACTCGTCGGCCCGGCAATCGCCCAGAATGTCCAGAGTCCTCTTGGGCCCGCCCGGCCTTTTTCCGCAACCGCGGAATGGGCAATCCGCCGCCAGATGATCCGGGCAGGTGGCGGCGCTAGATGATAAGGCAAAGGGTCGTATTTCCATCGTCGTATTCACTGCAAAAATAATTTCCAATTCGTCCGCAATCGACCCGCCCAATGATTAATTTGTTCGCGCCCGAGGCGGAAAATGTATGGGGGAACACAATCCTTTCACCGCAAGGCAACCCCGGGCACGAATAAAACAATCTTTGATACATCGATAAGCGAACTGTGCAAGCAATCATATATTTATGCACTTATCATGCCGAAAGGCCAAATTCAAGGACGCTCTTGAATTATCACAAGTTACATTTGTTAACATTTATAAACAAACATCGACAAAATTCCACAATTTTGGAATAAATTGTCGGAAGGATGTTATATCCCTTATATATCAATATAATAGAAGCCACATAAGACTGTCCTGTAAATAGTACGCCGTCCTGTATTAGTTCAATTGATCGATCTGCCAGGTTATGGTCATATTTAAAGATACAAAGATCCTTGGCGGACGGGTAAGGTAGGATCAGTGTCGTACACCCTTGGCGGTGATGGCGTGGAGGATGGTCAGCAGGATTATCTTCATATCCAGCCAGAGGCTCTGGTGTCGCAGGTAATATTCATCCAGGTCCACCTTCTGCGGGATGGAGATTTCGTCCCGGCCATTTATCTGGGCCCAGCCGGTGATGCCTGGGGTCAGGGCGTTTACTCCCTTCTCTTCGCGCAGGGCCACCAGGTCGTCCTGGTTGAAAAGCGCCGGTCTCGGCCCCACAAAGCTCATCTCGCCGGTCAGGACGCTCCAGAGTTGAGGCAGTTCATCTATACTTAATTTTCTCAGGATAGAGCCCACCGGGGTGAGTCTTTTGCCCGGATCATCGAGTTTGTGGGTGGCCACCTGTGGTGTGTCGGCCCACATGGTGCGCAGTTTGGGCATCTTGAAAATGACGCAGTCCTTGCCCACCCGCTCGGACATGTGGATCACCGGACCTCGGCTGGTGAGCTTTATCGCTGCGGCCGCCAGCAGAATGACACCTGCGGCCCACGGGGCCAGCGCCGCCGTCAGCGCCAGGTCGAACGCTCTTTTCATATCATCCCAATGTCGGCAGGGAATAACCTCTGGTGTCATCGCATCTTCGGCGGCCTGCAAACCAGGTTGCCATGAAACCGTGGGGCGTCATCATCCCTCCGCCTGGCTGGAGGGGAGCCTTATGATCTTTTTGTCCGGCCGCGGCTGAAGGTTGTTCACCCATTCGGCCATCAGCCTGTAGGTCTTCTCCGGCTCCTTCAGGCAATCCTTCAGCCACCGGTCCACTTCTTTTTCGATCCCAGTCCAGGGGGCTCCATTCACCGCCACCTTTTTTATTTTCGGATGGCTTGTGTCCTTGATGGTTTCGATCTCGTTGGTCAGCTCTTCGGTGAGTTTTTCGCCGGGGCGCAGGCCGGTATATATGATGTCGATCTCCTTGCCAGGGGTGAACCCGGCCAGCCTTATCATCTTTTCTGCCAGATCGCTGATCTTCACCGGGGACCCCATGTTCAGGATATACAGCTCGCCTCCGGCGCCCAATGATACCGCCTGAAGAATCAGCAGCACCGCCTCCGGAATGGTCATGAAGAACCGCTCGATATCCGGGTGGGTGACCGTGACCGGGCCACGGTTTTCTATCTGCTTCATGAACAGGGGCGCCACCGAGCCGTTGCTCCCCAGCACATTGCCGAACCTGACAGCCAGAAACTCGGTGGAGCGCTGCTTGTTTTTGTAATACATATATAGCTCGCAAACCCGTTTGGTTACGCCCATGGCGTTGGCCGGGTTGACCGCCTTGTCGGTGGATATGAGGATGAATTTTTTCGCGCCATGGATGCAGGAAAGGTCCGCCACCGTCCTCATTCCGCCGATGTTGTTGAGGATCACCTCTTCCTTGTCCCGCTCCATCATGGGCACATGTTTGTGGGCGGCGGCGTGGAAAACATATTCGGGCCTGTATGTTTCGAACAGCTTTTCCATCCTGGAGTAGTTGGTGATATCCATGATTTTGTAGACGATATCCAACCCGGAGAACCTGGCGGCCAGATCCACCTCCAACTGAAAAAGGTAGTTTTCCGATTTGTCCACAAGTATCAGTACACCGGGGGAGAACTCGGCGATCTGGCGGGCAAGCTGGGAGCCGATGGAGCCTCCGGCGCCGGTGATGAGTATTCTGCGGCCCTTGAAGGTTTTCTCCACGGTTGAATGCTCGATGCACACCGGGTCGCGGCTCAGAAGATCCTCGATCCTGGCGTCCCGCAGCGACGTGGCGTCTATCCTGTTTTTTCTTTCATCCAGAAAAGCCGGCACGATCCGCATCTGTATGTTCAACCGCCGGCAGGCGCCGCTTAGCTCCTCGAACTGGGGAGTGGCCACCCTGGAGGCCAGCAAGAGCTCCTTCAGCCCGAATTGCTCCGATATGCGCTGCAGGTTGGTGCTGGGGCCCAGCACGGGCAGCCCGTGGATCATCACACCGCTGAGACGGGGATCGTCGTCTATCAGGCCCACCACCCTGTAATGGTGCTCAGCGCTGTTGCTCATCAGGCTCCGCAAAAGCATTTCGCCGCGCTCGTCGGCCCTGTAGATGGCCACCGGTATGCCATCCTGGCGGTTGGTGGAGACCGGGGATAAGAAGAACCTGGCCGAGGAAATACCACTGCGGCCGCCATAATAAATCCTAATGCCCACCCGGAACAGGCTGATGAGGCTGGCGGAGACCATCACGTCGATAAAGAACACCGACCTGGAAAACGCCATGGTGGGGAATGAGTACATGAGCATGAATATCAGCGCCAGCAGCAGGCTGAATACAGAGGCCTTCAAGACATTCACCAGGTCCACCAGAGAGGTGTACCTCCACATGCCACGCCGCAGATCAAAATACCCGAACACCACCATTTTTATACATATGATCCAGGCGACAGTAGGATAAAAGACAGTATTCAGATGGTATGCAAACTCACCAGGATCCTCAAAGCGAAGCCAGAATGAAAAAAAGTATGAGAAAGCGAATATGGCCGTGTCCGCCAGGAACACAAGGATCAAATTCGAGTATATCTTGAAATTATCCGCCAGAAAAAAATTCATATAAAGTTCCTAAAAAACCGGGATAACCACAGCAGGGGCCGGTGTGAATTATGGATGCGTCCCGTGAAAAATTCATGTATCATTGCATTATAGCTTGAGCAATGGCTATAGGGCGATAATTTTATTTCGCCCAGGGGGGCTTACACTGGCCGCTAGCTCGGCGACAATTTTTGGAGAGGTGAGTGAGCAAACCGAGGCAGGCGTTCGTCTGCGTTATCGTGGTCAATCATAACAGCGGTCAATTCCTGAAAACCTGCGTCGAAGCCCTGCGGCGGCAGGCGTTTACCGACTTTGAGGTGATCCTGGTGGACAACGGCTCCACCGATAAATCCCTAGATTGGGCAGGCCCGTTGCCGGATAATTACAGGCTCATGAAGAATGAGGAGAACCTGGGTTTTTCCAGCGCCTGCAACGCCGCCGCCCAAATGACCCAGGCGGAGTGGATCGCCACTCTGGATGCGGACACCTGCCCCGACGCCCACTGGCTTGGGAACCTTATGAAGGCCGTCGGGCGGCATCCTTCGGCTGTGATGTTCGGGTCCACTCTGGTCAACGCCGAGCGGCCGGACATACTGGACGTGTCCAGCAAGGGATACCACGCCTTTGGGGCGCCCTGGCGTGGAGACACTGGAAAGCCCATTTCCAAGGCGCTGCCGGAGGGTTATACCTTTTCCCCCAGCCCGACCGCCGGCCTTTTTCAGCGGGAGGTGTTCATCAAGGCCGGAGGCTTCGACGAGCGCTTCTTCTGCTATCTGGAGGTGACAGACCTGGCGTACAGGCTGCGGCTGATGGGGCATGTATGCATCCAGGCGCCTGACGCTGTGGTGCTGCACTTGAGCTCGGCCCTCTCCGGCGGATTATATGGTCCCTTCGCCCAATTCCATGTGTTCCGCAACAGGATATGGATATATGTGAAAAATACTCCGCTGATCCTGCTGCTGGTCACCTTTCCCTTTTTTCTTATGACCCAGGGCGCGCTTATTATCAGGGCTGTTATCTTCGGATTCGGTGGCGCGGCGCTGAAGGGCATCCTGGCCGCCATTTCCGGAATCGGGCCGATCCTGGCCTCCAGGGCCAAGATCCAATCGGAGGCCACGGCCGGATTCATGCAGATCGCCGGGGCCATGACCTGGTCGCCGATCAAGCTGATCACAAGGGGCAGCGACGTCCGGCCGATATAGCCCCGGAACCGCCCGGATATTTACAGGGAGCCCTGAATTAGCTCTTTTTTTTTAAAACCAGTAACAATCCACCCGTTGGATTGCTAGAATAGACCAACATCAATAGGCTTTTAATTAGCCAATAAACAGGATCAAGGAATAATGGCAAAGAAGGACACGAAGATAAAACTGGAAACCGCGGTGAAGAAACTGGCCAAAGCCGGAGCCTCCGCCGGTGAAGCCTCGGATAAAGCCGCCAAAGGCAAGCTCCGGGAAGCGCTCAAAAAAGTGAAAAGGGCCCAACGCCGCCTGAAGGTGGAATCCACCGCCAGCAAAAAAGTGGAGGCCCAGAAGGCCAGCCAACAGAAAAAAGCCCAGGACGCCAGCGAGAAAGCCGCCAAGAAGGAAGCGGCCGGGGATAAAGCCCTCAGCGACGCCGCGGAGAGCCAGGCCGGCTAATCCCGGCTTGGCCAGGGGGCCGCGCGGCGCAGGATAGAAGCCATGGGGCCAGAAAACGCGCAAGCCAGCCCCTTGCGGCTAAAACCGCACCTAGACCAGCTTTACACACGGTTCGACAGGTCGTTTCTGGAGCCTGACCCCCTGGCGGCCCTTTCCACGCTCACCGATCCGGCGGACATGGAAATCGCGGCGGTCTTCGCCGCCATGTTCGCCTATGGAAGGGCGGAGCTGATCCAGAAGACCGTCACCAAAATCATCCTTGCCATGGAGGGGAGCCCCGCCGCGTTTTGCGCCGGTTTCCGGCCTGGCGCCAACCGCTCCTGGATGAAGGGATTCAAATACCGGTTTCACAACCGCGATGATCTTGCCGCCCTGGTGGCCGCTTTGGGGAAGGCCCAGAAACAGCACGGCTCCATGCTGGGCCTGTTCCTGGAGGGCGATGATGGCGGCAAGACAGTCTTCGCGGGGGTTTCGGCCATGGCCAGGCGACTGCGCGAGTATGCCACCAAAAGCCCGGCGTTTGCCACTCTGGTCACCGACCCGGCCGATGGCAGCGCCTGCAAAAGGTGGATGCTATATATGCGCTGGATGGTCCGCCGCGACGGGGTGGACCCCGGCCCCTGGAGCCGGAGTGTGGATAAATCCCGCCTGGTAATCCCCCTGGACACCCATGTGGGCCGGATCGCACGGTTCCTGGGGATGCTCACCAGAAACTCCAACGACTGGAAAGCCGCGGTGGAGCTGACAGATTTTCTCCGGCGCCTCGACCCCGACGACCCTGTCCGCTACGATTTTGCCATCTGCTCTTACGGAAAGCTGGGCTATTGCACCACCCGGCCGGCCATGGATAAATGCCAGGAGTGTGGGATGGCCGGGCTCTGCTCGGCGGCGGTGGGTAAGGGATAATTAACAAGCCGCCATTACCTTTTCCGGCGATACCACGAATTTTGCAATAAGCTGAAATTTTCCCTTGCAAAAATCCCCGGCCGGTCTATAATGGCTCCATGATTTGGAATCATTATTAAACGCTACGCAAGTCTATAAATTGGGAGGAGTTCCAGTATGTCAGCACAGGTCCAGTCAGTCGCCCCGGACTTTAAAGGGGATGCGGTAGTCAATAAGCAGTTCAAAGAGATCAGCCTGGCCGATTTCAAGGGTAAATGGCTGGTTCTTTTCTTTTACCCACTCGATTTCACCTTCGTTTGCCCCACGGAAATCACGGCATTTTCCGACCGGATAGGTGACTTTAAAAAGCTGGGCGCCGAAGTGGTGGGCAGCTCGGTGGACAGCAAGTTTTCCCATCTGGCGTGGATCAACACCCCAAGGAAGCATGGCGGGCTGGGGGATATACAGTATCCGTTGCTGGCCGACATCACAAAGAAGATAGGCGCCGATTACGATGTCCTTCTCCCCGGCGGGATCACCCTCCGCGGGCTGTTCATCATCGACCCGAACGGCAACATCCGGTTCAAGCTGGTGCACGACCTGGGCATCGGCAGGAACGTGGATGAAGTGTTACGCGTGCTGGCCGCCATCCAGGAGACAGACAAAACCGGTGAAGTGTGCCCGGCCGACTGGAAGCCCGGCGCCGCCACCATGAAGCCAGACCCGACAGGATCGCAGGAGTTTTTCAACAAAATCGCCTAGTTTTTTCAGGCGACCCAAAAGGCCCGCAGCCACTCCCCCCGGCGGCGGGTCTTTTTTTTTACCCCTATGAGGGATAGACTCGTCTTATGAATAAAAAAGTCCCTGCTGAATCCGCGCCCCGGCCATGGGGCGCCCACATCTCCATAGCCGGCGGAGTGGAGAAATCTCCAGCCCGGGGCGAAGCCATCGGCGCCGCGGCCATCCAGATATTCACAAAGAACAACACCCGGTGGGCCGGCCCACCCATTCTGCCGGCCCAGGCCGCCCAATTTCAGGAGCAATCCCGGCTGTGTGGAGTGCAGGCCGTCGCCTCTCATGTCTGCTATCTGGTTAACCTGGCCTCTGCGGAGCCGGAGATATCAAAGAAATCTAGGGAGGCGTTTTTGGATGAGATGGACCGGGCCGATCTTCTGGGCATCCCATACCTGGTGTTCCACCCTGGGGCGCACATGGGCGCGGGGGAGGAGGATGGGATGAAAAGAGTGGCCGATTGCCTGGGATGGGCCATGGACCAAAGGCCAAAGTCCAGAACGCTGCTCACCCTGGAAACCACCGCCGGGCAGGGGACCGGCCTGGGACACAGGTTTTCCCAATTGGCCAGGATCATCGAATTGACCGGCAATGAGGGGCGGCTGGGGGTCTGCGTGGACACATGCCATATTTTCGCCGCGGGGTACGGGTTGGCCAGCCGCAAGGAATATCAGGCCACCTTCGCCGAGTTCCAGGCCGAGCTCGGCCTGGAGCGGATAAAGCTTTTTCATATTAACGACTCTAAAAAGCCGCAGGGCGCCCGGGTGGACCGGCATGAGCATATCGGCAAGGGCGCCATAGGGGCGGAGGGGTTCAGGCTGTTGGTCAACGACACACGATTCGCCAAAGCGCCGATGATCCTGGAGACGCCAAAGGGCCCGGACGGGGCGGAGGATATCGAGAACCTGAAATTTTTAAAAGGGCTCATCGGTAAATAGAGCCCTGCGCCGATGGCGGCGGAATCGGCATTAAATGGTGTTTTGGGGCCGGTTTTATGGTTTAATTTAACCCTTGCCGGGCCGTCGGGTGGCTAGCGCCGCTGTTTGCGCCCTGGCTTTTAAAAATATGGCGGTCAGTCTCAAATTTTCCAGATTATGAGTTTTATTAAAATAAA
>Ga0224495_10003059_pt1 | contig 10478 bp, 9 predicted proteins | sample SF_Jul11_sed_USG_FD_168128 | JGI IMG/M metagenome (GOLD analysis project Ga0224495, IMG submission 168128) | Sediment microbial communities from San Francisco Bay, California, United States - SF_Jul11_sed_USGS_4_1 | ecosystem: Environmental > Aquatic > Marine > Sediment | place: USA: California...
AAGACATTGAATCCACCATGGTGATCGTGGTTAACGGGGTCTCGAAACTCTACGGGATGACCGGTTTCCGTATCGGTTGGGTAGTTACCAGCCGCAAACTAGCCGAAGTCATCACCAACGTGCAGGCACAGACCACCTCATGTACATCGGTTGTCCTTCAGGCGGCTGCCGAAGGCGCGCTTACGGGCATGCAGAGCATCGTCGAGAACTTGCGCCTAACTTTTGAAAATAATCGCGATGTGATTATGCAAGAGTTGTCCTCTTTTAATGGGATACGCGTCATCAAGCCGAATGGTACTTTTTACATCCTGCCAGATTTCCGAGCATATTGCCCCTCTAGTCTCGCCAAGAATTCTGTAGAGCTGTCTAAGTTCTTACTCAAGAAAGCCCTGGTTGTGACCATTCCCGGAAAAGAATTTGGAATGGAAGGCTACCTTCGCTTGAGTTTTTCCGGTAGTGTCAAGGATATTACTACTGGTATCGAGCGAATAAAGTGGGCATTAGATCCGCAAGCGCCCAACGAGATCTACATCGGTGATCGCAAGCTGGTGAGAGATTGGCTGTGAACAACATCTTGGAGATCAAAACACCTGCCCAATCACAAGCGTCAGCACTCAAGTGTGATTATGGCCTAGAGAGTCTGGGGTTGATGAATCTCAATCGGGCATACTGGAATCTGCCAACAGAAGCACTATATGAAGAGGCAGTATTCCGCAATGAGGGAAAAATCACCCGCCAAGGGCCAATTGTCGTTAACACTGGCATTCACACGGCGCGCGCAGCCAATGACAAGATGATCGTGCGCGAAAGCAGCTCTGAGAACAATATCTGGTGGGGCCAATACAACCGCCCTTATAACCCAGAGAATTTTAACGACTTATTTAATCGCGTCCAGGGATACTTACAAGGTCGAGACATTTTTATCCAGGATTGCTACGCGGGTGCTGATCCCAATTACCGCATTCCCATTCGCATCATTACAGAGTACGCTTGGCACAGCATATTCGCCCGCAACATGTTCCTGATCCCAAAGACCACAGAGGACTATTATCGACATGTGCCGGAGTTTACCGTACTCGCTGTGCCATCTTTCAAATCTTTTCCGCAAATCGATGGAACCGCCACAAACACGGTCATTACGATAAACTTCGAGCAAAACTTATGCATAATCGGAAATTCCGGTTATGCAGGCGAAATCAAGAAATCCATCTTCACCATGATGAACTACTTACTGCCGTTGCAGGGCGTCATGACAATGCATTGCTCGGCCAATGTGGGATCCAAAGGCGACGTCGCCCTGTTTTTTGGCTTGTCTGGTACCGGTAAGACCACTCTCTCCGCTGATCCCCGACGTGGATTAATCGGTGATGACGAACATGGCTGGAGCGACGACGGTGTTTTCAACTTTGAGGGTGGATGCTACGCCAAAGTAATCGCCCTTTCGCCAAATGCAGAGCCACAAATTTATGCCTGCACACACAAATTCGGCACAATATTGGAAAATGTGGTATTTGATCCTGTGACGCGCAATATTGACCTGGATGATGACACCCTCACAGAGAACACTCGCGCCTCATATCCACTAGAGTTTATCGAAAACGCTAAGAGCGACAAAATGGGAGGCCATCCCAAAAATATCATTTTCCTTACCTGTGATGCATCTGGAGTGATGCCCCCGCTTGCTAAGCTGAGCACCGAGCAGGCAATGTATCACTTCATCTCGGGTTACACAAGCAAGGTCGCGGGAACAGAGATCGGATTGGGTAAAGAGCCAGAAATCACCTTTAGCACATGCTTTGGAGGGCCCTTCATGGTTCACCACCCGGCTGTATATGCCGATCTATTGCGTCGAAAAATTGAGCGCTATGGGGTCAATTGCTGGTTGCTTAACACCGGCTGGGTGGGCGGCCCCTATGGCATCGGAAAGCGAATAAGCATCCACTACACACGTACCATGTTGAATGCCGCCCTAGATGGCGAGCTGGACAGTGTTGAGTATGCTGTCGATCCGGTCTTTGGCTTCCAGGTGCCCAAGACTTGCCCTGGCATCCCCGATGGTGTGATGAACCCGGCAACCTCCTGGCCCAGCCAAGAAGCATATATGAAGCGCTACCGCGGTCTGGCAGCCCGCTTTATCGATAATTTCAAGAAATATGAAGAGAAAATCCCAGGAGAAGTCCTCGCCGCTGGTCCAAAGATCTGATCCAATCGCTATCGATAAACGAGAAGTTTACAATGCCCATGCCAGCAAGATACCGATAAACCCCAGGATCACCCCCAAGTGGAGCATGAAATCGGTCTCAGCCAGCCAGCCGCCATTGGGCATGAAACGCAACACGCTGTTCGCAAGTACCAAGATGATCCCTAATACCGGCAAAAGCCCTTTGCGGTGAGCCAGAAATTCCGCAGCTTTATCGAGAAATTTATTAATGCTACGCCACATACGCTAAATTATCCTGCGCGCTGCACGAGGAACGGCTGGTAGCGTGCCAGCAGCCGGCCTGGCAAGCGTCCCTGGATTAATACGCCCTGGTGGGTTTGCTCAACGCGCTCCACCTGCCCTTGATCGTGAAAAGCGGCAATCAAACTACCCTCTTGATAAGGCAGGCGCACTAACACAGGAGAGTAGGTTTCATATAGGTGTTCATTAACGCGACCCAATAGGTCTTGAATTCCTTCCCCGGTCAAAGCCGAGATAGCCACCGCATTTGGAAAATTGGCAAGTGCCAGGCGGGCGTTCTCTGGGTCAGCCAACAGATCGATCTTGTTCAGCACGCTCAAAGTTGGTATATGATCTGCCTCAATCTCACTCAAAGTTTGGTAAACGGCTTCTGCCTGTGCCTTGGCGTTGGCGTGGGTTACGTCAACCACATGCATTAATAAATCCGCTTCGACGATTTCTTCTAATGTGGCGCGAAACGCCGCAATGAGCTCGGTGGGCAGCTTTTGTATAAATCCAACCGTATCAGTCACTAGAATCATATTTCCGCTCGGAAGCTCCACTCTACGGGTTGTCGGGTCAAGTGTGGCAAAGAGTTGATCCGCCACATAGACATCGGCTTCAGACAAATGGTTTAGCAGCGTGGATTTTCCGGCATTGGTGTAGCCAACCAGCGCCACGACGGGGATACGCGAGCGCTTACGCCGTAAGCGGTATTGCTGTCTATGGGTCCGCACCTTCTCCAATTCTACTTTGAGATGAGCGATACGCCTGCGAATATCCCGCCGGTCAACTTCGAGCTGGGTTTCGCCAGGACCGCGCAACCCTACGCCGCCCACGCTCCCAGATCGGCCACCACCACCACCCGCTTGGCGCGCAAGGTGCGTCCAGGCTCTCGTCAACCTGGGAAGCCGGTATTCATACTGCGCCAATTCTACCTGGAGCGCACCCTCTCTGGTGGCTGCATGCTGGGCAAAGATATCCAATATGAGGGCAGTACGGTCAACGATGCGGGCATTTTCGCCGAAGATTTTCTCAAGCTCACGGAGATGGCGCGGCGAGAGTTCTTCGTCGAATACTACATCCGCTCGCACCTCTTCGACCAGAGCATGTACTTCTTCCACCTTTCCTGGCCCGATGAAAGTTTGAGGATTGGGATGATCCAAGCGTTGAGTTGCCTGCCCAACGACATTTAATCCAGCTGTTCCCGCTAGAAGTTCAAGCTCCGCAAGAGAATCTTGCAATACTAGCAGATTGTCTTGATTTCGGATTTCAACACCCACCATAAAGGCACGTTCGCGGGGTCGCTGAGTAGGTTCAGGTATTTTCTTCGCCATATTACTTATAAGGATCCTTCAACTCGCCAGTCTGAATTGATGACCGGAATAGCTTGGCCATTTTTTCATCTGGAGGTCGTTTACGGATTGGGAGCAGTATGTGGAATTTGGAACCTGGGCATCCTACGTCATCATGTGCTTCTGATTCGACCCATATTGTTCCGCCATGAGCTTCAAGGATGCCTTTAGTTATCGGCAATCCTAATCCAGGTCCACCACCCATAAACTTCGTTTTTCCGCTGGAGTGGCGCGATGCCTCGCCCAAGCGACCAAATTTTTCAAAAATTCGCGCATGGTTTATTGGATCGATGCCAATACCTGTATCGATGACAATAATCTCCATAAACCCTGGTAGAAGCCGACCGTCTATAGTAACCGAGCCTCCGTCCGGCGTAAATTTTAATGCGTTGCTGACCACATTATGCAATGCCTGATAGATGCGTTCTTCATCGCCAAATGTTGTCTCCTCGCTGCCAGGAAACGAGTTCTTTTCAATGGCAATATTCCTGGTCGCAGCCACATCATGAAACTCTCTCTGGATTAAATCTAAAAGACGACCAATTCGGATTGGCTGGTATTTTAATTCAAGCAACTGGTTATCTATCATCGACACATCGATCATGTCGTCGACAATTTGCCTCAATCGGTGGGTGCCGTTCTCTATCCCTTTAATCAATATCTGACTCTGGTCATTATCCTTTATGTCCCGAAAGATTTCCCTTAGCATAGCCGAATATCCCTCAATTAGGGTTAGGGGGGTTTTTAATTCATGTGCTGCAATGGAAATAAAATCGGATTTGCTCCGCTCCAAACGCTCTAAAGACATTCGAGATTCCTCTTCTTGCTTTAGGTATTGATCCAGATAGAGACGGGCTTCAACTTGGGTTGAATACCCGATTGCATGAGTTAGCACCGGTAAAATCGCACCCAATGTTTGAAGCCCCACTGCTTGATCTAAATTTTCTGTTGCAATCTCATAAAATACTAGAATAAATTGCTCTAAGATAGGAATTAATGTGCTTTTTTGAAGATTTACATCAGTCTGGGTCCTTGATTGAATCCATTCATCGAGCAACCCATTCATCACAATAGGATTGCCTGAATCGACAGCTTGAATAAGCAGCTGATAGAAATTGTCAAGCTGTACGCGAAACAACAGCCGGGTGCCCTCGCCTTTAGCTAGCCGCTGTGACACACCCGAGATCCAGGCTGGCTTAATCTTCTGAAGCATCTCTCTTACAGGCATACGTGTAGTTTACGACATGAAACACTTTTTGCCAAGAATGCGGGGGTGACTATTATTTACGATTTCGTTGGGTCAGAAATTTCAAGAGCGTATCACCCACTATTTGTAGGCTAGTTGCTGATACTTTATCGGGAGTATCTTGTGTGGTATGCCAGTAAGGATAATCAAAATCGATGATGTCCACTGCAGGAATGCCGGCACGTAAAAATGGGGTGTGATCGTCAAGCATAGAGTGTTTGTATTGTGAAATGAATTCGTTTGAATATTCCAATGATTGTGCAATTGCCCAAATTTCTTGAGTCAATGCTACATCTGAATTTCTCTCTTGATAGATATTAAGATCAGAATCCCCGATCATGTCCACAATAATGGCTGCGTCTGGATGATCAGTCAGTGCATTGACAAATGCTTGCGAGCCCAATATCCAGTCCCAACCTGCTATTCGGCCATTATCTTCAGCGTCAAAAAAAACAAGCCAGACCTGACCAGGCAGATCTTGTGGTATAACGCGGCCCAACTCCAATAGTACAGCCACTCCTGACGCTCCATCATTGGCTCCAGGGACGGGTTGATTGTGTTTGGAGGGGTCTGCATCCCGATCTGCTAGCAAACGCGAGTCATAATGAGCCCCAAGGATCATCCATGGTCGCCCTTCTCCACGCTGCCCAATAATATTTCGGATGGGCTTGTCCAGTAATGATGTCTCCTGTATCCGCACATTCCAATTATGGTTTTCGAGCTCGTCACGAATATACTCAACGGTCTGTGCATGTGCAACGCTACCGGGCGTGCGCGGCCCGAAAGAAACCTGCCGTTCCACATCCCCCATCGCTCGCTCACCGTCAAAATGGGCATTTGGAGAGTATATACTATTGATTGCAAGCAATCCCAGGCTGATGAGCAATGTAAGGCTGGCTATTGTAGTTAGGGCAAGTAAGGTAATAGATTTATTATTTTTTGTCATATGATGGCTATGCGAAATGTTTTGTTTGTTAATTGAACGACCCAAGAAATTCGCTAAGATCTCTCATGGCTCGCTCAGTATAAGCTCTCGCTCTCATGCGCTTCCCCCTTATCTTCGAGTTCGTCCCTTCAAGTTCCGGTAAGATGCCAAAATTTGCTTTCATCGGCTGAAAATCCTCTGGGCTAGCATGGGTTACATAGTAGCACAATGCACCCAGCATGCTTGTTCGCGGTAGAACCAGCGTTTCTTTGCCTTGCAATAGTCGCGCGGCATTCCATCCGGCTAGTAAACCCGTAGCAATATTGCCCACATATCCTTCCACGCCTGTGATTTGACCGCCAAAAAACAAATCATTTCGACGATTGAACTGCATTGTCGGCTTCAAGTACGCCGGAGAAAAGATAAATGTATTGCGATGCATTTGCCCGTAGCGCACAATATCGACATTCTCGAGCCCTGGGATCATCCGAAAAACCCTCTTTTGCTCTGAAAATTTTAAATTAGTTTGAAACCCTACCATGTTGTATAGGGAGGCAGCCAGATTATCCTGACGTAATTGAACAACCGCATATGGGCGTCTCCCCGTTCTAGGATCCACTAAACCCACAGGGCGCAAGGGGCCATATGCAAGCGTATCCGCTCCGCGTTGCCCCAGTATTTCGACCGGCAGACAGCCCTCAAAAAACCGCTCCGCTCCAGCGCGGACGCCTTTTTCTAGCTCGCTTTCAAATACTTTCAGCTCTATCCGCTCCGCATTGGTCAAGGCTTCGACAAAATTGTAGTATTCATCCCTGGTCAAAGGACAATTAATATAATCCCCCACTATTTGTTCACCCCTCTCGTACCGCGATGCGCGGTATGCAATATCCATATTTATAGATTCTTTCGAAATGATCGGAGCTATTGCATCATAAAAAAATAAGTGCTCGCTGCCTGTTAATCTCCGAATCGCATCCGAAAATCTAGGCGACGTCAGTGGCCCAGTAGCAATAATTACAGGCCCATCAGGTATATCGTTTACTTCCTGACGTATCACGTGGATATTTGGATGGCTCTCAATGGCCTCAGTCACTTTTTGAGCAAATACCTGGCGGTCAACCGCCAGCGCGCCTCCTGCTGGCACAGCCGCATCTTCTGCTATCTTGATTAGCATCGACCTCAACCTGCGCAACTCATCCTTTAAGAGTCCACTGGCTCGATCATCCAGGTTGGAACCCAGAGAATTGGAACATACTAGTTCAGCAAGAAAGCCGCCTGCATGGGCACCCGTAGTCACATGAGGCCGCATCTCATACAAGCTCACTTGGATCCCGCGCTCGGCGGCCTGCCATGCGGCTTCACTTCCCGCTAAGCCACCACCCACAATTACTAGATCGGCGATTTGCCCACCCCCCTCTCTACCTGTACCTTTACCGATATTTTTTAAATCAGACATGCAAGTTTTCTCTAAATAAAATTGTACCAAAATCCCAACAATACCAGGATCGCGTTTATATATATAGAGAATGAACGAACATCTACTCACCAATTCCTCAACGAGCACCAATCGGGTAGTATAATGATCGTTAAGCATGGGCAAAGATGCAATTTGCTCATGCACAAAATTTACAGAATTAGGAGTTTGTAACATGCCTAGACTTGGTCCCACCGAGCTTATCATTATTCTTGTGATCATCATCGTGCTGTTTGGAGTTGGCCGTATCAGTAAAATTGCTGGCGAATTAGGCAGTGGTATACGCGCCTTCAAAGAAGGATTACAGGGAGAGAAAGACGAAGAATCAAAAGCCGAGGGTCACGAAGAGATCAAGCAAGAATGAATGAACGGCCTACAAGCCCTTCTGGCAGCCTCAGCTGCACGCCATAGCCATCTTTGCCCACGCCAGGTTTTGGGTGTACGTACAGGTTTAACCGGAATCGCTGCACTGGGAATTGCCACGCCCATCCAAAACAAGGGCCTTCTCATTATTGTCGAAACAGATGGCTGTTTCACAGATGGATTAGAGGTCGCGACTGGTTGCACAATTGGGCATCGAACACTGCGTATTGAAGATATCGGCAAAATCGCAGCGACTTTAATAAAAGTGTCGAGTGGAGAGGCCGTACGTATCTCTCCGAGGTTCGATGTTCGCCAAAGAGCCTGGGACTATGCGCCGGGGGAAGATAAGCACTACTTCGCCCAACTGCAAGCCTATCAGGTTATGCCAGAGAGCGACCTATTCGACATCAATGAAGTCGAGCTGACCATCCCCCTAGAAAAAATTATCAGCCGACCTGGAATCCGCACCGATTGCGATTTTTGTGGGGAAGAAATCATCAACGAACGTGAGGTGCACCGTAATGGTTTCACCTTATGTAGATCGTGTGCTGGTCCAGCCTACTACATCAACATCAAAAACCCAAACAGTTCGATCATTTCTATTCTATCTCCTGGTGCCGACCATCCAGATCACACCTCACCAGACCATTCATTATCTGGAATATAACCCAAAAGGTACTCCTCCTATACTCCTGCTACATGGATTAGGCGCTACAGGCGCATCTTGGGAATTTCAGATACAACCTCTGTTTGAAGCTGGATTCCATGTAATCGCACCAGATATTCGTGGCTTTGGAAACTCCTCCTATCCAGGTGGTCGCTTGAGGGTCTCAAACCTATCTGCTGACATGGTAAGTTTGCTGCAATCTCTGCAGGTTGGCCCTGCTCATGTTGTTGGGCTATCCATGGGCGGCGCGATTGCCGTGCAATTAGCCCTGGATGGACCAAACCGAGTAAAAAGTCTGGTTTTGGTCAGCACATTTGCCAGCTTGCGCCCTAAAAATAACAGGCTGTGGTTTTACTTTGCGTTTCGATTTCTGCTGGTGCATACACTCGGTTTGCCAACACAAGCCCGCTTGGTCGCGAAACGCATTTTTCCACACGAAAACCAGGCAGCGTTTCGTGAGAAGTTTTTACAACAGATAAACCAAGCTGATCCTAAGGGCTATCGCGCAGTAATGAGAGCGCTGGCTTTTTTTGATGTTACCGAGCGTCTTCCTGAAATTAATATTCCTACGCTGGTTGTCTCTGGCGAGGAAGATACAACAATTGCGCTAACTACCCAGCAGCATCTATCTCATTGGATGCCCAATACACACCATGTGATCATCCCAAAAGGGGGGCATGCTATCACGGTTGAACAACCGGGCATATTTAATGAAACCATGATCTCTTTTTTGCAAAAACTGAGTTGACCTGGGTGTCTTCTACGCAAATACCAGGTGAGAAGATCGGCTCAAGCGTCAACTAAACATCCTCTTGAACTACCAATACATCTATGCTATAGTCAATATGGAGCGAACAGCCGATCTTCGCCGGACGGCAATCCAGAGCAATTAGGCATCATCAATCAACATCATCAAGACCTGTCTGGTTAGATGATCTCAGGGTCATTCCAGGCAGGTCTATTTTTATAAGAAAATTTATATAGGAGTGCAGCTATGACCCCCAAGGTTATCAAAAAACGTGGCCAATATATCCTAGCTTTTGATGGCTCTGAACATGCCCGCGCTGCAGTCTCATTTATACAAGATTTCATCATACAGCAAGGAGAAAAAAATAAAAGCACGGTCGTGTTGTTGGCAGTTTTTACCCCTCGTCAGATCGGAGACTTGACGCCTCTCGAACAGGCACTTGACCAGACCCATGTTTTTTTCAAAGATAAAGGCATTCGTTCTAAACCCGAACTGGTTCTTGGATATGCTGGAGAAAAAATCCTTGAATACGCTGAAGAGCTAAATCCGAAGATGATCGTCGTCGGAGCGAAAGGCTTGCGTGCCACGCTTGGGATTTTATTGGGCGGTGTAGCCCAAGAAGTTGTCGAGTCCGCCCAGTGCCCGGTAATGGTTATCCGGGCGCCATACCAGGTATTTCAACGCATATTGCTGGTTGCTGACGGATCCACTTATAGTCAAAAAGCCATAGAATACGTGGCCAAATTCCATCTCACGCCATTGGCTAGTATTGATATTATCAATGTGCTACCACCTATCCCCATAAAGCCAGTCCCAGATTTTATAACCCATTCCTGGCCGGCAGGTCCTGAAGTTATCCCCCAATTCACCCCAGAGATGTCTGAAGAAGAATCGGCTTTTCTGCGCGAGGAAGAGAAGGAAGGTCAAAAAATATTGGATGGAGCTCAAAGGTTATTGCAGAAAAAAGGGAAGCCAGTGCAAATTAATCAAGTTCTTGTGCGCGGCGATGCTGCCAGCGAGATTATCCAATATGCAAAAGACAATAAGATTGACCTGATTGTTACGGGTTCGCGCGGCATGGGCGCAATCAGGAGTATATTACTAGGCAGCGTCACCCGCAAGCTGGTACACTACGCGAATAGCTCTGTATTGGTCGTAAAGTAATCCTGCCTCCCAATTTCATCCTGTAAACTGCCATTACGTTTACAGAATGCATTATCGTGCGTTGATAAGATTGCTCCCCGAAATTCTTAAAATTAA
>Ga0224495_10003060_pt1 | contig 10476 bp, 8 predicted proteins | sample SF_Jul11_sed_USG_FD_168128 | JGI IMG/M metagenome (GOLD analysis project Ga0224495, IMG submission 168128) | Sediment microbial communities from San Francisco Bay, California, United States - SF_Jul11_sed_USGS_4_1 | ecosystem: Environmental > Aquatic > Marine > Sediment | place: USA: California...
ATGGAGGGAGGTGGCAAATATTCTAAAAAACAACCCCTCGACTAAGAATATTCCTATAATATTTTTATCGTCCCTTATTAAGAAAGAAGAAGAGAAATACAGCAGCAAAAGAGATGGCATCTATCTTATGTCTAAGCCATACAATAAGGATGAATTAATTAGAATAGCAAGAGAACAATTATATTGGGGAGGAAAGACGGCAAAGAAAGAGAATAAAAAGAACGTTTCTTACTTATAAAACTAGAGCACAAATTTCGATCTTGAAGACACAGAGAAGGCTATCGTCGGTTTCGCAGCAAAAGGGAATGATGATGGGAACCAAAAGGAGGGGGTGATCTCCGGCTTCTAACAAGGACTATTTTCATTGTTTCAGATTGTGAGAATTCTATCTCATGCATTATTTAAATCTTTTTGGATGCAGAGACAAGGAAATGAAGTTTTGGAAATTTCGTTTTCAAATCCGGCATAAAGGAGATCGAAATTGATAGAAGACAAACTCAGGAAAAACAACGCTGTAAAAAAGGAATTTCATCACCAATGGAAAGAGGTGCTTAAAAATAATCCATTGATCGCCGCTGCCTACCTCATGCAAAAGATAGAATTTGTAAGTGAGGTTTTACAGAAGCTATCACCGCTCAGTTTCGATGCAGCCTTCAAATTTGAATCTACTGAGGAACTCACCAGTGCATTCCTTGATACCGATTCTATGAGAACTATAGCTATTCGATTCACCAATTGCTTGGATAAACTTGATAGGGACTTGGAAAGAGCACAAAGCGATGAAGAAACAAAAGCAGCATTCGATGGCTTTGGAAGATGCTGGAGAGGAGAAAAGGATTCCTGAAAAGTTTTTTTAATCCGATCAGACGTTTTTTAGCCCCCTCGATCCCTTAAGTGTAATTTAGTTTTGATTTGTGTATTTGTTTGGAGATTGGTATATTTTTTTTAATTGCTGCTGAGAATGATTTACAAGGAGAAATCACATGAAAAAATGGATTTTAAAAGCATCAACGGTTTTAGCGGTTCTGTTTGTTCTGATTATGAACCAGGCTTTCATTCAGGCCCAGGAAGATGGGGATGATGTTATCATCGGTAAATACAAAATCATTCATTCAAATATTCTGGATGAAGATAGGCTTCTCTTTGTCCATCTTCCCCGGGAGTACGAGGATACCCAGTTGAGATATCCTGTTTTGTACCTTTTGTATGTGGACATCTATAACTATTTCGCGGAAGCGGCCATTATCACGGAGAAGCTCGGCGTAACCGGGGAGATACCGCCTGTGATTATAGTCGGAGTGGCCAACACCAACAGGTACAGGGATCTCCTGCCAGTAAAAACCAGGTATCGCAGTGAAGGCGGAGGAGCGGATAATTTTTTAAGGTTCTTCGAGGAAGAATTGATTCCCTCTATCGACAAAAACTACAGGACAAAAAATTTCAGGATACTGGCTGGTCCCCAGACCGGGGCAATTTTCAGCCTGTATTCACTCATCACTAAACCCGAGCTTTTTAACGCTGTTCTGTCTGAAAACCCTTTCATGAATCCCGAAAATGCAGAATTTCTTTATCCCAAGGCGGAGTCGTTTTTCAAGAATACAAAGTCTTTAAAGAATTTCCTTTACATAAAATGTGAAAAAGATGAGCGCCCCAAGGACCTGGAATACGTGGAAAATTTTGCCAAACTTCTCGAATCCGAAAAGCCTGAGGGTTTCCGTTTCGAGGTGGAATTCAGGGAGCCATCCGGATATTTCATCGCCCCTCTTCCTTTTAGAGAAGGACTGAGGGCACTGTTTGCCGGGCACAAACTGCCCGAGAATTTCCAGACAAACACTGTAAACGATATTATCGATTATTATGAAAAGCTCTCGGAGGAGTATGGCTTCGAGGTCGACCCTCCTTCGCACATGCTGACGTTTGAAGGCGATAAATTGAGTGAGCGGCGAAAAACAAGAGAGGCCATTGAGCTTTTTGAGTGTCAGCTGAGTCTGTATCCGAAATCTTTAAATGCACTCTGGCGCCTCGGCGAAACATACAGAGGAATGGGCGATTTCGAAAAAGCGAGGGAATACTACAGGAAATTTCTGGATATTCGAGACATTGATGCGGCCATGATCTGGAAAAGGCTGAACCAGGTGGAAAGGATCATCAGCGAATCGGCAGCATTCCGCATTGAACAGGAGATCAACAAAAGCAGTATTGAAGCAGGATTGAAAAAGTACCGGGATATAAAATCCGACCCTGAAAATAAGCTTTATTTCGAGGAAAGCGAGTTCAATGCCATGGGATACAGACTGATGGGGAAGGGAAAAATCAAAGAAGCGATAGAGGTTTTCAAGTTGAATGTGGAATTGCACCCGGATTCTGCCAATGTTTACGACAGTCTGGGTGAGGCTTATATGAACAGCGGTGACAACAAAAACGCAATCAAAAACTACAAAAAATCCCTCGAACTCAATCCTGACAACGATAATGCCAAAGAGATGCTGAAAAAGCTTGAGAAGAAATAACTCTTTTTCACGCTCATAACGATGTCAACAGCTTAAGCCAACATAAATGACTTAGAAATGACCACATGAGCTAAAGCCTTATGATATTGATCTAAAAATTTAGGAGCCATTTTCAACTGGATATTTTCACTTAAGCTTTCTTTAGAAATTGGCTTGGACAACTCTTTCTTATTCAAAATGTTAATAATTTCTTTAAAATTTAAGCTAAATCTATTTTTTATTAAATATAAATCATCAAGATCTCTTGTGTTGACATAGATTGTCAAGTCATATTCAATGGGGACAATTTTATGGATTATCCCAACAAGAAAAAAGGAGGTAATGGATGAAAAAATTTCAAAGGAGGAGGATTATGGAAATTAAAACAAGTTCTTTTATTCCCGGGCGCAGACAGTTCCTGACAAAAGTCTTGCCGACTGGAGCACTGTTCTGCCTGGGCTGCAAAGGCTTATTGGCCGTGCCTTACATCAACACAGCAAAGACATCGTCAGGACAAAAACCCAAATACCTGGATGATTCGGAAATGAGCGTTGAGGATGTCTATAAATTCAGCTTCGGCTATTGTATTCCCACCTACCAAGTGCTGGCCAAGGAAATCGGAAAAGAAAAATTCCTCAGTATGCTGACAAAAGCAAATGCCGAAGTCTATTCCCAAATGTTCGCAATTATGGCAAAAGATTACCCTGATAGAAGCATGAAATCCCTGGCATCCATTTTTCAGAATATGTTGAGCACTCCGCCCATGAATAAAGCCCTTCAATACGAGATTGTTGAAAATACGGACAAGGTCTTTGAAATGAAGGTCACTGAGTGTCTCCCGGCCAGGGTTTGCCGCAAGATGAATGCAGCCGATATTGGATATGCCCTTGAATGTGCTCCAACAGATGCTATGACCAAATCCTTCAATCCCAAGATGAGAGCGGAGAATCCGAAAAACCTGATGAAGGGAGACAGCGTCTGCATCGAGCGGTTTGTGCTGGAAGTCTAGACGAGGGGAATTCGCCAAACGTATCTAATTTGACACCCGTAGTCTATCTAAGTACTGATTAGATCACACTGGTCTGACAGGACTCGAATTGGCAAGAGGTGTCAAATCAAATTTATCTTGGTCTTGAAAAAATGTCGCTAAATAATTAATTTCGTGACATTCTTGCTCTGAGACGGTTTAGTCTTTTTTCTTATTGAAGTGTTTTTTGTTATATTAAGGTCATTGGATCATTCAATTATTATGTCCACGCAGGTTCATAAGAAGAGGAATAGATGAAAAAATTTCGGTTTTGGATACGGCTTTTCCTTTTCGGGATCTTAGGTATGTTCATATTTGCTATTCTATCCGGCAATGAGAGATTGGATGCGATCAATCCTCAAACCGATAAATGGCAGACCATTGCAGGAGAATGGCGAAAACCAAACCAGGCAGAGAGCTTTCTCCGCCAAGTCTTAGACACATCAGGAGCAACGGCTTTGTCCGTAGCTGTCGTTCAGGGCTCTGATGTCGTTTTCCAGCAATCAATGGGGATTGTCGATAAAAAAACCGATAAGCATGTAGATGAGCAGACGGTTTTCCGCACCGCCTCTTTGAGCAAGCCTGTTTTCGCCTACCTTGTGATGAAGCTTGTGGATGAAGGATTGCTCGATGTGGACAAGCCCTTGCATCAATACCTAAAACGGCCGCTTTATGAATACTCTGATTATGCAGACCTTAAAGATGACGAAAGGTACAAATTGTTAACAATCAGGATATTGTTGAGCCACCAGAGCGGTTTTCCTAATTGGCGAATCAGTAACCGAGATAGACGCCTGGATTTTAAATTCGCACCGGGAAAAATGTTCAAATATTCAGGCGAGGGCTACAGACTTCTGCAGTTCATCCTGGAAGAGATGACCGGCAAAGACCTCAATCGCCTCGCCAAGGAAAACGTCTTCCTACCCCTGGGAATGACCAACACGTCCTTTCTTTGGGAAAAGCGTTTCGACGGCAATTTTGCTGTTAACTTGAGAACAGGACTTCGCCGATTGATAGAAAGGACAAGAACCGTTCCAAATGTTGCTGGCTCCTTACTGACAAATACAGCCGATTACGCAAAATTCCTTCTGGCCATCATGAATGGAAAGGATCTAAAGCCCAAGACCCTTGAAATGATGCTGGAGCATCAAGTCAACATCACATCTAAAAGCCTTCATGCCCCCCAGGACACTAATCCAAGGATCCATAAAACCATTCAATTGGCCTGGTCGATGGGCTGGGGCAGGTTCCGCTGCTCTCAAGGTGAGGCCATTTTTCATGTCGGCTTCGAAGAAGGATGCGATAACTATGCAGTTGTTTTCTTGGACCGCGGGACTGGAATAGTCCTCCAAAGCGTGATAACTGGACTTGAGGGTATTGCTCCCTCTATAGTGAAGGAACTCATCGGTGACAGTTATTCACCATTTTCTTGGCTTCAATACTAATCTTCTGATCATCAACGTATCAAATCCCATACAAGCAAAATATTTGTGTTTGCTCCATTGCATTACAAATCAGCGACTTCGAATCAAAAGCGAACATGGAATTGCAGTCGTCTTAGATGTCGCATAATATTTAGTGACATCCATTTATTTACTTCAGGATAAGTCAGTATGTCGTGAAATAATTATGCGACATTATCGATTTCTACTTTATGCCATGAGCATAACTTTCTATTTAAGAGGTAACAAACTCCTGATTTTACTGCTGACAGGAAGGCTTGCCTCACTGTAATTTGATAATATGATCATTGCGTATCCTTTGTCGACAAACATCCGAAAATTCGAGCTCACACCGGGAGCCGCACCCCCATGACCGACAACTCGCCCGAATTTCCTACTACTTTCAATGATGAATCCGTATCCATATTCCAAATCAATGGAGCTTGACCTGGCCTTTACCGACATGAGGAGCTCCTTTGACTCACTGCTGATCAATAGATCCGACCTGAGTGCTTCAGCAAACTTCAGTAAATCATCAACCGTAGAAAATCCGCCGGATGGAGGACTGCCGATTTTGCCGAAAAAACCAGTATTTCTCCAAAAAGCCTTTCCCTCTTCCTGGACTTTATCGTAACCCATTGCCAGATTCGATAAAGTCTTATTCCGGAAGGTGTCAATTGTGTTATCCATATCCGCAGGATCAAAAATGTGCTCTTTTATATAGTCCGAATAGTCCCTGCCGGTGACTTTCTCGATGATCGCGCCAAGAAGAATGAAACCGGTATTGCAATATGCCCATCGTGTTCCCGGTTCAAAGGTTAAAGATTTCTCTTTGACAATGGGCTTGCGATCTTCCAATGTTCGATATGTTCCTGCTACATGGAATTTATAAAATTCATCATCAAGTAACTCGGCGATTCCCGAAGTATGAGAAAGAAGATGAGAGATTTTTACTTTTTCACCCACGTCGGATAGAATCCAATCTGCTCCCAGATATTTTCCGATCAGGTCATCATACGACAGCTTTCCCTGCTCAACAAGTTGAGCGATCGCAACGGCAGTAAACATCTTTTGCATGGAACCGATACAAAATTTGGTGTCCACCTGATTGGAAATATTACGCTCTCTATCCGCCATCCCATAGGCCTTTTTAAAGATCGGCTTTCCTTTGTGAGCGACAAGCACGACTCCCGAAAATAAATCCTTTTCTGTGTTTGTTTTGAGATAAGCATCCAGTTCCCGGACAAACTCGGAAACACTCAGTTGATCCGTTTGGCCTGTCTTTTGGGGCATCTTAAAGATTGAATCATCTATATCTACATTCATTTCAATTCTTTCAATAATCGTTTGCTCTCCTGTGATGTCATGATAAAAAGGAAACATGACTCCGTCGATTGCTCTAAAATCTTTAAAACTGACCTCCAGGCCGAATTCTTTTTTATTTTTACTTTTATAAGATTCTTTGACGTTAAGAAAATTCTTGGCATCCAGATATACATAACGAATGATGTCATTTTGCGATGTGATTTTGAGCTTATGGGCCTTTTGGCCGTCCATATCTTCAAGACCGATCAATTCAATTTTTTGTCCCTTCTGCTCATAATCCACAAACAAATCTCCGAAATCCGCATATCTTGTAAAAATGAGGGCTTCTTCTGCGGTGAGTGTTTGAGGCTCAGAAAGTTGGGCTCGGTTAAACCACCAGGCTGTTTTGCCGTCATATCCGCAGATCATGGGGCTACTCGGAAAAAGGACCTCTCCGTAGATAAAATTTGGCCGTTTTATGGTTAAGATTACCGGCGTTTCCCTGCTTCCCTGTATATATTTTGCGGTTATTTTCAGTGATTTGACAGCTTTTAATTTCTCATACCCGCCTCTAGCATTAATATTCTTCTCGATCAGTTCTCGCACCTCATCTGTTATTCCTTTCCATTTGACTTCTTCTTTCTGACATGAAATCTGGATAAACGAAATAAATAAGGGGAATACAAATAAAATTAGCAGAATTCTTTTTTTCATTTTTCCTTCTTTTAATAACTTCAACGCAGTTACTTAAAAACCTCATTATTTATTATAATTCGTATAGTCCTACTCGTCTATTATTCTGTATTTAGTATGTGGCTCAAAAAACAGCAGTTATAAATAGACAAAAGTCCTATTTCTAAAAAATGGGTGCTTATTCTAAATAGATGGCGCTGAACAAATCATGTCGCTAAATGTAATATTATGAGACATTTTTTCGAAGCATCTGGCGTAAGTAACCGCACGAAGTTCTTTATTTATGTTAGAAATTTGGCCGATAACAAGTAATCCACTCAATTATTGCTTTTCTATTTTTTAGCAAGTTGTTCTAGTTTCCATTTCATTAATTGTTGTAATTTCCTGATCCCTGAGCCGCTGTTGCTTAAAGCGATAAAATGGGTTCCTGAGTCAACATGATATATCATTCCGGCACTGTTACCATGCATCCGACCATTCATTCCTTCGATTTTGCCAAAGGGGGTTTCTACAATAATATAGCCCAGGCCATTTTCAAGACCTGGTTCCTGGAGTGTCATAATTTCCCAAGATTCCTTTGACAAGACTCTCCCTTCGCGCAATGCCAGATGATATGTTAAAAGATCCTGGGCATTGGAAACAATACTCCCATCAGCAGCATCAACTAGATTCTCATCAGCTTGGGTACAGTCAACAAGACCATCGAAAACAGGAGCTTCCCAGATGTCTGGAGGACGATAACCACGAACGTGTGGATAATTGCGTGTTTTCACTCCATATAGATACGAATGCTTCATTTTAAGCGGTTTGAATATTCGTTCATCCAGTGACCTGCCCCCCAAATATCGGTCCAGGTGTTATGTAAGAATAAGGCGTGGAGGATTAGGGCTTAAAAACTTGAGGAAGAACTTCTGGGAAATCCGTAAAGGGCTAAAGCTTCGGATACGATAAGCGGTTCCTGCTATTTTTTTCGTTTTTTGCTTCTATACTTCTTGTCGTTCTCTTCAACTTTATGTGTTGTTTGAGAACTGTTATTGAAGGTGGAAGTTTTTTCAGAGTTTGTTGCTTCAAGCGAATTTTCTAAAGCCTCGATCTTATTCAGCAACTTTTTTTCAATGCGCCTTTCTGATAAAAGAGTAACGATATATGTATTAAGAGAAATGCTTTCATCCTCTGCCTCGTTGGAAAGTGCAGCATGAAGACTTTTTGGCATTCGTAGACGGAGTTGTCCGCTGTATGGAGTGACTTTTTCAGGTAAAGGCAATGGCTTTCCAGCAGCTTCTAAAGCTTCAAAATAAGCTTCCGCTGCGATATGCAATTCAGATAATGCTTCTTCACATGTTGCTCCAAAGGCGCTGAGGGCCTTTATTCCTGGAATTGTCGCAACAAAACTGTTATCTTCATCACTCCATTTGATGGAAATCGCATGTTTGTTCATAGCTCACTCCAAAATGTCCAGATTATTATCCTCTATAAAATACAACAATTGCCTGACCTGATATGGCTTTGCCATTCCATCTTTCATTTTTTGAATGGATATAAGAAAAAATGGATTATCCCTTCTATAGATGAAATGTGATCCCTTGATTCTGTCACACCTCATCCCGATGCATTCACACAATGTCCTCATTTCAGAGAATCTAAGGCCTTTAGGCTTTTCTTTTGCTTTCTCAAACAAGCCATAACATTTTCTGTTCAATTAGCTTCTATCCTGATATTTCATTTAATTGGTACCATATATGGAACCACTTGTCAATAATTAATTTGAATTATCATGACCATGATTATTATATTTCTGCGCATCTATAAAAGAATAACGCTCCTGGGAAAATAACATTCTCAAATTCTATCTCCATGACCAAGAGAATTTCATTTTAAAGTTGGTCTGACCAGGACTCGAATTGACAAGAGGTGTCAAATCAAGTTTATCTTGACCTTGAAAAAATGGCACATAATAATGCATCTTCAACTTCTAAGATACAAGGGACAATTCACTCACATCCTTAATTAATTCCCAGGAAAATTCGTAAATTGGTGTGATGTCCCGAATTATTCGTAGCGGATAGAGTCGACTGGGTTGGCAAGGGTGGTCTTGATGACCTGATAACTTATCGTGATCAGTGCCACAACAAAAGTAAAAGCCACCGTCGCCACAATCCCTCCCGCATCCAACTTTGTCCGGGATACAAAAAGATTGAGGAACATCCTGGCAGCAAAATAGGCCGCGGGAACAGCGATCAGATTGGCTATCAGAATGATTTTGAGGAACTTCCGCGACAGCAGGAACATAATTCCCGGCACAGAGGCTCCTAGGACCTTACGGATGCCGATCTCTTTTTTCCTCTGTTCCAAAAGAAGCGAGGCCAGGCCGAATAATCCCAGACAGGAGATGAACACTGCCAGGAAGGCAAAGCTGTTAAAGATCGTATTAATGATCCTCAAAGGAGAATAGATAAATTCAAACCACTCATCGAGGAAGAAATATTCGAATGGGAATGCAGGCGACACCTCTTTGAAGACCTTCTCAATGTAGGCCACCGCCCCCGTTATATCATCCGCACTGATCTTTACCAGAAGGTCGAAGAACCAACTGGGCCGAATTCCCATAACCAGTGGAGAGACATCAAAGACCAGCGGCTTGTGGTTGAAATCCTTTACCACACCTATAATCTTTCCTTCTCTGCCAGCCAGAGCTACTCGCTTCCCCACAGCATATTCCGCATCCTTCATCCCCATAAAACGTACGGCCGACTCATTGACCACATATGCTTCATCTTCATCCGTCACGTATTCCTCCGAAAAATCCCTCCCCGCCACAATTTCCAATCCAAATGTCTCCGCATAATCATGGTCGACATACAAAAAATTCAACTCCACTTCTCTATCCGCCTCCATGCCCTCCCACTCGAAATCATTGACATTAAACAGTAAATGCGGTGGAGCCGAGGCAAAAGTCACATTGAGGATCCTCTGATCCTGCAGCAGTCTCTCCTTGAAGACCTTATGGGCATCTCTTAACTCGTCGTTTACCAGAATGTGCATGATCTGCTCCCGCGAGAAACCGAGATCTGCATTACGGATGAATCGCATCTGCTTAGAAGCAACCACCGTCATAATGATCAGCAGCACCGACACAGAAAATTGGCTGACTACCAGGACTGTCCGCAGAGCAGATCCTCTCCTTCCCTTTGGCCCCCCACCGACATCCATCTTCAAGACCCTGATAGGTTGAAAGGCAGAAAGAAAAAATGCCGGATAACTGCCCGCAACAAAACCGGTGACAACAACCACGCAAACAAGTGAAAGGTAAACAAAGATATTTCCGGAACCTAGAAGAGACATCTCTTTCCCTTGAAGTCTGTTGAACACCGGAAGGAAGAGATCGACCAGAAAAATTGCCAGACAGAATGATATCAATGAGAGAAACACTGATTCTCCCAGGAATTGTTTGACTATATCCGACCGTCTAGCTCCGACCACTTTACGCATTCCCACTTCCCGAGCCCGGACGCTGGAGCGT
>Ga0224495_10003061_pt1 | contig 10476 bp, 8 predicted proteins | sample SF_Jul11_sed_USG_FD_168128 | JGI IMG/M metagenome (GOLD analysis project Ga0224495, IMG submission 168128) | Sediment microbial communities from San Francisco Bay, California, United States - SF_Jul11_sed_USGS_4_1 | ecosystem: Environmental > Aquatic > Marine > Sediment | place: USA: California...
TCGTCGCCGTCGGCTCCACTAACCAGAGTAAAGCCCAGGTCGGCCAGTGTCACGTTGGCCCAGACACCACCCCAGTTGGGGCCCTGCTCTGCACAGAACGCGCGGGCTGCGGTCCGGATACTGCCGGCACCAGCCTTGCCTTCCGACCACTTGGCCGCATCAATTCGGCCTCGCATGATCGGAATCGCCACCGCAGCTAAAATGCCGACGATGAAGATAACGACCATCAGCTCGATCAGTGTAAAACCTTTTCTTTTTTCCATCTTTGACTTCTCCTAAACTAAAGTTTCGAAAAATTGCCCTTTTGCCTGCAACAGCAGGTAACGCTCGTTTCTCGCACTTTTAATCGACAAAATTCATTAGCGACTTTACCGCCGATTATTTTACTTTTCATCCCGCAAAGCCGCCGTGACATTCAACCCTCGTCACACGGTTTGAAAAAACCAAATCCTTAATCTTTTTACAATCATCAGCTTCTAAACTTTTAATTTATATCTGATACCTGCATTAACCGCCTTCCGGTGTCATGGAGAATATCGGAAGATAAAGTGCAAGAACTACTATCAATACAATTGCCCCGACCACTACAATCATCAAAGGCTCGAGCAGACCCATAACTGTTGTTATGGTGGAATCTACCTTTCTCTCATAATACATGGCCGTCCTCTCGAGAACTTTGGGCAGTGAACCGCTTTCTTCACCGACCTGCATCATTTTCACAACCATGTTGGGGAAAAAGCCGACTTGGGACATACTCAATGACAGGTTTGAGCCGCCTACAATTTTCTCTCGCGTTTGGATTACCGCTGTCTTTATAACGTCGTTAGTGCTCATCGTAGAGACAATGTCGAAAACCTCAAGAACCGACACGCCTGCCGCAAGTAATGTTCCCATCGTATTGCAGAAAGTCGCCACGAACGCCTGGCTGAGTATCTTGCCCATCATTGGCAGGGTCAGCACAAGCCTGCTGAAGAAATAATGACCTTTTTTGGTTCTCGAGATAAATACCGTGGAAATGACTAAAACGACCGAAAATCCGATTATATAGAGCACATTGTTCTTAAGAACATCGTAAAAGTTCATGAAGGCCAGCGTAAATGCAGGCAGCTTACCGCCGATTTGGTCGAACATCTCGCGGAAACGCGGAACAACGAACGCCATTATGAATACGACTATTATAACGATAAAAGAGAGTACGAAGATCGGGTACGCCATCGCTCCCTTGACCTTTTTCGCCAGTTTGTCACGATTATCGAAGTATTCTGCCAGCCGCCGTAGCGCATCCGGAAGGTTACCGCTCGTTTCACCGGCTAATATCATCGCGCACGCTAACTGGTTGAAAACCTTTGGAAATTCCCCGATACTGTCTGATAATGTTTGACCTCTCTCCACCTTTTCGAGTATCTGTTTAAGGATTTGCTGAAGCGCAAGGTTTTCTATGTCCTCCGAGATCGCCTGTAGGGCTGACGTGATGGCAATCCCTCCCTCTGTCATTGTGTTCAACTGCCAGCAGAGCGCTGCCAGCTCACCTGATTTGATTCGCTTTTTCCGGCCCTTTGGCTTTTTTTGCCTGGCTGCCTTGACGGCGCTTTCCTTGATGGAGATTGGTGTGAAACCCTGTTCCCGAAGCCAGTTAACTACATCATTGGAGGAAGGGGCCTGCATGTGGCCTTCTTTTTTACCACCTGATGTATCCCGTGCAACATATCTAAAGCTTTTCATCTGCCCTGCATCTTCAATTGTTATACTATGATGTTGTCCGAGCCGTTAGAATTTCTAACGGTCTTACCGGACCTTTGGATAATAACGCTTAGAGTATTGTTTTCTTCCTGTTGTCTTCTATTCACTTTCGGCATCCTGAAAGCTTGAGTTTAATACAAAATAACGTCTGTCCTTTTGCACTCTGTTTTATCTGCGTGTTTTTCCCGGCCGCTACGCTTTTGTATCTTCCGTAAATGTTACTCTCAGGACTTCTTCGGCGGTCGTTAGGCCCTGAAGCATCTTGCTTACACCGCTATCAAGTAATCCCCCGTATCCTTTTTGGCGTGACAGTGCTCTTACTTCAGACTCAGTGGCTCTGTTGACCAGCTTATCGCGCATGTCGTTGTCCATTACTAAAAATTCAAATATGGGCAATCTACCCAGACAACCCGTGTTTCCACAGAGATTACAGCCTTTGCCGTGATAAAAGACAGCCCCTTTATTCTTGTTGAGGTCAATGTTTAAACGCTTCAGGATTTCTTCGCTTAACGTTATCGGTTCCTTGCAGTGTTCACAAATCTTTCTTACAAGACGCTGCGCTATAATTAAATTCAGAGATGAGCCCAGCAGGAACGGCTCAATTCCCATATACATAAGTCTGCTTATCGCACTTGGTGCGTCGTTCGTATGGAATGTGCTCAACACAAGGTGGCCTGTTAAAGACGCCTTGATTGCTATTTCAACCGTTTCCTTGTCGCGAATCTCACCTACAAGAATTATGTCGGGGTCTTGTCGAAGGATTGCACGAAGACACTTCGCAAAATCGAGGTTGATTTCGTGTTTGATTTGAATCTGGTTAATCCCGGCAAGACGGTATTCAACGGGGTCCTCGACCGTGGTGATATTTCTCGTCGGGTCCTTAAGGTAATTCAGTGCCGAATATAACGTCGTGCTTTTGCCGCTGCCCGTCGGGCCGGTTACTATTATGATCCCGTGAGGCTGTGCCAATATTATCTTAAACTCTTCAAGAAGTTTCGGTTCAAAACCTAATGCTGCTATATCGTGGCTCGCTGACGATGTGTCAAGAATTCGAAGAACTATTTTTTCGCCGTATATCGTTGGAATTGACGATACGCGGACGTCTATATCTCTGCCCGAAGTCTTCATCTTGAATCGGCCGTCCTGGGGCAGTCTCCGCTCGGCAATATTCATCTCCGATAGAATCTTGATTCTTGTCAGTACCGCGGCCTGCATCTTCCTGGCCGGAGGGACCATGTCACGAAGCACACCGTCAATCCGCATACGAATTATCATCGATCTTTCCTGAGGTTCTATATGAACGTCACTCGCCCGGCTTTTCACCGCCTGGCTTAGCAGAAGGTCCACAAACCGAATTACGGGCGGCTTGGTAGCTTCCGCTTCGCTCTCCCTTTCGCCTTCCGATTCGAGTGCATCTTCCTGTCCGCCGATTTCGATCTCGACGATGTCGCGAAGCTGCTGTTCTTCGACGTCTGAGCCGTGGTAAATCGTCTCTATTGCATGACGGATCTCAACAGGTGAGCTAATCACCACTTTAATCTGCCGCTTCATCTTCAGGGCGATTGTATCTATGGCTATAACATTAAGCGGATCGGCCATCGCAACGATGATATGGTTGTCTTTCTCACCGATTGGAATAAGGCAGAATCGTTTGGAAATGTTCTCAGGCAGTATTCGGGCGGTTTCCATATCTATCTTGCTTATATCATCGAGACGAACGTAATCCATTGATAGATAGTCCGCCAGCGCGTGCGTAATGTCCTCCTCGCCGAGCTTCTTGAGTCGAAGTAGGACTTCACCGAGTCGCCCGCCGTGCGCTCGCTGTTCGTTTAACGCTTCGATCAATCCTCTCCGCGTCAGGAGACCTTTGGAGACAAGTGATTCGCCGAAAAGAAGATTTGCTTCTTCGGTTGGGCTCTTGGGGACTGCTTGTGGACACATTCAATCACCTCAAATACTTTAAATACTTCGATTTCAGCTCTTAAAGTTCTCCATAACATGCAGGCGCCCGAGTGATTCGCCGAGTAGAGCTCCGCCTTCTTAACAAAGGCCCAGGTACAAATCGGCTGATGAGGTTCCGGCCTTCATTAAGTTAAGATTCCATTATTTAAAATATACTATAAAAACTTACAAAGCCAAATATCGCCCTTGTATAACGGCCTGTCCTTATGGGACGCTTGCCGGTTCGGTCCGGAAATGGTTGTGTAATTTTGTTGTTTTGCCCCCGGCACCAATCGAGCTTGTCCTCGCCTTTGATTTGTTCTGGATTGCGGATAAATTTTCTTCTTCGTCTCTGTTATTATACGCACAGTCCTCAAAATTGTCCGTAGAGCTATAATTGTTATGGCGGTTAATATTGTTATTGGTAACTCGCCGATATTTGGCCCACCAGATTTATCGGCCGGTTTTAAGCTTATGAGCTTTTGCGCAAAAATACTTGACGAGCCGACCCGAATCTTTGATAATTAACATTTGCCCGCGGATGTGGCGGAATTGGCAGACGCGCAGGCTTCAGGTGCCTGTGGGCTTCGGCCCGTGGAGGTTCGACTCCTCTCATCCGCAGTATAGCCGTTCAAATCATATAAAAAGGTTTTGATAATGAGCGAGCCAAAAAATATCTCTTTCATAATAATGTCTGTTTTTATTATTATCGGGCCGGCTAATGAGGCCCAATCAACGGAGTTGCCGGCATTCGTTCAACGCGTACAAATTGCAGGCAGCGTCCTTGATGATCACAATAAATCTCTTGCCGAAGCCATTGCCGACCGCTTCGTCAACGCCCTGCGAAAGCGTAACTACGGCTTCCTGAAGGAGAATAAATTCGAATCTCTCCGAAAGGAGATTCACGATTTTGCTGCCAAGTACCAGCCTGCCCGGACGTCCCCAGCAAAACGGAAGATGCTGCTTTCAGCTATCGACCGATACCTACCGGCCTATTTTTTGAACAGGCCGGACTTCCGCGAAGAGCAGGAAATGGCCTATCTGAAATTCCCCGACCAAGTCAAAACGTTTAAATGGAAGCTCTGGCTGGCGCTGAACCGCACACCAATTACACCGGAGCAGTTCGAGCGTCGCGAAGCACAGCATAATTGGATTCGAGAATATATTACCACTGTGCCGATTCGCCCGGGCGATACCCGGCCCATTAATATGACACCCGATGGCGCTCGCAAATGGGCCTCGGCCTATCTGGAGCAGGAATTAGCTGACCCTCTGAGTCTGTTATATGACCCAATGACCCATAGCCAATTTGAAGTTTTTAAGCAATGGATGAAACGCAGCGCCGCCAACGGGTTGGTTAAGACCGTTACGGATATCCCTGTGCGAGCACTGGGGGCATGGGCGCATAATCATGCAGATGTGGAGAAGGCGTATAGCCACCCGTTTGATATCCAATTGCCTTTTGAAGACGAAGTCAGGTCAATCTGGGGCGGAGGTGGTGGAGCAGGCACACACCTGACCTTTGCTTCCAATGCTCTGTTCCGCGGACGAGATGTCTTTCTCGATGGACGCAAGGACAGCCGCCATATCTTTGACATTGTACGAGGTCCCTTGCAGATTGCACCACAAGTTCAAGAGGGTGACCCCGATGAATTAATCGCCCACTGGATTCAGAAGCATGGCAAGGGAGACCTCGCCTACAACGACTCTACTGTAACTTTGACAGCCCTTCGCGGCGGAAAGATTACAGAATTGAATGTGGTGAATTGGTTCGAGGCCGACGCACTCAGCAATGGCGAGCTGCGTAAGCTAATTGCCGAAAAGAGCCAAATGAGCATTTCTGTAGATAGGCTTCCTCCAGCCAATGGCCCTCGCATAATGAAAGGCGACAAGCCACGTTTCTTTATCGTTGTCCAAACCGGTGAGAAGCGGTTAGCTGTGGTCGATCTGAAGACCAGGGAGTTCGGCCAGATAGAATTCTATAGCCGAACTCGCCCAACGGATTCGCCAGCCACAACATCGAATACACAGCCCCCCTCCACGGCGGGGGGAGGCCGGGCCGGGGATGGTTCGGATTAGGGCCGCTCTGTTGGCCGTAAGCAGCCTTTTTACACCTCTATTCCTCAAATCACTCAACTATTTAACGCAAATCGGCTAAATAGGCCGATAATTAATTTAGTCGTTGATATTGAGTAATTAGTAATTCCTAAATTGTGAAAAGAGCTACAAACTATGATTGAGATTTTTTACGTTTTTGAACGAACATCCGGGCGGATTAATCCAATAATTCTAATCGCTCCCGGTATTGCGGCGGTCATAGCCGGACTAATTGTCTGGCTCGGAGGACTCGGTTTCAGAAAAGTTTTATCGGCAATCTTAGGGGCTGTTATAGGCTGGGTGGTTGGATTCTTTGTAATCGGTAAAAGTATGATAGCGGCATCCGTCCTGGCCGTAGCCGCTGCGATAACCGCCACAGTTCTTAATAGGATGATTATTGTCATACTGGCTGTGTCTTTAGCGGTAACTTTGGGCTTTATCGTTGCGGATCGGGGCGGACCATACCTGGGGATTGCAGAACAGGCAGGCCCGGCATTTACAAATCCGGTCTCATCTCAGGGCCCGCCTCTCAACGTCACCGAAAGTATAAAAGCAATCAAAGCCTATATCATTGGTGCCGGAGATCATGTAAAACAGACCTGTTTACAAATGTCGTGGATCGGCTGGGCGATAATTGGGGTGATGATCATAATTGCAATAGTAGCTTTAGTGTACCTTTGGAATTTAACGTCGGCTTTGTGCTCGGCTGTTCTCGGAACACTGCTTATCTTTGCGGGTATGGTTTTGTTGTTATTGTATAAAGGGGCCATGCCTGTCACCGTCATTGATCGGAAGGCCCCTTTTTTTGCTGCTGTCTTTGGGGCGATGATAGCTTTCGGAACGATTGAGCAGTTGGTGCTTTGTCCATGGTTTGAGGGAAGGAGAAAAAGAAAAAAAGAAGCCCAGGATGCTGAAGCACCACGCTCAAAGAACCTCTGGCGGACTTAATAACCGCAAGCTAATGGATTGAGAGGTTGTTAGAAAAAGTATGAACGCCGATCAAATAGACAATACTTGACTTTATATGCTGCATCCTTAATATTAGTGGCTAAAACTGGAGATCACTCCCGCTTTATAGGGAAAAAACAAAAGAAACATTACGGAGACCAATAATGGATTCTTTCGCTATACTTGCACGGGCCGCTGAACCTGCAATGCGGACCGCCGAATCGGTTGAGGAAGGAATTGTCCCGATTAACTTCATCTGGGAACAGATTGTTGAGCTGAGCCTCGTCGAGGCTTTGGCATTCATCTGCTTCGGTGTCGTTTGCCTGCTCTATGGCTGGAGAATCTTCAAGATATTGGTAACACTTTGTTTTGCACTGGTCGGCCTGTTTGGAGGGTTAATGATAAACGAAAAGCTCGTCGGAGGAAACGGAATGTGGCTGGGACTGATGGGCGTAGTGATGATGGGGGTCCTCTCTCTGCCCTTGATGCGTTGGGGTGTCAGCGCGCTTGGGGCCGTAGCCGGCGGAATACTTACGGGGGGAATATGGTATGCATGTGCTCTGCCCGACAAATATATATGGGCCGGTGCACTTGCCGGCCTCATCGCTGGTGGAATGATTTCGTTTATCGTTTTCAAGCTCGCCGTTGTATTGTTTACCAGCTTCGGTGGCGGTGCGCTCATAGTAACAGCCGTCCTGGCCGTCCTGCACGCCTATTTTGACCCCGAGAAGGTCCGGATGCTTGTATTTGATTACCGCTGGTTTCTACCGGTCGCATTTATAGTACCGACGCTCGTGGGTATAATCGTGCAAAACAAATTCATTTCCAGCTCAAAAGACTGGAACATTTAGACTTTTATGTCCCGCGGCCGTCCCGACCGAAGAGGAAAGTCATAACTGAGGTTTCTTTCCCTTTCTGCCGTAATCGTCCTCGTGCCGTTCCTGGTCTTCTGCCTTCCACCGGCCAAAGCAGACCACTAACATTCTAAAGTCTCCCGCTTCCGCCCCAAAGCGATGCTTAACGCCCGGACGAATCAAGGGCGGAGAGAGAACCCCCATCATCACTACGTCCATCAGTCCCAGCCACACTCCGTTTCCGCCCCTTTTTCTGCATCCTTTGCTGCTGTGACCGCCCGAATCTAAAAAATTTCCTTGCCAAAATCGCTCATTTTTCATATCTTACTTCGGCTCTATGTCAGAAAATCATGTTTACTCTTGTAAAATCGCCTCTGCTGCCTTATAATCCTCCATCATAAGGTCATCCTGAGCGCAGCGAAGGATCCGGGCGGAGCAAAAGAGAGTGTGTTCGCTGGTTTCTGGCTGGCTCAGAAGGATATTTTACCCCCAATTTATTGGGGATTTTATTTAGCTCATACCGCCACGGCGGGTTCGAGTATCGAGAATCGAGTAACGAGCATCAGGAAATGTTTGAATCGTTGACCGAAAAATTTAATTCAGTCTTCAGGTCGCTGGCAGGCCGGGGAAGAATCACCGAGGCAAATATCTCCGATGCTATGCGCGATGTCCGCAAGGCCCTTCTCGAAGCAGACGTCAGCTACAGCGTCGTAAAGAAGTTCTGCAAAGATGTCACCCAGGCCGCCGTCGGTGCCGAGGTGATAAAGAGCCTGCATCCCAGCCAGGTCCTCGTCAAAATCGTCAACGATGAGCTTACAAAACTGATGGGCCCCGTCGACACCAGTATCTATTTTGTCTCGCCCGGACCCACCATAATCATGTTGGCCGGCCTCCAGGGTGGCGGGAAAACCACCACCGCCGCTAAACTCGGAAAATACATTGTTGCCAAAGGCAAAAATCCCCTCCTGGTAGCTGACGACCTGCAAAGACCCGCCGCTATCGAGCAGTTGGTTGTGCTCGGTCAGCAGCTAAATATCGATGTCTACACAGAGGAAAGCAAGAATGCCGTAAAGGTCGCAAAAAATGCCATAAAGCACGCAACCCAAAATAACAACGATGTCGTCATTCTCGACACTGCCGGCAGGCTGCACGTAGATGAGGAGATGATGGCCGAGGTGGCCAATATCGCCGGGGCCGTCAATCCCCACCAGATTTACCTCGTCTGTGATGCGATGACCGGACAGGACGCCGTCAACTCGGCAAAAGAATTCAACGAGCGCCTTGAGCTTGATGGTGTCATCCTCACAAAACTTGACGGCGACGCCCGCGGCGGGGCCGCACTCAGCGTAAAGGCCGTCACCGGCAAGCCAATCAAGTTCATTGGTGTCGGTGAAAAGCTCGACAAGCTCGAAGAGTTCCACCCCGAACGTATGGCCGGCAGAATACTCGGCATGGGCGATGTCGTTACACTCGTCGAAAAGGCACAGGAACATTTTGAGATAGAAGAGGCAGAGAAACTCCAAAAGAAAATGGCCAAGGGCAGCTTTGGCTTTGATGATTTTCTCAAGCAGATGCAGGCCGTAAAAAAAATGGGCGGCATCAAGGATATGATGAAAATGATGCCCGGTATGGGCGGGCAGCTCGATGATATGGATATCGATGATGGTGAGGTTGCAAGAATGGAGGCCATTGTTTATTCAATGACACCGAGCGAACGTCGCGAGCCTGACATTATAGATTCATCCAGGCGCAGACGGGTCGCCGCGGGCGCCGGCGTACAGCCCAATGATGTCTCCGGTCTCGTGAAAACCTTTAAGCGAAGCCGCGATATGATGAAAGCCATGAGCGGGGGAAAACTCAGCGGACTAAAGAATTTATTAAGAGGCGGTTTGAATGTGGACACCTTAAGCGCCGCTATGTCGGGAGGAAGAAAAATAAAGCAGCGCTCAAAGCGTAAAAGAACCATAAAGAGAAGAGGAAAAATTAATCGCCGATAAAACCAAAAATACTAATGCCATCCTGAGCGCAGCGAAGGACCTGGCCTTGGCAGTATTTATTCCTCCAATTTATAGGGGGATTATTCGACAGGAAAGATCATGAAAAAGAATCTAAACCGTCGCGATTTCTTGAAAGTTACAGGCTTTACGGCCGCTTCCTTGGCAATGCCCGGATGTGCCGCAGCTTCACAGCAGCGCTCCGGCGTCCGTCGGCCGCCGAATTTTATTATCATCTACTGTGACGATCTGGGCTATGGCGATGTCGGCTGCTTCGGCTCAACAAAGCACCGCACGCCCAACCTCGACAAAATGGCCCGAGAGGGAATGAGCTTTACCAGCTTCTATGTGACCAGCGGCGTATGCACGCCGTCACGTTCGTCTTTGATGACCGGCTGCTATCCCCGCCGTGTCAACATGCACCAAAACGACACCGGCCTCTGCGTACTCTTTCCCGTAAACAAAAAGGGCCTCAACTCGGATGAAATCACTATCGCAGACCTGCTCAAGGAGCAGGGCTACGCAACCGCCTGCATCGGGAAGTGGCACCTCGGCGACCAGCCCGAGTTCCTGCCCACACGACAGGGCTTCGATTATTACTATGGTATCCCCTATAGCAACGACATGGGAAAAGGAAAAAATAATAATCGCCCACCGCTGCCTTTGCTGCGTAATGAAAGGGTCATCGAGGCGCCGGCCGTTCAGGACATACTTACAAAACGCTATACTGAAGAGGCGATTAAGTTCATAACTGCTAATAAAGATAAATCCTTCTTTATTTACCTGCCCCACACCATGCCCCACAATCCCGTCCACGCAAGCGAAAAGTTTCGCGGGAAAAGCGCTAACGGGGTATACGGCGACGCGGTGGAAGAAATCGATTGGTCCACCGGCGAAATCCT
>Ga0224495_10003062_pt1 | contig 10474 bp, 8 predicted proteins | sample SF_Jul11_sed_USG_FD_168128 | JGI IMG/M metagenome (GOLD analysis project Ga0224495, IMG submission 168128) | Sediment microbial communities from San Francisco Bay, California, United States - SF_Jul11_sed_USGS_4_1 | ecosystem: Environmental > Aquatic > Marine > Sediment | place: USA: California...
CGCCGATGATAGTGTGGATTACCCATGCGAAAGTAGGTCATCGTCAGACTCCTTACAAAGTAAAACGCCCCTCCAGAAATGGTGGGGCGTTTTGCTTTAATGAATTTCGATTTGTGACCTGCTTGAGACTATGACAACACGCGCCAACGGTGCTTGTTGCGGCGGAGGCTAACATGAGCAGTGCGAAGTTAAGTCCCATAGGGGTGTCCAAAGAAAAGTAGGTCATCGTCAGACTCCTTACAAACAAAAAACCCGGCCTCGTGCCGGGATTATTGTTTGGTAGGGGAGGAATAAGAAGCTACATCAGGACAGGCGTCGCTCCTTGTAATGACAAAAGCTCTTGCGAGGAGGGCTTTCTGCTACTAGATTGTGTTCGAAAATGAATTACTTTGACAAAGGAATGTGCATTTCCGATAATGCGCGCCGCTTTAATGTTTGCATGAGAAAGGGTCGTTAGCTCAGTTGGTAGAGCAGTGGACTCTTAATCCATTGGTCGAAAGTTCAAGTCTTTCACGGCCCACCAGATAATAAGGACTTAGATAACCTCTAAGTCCTTTCTTGTTCATGTGGTGCAGGAATTTTTCAAGGTGGTACGCGAATGCTGAGCGCGAAGAAAGTGGAGAAAATAGATATGCCTGCGTGGATTTTAACGGCTGATTCAATTAAGATGACATAATGGAGATGCAGCCGTGCGTTAAGGCATTATGTTGTGAAAATTTCGAAGGCTTTATATGCGATTAGTGACCAATACGGCATGTCAGGCTAGGCTTGATGGGAACTAAATAAGCGCGCTATACGAGCAATTCGTGCGCACGAAAACGTATACAGAGATTATAATGAATTGGCGGGTCTCCCCGCATTGCGGTGTGGCGAATCTGGTCAGGTCCGGAAGGAAGCAGCCATAGCTATTAACAGCAAGTGCCGGGGTAAGGCTCGCCTCCAATTTGGAACGTGGAGTGCGATGAAAAAAAAACCAAGCAGCAATTACTTAATTGAGCAATCAATGTGCAGAACCATGCCAACTGATTTGGCCATGCTCAATTCAAGTATCATTTTCAGCGTGGTGTGACTTGTCTGATGCAACTGTACTTGCGCGCAAATGGCGCCCGAGAAATTTTGCGCAGCTCGCGGGGCAGGAGCATGTGGTTCGCGCTTTAAGCAATGCACTCACGCAGAATCGTTTGCACCACGCTTATTTGTTTACCGGTACCCGCGGAGTCGGCAAGACCACCATCGCACGTATCTTTGCCAAGTCACTAAACTGTGCGACCGGCATTACGGCAACGCCTTGTGGCGAGTGCAGCGCATGCAAGGAAATTGATGGTGGCCGCTTCGTGGATCTGGTCGAACTGGATGCCGCATCGAACACTCAAGTCGACAATATGCGGGAGCTGTTGGAAAGTGCTTTATATGCTCCAAGCAGTGGGCGATTTAAGATTTATATTATTGATGAAGTGCATATGCTATCCAAGTCAGCCTTCAATGCAATGTTGAAGACACTGGAGGAACCGCCAAGGCATGTGAAATTCATACTGGCTACAACAGATCCGCAGAAAATTCCGGTTACGGTGTTGTCGCGTTGCCTGCAATTCAATCTTAAGCAGTTGCTGCCATCCTTGATTGCATCCCATCTGCAGTATGTACTGGATCAGGAGCAGATTTCTTTTGAGAATGGAGCAATAACTTTAATTTCGCGTGCAGCACAGGGCAGTATGCGCGATGCATTGAGCCTGTTAGATCAGGCAATAGCTTTTTCTGCAGGAAAAGTGGAGGAGGCAGTGGTCCGTACCATGCTTGGTGTCGTGGACCAAGGTTATTTGTTCGACTTGCTGGGGGCGCTAAGTGAGCAGAATGGCGCTACTCTTCTAGATATTTCCGACAAAATGGCCGAGCGCAGCATAGCGTTTGATGCTGCCCTGCAGGAGTTGGCGACTCTGTTGCATCGTATCGCGCTGGTGCAAGCTGTCCCCCAATCAATTACTGATGATGAACCGGAGCGGGATCGCTTGCTGGAATTAGCGCAGGCATTTTCTGCAGAGGAGGTACAGTTGTGTTATCAGATCGCTATTCATGGGCGTGACGAAATTGACATGGCTCCTGATGAATATGCCGGTTTTACCATGACGCTGTTGCGCATGCTGGCATTTGCTCCTGCTAGGGGCACAATACAAGCTGTATTGCCCGTCGCTGATGCAGCCAAGCCAAGTGCTAAAGCAACTACGGTTGCAAGCCGGTCCGCGCCAGCAAGTGAAATTATGCTGGCTGGCGAACCTTCTTCAGTTTTGGCTGAGATAGTACCGAAATTCCACATACAAAGCGATGATGCAAGTGCCATAGAGAGCGTAGCAGCCAGTCAGCCGGACTGGGGAGTATTGCTCGAGCAGCTAAATGTGCAGGGTATGGCACAGCAGCTAGCAAAACATTGCACTCTTGAAAGATTTTCGGATCGGCAAATTACCTTGCGTTTGTCGCAAGAGCAAAAGCATCTTCAGTCTAACAAGATTGCAACCGAGAAATTGCAAGCTTGCTTAAGCGATTATTTTTCCAAGCCTATGAAACTGAGCATAGTATTGGGTGAAAATGAAACGTCTACGCCTGCGGATTTGGAGCAGAAAATCAGGCAATTCAAGCTGCAGCAAGCGAATGATGCGATTGCTCAGGATGGTTTTGTGCGCGATGCTAAATCGGAATTTGGTGCAACTCTGATAGCAGAGTCAATAAAATCGACATCTAAACTGATAGGCTAGGGTTAAGGGGGTATATTGTGATGAAGGGTGGATTGAGCGGAGTAATGAAGCAGGCCCAGCAAATGCAGCAGAATATGCAAAAGGTGCAGGCTGAATTAGCCGGTGTGGAGGTTGAAGGGCAGTCGGGTTCCGGCATGGTTAAAGTGATTATGACCTGTGCCCATGAAGTTCGTCGCGTGTCGCTAGACGATAGCGTGTTATCGGATGACAGAGAGATGCTAGAAGATTTGATCGTGTTGGCAATAAACGATGCGATGAAGAAGGCTGAGGCTACATCAAAGCAGCGCATGAGCGGTTTTACTTCCGGCATGGGCTTGCCTCCAGGAATGAAGTTTCCATTCTGATGAGGCCATCCCATCTGGAGGAATTGATCAGTGCACTAAGATGCCTGCCGGGCGTTGGACCTAAATCAGCGCAGCGAATGGCCTATCATCTTCTGCAGCACGATCGTGCGGGTGCTCTGGTTTTGGCAAAAGCCCTGGAAATTGCTACTGCGAACATCAGGCATTGTTGCAAATGCAATAATTTTTCAGAGGAGGATGTCTGTGCTCTGTGCACATCACCCAAGCGTGATTCCAGCATGCTGTGCGTGGTCGAGATGCCCGCTGATTTGCTGATGATGGAGCAAGCGCAGTGCTATCGAGGCCTGTACTACGTGCTGATGGGTCGGCTATCACCATTGGACGGCATAGGCGCGAAAGAATTGCATCTCGATCGCTTGGTTAATCGTGTAAGGGAGCAACCTTGTGAGGTGATCCTTGCGACCAATTTCACTGTGGAGGGTGATGCTACCGCACACTATTTGGCAACCTTGCTGCAGACACAGGGAGTCAAGATTTCCCGTATAGCGCGAGGTTTGCCTGTGGGTGGTGAATTGGAGCAAGTCGACAGTGGGACGTTGGCACAGGCCGTTTTGGAACGACACGAAGTGTCAACCTGAGTGATTTATGTATAACCGCAACTCATGCGTATGGTATGTCAATATACGATTCAGGTATTTCACCCGTGAGTTTTTCAATTCCAGTTATTCTTTCGCTTCATTTTGACAGATACTCACTTGCTTGGTGGTGCTAAAACTATTATGAGCGAGCACGGTGAGAAACTGCAAAAAATATTGGCGCAGGCTGGGCTAGGTTCGCGGCGTGCGATGGAGGAGTGGATAGCCGCTGGGCGAGTTACTGTGAACGGCGTGTTGGCAACATTGGGTATGCGTGTGGTGGAAGGGGATCTGGTAAAGGCGGATCGCCGCATTATTCGGGTCGGCGGGAAGATACATGCCGTGCGTGTATTGTTGTATCACAAGCCGGAGGGTGAAATTGTCAGTCGCGATGATCCCGGGAAGCGTGCCAGCGTGTTTGACAAATTACCTAAATTGCGCGGTCAGAAATGGATTGCGATTGGTCGCCTGGATTTCAATACAAGCGGTTTGTTGATTTTTACCACCTCAGGCGAACTGGCAAATCGCTTGATGCATCCACGCTTTGAAATTGAGCGAGAGTATGCAGTGCGTGTACAAGGTATCATGACCGAAGCCCAGATGAACCAAGCACTCAATCAGGGTATTGAATTGGAGGATGGCCTGATCAAGTTTGAAATACTCGAGGATCGGGGCGGCGAGGGATTTAATCACTGGTATAGCGTGATGCTCAGGGAGGGCAGGAATCGGGTGGTGCGCCGTGCTTTTGACGCGCTTGGGTTGCCGGTGAGCCGGTTGATACGGGTGCGTTTTGGTATAATTAGCCTGCCGCCGCGCCTCAAGCGAGGCATGACCACTGAATTGGGCAAGGATGTGGTGTCGCAGCTGCTGGAATGGGCGGGTTTATCCACAGGCACCGTAGAATCACGACCGGACTTACCATTGCCTAGGCAAGGTAACCGGGCTCCATCCGTAAAAGCCGTCCGTCATCCATCGTCCAGTATAGAATCCAAGAGAAGAGCCGGTTCAACCCTTTTGAGCAAAAGTAAAACTGGTGTAAAACGCTGACTGCCTCTAGAATTTATATGGTTACTTTCGGCTAGGCATCATGCCGAAATATTGGGATAACGGTTAATGCCTGAAAACTGGAAATTTTAATGGAAGAGCGCAGCAACAAGACTATTATGTGCAGTGTGTTCTTCTTGGATATAGTGGGATATTCCAAGAAGTCCGTGACTGGACAAATTTCGCTGAAGGAAAGGTTTAACAGTTACCTTTCCGCCGCTATTCGTGATGTTCCAATAGAAGACCGTATCATTCTGGATACTGGTGACGGCGCGGCGATCAGTTTTCTCGGCGATATTGAAGATGCATTAAAAGCTGCTGTCAGCCTGCGTGAAAGTTTGCTTAATGAGGACACCAAAATAGAGCATCCCTTGCTGGTACGCATGGGGATCAATCTTGGCCCGGTGCGTCTGATAAGAGACATCAATGGGCAGCCCAATATCGTGGGGGACGGCATCAATGTTGCGCAGCGTGTGATGGGCTTTGCAGATGTAAGCCAGATTTTGGTATCGCGCTCATATTACGATGCGGTTTCGAGAGTTTCCCCTAAATATGCCGGGATGTTCCACTATCAAGGCTCGCGCACTGACAAGCATGTGCGAGAGCACGAGGTGTATGCGATAGGTTATCCCGGAGATAAAACGACGCTAATAAGAAAAGCTGAATTATATTTCAATCAAACTGAAAACCCGGTAGGTAAGGCACTGGCTCAAGTTTATTCGGTTATACGCCCGGTTGTAATACGAATGGATGACCTGAAGGAGCTGCTGTTCACTCGTTTCCGTCGTGCAGATCCCATGCAGCGAGTACTGTATATCGGGGCAACTGTTGCCCCATTGCTGCTTCTCATCGTATTGCTGCCAAAATTGGGTAGTCGAGATGAACCCGCCATGCCAGTTTACCAAGCTATTTCTGCAGGCAATGGTGTGCAGGAGATGGACTCGATACAGCCCCGTTCAGGGGTTGCAGGCGTATCACCTCAGTCCGGTATGACAGTAGTGCCGGCATCCTATGTGGTGGCAAGTACTATTGCGAATAATGTTGATGTGGTGCAAAACCAGGCCGCTGCCAGTCCGGTAGGCCGGTCAATTGCAGGAAGCAACGGAACCAAAGACAATCTCGATCCAAAGCGCCCAAAACGTCAGCCTAAGTCAAAAACTCATAGTGCTGACAGGAGCCAATCCACAGTAGCGTTGCCTGAAGGCGGCTCGGATGCCTACCTCTCAATTCGTTGCATCGAGGGAGCGGAGGTATTTCTGGATGGGACACGCAAGGGCAGGCTTAATGGTTCGCCATTAACCATAAAAACGCTGCCTGGCTCACACACCGTGATCGTGAGTCATCCGCAGGGAGTCGATTCACGAAATGTAGTGCTTGAGGCAGGTAAGATCGTACATATTAATCCTGGCTTCTGTAAATGAGAAGACTAATCATGATTGTCGAGTTTATGCTGATGACGCGTACAAGAGAAACATATTCCGGTGAGCGAGATGATTGACCGCTTGGGACGCTATGAGGTACTCGGCGAGCTTGGTCAGGGCGCGATGGGGTTGGTCTATAAAGCTAGAGATCCGTTGATAGATCGCATAGTAGCGATCAAAACTATCAATCTTGGCCTTGCGCTGGACGAGAAGGAGGAATACGAGAACCGCTTCTATCAGGAGGCTAAGGCTGCCGGGCGGTTGAGCCATCCCAACATAGTGACTATTTATGATGTAGGCAAGAATGGCGATGTTGCTTACATTGCGATGGAGTATCTACAGGGGCGAGAGTTGCGAGACATCATGAACGATGATGGATTGTTGCCCATAGATCAGGTGTTGGACATTGTGGCACAGGTGGCACAAGGGCTGGCCTATGCGCACGAGCATGACATCGTGCATCGTGATGTTAAACCCTCCAATGTCATGGTGGTGAGGGATGGGCACGTAAAGATCACCGATTTTGGTATCGCGCGCATGGCTTCCTCGGCAGTGCAAACTCAAACTGGCATGGTTTTGGGTTCACCGAAGTATATGTCTCCCGAACAAGTGACGGGAAAACTAATAGATCAGCGATCGGATATTTTTTCGTTAGGCGTGATGTTATACGAGATGCTGACTGGCCAGGCACCATTTAATGGCGATAATGTAAACGCCATCATGTATCAGACTTTGAATTCAATACCGGCGCCACCAAGTTCGATGAATCCGGAAGTTCCGGAAATGATCAATTTTATCGTTGCCAAGGCCCTAGCCAAGAAAATGGAGGATCGTTACCAATACGCCAAGGATTTTGCGGCTGATTTGCGAGCCTGCAGGGAAACATTACCACGCAATGTCCAGAAGATCGATTTATCAAGGACGCCATCCCGGGAGGAGAAGAAATTGTCACATGCCATCGATATTTCTGAGGGGAGGGGTATGGGCGATGACGCGATGTCTTCCTCGTTGGCTGGCTTGTCCAAAGCATTCGATTCGACCATGGCAACCATGCGTTTGGCTGCCTTGACTGCCAGTAACGAGGATATTGACGAATTGTCCAAAACTTTCAGGATCACTCGCCCGACCCTGGAGGAAATCATGCAGGCCGCGCCACGATCCAATGCCGGTTGGTCTGCCGAACGCCAAAGCAGGTCTGAGCCAAAAGCCCAAGCCAGCGACGATAATTTCATATTTGTCATTGTTCTATTGGTGGTGCTGTTTGGTATAGCCTTGATTTTTGTCTTCTGAAATATATTTGTGGTCACATAAAATGGCCATTCGTCATTCGCCGTACTTTGCCTTATTGCTGGTGTTCATACATATGACGGTCGCAGCCGTGGTGTATATGTCCGCAATACCTATGTCAATTAAGCTGGCATTGATTATGATTGCAGCGCTTAGTTCATCTACTATCTTACACGCGATGTTCTATTGCTGCTTCCGAATTCGTGGTGTGAAATCGCGCGCGCTACGGGGAATCAATCGGTTGTTACCCGTGATGGAACCAGACTTTCTTTTCGACGTGCCAACACGACATGCATCAGCCCCTACTTCATAGTGGTAAGAGGTAGTCTGGAAGGTCGTTACCTGATAGCTACCCGGGTTGTTTTTCCGGATGCTTTGGCATCAGGCGTTTCGGGATCTTTGCGTTTGGTTGAAGCTTGCCTAGCTGGCTTTATGGGGGAGGATGGTAGGTTTTGACTCCACCAGCGACCCAGGATAATCCTTGCTGAAATGCAGGCCGCGACTTTCGTGGCGTAGCAGGGCACTTTGTACGATCAATTCGGCATTCAGCACCAAATTTCGTAGCTCCAGCAAGTCCGAACTGATATGGAAGTTGGTGTAGTATTCGTGTATCTCGTCCTGCAATAATTGGATGCGGTGTTGCGCTCGCTGCAGGCGTTTGTTGGTGCGCACGATACCTACATAATCCCACATAAAGTGCCGCAATTCCGCCCAATTATGCGCTATGACGATTTGTTCGTCCGCATCTGTAACGCGGCTTTCATCCCATGCCGGTAACTTTGCGGGTTGTTGGCGGGGTTTTTCGAGGATGTCTGTTACCGCCGCATCTGCAAATACCAGACACTCCAGCAAGGAATTGCTGGCCAAGCGGTTAGCTCCATGCAATCCACTGTAGGCGGTTTCTCCTACCGCGTACAAGTTCTCAACATCGGTACGTGCGCGCAAATCTGCAACGACTCCACCGCAGGTATAATGGGCGGCAGGAACCACCGGGATCGGCTCTCTACCAATGTTGATGCCCAAGCTTAAGCAGCGCGCATATATGGTTGGAAAATGCTCCTGCAGGAATTCGACCGATTGGTGAGAAATGTCCAGATAGACACAATCCAAGCCGCGTTTTTTCATTTCAAAGTCTATTGCCCTAGCTACGATGTCTCGCGGCGCGAGTTCTGCGCGAGGATCATGCCACGGCATGAAACGAGTTCCATCGGGTAGTTTGAGTACACCACCTTCACCGCGCACCGCTTCGCTGATCAAGAACGATTTCGCGTGGGGATGATACAGACAGGTTGGGTGGAACTGGATAAATTCCATATTGGCCACGCGGCAGCCGGCACGCCAGGCCATCGCGATCCCGTCACCAGTCGCAGTGTCTGGGTTGGTGGTGTAAAGATAAACCTTGCCAGCCCCACCTGTTGCCAAAATGGTATTTTGTGCGGAGATGGTGATTACCTCATCGCTTAGGCTATTGAGCGCATAAACACCGTAGCAGCGATTTTCCTGCAAGCCTATTTTTTTGCCGGTGATCAAGTCAACCGACATATGGTTTTCCAGTATGGTGATGTTCGGGTGCTTCAGCACGCGTGTGGCCAGGGTTTCCTGCACTACGTGGCCGGTTGCATCGGCTGCGTGAATAATGCGTCGACGGCTGTGCCCCCCTTCGCGGGTGAGGTGGTAACCCATGTCATTGGAAACATCCCTGGTAAAAGGAACCCCCTGGGCTATCAGCCAATCTATAGCGGCTTTACCGTGCTCGACCACATAACGGGTGACGGCCTCATCGCATAGTCCTGCGCCGGCGGTCAAAGTATCCTGGATGTGTGCGTCCAAAGAGTCGTCTGCGGACAATACAGCCGCAATTCCGCCCTGGGCAGAGCCGCTTGCTCCATCCAGCAAGGATTTCTTGGTTATCAACCCCACCTTCTGGTGCTCGGCAAGTTTGATAGCGAGCGTAAGTCCGGCGAGTCCGCTACCGATAATCAGTGTGTCAAATTGCAGCAAATCGATTCTCAATACTTTGCTAGGGAGGGGAACTATAGCAAAACTGTTCAGAGACCACGGCAGGATTTATTGCCGGGAACCAAAAATCCCCAATCCGGTCTCTCTCGGCTCATTTAGCCGAGCTGACGCGGGTTGAGCATAGCGGTTATACTTGCACCTCTTGAAAATTTGCTCAGCCGCAATATCATATTGGAATAATCGGGGATGGCAGACCGGGAAGTCGATCAGCAGTTGGTTGAACGCGTACAGCGCGGTGATAAGCACGCCTTTGATTTGCTGGTCTCAAAATATCAGCGCAAACTAGGACGCTTAATTTCTCGCTTTGTGAGGGACCCAGCAGAAGCCGAAGATGTCACTCAAGAGGCCTTTATCAAGGCATACCGTGCTTTGCCAGGATTTCGTGGTGAGAGTGCATTTTATACTTGGCTATATCGGATAGGCATAAACACCGCAAAAAATTACCTGCTGGCGAACAAGCGCCGCCCGCCGACCAGTACGCCTTTCGATGCGGATGAATCGGAATCGTTTGAGGAAGCCAGTCTGTTGCGAGAGGTAAATACACCGGAAAATGAACTCATGAGCAAACAAGTTGTCGATGTTGTGCAATCTTCATTGCAGCAATTGCCTGAGGACTTGCGCAGCGCCCTGACGCTGCGTGAGATTGAGGGTTTGAGTTATGAGGAAATCGCCAGTGTGATGAATTGTCCAATCGGCACGGTACGTTCAAGGATATTCAGGGCACGTGAAGCGGTAGCAGAGAATCTGCGGCCGTTGTTAGAAACCAGCAAAGGAAATAGGTGGTAGATATGAAACATGAAATTTCCACATTAATGGACGGCGAATTGTTTGAGGACGATGCTGATAGGCTTCTTGACCGGATCAATCGTAGCTCAGGAGCACGCATGGACTGGGAAATTTACCATTTGATTGGAGATGTGTTGCGCCAGCCAGAGCATATCCATTGCGGTTTGAGCGCGAAAGTGCGTGAGCGCATGCACGATGAGCCTACCGTACTGGCACCGCGCAGCCATGCAGTA
>Ga0224495_10003063_pt1 | contig 10473 bp, 7 predicted proteins | sample SF_Jul11_sed_USG_FD_168128 | JGI IMG/M metagenome (GOLD analysis project Ga0224495, IMG submission 168128) | Sediment microbial communities from San Francisco Bay, California, United States - SF_Jul11_sed_USGS_4_1 | ecosystem: Environmental > Aquatic > Marine > Sediment | place: USA: California...
CCCAAATGACTTTTATTATCTGTTGCGTCTAGCTCTATAAGTTTTTTATCTATAAGTGTTTGCTCGGCAGCATCTAATCCAATTAATTCTTCTGATATAATTTCATTAACATTATTAACAGCTTTTAAAACACCTTTTCCCATATACCTTTTAGGATCACCATCTCTTAGCTCAATTGCTTCATGTTCACCTGTAGATGCGCCACTAGGAACACAAGCTCTGCCAAATACTCCACTTTCCAAGATAACATCAACTTCAACAGTTGGATTTCCTCTTGAATCAAGGATTTCACGAGCTATAACTTTTTCTATATAAGACATAAACATACCCTTTAAAATTATAAATTTGTTATTTAATTATATTTAGTATAAACGATTTATTTTACTTGTCAAGGAAATTTTTAAAAAAATACTTAGTATATTAATAGTTTTAAAAAAAAAGTTTTATTTTAATGCTTAGAGCTAAAACTTAATATACTAATTGTTTATGGCATATTAATACTAAACGTCTCGTTGCGTTAATATATAAAAAGTATTTTAAAATTGCAATGAATTGTTTGTTTCACAAAGGGATTTACTAGAATATTACTTTAAATTTTAAAATCATGTGAGTATTGATAAATTACCAAAAGATTGTTTGAACTTAACATTTAAGTTTTTTTATAATTCTATCCTTCTAGTAAAGTGTTTTTATATTAGGAAATATTTTATATAGTAAATAAAAGGTTAAAAATAAAAATAAATATATGAAAAAAATTGCTCTTGTTTTGGGTGGTGGTGGTCTACGAGGGATGAGTCATATAGGTGTGCTCAAATCCCTTCATAAGAGAGGCATTAAAATTAGTGAGTACATTGGATCGAGTATGGGTGCATTAATTGCCAGTTTTGCTGCTAGTGGTATCCCAATCAGATTTATTGAAAAAGTTGCAAAGAATCTTAAAAAGTCTGATATACTTGATTTTAATCCCTTCGATTTTCTAAAATATAGACTTAAAACAGGTTGGATTTACAGAGGCGATAAATTAGAAACATTTTTACGTAACAATCTTCCTGTTCACACATTTGATGAACTAAAAACTCCACTTTATGTTAATACAGTTAATTTAAATACTGGTGGTACTGTCATTTGGGGTCTTCCGTCTTTTAGAGATGTATCACTGGAGGAAGCGGTATATTCATCCTGTGCATTTCCCATTGTCTTTAAGCCAAAGAAAATTAAAGGTGAATACTACATTGATGGTGGCGTAGCAGACAATTTACCCATTAGAATTACCCGCTTTACTAGGCCTGATATAATAATTGCAGTTAATTTAAGATACCGTGGTGTGCTCAAAGGGAAACACCTGGAACAAAAGGGTATGATTTCTTTATTGGATCAGACAAATACAATAGTTGGACAGGTTATGACAGAGCATAATCTGCAATTACACAATGATTTAAAGGTTATTTATATTCATCCAAAGGTCGAGGAGTATGGATTTCTGGACTTTGACCATACTGAAGAACTTATAGATGAGGGTGAAAGAGCTACTAATGAAGTGTTAGATGGCAATAAGCTTTTTGGATCAAAGGAAAATGGAAGACATATATTCGGTTTGTTTTACAAGAGAAAACCTGTATTTAATGTTAACAACGATTTATGTACTGGTTGTGGACATTGTATAATTAGTTGCCCTGTTAATCTCTACAAAACAATTAATGGAAAAAGTAAATATCAATTTCACCATCGTGAAAAGTGTACAAGCTGTTTGCAATGTATAAAAAATTGTCCCTATGGTGCAATCAGCTTTGAAGGTGAGGATAAAGGATTTGCATTACATAAATTATCAAATTTCTTTAAAAAAGATTAATCTTAAGTTTCTTTCAGGATCTGATTATAAAATAATATTATTAAAATATTGGATGGTATAGCATTCGCAGTTCAGTAGTTTAACTTTACTTCGACAAGGTAAGGGAAAGCAAGTAAACTCATCTTGACAATTTAAAAACTTTTTAGTATATATTAAATTAGAAGTGATTTAGTTTTTAATAATTGTTTGTATAAGAGAACATATATGAATAGGTTTACGTGTAGAGCAATATTAGAGCATGATGGAATATTTGATATTTCGTCCAGTACAGATCCTGCTTGGGTTAATGCGGAAAAATATACTTTGTATGCTGATGAAAATCATTTTCAAGTTGCTGGTATTAGTATCCCTTACAGTGAAATCCTTAATGCTAGATTAGCAATACTACCATCAGCCGTATTTTTTCCTATGTGCATATTAACTATTAAAACTAAAGATAATAGGATTTTCCACTTTGGTCTTAGATATAACTCCTTCTGGAAAAAAGATTTGCCATTTAGCATTGAAAGAATAGTCACAAAACCAACATTATTATGGCCTCGTAGAATTGCTGTGTGGATTATACTTTTAACAGTGATTAGCTATTTGGTTTTTTGGATTACAAAGCTTTAACAAAATAATATGAAATTTAAACTAGTCTCATCCTTCAAACCGAGTGGTGACCAACCCCAAGCAATTGATAAAATCACCAATGGCATAAAAAACAATATGAAATATCAGACTCTATTAGGGGTAACAGGATCAGGGAAAACCTTTACAATGGCAGGAGTTATAGAAAAAATACAAAGACCTACCCTTGTAATATCTCACAATAAAACTCTCGCGGCTCAGCTATACAGGGAATTTAAGGAATATTTTCCTCACAATGCCGTTGAGTACTTCGTTAGCTATTATGATTATTATCAGCCTGAAGCTTACATCCCTTCCACAGATACATACATAGAAAAAGATGCTTCAATCAATGATGAGATCGATAGATTAAGACTTTCAGCAACAAGTTCTCTTATGGACAGAAAAGATGTGATTATAATTGCAAGTGTTTCTTTCATTTATGGCTTGGGTAGTCCAGAAGATTACAAAGATTTAATTCTTTTCATTAAGCGTGGTGTTAAAATTGACAGAAATGAAATGCTTAAACGATTAGTAGAAATGCAGTATGATAGGGATGACAATCAATTTAGCCGGTCTACATTCAGAGTTAGAGGTGATGTTTTTGAAATTCACCCTGCTTATGCAAGAGATACCATTCGAGTTGAAATGTTTGGAGATGAGATAGATCGTATTACAAGGCTTGAAGCTGTCTCTGGACGAGTGATTGAGGATTTAGATAGAATTATTATTTACCCTGCCAAACACTTTGTTACCTCTAAAGAGAAGATGAACAGAGCAATTCAGAATATAAAGACTGAATTAAATGAACGCATTGCCCAACTAAAAAAGGAAGGAAAAGAATTCGAAGCTCACAGACTTTATTCAAAGACAATGTATGATATAGAAATGATGAAAGAGCTCGGTTACTGCAATGGTATAGAGAATTATTCACGTCATTTGAGCGGTAGAAAACAAGGTGATAGACCTGCAACCCTCTTAGACTATTTTTCAGATGATATTTTACTTTTTGTTGATGAATCACATGTTACACTAAGCCAAATTAGAGGTATGTATGCTGGCGACCGTTCCAGGAAACAAACCCTTGTGGATTTTGGATTTAGATTGCCTTCTGCTTTAGATAACCGCCCTTTAAAGTATGATGAGTTCCAAAATCTCATTCCACAAACAATTTACATATCAGCAACCCCTGGAGAAGAAGAGCTAAGCAAATCATCCCAAGTTATAGAACAAATCATTAGACCCACAGGGTTGATAGATCCTTCTATAGATGTTCGTCCTACAGAGGGACAAATCGATGATCTCATATCAGAAATACGTATGAGAGCAGAAAAGAAAGAAAGAACACTTGTTACCACTCTCACAAAGAAAATGAGTGAAGATCTCACAGAGTATTTACTAGAGCAAGGAATAAGAGTTAGATATCTTCATTCAGAGATTGAGACAATTGAACGTGTCGAGATCTTAAAATCTCTTCGTTTAGGGGAATTTGATTGTCTTGTTGGGATTAACCTACTAAGAGAGGGTCTTGATTTGCCAGAAGTCTCGTTGGTAGCAATATTAGATGCAGATAAAATAGGTTTTCTCCGTTCCACAAAGTCACTTATTCAAACCTCTGGTAGAGCTGCCCGTCATATCAATGGTCATGTAATTATGTATGCCGATAAAATGAGTGATGCAATGAAAGAAGCAATTAATGAAACTATTCGTCGCCGCAAACTTCAGTTAGAATACAATGCAAAAAACAACATTCAACCAACATCTATTCAAAAATCTATTCACGACATAATCGAACGTAAATACCATGTTGAAGAGGAAAAAACCAAGTCTTTTGATGTTAAAACCATAACAAAAAAGTACAACCTCAAAATTATGGAAGATAAAACAGCCCTCATCAAGGAACTCGAAACTAAAATGTTCCAATTTGCTGAAGAACTTGATTTTGAAAAAGCAGCCCTCATTCGGGACGAAATTAAAAAATTAAAAAAACCTCTTAAAAAATAGCATAATTAGTTAATTTTCAAATATATAACTCTTCTCTAAAGCTTCTATTCTGCTATCTTTAACTTTTAAACCTTCTTTATCAGTTTTTTCACCCTTCACAATAGGATTATCTTTGTAAGCTTCTGACATTGCATATCCAGTAGGATTGTTAGAGCTATCATATAAATCGTCTGCATCTTCTGGACATGGATTTACATATTTAACTTTTCTCAAATACTTTTGCATTAGATTTTCAATTTCTTCATCGGTAAGTTTGCCAATCTCTTCGTCACTCCAGCCTACAGCCACTTTTTTTCTAAGATGACTCCTGAGTATAGCAGTAAAAATCTCTTTTCTGATGTTATATTCAATACCTCTGGTTCTAATTAATCTAATGAGACTTTCAGCACACCTATTTTGAACGTATTCATTTTTATTTAGTAAACCTGCTTTAATAACTTCAACTTCCATAGGACTCTTAAAGTAATTCATAGGGATTCTACAATATGCTTCATTTTCAATTGGACGATCCACTAAATAAAAAACTTCAATAGGTAACTCTCTAAGTGCCTTTGTATCACCTTTTTTAATTTGTTCAACAAGTATAAATCGCGATATATAACGACGTAATTTTAAAAGCTCATTATAAATAATTTGTTCAGCTGTTAAGGTATCAATCGTTTCATAAAAATAAAAAAATGCTTTAACCGTTTCAAAACTACTTGCATCTATATCAATATTAGGATCTTTCTTTATACCAAGTTCAGTCTGTTCCTTAATTCTATCATTTACAAATTCCCATGTACTTGGCTCAGGGATCAGTCTACGCAAAATATTAGTAGAAAGTAATCTCACGCGAGGATCAGGGTTTAGCAATCCACCAAGTGCACTTGTAATAACTCTTTTCCTAGTTTCTTCATTACCTTCTATTAATTTATTTATAACTTCATTAGAAAATCTAACTTTTTTGTGGGTAATAAAAAGAGGCGGAACAACTAGTTTATCCTTTTTGCCATAAAACGAAAGTTCATATACTTCTTTAATTGCTCTATAAAAATGTTTATAGGTAATATGTTTTAATAATTCGCTTCCATTGGATATAACTGGTAAATGATCAATTTTTTCAATTTGATTTGTAAGCCCACCATTACGAATAAAACTTAAATAAGTATTGATATTATCATGACTTAATCGTTCTGCAGGTTGATCACGATAAATTTTCACATCTTTAAGTATTAAAAACTTAGACTTATTATCTGTTTCTTTTTCTATACTCAGAGGAGGAAGTGGAGTTAATTCCCCAGTTTTTTCTGAATTATCCTCAGTTATAGAATCATCATCTGACAAATTGTCCTCTAAATTGGTTTCATCTTCCTTTGAGCCAAGAGGTTGATCTTCAGATATTACCGCAGGCTTCTCTTCAGCGTTTTTAATCACATCATCTATTGATTCGTCACTTTGTGGATAAAGAAATAAAGTAAAACTTAAACACAAAAGTATTACTAACCCACTCAGCAAGCGTTTTTTCATTTGTTTCATAGCATATCACCTAAATTTATAATTATTCCTAGACATAAGTTAATTTAATTCCTTGATTCTGTCAATAAAAAAAATAAAAAAAATATTTTTATTTCTTTAGAAAAAGAAAGCTAAAATTAGTAAAATCAATATTACAAAATTTTTAAATAAAATATTAGCAATTTAATTGTTTTTAAAATATAATTTATTTTTTCTATTTATTAATTTCGATAGAGTAAATAATTAATTTTAACTAACAAAATTTTAGAGTTTAAAATATATGAATAAATTATTAAGTAAAGAAATATTTATAAAATTAAGTATATTAAGTAGTAAGATTAACTCAGTAGAAAATTTATCATCTCTTCTAAACCTAATTATCAATTCTGCAAAGGAATTATTAGAGTGTGAATCAACATCTCTCCTTCTGGTAGATGAAAAATCGAGTTTGTTAAGGTTTCATGTTGTTTCGGGGGATGAAAATGAAATTAATAAATATATAGATCAATCCTTTCCTTTAGGAGCTGGCATTGCTGGCACTGTTGCTCAAACAGGGATACCTGTTATTTCAAATGATGTACATAAGGATGGCAGATTTTATCAAGAGATTGATGCAAAATCATCTTTTGTTACAAAAAACTTATTATGTGTTCCAATGAAGGTTAGGCAAAAAATTACAGGTGTTTTGGAAGCAATAAACGCTAATAAAGGCTTTTTCACTCAAGATGATCAGGATCTTCTGAGTTTCTTAGCCAATGAGACAGCCATTGCTATACATAATAGGTTGCTTTTTTCACGATTGGAAAAGGCAAATCAAGATCTTAATAGCCGCGCTAAAGAACTGAAATACCTTTACGAATTAAGTCTTCAAACAAGAGAACAGCACGATATCCACGATATATTAAATTCTGCAATTTGTGGTGTGTCAAAGCTTTTAAAGGCAACCAAAGTTTCTTTGTTTTTGTTTGATTCAACAAATGAGTATTTAAAAATATTTTCCGCTATAGGACACGATGAAGAGTTTTTAAAATTACAAAAAATACCTATATATGCAGGAATTATGGGGCATATCATTAGTAATAAGAAGCCTCTCCTTGTAACAGATATTAATAATGAAAGTAAATTTCCTTTTGACAGGCGAAAATCGTACTTCAGTAATTCATTTTTATCTGTACCAATAATAGTTGAGGGTAGCCCTGCTGGAATACTCAATATGACAGATAAAATAAACTATGAAACTTTTAATTCCTTTGATTTACAAGTAGTTACCAGTGTAGCATCATTTATTGCAAAAAATTATGAAAATTATTTACTTAAAAATGCAGTCTCTGAGCAAAACAGGATAAAGAAAGAGATTGAAATTGCCTCTACTCTTCAAAACAGCTTTTTACCCAAAATAATCCCATATCTTAAAGGGTTAGACATTGCAGTGTATAAACCAACGCTAACAGAAATTGGAGGAGACTTTTATGATTTCATTCAAATTGATGAAAGTAAGTTGGTTATGGCAATTTGTCATGTATCTGGTAAAGGAGTCGCTGCAGCACTTGCAGTGGCACTATTCAAAAACATGTTAAGGGGTCAAGTCAAGCAAAATGCATCACCTAAATTAGTATTAAATTGGATTAATCAACAATTCTATAAAGATGCAACAGCAGAAATGTCTATACAAGCAATTTACATAGTAATAGATACTCATAATAAAGTTATAACATACTCTGCAAGTGGAAATGAGCTACATTTTGCACTTTTTAGCCATAATAACAAAGAAGTAATAAAGTTAAAAAAACAAGATCAACCGCTGGGAGACCTTTCCAGCTTTGAATATTTTGAATACATGTATAAATATGAGTTTGGAGATATTTTACTTGCTTGTACAATTGATAATAGCAAAAATAATTTTAATTTAAATAATTTAGAAAATATAATTTGGGAATTTGCAGAACACAAAAGCGAAAAAATTGTAAATACACTAAAAAATGAATGTACAAAACACTTTCCTAAAGATCAATGTCCTTTAAGAAGTCTTTTAATGTTAAAATCTGATTAAACCAAAATTATGAATGTATAAAAAATTAGTTTGTAAATTTATGTTTAGATAGTAATTTTAATAAAAACTTAAAATAAAATTAATCTTAGCAATAGTGTGCAAAGTTGAGATAATTTGTTATTATACAAGACAATGTAAATTGTTTTATCTGTAAATAAAGAATAATTAAAACTTTATGAGGAAATAATGCCTAATACTGATCCAAAGGTCGATATAGGAGAAAATGCAAATGAAACAGAACATCGTCTTGAAAATATTTTAGGTAGTAAACTTAAGGTTAAAGATGATGATATAAAGAACTTAAAGAAAATTAAAGGAATGCCAAATGATAATAACCCCAATAGCAAGGAAAAATTAAGAGAAAAGTATCAAAATCACTTTACTAACAAGCTTCGCGGATTATCACCTTCCGATGATAAAATTAAACATAAAATGATAAATCATTTTGCAGAATCTGAATTTGATATTAATAACATAAAAAATGGTTTAATTTTAGACCAAAATATGGTTTATGATAGTCTTGAATCCAGGATAATTCAGCTTAAAGAAATGTTTGATAATTTTGAGACTATTAATGACATTGATTTAAATAAATTAAGAGGTTTTATTAAGTCTCTCATAAAGGAAACTGGTCCTAATCAAGAGTCCTCTCTTTTACTACTCAACCTTATTGGCCCATCTCAAGATGACTATTTTTCTACTCATTCATTAAATGTTTGCATATTAACAATAATTATATCCATAGAAGTAAGTAAAATAATGTTACAAAAGGCTTTAACTCCAGAAATAAGTAATGATTTTTATAAATCTCAGTCTTGTAGTATGAAAACTTTTAATGAAAATGAACTTGTTGACCTAGGTCTAACGTCTATTTTACATGATATTTACATAAAACAAAAGTTTAAAAATTTAAAAGTTAATCAGAGCATTAAATTTCGTGATCAACTTGATTATAAAAGACATTCATTAGAATCTTATCATATGGTGGAAGGACTTAATTTGAATCGTGATGTACAATTGGGAATTTTACAACATCATGAACGTTTGGATGGAAAAGGATATCCCGATGGTATACATGATAATATAATAAATCGTTATGCCAGAGTTTTGGCTCTTGCAGATTACTATGAGAATTTATCTTTTGCCAACCCTTTCATCCCATTTGTTGGACCTGTTAATGCTATAAACCGTATTCTAAAGTATGACAAAAGTGGTTTTGATGGTGATATGATAATTGGACTCTTGAAATCCACATCATTATACCCGTTGGGAAGCTTTGTATCCTTGAATAGTGGAGAAATAGGGCTTGTGATAACAATTGATAATGAGACAATGCAAAGACCGAAAGTTAGAATTCTCTTTTCTAAAAATGGTATTCAAGTAAAAAATCCTATTGATGTGGATCTAAACGAACATCCAGATCTTAAAATAAATAAAGCAATCCACCCAAAGGAAGTTAAATCTGTTTTATCTACTGTAAAAAGTCAGCTTGGTCTTACAAAATAGTTTATTTTAAGTTTACGTAAATAATTTTATTTAGATTAGTTTGAGTTTAATTTTTAGTATGAAAAAAATGATTTTCAAGATCTATTAATTTGAAATTATAGATTATTTTGAAAGATTTGTTAAATGAATTTGTTGTGTTTACATGATGTAACAATTTAAGAATTTTGCTGAATGAGTATTTGTTTATTAGATGTTTAATTATTTTTAGTGAGATTGAGTAAGCATATTGAAGTTGTTGTTTTGATTTTTTGTTTGTTAAAAGTTGGTTTAACTCATTGAATGATTTAATTTTTGTTTGAAACTTAAAAAAATAATTTTGATTTGCTATATAACTTGCCAATCCTTCGTTAAACCATAATGGGATTTTTCTTTTTGTAATTTCATTTATTATAATGTGCGTATACTCGTGAGTGAGTATGGACTTTAATATTTTTTTCTTGTGTAGTATTTTTGGATGCTGGATTTTAAGAGTTCCATCGAAAATAGCTCCAATGTGATAGGGTAATTTAGTTGCTTGTGTAAATTGCCATGTTTTGCTATAGATGATTACAGAGATTGGTTTCTTTGGAAAATAATTAAATATTTCACCAAGCGATTCATAAATGTTTTCGAGGGTAGATATACACTTATTTATCCAGTAGTGCTCAATATCGTTTGAGTGATAAGCTATAAAGTTCTTTGAATGGTATTGTTGTGATTGCGATATGCTTAAGTTTGCTGTTAAAAATGATAATAGTATTAGCGTTGCTCTCATTAATTTACTACCAAGGAACTGTAATGTTATTTAACTTAAATTCTTTATTGCAAAAGGAATGTTTATCATTTATCTGCTGAATCAAGGAACTGAAGAAGAGAATCTGTTTTATTTTTAATTTTTTCTTGATCCTGATGCAGCTTGAAGAGTTCGTCAGCCAAATTTAGTGAAGTGAGTATGGCAATTTTCGAATTTGAATATGCA
>Ga0224495_10003064_pt1 | contig 10472 bp, 5 predicted proteins | sample SF_Jul11_sed_USG_FD_168128 | JGI IMG/M metagenome (GOLD analysis project Ga0224495, IMG submission 168128) | Sediment microbial communities from San Francisco Bay, California, United States - SF_Jul11_sed_USGS_4_1 | ecosystem: Environmental > Aquatic > Marine > Sediment | place: USA: California...
GTCTTTCGTTGTGAATGTTGGAATCCGGACTACCGTTGAGTGTGCCAGAGAAACGCGGGTACTGTGGAAGGAGGGTAGAATGAAGAAATTGGGCATAATCGTGGCTTTGCTTGTCGTGCTTGCACTTGCCGCTTGTGGAGAGTCGACACCGCCGGCCTATGGGTTGCAGTTTGATGGGGTAGATGACCAGGTGAATGCCGGCGCCTTTGGCAGCTACGGGTCCATGTACGCAGCAGAAGGGACGATTGAGTTTTGGGCCAAGATAGAAAGGGCACAGATCTACGTCAACTATGGCGTAGTGACATCAAGTGAAGAAGACGAGACCAACGAATGGGGGATATGGACGCAGTCGTGGCCTAGTCCCAACACCCAGTATTGGGTGCCATCATTTTACATAGCAGACGATGATGGGGTGGAACTATCGGGATATGCCGGCGGCGTCGAGATCGATGATTCGGCGTGGCATCACGTAGCCGTCACCTGGGACTGTGAGACTAGTACGATCAAGATCTACGTTGACGGAGAGAGCAAAACAGTCACCTACCAGGCTCAGGGCACTCCATCGAACTTCAGAGACTTCACTCAGAACGTCATAGTGGGGGGTGATATATGGAGAGAGAATCTGACAGGTATTCTGAGCGACGTTCGTGTGTGGACAACCGTCCGCACAGAGAAGGAAATTCGCGACAACATGGAGAAGGTACTGGTCGGGAACGAGGCCGGATTATTTGCCTACTGGAGACTAGATGAAGGCTCAGGAACAACGGCTCATGATAGTTCACCAAATGGCCATGACGGCACACTGGTGGGCGACCCTGTTTGGTTCACAGGTGGTGATTAAGTAGACGAAGCCGCTCAGTTCGGCACTGCCGTATGCTCCCTGGACATCGTGGGCCTCTAGCCCCGATACTTGGTAAAGGATATGGGCTCTGGGGGACAACGTCACCAAGGGGGAAGAAGAGCCACCTCGGGGAAGATTCTAACTACCGTCAGGAACGACATCGCGCTGGTTCCGAATGGGGCTCGTCCTATCTCATCCTTTGAGTTGGTGCCGCGCCGTTCAATAGGGCTCGGACCTATAGCCGTGGCTATGGCTTCGCGGCGTCGGCTGCAGCCAACGACCTACCATCTGGACCTCTTCCCTTTTCTTAAAACTAACCCTATTGAGCCGCCGGCTAGCCCTGGGCAGATGATGACCAGCACAGTATGATCACAATAGCGTAGGGCCAGGCCGCTATTGTCAGATAGCAAGCGCGTTATCTTTATTCGCTGTTCTCCACTCTCGAGAAGATGAGTTGGCAAGAAAATCCTACAAAAGTACTAAGAAGTGAGGGATTTTCCTTTTTCTTTGCGACTATACCTATGACGAAAGTACTAGTTAATGAGTCCTGCTAGACAATGGAGGAACTACTCGCTGAAGGTTAGACGAACTATGGAAGGAACAAGGACAACAGATATGAAGCACACATTGGTTCTCGTCATTCTTGTCTCGCTGGTGGCTTTACCAGCATTCATTTCAGGATGTACGTCGGTTGTAGGTCAGACTAGAGAGCCCTATACCTATTCCTCCGAGGTCTACGATGCGGCAAAAGTTTCGCCAGCAAGTGAAGAGGAGGTTCTGAATTTCCTCGCCGAGGACACCACAGACAGCAATTCGTGGGTAGAAGGAGTCTACGAGTGTGGACACTTCGCGGCTGATCTCTGGTGGAATGCCTATAGACAAGGACTGGAAGCTTGCATGGTCTGGGTGAAGCACTGGGAGCAGGGTACGGAGAAAGTTCATTGGCTGGCTAAGTTTCGCATTGAAAACGAAACTCAGAACTATTGGCTCTGGGTAGAGCCGTCCAGTGATGAGGTTGTTGACGAAGACGACTACACGACGCAGGACACTTATTGTGGAGAGCAAGCTCTAGATGTTTGCAGAACGTGGTGGGAGGGACAGTCTAGGCCGTAGTGTGATTAGCATAGAATCACGGCGACACAGTGCTGCTCTGATGACGGGACGAGAGGGCGTTCGCAAGACATCCAGAAGCAGCACCGTAGTAAATAACCACCTATTGGAGAATTCTCTCTGGTTTATTGGCGGGATAAAGAGCACCCAGTGCATGGCTACTTTTGTCTCTGAGGTGGCCATTATTGCAGATAATGACGAGAAGCGGACCTCGGCAGTCGGTATAGTTATCGGCTAGCTGCTTTACCGGCCGTGTCATTCGATATCAGGCACAGTCGGCTCTTTTGTTACTCTTATCTCGACCCGGACAAGGCCCGCAATGACGTCCGAGGATCTAGCCTAATGCTGCACAACCTCAAAGGCCACACTGCAGGTTCCTGATTGCCCGAGAACTTCTGTGGAGTAGTCCGCAGGTGTCCCACAGATTGGGGGGCAAGTCCCTCCCCTCAATAGATGGCTCTTTTCCCATGTGAGAGGGAGTTGGCTAGGAGGATATTTCACCCCATCCTTCGACGAATTCAGCATAGGCTCTTGATTCCTTTCGCCGAGGAAGCGCAGTTTTATACGAGGTCGTGCACAAGACTGCAAACATTGCCAGCCAATAACTTCTAGATAAAAGGTCGCATTACCAAATTCCGGACGGGAATAGTACCAAAACGGTACCAAAACAGTACAAACGGGTGATTCCCCATTGGATTGGATGGCTGCTATACCTATATATATTTGAGACATATTGAAATAAGTTGGCAAGAGAGGTGTACTATGGAAAAGATGAAATACCTAGCCATAGCTCTAGCACTGTTGCTGAGCTCCAGCCTGACGACAACAGCGCCAGCGCTGGCAGCGTCGGTAGTGACTCCAGTAGCAGAAACAGAGTTTGGCACTGACACAATAAATCACGAGGTGAATATGCCGGAAACGGTTGGGGTGGGTGATTTGTTGATTGTCCTCTTCGCCAACGATGGGAGCGCAACAGTGGTTACACCTGGCGGGTGGACTCAACTGGCGTCAGATGCCAACGGGCAAGCAGTCACCCTATCTGTCTATTACAAGATAGCCGCCGGGACAGAGGGCGGCACGACGGTGAATTTTGTGACCTCTGCTACAGAGCAGGCCGCGGCGCAGGTCTATAGGATTACAGACTGGCATGGCACAACCCCGCCAGAGATTTCAACGGCTGTAATCGGCGCGGATGCAACACCAGACCCGGCTTCTCTTGACCCAGCCGGATGGGATGTCGCAGACACCCTCTGGCTGGCTGTGGCAGGGCAAGACCGTGGAAACCAAGCGGGAACTACAGCTTACCCAGGTAATTACACAGACGGGACAAGTACATTGTCTTCTGATACTAACCAGGGTTGCCGGATACTCTCAGCCCGCAGGGAGCTTGCTGTCGCCTCGGAAGACCCGGGGGCTTTCACTATTCCAGCATTGGAGCAGTGGGTTGCCTTTACAATAGGAGTTAGGCCAGCACCATACAACCTCACCACTTCCAGCACAGAAGGAGGATCGGTAACCTCGCCTGGTGAGGGAGTGTTTACCTATGAAATGGTAACGGTGGTCGACCTGGTAGCGACTCCAGGTGAAGGCTACCGGTTTGACGAGTGGACCGGCGATGTGGGCAACATCGCCGATGTCTACGCCTCCGAAACCACGATCACCGTGAACGGTGACTACGAGATCACCGCTAACTTCATAGCCTGGTGTGACCTGACCATAAACAGCACGGTCGGTGGTAATGTGACTATTCCCGGCGAGGGGCTATTCCCAGACTACGACGCTGGCACAGTGGTCGACCTGGTAGCGACTCCAGATGAAGGCTACCGATTTGTCGAGTGGACCGGCGATGTGGGCAACATCGCTGATGTCAATGCCGTTTCAACTACTATTACTATGAACGGCGACTACAAGATCACCGCTAATTTTATAGCCCAGTATGACCTGACGATCGACAGCACGGTCGGCGGTAATGTGACTACTCCCGGCGAGGGCGTGTTCCCAAACTACGATGCTGGCACAGTGGTCGACCTGGTAGCGACTCCAGGTGAAGGCTACCGGTTTGACGAGTGGACCGGCGATGTGGGCAACATCGCTGATGTCAATGCCGCTGCAACCACTATTACTATGAACGGCGACTATTCCGTCACTGCTAACTTTGTAGAAGAATCGCCAACACCGCCGCCTTGGGGAAGTGGAGGAGGCTGCTTTATTGCCACCGCAGCTTACGGTACTCCCACCGCTAAACAGATCAACGTGCTTCGAGAGTTCCGGGATGACGTGCTGCTGAAGAGCAACGTGGGCTCTCAATTTGTTGCCCTGTACTACCGATTCAGCCCTCCGATAGCGGATGTCATAGCTGGAAATGAGATCCTGAGGACTCTGGTCAGGGAGCTCCTTGTTAACCCCATTGTCTGGGTAGTTGAAGCTACAGGAGACATGTGGCGGAACTAGGGTAGAGCTAGCTAAAAAGGCTCAGAACGGCAATAAGCTTGGGCGGGGCTTGTCCCCGCCCTTGGAATTTGTCTACTTCTTACGTCGTATGGACGACCTCTTTAGATCGAGGAAGCTCACTCCAAAAAGGAGAACGGCGCTTGCAGGAAAGCCAATGAGGCCAGGGTCTCCTTTGATTTGAATCTCTTCTTGATAGAGTCAAAGGACACGAGGTACGTCTCGGACTAGGCAGTGCTCTTGACACGCCGATGACTTGTTGGTACACTGAGCCTTGGTCGAGTTTCCCATCTCTTATGGTGGAAACGAAGTGGGGATGGCGCAAAGGTCTCCTATAAAAATGGACGCAGGGCGTCTTCATTTCTCTGACGGTTGATCGCAGTGGGGAATTTGGCTCTTGGGATTGGAGGATCACCTTGATGACGGGAAGATTCAAACCCCTCCCGTTGCTAGCGACAATTGCACTGGTCGCTATATTGGGGACAACCGCTTTTCCACCGCATACAGCTTTTACTGCCGGCCCCACTACACTGACTTTGCTGCTTCTCAATGACCCGCATCTTCTTGTTGATTCTAACAATCCTGCCAGTGGTCCTAATGTTAATACGGCATACGCCACTATCACGAACACCGGTGGGGTCACAGCCTATGACGTGTACGCGTACATAGGCAATGGGATCACTCCGGGCACTTTCAACGCAGGCAGCGATGGAAATAGGCTTGCCATGCTAGCCGGACCATCCTATGCTACCAGATACGTTGGCAATTTGGCGCCAGGCGAGTCGAAGACTGTGTACTGGATGCTAACCTACCCGCTCACATATGGCCAGACCTATCCCTTGACTATTTGGGCCAGCAACGCTGCCGGTTCCTTTGTCCAAGCCTCGCATACCTACACCACTCAGAGTGCGATCAGTTCGCAATCGGATAAGATGTTGGGCACTGTCACCATGAATCCCCCGAGCGGCATCGTTAGTGTCGGCAACATACTTACTGTTACAGTCACTGGTTTTAATCTGGGGACGATTGGGACGTATGGCGATGCCTGGTTCCAGCCCGTAGGCAATGTAGACTTCAGCCCTGCCTGCTTCCGGCTTATCAGGAGTGAAGTCTATATTCACAGCATTGCCAATAGATGTGGCTATGGCTCCATGCCGTATATTGACCGCCTGTATTTTCCGGGAATCAGGACCTGTTATGCCTATGATCCCACCGATTATGTTAAGTATTATTTTGTGGCTCTGCAGGAATGCACCACCACAATGAAGGTCTACCAGGAGGCAGCTTCAGGCAACGTCAAGAAGTACAGTGCTGACTATGGCGTCGCCGCGGCCACTTTGACGGGAACCAGCCAAGGGGGCAGCATAAGTCTTGCCAAATCAGTTTCACCCTCGTCGGGAGGGGCCAATACGCTTTTCACCTGGACGATCACATATTCCAATAATGCTGACTATCCAGTGGGCAATCCTCAGACTGGCAATGGCCTGGTACTCACCGATGAAACCATTCCCGGTAACACCACGTATGTCGCGGGCACTGCTACCTGCAGTGGCAGTTGCATAATATACTATTCAACTGACAGTGGCGCTACGTGGTCTACAACCGAGCCTCCAGCAAGTCAGGTTACCAGGATTAAATGGTATGTCAATCAAGCTATACCCGCGCACAGCAGCGGCACAGTGAGCTTTCAGAGTAGAGTAAACTCAGGAGTGTCCGGGACTCCGCTGATATGCAATAGCGCCTCCGCCAAGATAGATGACGGCCCATCCATGGCAGCGGACAGCGTGTGCGCCAACGCGGGAATAGACCTGCACCTGGGCAAAACGGTTAGCTATGCCACTCCCTGCGAAAAGGGCGACGTAACTTACACGATCACAGTCACCAACCCCAGTACGGGAGGAGCCACTAACGTACAAATTACCGATCAGCTTCCTTCGGGCCTTACCTATGAATCAAACGTGCCAAGCCAGGGTAGCTACAACAACGAAACGGGAGTATGGACAGTGGGAGGCCTGGCTGCAGGAGCCAGTGCTACGCTGTTCCTTACAGCTACCGTTAACAGTGGGACAGGGGGGCAGACTATAACGAACACGGGAATGATAACCCATGCTGACCAGTCTGACCCCGTTGACAGCAACAACTCAGCTCACGTCGACATAACTGTGCTTACCAAGCCCGTAGCCACGGCATCTTCGGAACCACTTGTATGTGCGGGACACACAATACAACTTTACGGTGGACCCAGTGGTATGGCTTCTTATTCATGGGCAGGGCCCTTGGGCTTCACCAGCAACCTGCAGAACCCGACTAGAGACAGCGCTACTACTGGCATGTCTGGTACTTATACCCTGACCGTAACCGCTGCCAACGGCTGTAGCGATACCACATCTACTTCTGTCTCAGTGGTAACCTGCGCAACCCCTCCCGATACACCGAGCAACATTTCACCTTCCCCGGGAAGCTGTGTCAGCCTGCCTGTGACCCTCAACGCATCTGCATTCTCCGATCCGGGTTCGGGAGAGTACCAGATTGCCTCACACTGGCAGGTGAGGGCCAGCACGGGGAGCTACTCCGACCCCGTTTTCGATAGTGGAACAGATACGGTGAATCTTACTACCATCGTTATCCCCCCCGGCATATTAAGCGACTCCAGCAGCTATTGTTGGCATGTCCAGTACCAGGGCAACCTCGGCGCCTGGTCTGAGTATTCCAGTGAAACATGTTTTTATACCAGCCCTGTAGCCACGGCATCTTCTAGCTCGCCAGTCTGTGAGGGAGAGACGATACAGTTGATAGGTGGCCCCATCGGCATGAGCACTTATAGCTGGGTAGGGCCTGATGGGTTTACCAGCGATGCTCAAAGTGTGAGCAGGCTTGGTGCGACACTATCGATGGCCGGAAACTACACTCTGACTGTGACCGATGCCAACGGGTGCACTAGCATTATCACAACCAACGTTGTGGTGAATGCCAAACCTGCAGCCGCAGCAGATTCTAACACTCCTGTATGTGCGGGACACACAATACAACTTTACGGTGGACCCAGTGGTATGGCTTCTTATTCATGGGCAGGGCCCTTGGGCTTCACCAGCAACCTGCAGAACCCGACTAGAGACAGCGCTACTACTGGCATGTCTGGTACTTATACCCTGACCGTAACCGCTGCCAACGGCTGTAGCGATACCACATCTACTTCTGTCTCAGTGGTAACCTGCGCAACCCCTCCCGATACACCGAGCAACATTTCACCTTCCCCGGGAAGCTGTGTCAGCCTGCCTGTGACCCTCAACGCATCTGCATTCTCCGATCCGGGTTCGGGAGAGTACCAGATTGCCTCACACTGGCAGGTGAGGGCCAGCACGGGGAGCTACTCCGACCCCGTTTTCGATAGTGGAACAGATACGGTGAATCTTACTACCATCGTTATCACCCCCGGCATATTAAGCGACTCCAGCAGCTATTGTTGGCATGTCCAGTACCAGGGCAACCTCGGCGCCTGGTCTGAGTATTCCAGTGAAACATGTTTTTATACCAGCCCTGTAGCCACAGCATCCTCCAACTCTCCTGTTTGCCACAAAACCGCTATCCAGCTTTTCGGCGGCCCGGATGGCATGGATTCCTATCATTGGGTGGGCCCGCTTGGGAGCGGTTTCGACGAGTATGGACAGAATCAAGTCATTCTACCGGACGAGAGTGGGAATCTGACGCCCGGGCTGGCAGGCAACTACACCCTGACTGTGACTGATGACACTGGTTGTAGCGACAGCGTTACCATCACTGTCGATATGAACTTGGAGTGCGAGTGCCCACCTGCTCAGCCAGTCAACCTGTCACCGGGTAATGAGTCGTGTGTGCAGTTGCCGGCGCAACTGGTATGCTCGGAATTCGTGGCCGCAGAGGAACCCGAAGGAGTTCCGGAAGACTGGCTAGCGGTAACGGAATGGCAGGTAAGGGAATTGGGGCAAGACTATGCCACCCCTGTGTACAACTTGGTGACTGGTAACGTGACAAATATTACCGTTCCTTTAGGAACCCTAGGCCCGGGCACAACATATTACTGGCACGTGAGGCATCAGGACAACGAAGGGCACTGGTCCATATACTCCAATGAAACATGTTTTTACACCAATCCTGTAGCCACGGCATCTTCAGATTCTCCGGTCTGTGAGGGAGGGACGATACAGTTGACAGGTGGCCCCAGTGGCATGAGCGCTTATAGCTGGGTAGGGCTTGACGGGTTTACCAGCCATGCTCAGAGTGTGAGCAGGCCCAATGCTGCGCTGTCAATGGCCGGGGCTTACACCCTTACTGTGACCGATGTGAACGGGTGTAGTAGCATTGCCACTGCCAATGTTGCGGTGAACGCCAAATCTGCAGCTACGGCATCTTCTAACTCGCCTCTTTCTGTGGGAGAGACAATACAACTGTCTGGCGGACCCGGTGGTATGGATTCCTACTCTTGGACAGGGCCGCTGGGCTTCAGCAGCAGCTCGCAGAACCCAGTTATAGACAACGCTACGTTGGACATGACTGGCGAGTACGCTTTGACGTTGACCAACGCTAACGGCTGCAGCGACGTGGTATATGCCTATGTGCAGGTCGACATAACTGAGGTGGTGCCGCCATCAGGGTATCCGACAGTCACGACACTGGCCGCCACCAACACCACCGCCAACTCAACGGTCCTAAATATGTACCATAATCTCGGGAACTTCAGCTCAGGCCAAGTGCGCTTTGCCTATCGCACTAATTTCTGTATTCCTCAGTGGTCCTATACTTGTGCTGAAACTGTGACGACGAATAATAGTTATGCGGTCCTGCTTACTGGGCTTCGTCCCGGCACCACTTATATTTACAAAGCCCAGCTCAAGTATGACGACACTGTAATTGAGGGTGCTACACTTCAATTCACCACAGGCGGATCATCGATCCAGCCCGGAGGTGGGTGCTTTATTGCCACCGCAGCTTACGGTACTCCCACCGCTAGACAAATCGATGTGTTGCGAGAGTTCAGGGATGCAGTGTTGCTGAGAAGCACGGTGGGCTCTCAATTTGTCGCCCTGTATTACCGATTCAGCCCTCCCATAGCGAATATCATAGCCGAAAATGAGATCCTGAGGACTCTGGTCAGGGAGCTCCTTGTTGCCCCCATTGTTCGAGTAGTTGAAGCCACGGGAGCTATGTGGCGGAACTAGGGTAGAGCTAGCTAAAAAGGCTCAGAACGGCAAGAAGCTTGGGCGGGGCTTGTCCCCGCCCTTAGAATTTGTTTACTTTTTACGTCGTATGGACGACTTCTTTAGATCGAGAAAGCTCACTCCAAAAAGGAGAACGGCACTCGCACCAAAACCTATGAGGCCAAGGTCTTCTTTAAGGGGAATTTCAAGGCCAGGTATCTTGCCCATCAAACCTATTATGCCACCACCTATGAGAGCAGCCAGGGCGCCGTGCGGTGTCACCTTTAATTTCTGTTTGTAGAACCCGGCAATTACGGGAACAACCAGGCCACAGGTGAAGATAGTATAGGCGAACATGAGGGACGAATAGACCTGTTTCGAGGCTAGGGCTAAACCCAGCGCTACAATGGCCAGCGCAACCAGGCTCAAGCGAGTTAGCAAAATGGTCCGTCGTTCGCTCAAAGGAGCAAACCGTTTGAAAATCTCCTGCGTGAGGATAATGCTCTGGCTGAGGAGACACGTATCCGCTGACGACATAAGTGCGGCAATTACGGCAGCAAGGATGAATCCACCTAGCCAAGGAGAAAGAACGCCGCTTACCACCTGAGGGAAGGCTTGGGCAGAGGCAATTTGAGGATACAGGACTTTGGCCCCCATTCCTATTAGAGCAATAGCAAAAGCCAGGGGGACAAAAAAGAATGCTGCCAAAATGGCTGATTGCTGAGCCGTTTTTTCTCCTTTGGCACAGAAAAGTCGAGAGTACATATCAGGTCCCACCACGTAGGTCGCTCCGACGAGAATCAAAAGAGACAAAAGCGTCTTTCCATCGAATTTGGGACTTAGCGGAAAGAAGAAGTATTCAGAAGGTAGAGAAGCCCTCAACTCGCTGAATCCGCCCA
>Ga0224495_10003065_pt1 | contig 10469 bp, 7 predicted proteins | sample SF_Jul11_sed_USG_FD_168128 | JGI IMG/M metagenome (GOLD analysis project Ga0224495, IMG submission 168128) | Sediment microbial communities from San Francisco Bay, California, United States - SF_Jul11_sed_USGS_4_1 | ecosystem: Environmental > Aquatic > Marine > Sediment | place: USA: California...
AACTAATCCTCCATAAATCCTGAACTGTCCAGGCTAAACCAGTAAAACCCGCCTTCAAGCATCTGTTTTTCGGACATCAAAATCTGGTAGTGCTTTTCCTCTTCGGAGGCTAGGCATGCAAACATTCTTTTGCCTCCTTCATCTTTTGCCTGAGAGGCTGCTCTTATATAAGAATTATAAGCTTCTCTTTCTGCCTCCAGAGCAATATCCAGAGCTTCATAAGCTGAAGCCTGATCACTTATTTCAAGCTCGATTTTTTTAGTCTTGCGAGTATCGAAAACAAATCTTTTACCTCCGGATTCCTTGAAAAATCTTTCCTCCAGCAAAGCCCGGTGTCTTTTCTCGTCCAGTGATAAAAACCTGAACCTTTCCCGTCCGCTGGGATTTTCTATGGCTTCGCTTAAGCTTTTATAGAAATCATGAGCGGATTGTTCATTATATATGGCAATTTCCAGTGCTTCTAAAGCTTTTGCATTATCACCTATAGGCTGTGATACCTCTCTGAATCTTTTCTTATCTTTTTCTTTCATTCCATATCTTTCTGTTATTTGATCTTAGCAATAACCAGAGTCAGTTCATCCGTTAAGGGTTTATCTCTGGTAAAGTCCTTAAGAGATTTACATACTTGTCGGGCAATCTGGTTTGCATTTTGATGAAAATTTTCTTGAACTGTCTGAATAAGTCTTTTTTCCTCGTACATCTCCCCAGCGGGATTAAACGCTTCTGTAACTCCATCGCTATATAAGATAAAAACGTCGCCAGAGTCAGCTTTTATATAGTTATCCCGATATTCTTTATCCTTGACAATTCCCATCACCAGGTCAGTATCAGTTAAAGCTCTGACCTCTGTTCCCTGACCTGATAAAAGGAGAGGGGGTGGGTGACCGGCAGAGGAATATGTAATTTTTCTCTCCACCGGGTTATAGAGTGCGAAAAAAAGCTCCATGAAATTAGATGAATGCTGACAATCCTGCCAGATCTCTTTACCCAGCCGGGTAAGTGTCATACCAGGTGAAAGAATCAATCTGTCTTTAGACCAGAGATCAAGAAGATACTCCAGTGCCTCCCTCACCCTGGCTTTAAGCGGACTTATATCCAGACCATGTCCCATTATATCATAAAGTAGAAAAGCCAGATGCTTGATATCTTTCTCCGGGTCTTTAATGATCAATGTCTCGAAATAATCTCCCCCCAAAAATTCAGTAGGCAGGGAGATGCAGGATAACTCGATTTCTGGAATACTTTCTGATCTTCGAAATGGAACCTCATCCGGGATAAGGTATGAAACACTGTCTTTTTCCAAATAGGTCCCTTTTGTGTTTTCTTTTTTTAATAGTCTCTTAACGGTTTGATATTCTCTTACCAGAATATCCTTGTGTTTTTTTTCCTCGCGAGCTAATTGCATAAAAAGAGAGCCGGTTTCGGTATAAGGAGAGCTCTGACTGGATTTATAATAATAATCATAAGCCTCTATCTCTCTCTGGATAGCACTCAGCAATATGTCAAGGATTAATTTTTCTTTTTCAGACATATCCTCTCAGTCCTCAGATAATATCCTCCAGTCGTCTTCGACCACCAGCTTAAGCTTATGTTATATCTCTTCTCGGATTAAAACCTTGTAAGAACATCTCTTTAACATTTCTGCTTTTTGTCAAACAAACAAATGTTTTGTATAAAAAGTCGCAGTTTCTACCTCTTTCATGATAATTAAGAGGCTAATCTGCTTAAAAGATTTTGATTCATTTTCCTCTTTAAAACAGTTCTACGAAAACACCTTCCGGGTCCAAAAGTTTCTTAATTCTACGGTGGAGAACTACTCTTGCCTTGTCTTTATCTTTTAGTTTTAACGGTACGGCAGGTGCGATTTTTAAATCTGTAAATTCTTTCCTTCTATTAAGGGGGAAAACCCTCAAAGATACAGAAATGATTATACCCAAAGTTCCCCAGGAGCCAACTAAAAGTCTTGTGGTATCATAGCCGGTAACGCTTTTAAAAACCTCAGAGCCGGATTTTAATACTTTGCCCGAGGAATTAACCAGCTCCAGAGCCAGAACCAGCTCTTTTGTGCTGACTTCTTTAGTCCCGACAATAGCAGAAAGTCCAGAGGCAACCGAGCCTCCGATAGTTCCTTCTGAATCATCCATGGATAACGGATAAAAAAGATTATATTTTGCAAGCTCGGAATTCAATTCCTTTAATTCAAGTCCGGGCTCAACTACCACGTAAAGGTCTTCCGGGACTACCTTTTTTACCTGGCAAAGGGAGCTTAATTTCAAAAAAAGGGTCTTTTCTTCAGGGAATCTTAACAGATTGGTTTTAGTCCCGTTTCCTGAGGGAAAGATCCTGAATTTTTCCCGGAGGGCTAATCTGACCAGTTCAGGAATAACACTGGTTTCCCCTGGTTCAGCATAAGCTTTACCCTGCTCCACTTTGAACCTGCTCTCACCCAGTATGTTTTTTATATCTTCTATGTTTTTATCTGTCAGCATATAGTCAAATTTAATTTTTTAATATAGTTTAACGTTCATTAGAAGTCAACAATTTAATGGTTTACAATTATTCTTTGCTGCGTATGGAATAAAAGCAGGTAAATAATCTATATGCTCTATAAAAATTCATTACAATTCCCGATATATAAATGATATTATAGGGATAGCTAATTCCTTCAGTAAGCTTGATTTGGTAGATTGGGACCTACTAATCCGGTAAAAATGTTTTACAGGTATAATTATGAATTTTAAGGTTATTTTTTGTGAAGATAACGTCCCTGTTTTAAGTGAGTCTAAAAAAAGAGTGCTTAAATCAATATATTTATGATTGGGTTAACTCCCCTATAAATCCCATTAATCTTTCTTTGCCTTTCCGGTCAGGGTAAGAAAGGATATCCATAGACAACTGCCATCCTGGAGGGGTTTTCAGCGAACTGGAGATGATATTCTTTAAGTCATCTTTTAATCTCTTCGCCAATACCACTGCCCCTTCCTTTGGCGTCTCTGGCAGCAGTAGAAGCAATCTGTGGTTTGCAACTCCGGAAACCACATCTGTTTCCCGTACAATCCTGCTCCTCCGGTCACAAATACGTTTTTCTATGTCCTCTAAAAGAGTTTCTATCCTGCAATAACTTCTCACCGCTCCCATCCTGGCAAATTTGGATAAACTGCTAAAATCAAGCACTAAAAGGGATAGAAACTCACAATAACGTTCTGCTCTTTTTAATTCCAGCTTTGCCCACAAACCGAAGTTACGATGATTCCTGCAAAACTGATCCATCTCTTCTCTTCCCTCGTAATCACTTTGTAAGTCATTTTCATCCTTGAATTTTGTCATTCCAAATCTCCTCTTGTAGTTAATTTAAAAATCGCTTTGTTCTCTGTGCTATTTCCCCAAAAAAGCAGCTGGCATCCTTGCCTTTATGTTATGGTCTCTCTATTTTTATCACGAAGGGGCAACTTAGTTTACTTTTCTCGACTGTTAAAAAAGCAAAACCTGTGCCACAGGTTTTGTTTTTTATTTTGAGTCTTATAATTTAAAGTGATAAACTTTTAAATTTAAAACATTAAAAAGAACTATTATAACTTAAAATCCAGTAAGGGCTTGTCTTCGACAAATTACTATGCCAATTTATTGTTTTTTATATAAAATCTAATAATTTAATTTATTTAAGCTGTTGATAAAACAAAGCTCCTTTCAATATTTAAATCTGTATGCAACCCTGTTCACAATCTTTGCAGAACCTTACCTAAAATAATCTTCTCATACGATTTCATTTAAACGATATTCTTTTATTTTGTAAAGCAGTGAGCGATAGCTTATCCCTAAAAGATCAGCAGCTTTTCTACGATTCCAGTTGGTTCTTTCTAAAACCTCCTGGATCAATTTCCTTTCCTCCTCAGCTACAGCATGTGCAACTCTTTTCTTGAGTGAATAATCTCTCTTATCCGGGGAAGTTCCAATTTCTGCCGTGGTCTCGGAAGTTATAATGGTCGATTTCAGAGTTTCCGATATGATGTTCTCGTCCCCTCTCACCACAATCTGCTTGATCAGGTTCTCTAACTGGCGAACGTTTCCGGGCCAACCATATGCCTGTAAGTATTTCATACTTCTGGAAGAAAGCTGTGTACAGTCTTTTCTATACTGCAGATTATATTTCTTCAAAAAATGATCGACCAGGAAAGGAATATCCTCTTTTATCTCTCTTAAAGCTGGAAGTTTTATGGTAATTTCGTTTAGCCGATAGTAAAGGTCATCACGCATATGCTGTTTTTCTAAAGCATTTTCTAAATCCCGATTGGTAGCACAGACAATCCGCACATCCACTTTTATATTTTTTATTCCGCCCACCCTGACGAACTCATGCTGTTCCAGAACTTGCAGTAGCTTAGCCTGAAGCTCCAGGGGCATATCTCCGATCTCATCCAGAAATATTGTGCCCCGGTTGGCAGTCTCAAACCTGCCAGGTTTGGTTTTATGTGCTCCTGTAAAAGCACCTTTCTCGTACCCGAAAAGCTCGGCTTCCAAAAGCTCCCGGGGAATGGCTGCGCAGTTAACTTTAATAAATGCCTCATTCCTGCGGGATGATAAATTATGTACCATCCGAGCAACTATCTCCTTACCAGTACCGCTTTCACCCCTGATCAGCACATTCAAACCCGAATCAGCCACTTCCTCAATCAAATTTTTGACCTGCAGCATCTTGGGGTTTTCACCGATCAATTTATCATACTGAGATTTTGCCTGGAGTTCAGATTTCAATTGGTCTAATTCTTTTTTCAGCTTGTTTTTTTCAAGCACTTTCTGAATATGAACTTCGACCTCTTTTGCGTCAAATGGCTTATTAACGAATTCAGATGCACCCCGGCGAATTGATTCCACAACATTTTTCGTCTCGCCGTGTCCTGAGAGCATTATAACCTCTAAAAACCGGTCTTTCTCCTTGATTTGCTCAAGAACTTCCAATCCGTTCAGACCGGGCATTTTTATGTCTAACAATACCAGATCGGGTTTCGCTCCGGAAACCATTTTTATTCCCTCTTTCCCATCCCGGGCTGAGAGAACCTCGTATTCCCCTCCCAACCCCTCACTCAACAGCCAGGATACACTGGGGTCATCATCAATAACCAGTAATTTGATTTTTTCTTTCATGAGTTTAAGACTTTGTGTTTACTCATTTCTCCTATCGGCAGATAAATCAAAAATTAACTAACTGCAGGGAATATAAATAGAAAACTTCGTACCTTTTTTAAGCTGACTATCGACTTCACAAAAACCGTTATGAGCTTTTATAATCCTTTCGACTATAGGCAATCCTAAACCCGATCCACCCTCCTTGGTAGTAAAATATCGGTCAAATATCTTGTTTAGATTCTCCTTTGGTATACCTGTGCCCTTGTCAGTAATATCTATTTTTATATAACTCTCTTCCCTCTGCTCATTATAATACCTGCTTAACTCTACTTTCAAATCCCCGCCCTTCTGCATACTCTGGATGGCATTTAAGGTTACGTTCACCAATGCCTCCAGAAGCTCGTTATCATTTATATAAACAGGAGGAAGACCTTCCTGATATTCTCTGGTTACTTTAATCCGGTTATTTTTAATGTCTGTTTCCAGAAGTTTCAGTGTCTTCTCCAGAACTGGAAGGACCGATCTTCTCTCCAATTGATATTTACCTGGATTGGAGAAATCCGCTAACTCTCTGACTAACTCGCTTGCCCTGTTAATCTCCTCATCCAGAATATTCATAAGCTCTTTTTGTTTGATTTCACTTTTTCCTTCCTTTAAAATCTGGATTACCCCTTTTAAACTGGTCAGGGGTTTTTTGAGATCATGAGTTATCTCCGACATCATATTCCCCATGGTGACCAATCTGGTAGCATTCAGGATTGCTCTCTGACGTTCGTAGATCGAGGATGCCTGAGAACCTATGATGAAAATGATCTCTTCTTCCTCCCGGGTCAAAGCCTGATCATTTAAATTGCCCGCGCAGAGTATGCCGTGAAAAGCACCTTCTGCCAGAATTGGAAAAGAATAGAACCTACATCTCTTGGAAATGACTGCTTCACTTTCCAGTTTCTTTTTTATCTTCTTGCTAAGTTTCTCCCGGTCAAAAATATCCAGATCCAGAATGGGTATCTCCAGGGCTGATATTTGATCTCCCAGGCCCTGCAGCGAGCTGAGTTTTATTCTTTGATTTTTTTCATCCCAGTCGAACCATATTGAAAAATCTATCGGTATTATCCTCCTCAGCTGTTCGAAAATAAACCTGGAGATTCCCTCGAAATCATCTAAATTGGAAAGCTGCGCGGCAATCTGATGCAGGACTGACAACTGGGTAATCCTTTTCCTGCTCTGTTCAAAATTATAGGCATCGTCAATTGCTATGGCTACCTGCGAGGCAAAAGTAGAGATCAGTTTTAAATCTCTGCTGTTAAATGCTTCACCGCTGAGTTTGTTGTTTAAGTTTATTACCCCCAGAACCTTATCTTTTACTTTCAGGGGAACGGAGAGCAGAGATTTGGTTTCATACTTTTCCCTGGACACTCTCTTAAAACGCTGATCTATTTCCACGTCTTCCACTAAGAGCGGTTGTCCTTTCTCCGCTACATAACCAGCTATGCTCTTGCCCATCTCTAATTTAGTGCTCTCCACAACTTCTTTGCTCAGTCCTATGGCTGATTTTATGGTAAGAAATTTCTCGGAGGAATCCAACAACATTACGGAGCCGGTCCTGGCACCGATAACCTTGGCGGAAAGGGAAAGGATATTGGAAAGCAGCACATCCAGGGTATCAGTAGAGCTCAGGGACATGCCAGCTTGATATAGTGCATTGAGCTCCTCAATTCGTTTATTTAGTTCCTCGTTTTTCTGATTAAGCTCCCGGAGTGAACTGGCTCTTTCCAGATCCAGTTTTCTTTTCTCCAGCCCTTTTTTGACCACTCTCTCCAGGTTTTTGAAATCTATCGGCTTGAGAAAATAATAATATGCTCCGTTTTCTATGACTTGCAGGGCAGTATCCAGTGATCCGAAGCCGGACATTATTATTACCATAGCTTCTTTATCTATGGATTTAATTCTCCTTAAAAGTTCCAGACCGTTAACTTTGGGTAGATTGATATCAGTTATAACCAGATCGAAATTATTCTGGTTTATCAGGGAAAGTGCTCTCTCTCCATCGCAGGCTGTCTCCACTTCATATCCTGAGTTATTCAGCAGGGCACTCAGGCTTTCACACATCCTCATCTCGGCATCTGCAATCAAGACTTTTTCTGTGAATTTCTTTTTCATCTTATGTGATCAGGGGCAAATTTATATGATATGATGTTCCTTTTCCGTCTTCCCTGTTTTTGACCTTTAATTCCCCATTATGCCTTTGCATTATACTATTAGAAATCCAAAGGCCTGCCTCTAACGCATTGCCATCTGAAGTGTGAAAGAGATCTAACATATCACCGGAGAGGTCTTTCCCGTTCAGCAAGCTTCCGGTATCTTTGAATTCTATTGCCAGCCTGTTTTTTTCTCTTCTGACAGAGACTTCTATTTCTCCACCATAAGGCATAGATTGCTTGCAGGTAGTCAGGATGTTAAGAAATACTTCTTTGAGTTCCTCGGGAAAAGCTTTGAGCTTGGGCAGGTTTTTCAGCAAATCCTTTTTTATACAGACCTTGTCCCTGGAAAACTGGCTTTCTACATAGATTAGGGTATCTTCCAATAAAAATCCCACATCCGTGAGGGTTTTCGCTTCTGAGCCGGGTTTTCTGAAATCCATAAATCGTTTTATAACGCCGGCTATACGATCAGCCTCCTCGTTTATCACCTTCAGATAGGATGTGGACTTGTCATTCTTTTTCAGTGATTGCTCCAGAAGAGTTACGTAATTCTTGATTATACCCAGGGGGTTGTTCACCTCTCGTGCAATGGTAACTAAGATCTCATCTTCATCTGGTGATTTCCCAATCTGAGTTAAGAGCTCCCTGGTTTTCTTTAATTCCGCACTGGATTTTTTACTCTGCTGATTCAGGAGTGAAATCTCCACAGCAACTGCAGCCTGGTTAGCCAGCAGTGAAAGAAGCTCCAGATCTTCCTCAGTATAAGACATCTCTGAGGTCTTGCCTGAGAGAATGAGAACTCCCCTCAGGTTGTCTCCTGTAACCAGAGGTGTAAATATTACTGGTTTAATTCCCCTTTGAAACCCTGGAAACTTTGACTTAAGCTGCAGTTCACTTTCTACCTGGTCTATAAATACAGGCATATTTTTATTTTTAAGGTAGATTGCCAGATCTGAATCAGGTGAGAATTCCTGGTTGTTTTCCAGTTCCATCCCTCTATTTTTGGAAATTGAAATTGGCATATCCTTAAGGCCACTTTGCACCTTAATTAAAGCACCTTTTGCCTTAAACTGATCAAGACATATTAAAAGAACGTTCTCCAGAATGGAATCCAGTGAAGTAACCGAATAAAGTTTACGGCTAAGGTTTGAAATAGAACGAACACCGGAAAGTTTTGCTTTCAGCCTGCTAAGATTTTCGGTAAGCTCGTTTATTTTGGCTTCAATTGTATCTTTAAGGAGTCTTACCGAATCACCTTTTCTCTCTTCCTGGGGATATTGACTCATCTTTGAATGTTTTTTCGAATTTGGATTCGCTGGACAAATTTTAACTTAAATAATAACTTTAAAGAATTAAAATGCAAGTAAAAAAGCTATAGCCATTTAACCCTGTTATTTTTTAAATCGGCAGGGAAAAGATATAGATTACCCTTAAGGCTTTCAGAACCGGAAATGCCTTAACCTGATACTTTAAGAGAAATAAAAGTTCTGTATTTTAAAACTTCTCTCTCTGATAAAAATGCACGACGATGTATCTAACCAAGTCTTAGAATATATATATATATGTATAAGTTAAAACTTAACAGATAGTTACCCTGAAAGCATCTTCTCCCTTATTAACTTAATCGGGATGGAACCGTAACTTAAAAGCTGGTTATGGAATTTCTTCAGGTCAAATTCCTTCCCTTTTAGCTTTTTGTATTCCTCCCTGAGTTTTAGAATCTCCAATTTACCAATCGCATAACTCATGGGCTGAGTAGGAGTCAGTGTATATCTTTTCACCTCGGCTATGGCATTTAATCTCTCCAGGTTAGCCACGTTCACCAGCATATCCACTGCCTGCTCGAAGCTCATTTTCTGGGTGTGAAGCATGACATCAATCACTATTCGACAACCTCTCCACAACTGGTCTTTCAGCTGAAAAAGCCGGGTCCTGATATCAGTATAATAACCCTGTTCATACATCATCTCCTCACAGTACATAGCCCACCCCTCTACTAAAACATTGGTATCGAATACCCTTCTCACTTTCGAGTTTATCCGGTTGTTAAGAGCCAGCTGTAAATGATGTCCCGGGTATCCCTCATGCAGGGTAGTAACACAAGCTTTGTGCATATTGTGTCCTTGCAGCTGTTCTTCCTGCTTTTCTGCTGGTAGCTGTTGGTCAACCGGAGTAACCCAGTAAAATCCCTGCTGGTTTTCATCAAAAGGAGCAGGAGACAGGTAAGCTGCGTAAGGGATAATATGTCTTAAGAAAACAGGAGTTTCCACCACATCCAGCTTTTCTCCTTCCGGTATGGATACCAGGTCTTTATCCTTGACGAAATTGTAGCTTCTCTGCATCTCTTCCTTGTAGAAATTCAGCAGATCTTCTGCTTCAGGATGATGGGTTCTCACCATGCTTACTATTTCAGACCAGGTCTTCGTGGGATCAATTCTTTTAGCAACTTTTTTTAGCTCTATCCTGGTTTCTCTGATTATTTTTTCTCCTTTCTTAATAAGGGCAGGAGAGTTGTAGGGAAGCTGATGATTTTCGGATAAAAGATAATCAAAAAGCTTTCTGCCGCAGGCAAAATCACCTTTTGATTTAGGTAATATCTTTTTCTTCAAGAAATCATAATAGTGGTTAAAGCTTTTCTCCGCATCCTGAGACGCTTCCTGAATGGCATTCTTCAGATGAGGGACCTGTCCTGCAAATTCTGGTACGTTAGTCTGGAAGAAAAGCTTACCCCCTGAGGTGGTTTCCATTCCTATCTCTGTCCAGATCCGGGGAATTTTCCTGGCACTCTTTAAATTTTTTTCTGCTTGTTTTAAAAATGCCGGGATCAGCTTCAACCTTAAAAGCAAGCTTTTCCCCCGCGCGTCCGCAGGAGCGAATTCTCTAAGGATCAAAACGTTACATCCGCTTAACACCAGCGAGGGGAACATACTCGCATCACGCAGATATCGCTGATACTCCGTCTCGTATTTGATTTCCTTCTCTAAGCCGGAATGCAGGATTTTAAGGTCTAGAAGCTCATCCCCTGACAGTTTTTCTTTTTTGTTATAAAACTTCTTTAAATTCCTCGCATACTGTTTTAACTTTTGATGATATCCCTTTCTGAAAACAGGAGAATATCTCCCGAATTGGCCATCATATCTATGA
>Ga0224495_10003066_pt1 | contig 10468 bp, 8 predicted proteins | sample SF_Jul11_sed_USG_FD_168128 | JGI IMG/M metagenome (GOLD analysis project Ga0224495, IMG submission 168128) | Sediment microbial communities from San Francisco Bay, California, United States - SF_Jul11_sed_USGS_4_1 | ecosystem: Environmental > Aquatic > Marine > Sediment | place: USA: California...
CACCGTTCTGGTGACCACCCGCGGCTTCGGCGATGTGCTGCGCATCGGCAATCAGAACCGACCCCGCATCTTCGATCTTAAAATTGAAAAGCCGGAACTGTTGTTTCAGGAAGTGGTGGAAGCCGAGGAGCGGGTGATTCTGCTGCACCCGGATGGGCAGGCCATGGAGGGACTCAAAACCGTGAAGGGCATCACGGGGGAACCCCTGGCTATTCTGCAGCCACTGGACGAACCCGGAGTGGAGGCCGCCTTGCGCGCCGCCCATGCCCGGGGTCTCCGATCGGTGGCGGTGGTGTTCATGCATGCCTATACCTGGCCGGATCATGAGCGCCGCGTGGGGGAAATCGCCCGGCGGCTGGGCTTCACCCAGGTGTCTCTGTCCCACGAGGTCATGCCCACGGTGAAGATCGTGGCCCGGGGTGATACCACCACGGTGGATGCCTATCTGACCCCCCATATTCAGCGGTACCTCACCAGCTTTCGCGGCGGCTTTACCGATGCCCTGAAACACACCAAGCTGTTGTTCATGCAGAGCCATGGGGGATTGATCGACGCCGAACAGTTCATCGGCAGCCGTGCCATTCTTTCCGGACCTGCCGGGGGGGTGGTGGGCTATTCCCGCACTACCTATGACCCTCATAATCCCCGCCCGGTCATTGGGTTTGATATGGGAGGCACCTCCACGGACGTTTCCCGGTTTGGAGGGGAGTTCGAACTGACCCACGAAAACGAGACCGCCGGGGTCCGCATCCAGGCGCCGCAGATGAACATTGTCACCGTGGCCGCCGGTGGCGGATCGCGGCTGTTTTACCACAATGGAATGTTCCGCGCCGGACCGGAAAGCGCCGGAGCGCATCCGGGGCCGGTCTGCTACCGCAAGGGTGGGCACCTGGCCATTACGGATGCCAACCTGGTGCTGGGCCGGATTTTACCCAAGCACTTTCCGCATATTTTCGGTCCGGGGGAAGACCAGCCGCTGGATCTGGAGGCCAGTCGCCGCGTCCTGGCGGAATTGACCGCGGAGGTGAACCGGGATGCCGAATCGGCGGGGCGCCCCAGCTATTCCCTGGAAGAAGTGGCCCTTGGCTTCATCAAGTCCGCCAACGAGACCATGGTGCGTCCCATTCGGGAAATCTCCGTGGCGCGGGGCTATGACATCAAGGAGCACGTACTGGCGTGCTTTGGCGGCGCCGGTGGACAACATGCGTGCGCCATCAGTCGCTCCCTGGGCATCACGGAAATTTTCATTCACCGCTTTGCGGGCATTCTGTCCGCCTATGGCATGGGCATGGCGGATGTGGTGCGCGATCTTCAGGCGCCTGCCGCGGCCCAGCCGGTGACGCCGGAGAATGTGGCCGCGCTGGAGCCCCGCTTCGCCGCCTTGGAGGCGCAAGGTGCGCGGGAACTGGCCGAGGAGGGTGTGGAGCCAGGCCGGGTGCGCAGCTATCGTTTTCTCAATCTGCGCTACCGGGGTTCCATTACCGCCATCATGATTCCCCGCCCCGAGGATAAGGATTATGACCGCGCCTTCCGGGAGTATCACAAGCGCGAGTACGGCTTTGACTCCGAGGCTGAAGTGTTGATCGACGATCTTCGCGTGCGCTGTGTAGGCAAGGGGGAAACCCTGAGCAAGCAGCCCGTGGAAGCCGCCGCAGGCCCCCTGGAGCCCGTGGAGGTGACCCGCACCTACTTTGAGGACGGCTGGCGGGATACGGCGGTGTATCGCTGGCAGGATCTTCGCGGGGGGCACCAGTTGGCCGGTCCGGCCCTGATCATTCAAGATGGCGGAACCATTGTCATCGAGCCGGAGTGCCAGGCGGAGGTGAACCCCTTTGGGGATGTGATCATCCGGGTGCGGCCACCCAAGCGTGAGCGTCTGGATACCGAGGCGGACCCCATTCAGCTCAGCATCTTCAACAACCTGTTCATGTCCATCGCGGAGCAGATGGGTCGGACCCTGCAACGCACCGCGGTCTCCACCAATATCAAGGAACGGCTGGATTTCTCCTGCGCGATCTTTGATCCCCAGGGGGGACTGGTGGCCAATGCGCCGCACATACCCGTGCATCTGGGGGCCATGAGCCGCGCCGTGCGCGAACAGGTGCGTCTGGTGGGCCAGACCCTGAAGGATGGCGATGTGCTGGTGACCAACGATCCCCAGGTGGGGGGGTCCCACCTGCCGGACATTACGGTCATCACGCCGGTGATGGATGGAAAGCAGGCCCTGTTCTTTGTGGCCAGCCGCGGCCATCATGCGGAAATTGGCGGCATCTCCCCCGGCAGCATCCCACCCTTTTCCCGGACCCTGGCCGAGGAGGGCGCGCTGATAACCAGCTTCAAGCTGGTGGAAAACGGGCGATTCCAGGAGGCCGGAATCACCGAATTGTTCATGGCCCCGGCCAAGCTGCCCCGTGCGCCCGGACAAGCGCCCATCTCCGGCACGCGCCGCCTGGAGGACAATCTCTACGATCTGAAAGCCCAGGTGGCTGCCAATCAGAAGGGTGTGGAACTGCTGCGGGAAATGGTGGAGCATTACGGGCTTTCCGTGGTGCAGGCCTACATGCGCCATATCCAGGACAATGCGGAAGAAGCCGTGCGGCGCATGGTGGCGGAATTTTGTGAGCGCCGGGGCATTCAGGACACGGGCACGCTCCGCGCTGTGGACTATATGGACGATGGCAACCCCATTGCCTGCGCCATCACATTGCACCGCGCCTCCCGCGCCATCACCTTTGACTTCGGGGGCACCGGGCCGGAGGTGTGGGGCAACCACAACGTGCCGGAAGCCGTGGTCAATTCGGCCATTATCTATGTGCTGCGCACGCTGATTGAGGGGGAGATTCCCATGAACGGGGGGTTCCTGGCCCCGGTGACGGTGAAGATTCCTTACCCCAGCATGCTCTCCCCCTCGCCTGCGGCCGCCGTGGTGGCGGGCAACGTGGAGACCTCCAGCCGCATTACCGATGTGCTGCTGCAAGCCTTTGGCGCGGTGGCCGGCGCCCAGGGCACCATGAACAACCTCACCTTCGGCGACAGCCGCTTCGGGTATTACGAAACCATCGGCGGGGGGAGCGGCGCCGGGCAGGGCTGGGACGGCAAGGACGCCGTACACGCTCACATGAGCAACACGCGCATCACCGATGCGGAAATTCTGGAGCGGCGTTATCCTCTGGTGCTGCATCAGTTTTCCATCCGACAGGACAGCGGCGGCGCCGGTCACTGGCAGGGTGGAAACGGAGTCATTCGCGAAATTGAGTTCAGGCGGCCCATGACCTGCGCCATCGTTTCCGAGCGCCGCGTCTTTGCGCCCTACGGGTTGGAAGGCGGTGAGCCGGGTCAGCGAGGGCGCAATCTGCTTTTGCGCAAGGATGGTCAGACGGTGTATCTGGGAGGCCGCAACGAGGTGCCCGTGGCGGTGGGGGACCGGATTCGCATTGAAACGCCGGGCGGCGGCGGTTATGGCGCCCCCAAAGACGGCGCTCGCTGACACATCACTCCCGGCGCTGCTCCTAGGGCCGGGATCCCCCGCCTCTCTTCCTCTGGGTTTCGGGCCCTCCGGCGGCGCTTCGGATTGATCCCCCCGGATCGGCTTGATTTTTTCCTACCTGGGCGTCATTGTCGAGTTGATGCAGGGACTGGGCACGCGAGCCTTGGCGCGCCGTTTGGGCGAGGCTTCAGTGGCCCGGATCGGTGTGTTTCTCATGGCTCTGAGGCTGGCGGGTAATTCTTTGGGCTATGATGCGGTGTTCCTGCTGCCCCCGTTGGCCCTTTTGGGAGTCGGATTTGGTGCCGTGCAACCTTCCATCCTGTCCCTGAATTCCAGACATTCCGCGGTGCATCCACACGGTCAGGTGCTGAGGGTGAGTCAGTCCATCCGCGGTCCGGCGCGGATCATGGTCCCGCTGCCTGGGGTTTGGGTATTCGATCCAGTGTCCGCACGCGGCGCACGGGGGGGGGCTGGTTTTTAAACGGCTGCGGTGTCCCTGAGCAGACTGAGTTTCTTCACTCCAGCCCAGTCCAGCAGCTGTCGGGCCAAATAGACCCTTTGAAAGGACTCATGTGATCTCCATATTTTCGAAGCGAAAACCTCTCAACCCTCAGGTAGGGGTGCTGATTCTTTTGGTGCTGTTGATGGCGTTGGTGCTGCTGTTTTTCCATCAGGTCTTGCTTCCCTTCGTGCTGGCTATTTTTCTGGCCTATTTGCTGGACCCGGTGGTAGACCACATGAACCGGTGGACGCTGCGGGGAAGAACCCTGCCCAGGGGGCTGGCCATTATTGTGATCTATCTGGTGATTGTCGGCTTGCTGGTGCTGGCGGGGTACGCCCTTCTCCCCCGCATGAGTCTGGAAATCACCCGGATGGTGAAAACCCTGCCGAATATTCTCCGGCAGGTGGAGAATGGTTATGTGATCCCGATAGAGGATTATTTAAACCGGATGGTGGAGGATACGCTGGGAAAACCGGAAACCGAAGGAGCCGAGATTCGAATCGCGCCGCCCTCTCCCCCTGGGACACCGCAAATCCCGTCTCAGGCACCCCCCACCCTGGCGCCTCCGATCCCGTCCCTGCCGGTGCCGGTGCCGGCACAGCCAGCCGTGGGGACCACGGCGCCGCTCAACCCGGTGCAACCGCCTCCCATTCTCTTGCAGTCCCTGTTGGACGATTACACTTACGAGGTGCGCCAGAATGACCCGACTCATTTTGAGGTCATTCCCAAGCGGCGCAAAAAACTGGTGGGAAATCGCGAAACCGGCGGCATTCGATTTGACCGGCAAATGAGCGGGGCCTTCAGCCAGTTCCGTAGTTATCTGGAGGAAAATGTGAGTTCCATGCTCCAGTGGTTTAGACAGACCGTTCGCGTGCTGATCGGTTCCGTGTTTTCCTTGTTTCTGGTGATGATGCTGTCCGGGTTTCTGCTCCTGGATCCGGATCGCATAGGCGCCTTTTACAAATCCCTGGTTCCGGTGCGCTATCATGGTCATTATGAGGATTGGCTCAGGCAATTGGACCGGGGGCTAAGCGGGGTGGTGCGGGGCCAGGCCATGATCTGCCTGGTAAATGGCATCCTCACGGGGGTTGGCATTTTTCTGATGGGAGTGCCCTATGCCTTCACGCTGTCAGTGATCGCGGCCATATTTTCCCTGATTCCCATATTTGGAGTGCTCATTTCTTCCGTGCCCATCCTGCTCATGGGCCTGACGGTTTCGCTGTCCACCGCCATGCTGGCCCTGGGGTGGATTTTGGTCATTCATTTCATTGAGGGTAACTTTCTGAATCCCAAAATACTGGGGGATTCGGCACGGATTCACCCGGTGCTCATCGTGTTTGCGCTGCTGGTGGGTGAGCGGTTTGGCGGGGTATTGGGCGCTCTGCTGGCGGTTCCGGTGTTTTCTTTGCTCCAAAACAGTTTTCTGTTTATCAAGTATCAGGCGGAAACCATGGAGGAAGGGGTATGAGCGCCACAAAGCGGCAAATTTGGGGCGGGCACCTGCAAGGGAGCCCCGATGCGCTCATGGTCTCCTTCTGTTCGGGCCGCGATGTGAGTCCCGTCCCCATGGCCGATGCGGTGCTGCTGCCTTTTGATCTGTGGACCAATCGTGCGCATGCCCTGATGCTGGCCCGGCGGGGCATTCTGCCCCTGGATCTGCTTGGGCCCCTGCTGGGGGCCTTGAATGACCTGGAGGACGCCTGGCGTCTGGGGACCTTTCAGTTGGACCCGGCCCTGGAGGATGTGCATGTAAACGTGGAGCGCTATGTCTCCGCGCGGGCGGGGGCGGACATCGGCGGGCGGCTTCATACGGCGCGCAGCCGCAATGACCAGGTGGTCTGCGACATGCGGCTGTACCTGCGGGCTGCCCTGCTGGAGCTGGGGCACGCGGTCTGTGGCCTGGCCCGGGGAGTGCTGGATCAAGCGCAGACCCATGCCGATACGGTGATGCCCGGATTCACGCACCATCAGCCCGCCATGATTACCACCTGGGGACACTGGCTTGCCGGGTATGCGCAGGGTCTGTGCCGGGACCTGGAACGCATCGGGCTGGCTCTGACCCTGGTGAACCGGAATCCCCTGGGGGCCGCGGCCTCCTTTGGCACCTCCTGGCCCATTGAGCGCGAGCTGACCGCCTCGCTGCTGGGGTTCAGTTCCGTGGACGCCAACACCATGGATTGTATCAATGCCCGCTGGGAGCATGAAACGCAGGCGGCGCACACCTATGCCCTGCTGATGAATCACCTTTCGGCCATGAGTCAGGATCTGATCCTGCTCTCCCATCCCTATTGGGGTCTGCTGGAACTGCCGGACAAGTTCGTTACCGGATCGTCCATCATGCCCCAGAAGCGCAACCCGGATCTGGCGGAGGTGATCAAGGGCAAGGCCGCCTGGGTGGGGGGAATGGTGGGGGGGTTATTGTCCATGCCCAAGGGGAACATGAGCGGATTCAACCGGGACACCCAGTGGACCAAATACGCCATCATGGACGTGGTGCGGGAATGCCAACCGGCCCCGGTGCTGCTGGAGGCTCTGTACGCCGAGTTGAAGGTGAATGCGCCGAGGATGCGCGAGCGGTTGAATCAAGGCTATCCGGAGGCGGCAGACTTCGCTGATGCCCTGGCTCGTGCGCTCAAGCTTCCCTTCCGCGCCAGTTATGACATCGCGGCGGCAGCCGTGCGCAAATCCGGCGGCGCGGGACGCATTCAGGAGTCCGCGGCCCGCGAGGCCCTGAGCGAGGCCGGGCACGATCCTGCCACGACCACCGCCATCCTGTCCGATCTGGCCTATCCGGAGCGGATCCTGGGCTGGCGGGACCACACGGGGTCGCCGCATCCCGCCCAGGTGCGCCAACAGGTATCTCACCTTCGCGCGCAGGTGGGGGCTCAGTCGCAAACCCTGACCACTCTCGGCGCCGGGGTGGAAGCCGCATGGGAGCGCTGCCGGACGCTGAAAGCCTAAGCGGAGGACGGCCCGTTCGGCGGTGTTCACGACCGCCCAAGGGGTGGAAATGACCCGGAAATTGCGGTACGCTTTGGGTGGGAGCATCTCCCCTGATTGGCCGGATCACGGAATCCGGCTCCCCTTCACCCCGGTTTTGCCGACGATTATCGCCCCCTCAACCCCTGACCCAGTTCCTCCATGAGCACGGTGCTTTACTTCGCCTATGGTTCCAATCTGCTTCCCGAGCAGATGCTGGAGCGTTGCCCCGGAAGCCGGCTGCGCTTTGCCGCTACGCTGGCGGGTTACCACTTGGCCTTTCGGGGGGAATCCAGCCGCTGGGGGCGGGGGGGCACAGCCACCCTGGTTCCCAGGGCAAACGGCCGGGCGCCGGGCATGGTGTATGCCCTTGAACCCTCGGATGTGACCGCCCTGAATGGGTTTGAGAGTCACCCCAGCGTATACCGCGATATCGCCGTGACCGTGCAGGACCGGGAAGGCAGGGAGCACCCGGTCTACACGTACCTGAAAAATGGCGAGGGTCAGATCAATCCGCCCTCCATGAAATATTTTCACCAGATTTGGCACAGCTACAAGCGCTTCGGATTGGATGAAAGCCACCTGATGGCGGCGGTGCAGGAAACCCTCGCGTTGCCTGAGGCCGCCTGGACCCTGCTGGAGCCGGCTCCGGCGAATTGAGAGGCTCCGTGGATAAAAAACCCCAGGCAATGTTTAGAAACCCGGATATAAAATACTTCCTGCCGGGTACCCGCTCCCGGAGGTTGCTCCTGGGGAGCCTCCTGGCGCTGGTGGGCTGGTTGCTGACCCCGGAGACTGGGGGGGCACGCCCAGAACGCATTGTCCCCGGGGATGCCTATTTCTCCCAGACCTACACCGAAATGGCGGGGGTCTCGGAGTTGGGGGTGCAACGGAACTATGAGGAGGTGTACATGCTGTACACCTATTACGAGGGGGTGTACGACGCGAAACTGAGAATGGAGCGCTTCCGGGCCTTTGAGCGGGGACAGGTGATCTGGGAGGAACGGTATTATTACCCCCCGGATGGTGCGCCCCCCTACAAGGAGCGAACGGTGGCAGGCCAGGCGCCAAAGCGCATACTCCTGGGGACGCCCTAAGTCGCAGGGGAGGGTCAGGCGCCTTGCAGGGGGGCGGTGAATTTTCCTGTTGCTCCCCGCTAAATATCTTGTTACGCTTTGAAATTATCACGAAAAGCCGGATAAAACCGGTTGGGGGTGGGTGTATGTGAAAACCGGCCTGCAAAGGACTTCGGCTCAGGGTTTAGAAGGATTCCTCTGCCTGAGTTGGCAATGGCCCCGCTTTTGTGCATTATAAAGGCTTGAGTTCTGGCGGAAATCGCCAGCGGAACCTGAGGCGTGGGCCTTGAGAGGCCAGTTTAAACATGCGCCCAAGGGTTAAATCTAGGGAAAGGAGAAGGTTATCGCTAGTTCGCAGCGCCCCAATAAGCCTCAGGGCCCTACTACCCGGATCAATTCGCAAATTCGCGTAAAATCGGTCCGAGTGATCGGTCCGGATAATGAACAGATGGGCATCCTGACGATTGAAGAAGCCATGCGTCAGGCAGAAGAAGCGGGACTGGATCTTGTGGAAGTGGCACAGACCGCGGACCCGCCTGTCTGCAGAATCATGGATTTTGGGCAATTTAAATATCAGCAGAGCAAGCGTCAGCACGAGGCGAAGAAAAACCAGAAGGTGGTTCACCTCAAGGAAATCAAGCTCCGGCCAAAAACGGAAGAGCATGACTTCCAGTTCAAGCTGAAACACGCCATTGAGTTTGTGGAAGAAGGCGATAAGGTCAAAGTGACCGTGATGTTCCGGGGCCGTGAAATGAGCCATCAGGATTTAGGGCGCCGGTTGATGGATAATTTTGTGGAAAAGATGTCGGAGTATGCGCAGGTGGAGTCCTCGGCCAAGATGGAAGGGCGGACCTTGAGCATGATTCTGTCTCCGAAAAAGAAAGGCTGATCGTTTCAGGCCCGAGCGGAGACAGACTGTACAAACGGCAGTAAAATCGAAAGTTAAAGTAAACGCGAAAGTAAAATCGACTGGTACCGTGAAAGGATTACGATGGCCAAGCATTACAAAATGAAAACCAACCGGGCCACTGCCAAGCGCTTCAGCTTCACCGCCAACGGGAAGATCAAACGCAAAAAGGCCGGGATGCGCCACTTCATGCGTCGTAAAGGACCAAAGGCCAAACGCGGCCTGCGTCAACGAGGCTATGTCTCCACCGCCAACGCGGATCATATCCGGGCCTTGATGCCCTACGGCGGATAAGCTGGAACCGGCTCAGGCGTTGCGGACCCGGCGTTGATTCAGGCGGGGGTTCTGATGCGCTTCACCTCATGCAAGACAGGACAAGATGGCTAGAGTGAAACGGGCCGTTCATGCCCGCAAGAAAAAGAACAATATTTTCAAGGCCGCCAAGGGCTTTACCGGAGGCCGCAAGCGACTGTGGCGTACCGTGCGCAATGCGGTGGACCGTGCCCGTCAATATGCGTTCCGCGACCGCAAGACGCGCAAGCGCGATTTCCGCGGACTGTGGATTCAACGCCTGAACGCCGCTGTGCGGATGCACGGGATGAGCTACAGCCAGTTTATTCACGGCGTGAAGCTGGCGGGCATTGAGATGGACCGCAAGGTCTTGGCCAGTTTGGCCATTGAATCCCCGGAAGCTTTTGGGGAAATCTGCAAACAGGTGCAGGCCAAGCTGGCGGCCTGACCGTTGTACTTCTGTACTTCCGGATGTGGGTTCCGCCCCCCCCCGCGCGCGGTCCATCCGGAAGACCCCTTCCACCGTCCTGCCCAGTGTGGGAGATCGGCTTTCTATCCACTCGAGGATTCACAGCATGGACTGTGTGCTGGAGTTTAGTACGCAGGGGTGTGTGAAACCCTCCGGGTGCCTTTATCCTGTCCCTTGGGAAAATTCACAGGGGGGCCAGCGCCAGAGCGGGCTTTCTGGCGCGGCGCCAAGACCCTATCTTTCCGCTCAAAACCCACTTCGGGAACGGGAGTCCTGGTCCCGCAGGCGCCTGCCCTCGTTCGTTTCACCCAGACCTGCTGGGGCGCGGACATGAAGTCTCTGGTCAGGGAGTTCCGCCGTTTGCCCCTGGACATCCGGGGAATGCCTTTGGCGCTGCTTTTGGGGGCCACGGGAGGGTGGCTGTTCGTCCAAGGGCAGTTTCCCCTGGCCTGGCTGCTGGGATCCGTCACTCTGACCATGGCGGGGGCGTTTGCGCGCCTGCCCATGGGCATTCCCAATAGCCTGCGCAATGGCATGGTGTTGATTCTGGGCCTGCTGGTGGGCAGCGGCTTCACCCCGGATATTCTGGGACACATTCACCGCTGGATGGTCAGCATAACGAGTGTGGTGATTTTCACCGTGATCATGCTGGCGGTAACGTACCAGATTTTGCATCGGCTGTTCGGGATGCGGCGTCTGGACGCCTTGTTTTCCGGCCTGCCCGGGGGACTGGCCAATGTGATCTTTGTCGGGTCTG
>Ga0224495_10003067_pt1 | contig 10464 bp, 12 predicted proteins | sample SF_Jul11_sed_USG_FD_168128 | JGI IMG/M metagenome (GOLD analysis project Ga0224495, IMG submission 168128) | Sediment microbial communities from San Francisco Bay, California, United States - SF_Jul11_sed_USGS_4_1 | ecosystem: Environmental > Aquatic > Marine > Sediment | place: USA: California...
CTCAATGTAGTACATAATTATATTGTTTCGGTTCACAGTAAATTAAATTTAATTTAAAATCATTAATTTTTTCTTGTCTGTATTATTCGCAGACTGAGATTGGTACATATGTTCCAAAAAATAAAATACGTATTTTACCCTCTTTTTTTTCTGACAATCTTTAATATTTCTCTACATGCTGTAGTTTCTATAAGTGAAGAATTTCCGGCACTTTCCCCTGATCAGGCGAATCAACTTTTATTACAATCTTTTCAAAAAATCAATACAGGCTATAAAAAACTAGATGAAACCAAAGGATTTGATTATTACTATAGAACATCATTTTTTTCTCCCTTTCCTTTAAAAATATTTATAACCCGTGAAAAAAACGGATCAATTATACGCATAGACTCTCCAAACAGAATGAGTTTTGCATTTGCCGATATCCTTCTTCAGGAATCAGGAAAAGGTCCATTTGCATATCATTACAATAAAAAAATAATACCCTTAACAGCGCTTTCGACTTTAATCCACCCCTCTTTGGGTTATTTATATACATATTTAGGTTCACCGTTAAAAGAAAAAAAGTATTTTATGAAACCGGTTATCTATTTAGCAATTGATGCGGTATTGATTTTTGTCGGAGGTAAAACATTTTTTACCCATGGATTTGACCCGTTAAAACGGGGCCTGATTGCAACAACTGCCCTTTTAACTACACACAGATTGTTTCATCTTTATGTAAACACCATGTCCAATATAGCTCATAATAGAATAGTAGAATTAGGCTACACCTTCCGGTATTAAAGATTGGCAGTACTTGATTATTTAAAAATATTTACAGAACCCCAGAGAATACGAATTCTATCATTGCTGAAAAAGGCTTCTTTAACAGTGAAGGAGATGGTAGAAATCCTTAATATTTCTCAATCTAATGTTAGTCATCATCTAAAAATTCTGGGACAACTTGGGTTCATTGAGTACCAGAGAAATGGGAACCAGAAATTTTATAACTCATTAAATGAAAAACTTCCTGAAAAAATAAAATATTTATGGGATGACCTTGACAACCTTGTAAAAGAGCTTCCTGAAGCCAGCAAAGATGATATTAACCTTTTAAAAATCCTTGACTTTCGACAAAATCAGGATGCAAACAGTGTCTTCAATTCGTGGCGAATTTTACAACCAGATCTCCCTTATACTTATGAGTTTGCTCTTTCAGGAATTAAAAAATCAGGCAGAGCAATTGATATCGGATGCGGAAACGGAGAGTTTATAAATATACTTAAAGACTCTTACGAGATGGTAGTCGGAATAGATGTTTCATTTTTACACCTCCAAAAAGCAAAATCCTTTATAACATCAACAGGAAATCTTTTACAAGCAGATTCAACAAAATTACCATTTGCCCATAAAAGTTTCAACAGCGCATATCTCAGAATGACGCTTCGTTTTTTGAGAGATCCGGATAAATCATTAAAAGAAATTATATCTGCCCTGAAACCCGGCGGAAGCCTGAATATAATTGACTTGAATTCTACAGGAAAAGAGTCACCTAAGATTGATTACAATCTGAATTATTTCAAAACTTTCTGCAAAAAAATGAAAAATATTTCCATTTGTTCCTATAAAAAATATGAAAACATATTCATCTGTAATTTAATCGTTAAAGAATAACTTTATTCGCTCTCGAGCTCACCACCGATACCACTGCTGGTTTCATTGTGTTCCGCAAAAGCAGCAATAGCCTCCATAGACTCCCGGAAATCCGGTAAATAAAATTCAGGATTTATAATTATATCCTTGCACCGAACTTCAAAATGTAGATGAGGTCCGGTACTTCTCCCTGTATTACCTGAATAGGCGATGATCTGCCCTTTTCTGACTCTGTCTCCCTTTTTTACGAAAACCTGCGAAAGGTGGGCATATCTGGTAGTATAATCACTAACTTCATTATGCATAATAACGATGCTCTTTCCATATGCTCCGGAATTATTGGTCTGTGAAATTTCACCATCCATTGCAGCTAATACAATCGACCCTGTAGGAGTAGCAATATCTATTCCAGGATGCATACGCCCCCATCTTCGACCTACATGACTGCTGATTCTAACCCCTTCAACAGGCCATATATATTCACCGGCTGGAACGATCCATTTGATTCTATCGACTCCGACAGAATGCATTTTAGATAGATATTCAGACCCATAAGGAATAAAAATCCATTCACTTTTATAAAACTTTAAACTATTTTCAGGCAGATTATTAATCTTAAGAATCTGCTCTTCAGAGACTGAAAATTCTTTTGCATATAATTTGATAGTTTCCCCTGATTTGACAAAACTCCATATTCCAGTTACGCCATTATAAGTTTGAAAAAACTTGTTGTCTACCGTAACCTCTTTTTTTTCAGAGGAAATAACAACTTTTGTCAATACCTTCTGGTATGAATTTATAGGTTCTTCAGAAAATATGAATCCGATTAAAAAATTGTAAACCAGAAATTTTTTTAACAAATTCATAATCAGGCTAAATTTGAAAGCAAACCAAGAGTGTCAATCTATTCTGAAATTAAACTACAATTTTTCACTTAATAAATTTCTAATAACTGCGGTCACCTGATTAACCGGATCATCCTGCTTGATCAGGTAACGAACTACGCCATTTGCATCAATCAAAAAAGTTATTGTTGAGTGATCCACCTGATAATCCGTTCCTTTTCCTGTTTCCCGCTTGATATGGACAATCTTATACAAATCTGCAACTTTATCAATCTCCTTGCCTGTTCCGATTAAACCAATAGGATTAAATTTAAAATAAGATAAATATTTACCCATTTTTTCTTTGGTATCCCTTGCTGGATCAACCGTTACAAATAGAGTTTTCACCTTCTCAGAGTCAGAACCCAGTTTCTTATAAACGGCAGATAATCGTGAAAGATTAAAACTACATGCATCAGGACAATTCGTATAACCAAAAAAAAGCAAAACACTCTTCCCTTTCAGGTCTGACAGGGAAAATTTGTTTCCTGCAGTATCTTCAAGAGTAAAATTTCCACCAATTTCTGGAAATTTATCCAGGACAGGTTGATTACCCTTACAATTTGAAACTATAAATCCATACAAAAAAATTAGCGCAAAAATATTTTTTAACATGCTATCTCCTGATTTTTTAATTTATTGAAACTCCATCTTCTTTACAACAAATTCAACCCTTTTCTCTTTTGCAACTTTGAATTTAAATGTCATATCGATCTTGGCTCCGCTTTTCAGTGGCTCCGATAGGCCCATTATCATCAAATGCATTTTCCCTGGTTCTAATTCCAGTAGCTCACCTTTATTCAAGCGCAGAGAGGGTAAACGCCTCATGCTCATTACATCATGATTCATAAATACCTCATGCAGCTGTATATCATTTGAAACAGAAGATTGAATCGATACAATTTCATCATCAGATTCACTATAATTTTTTATTTTAAAGAAAGCTCCTGTAACCTCTGCACCTTCGGGAGTTTCGGCAATCCATCCATCCCTGATCTCAATTGACTTTGAATGAAAAGAACAATATGTTGTCTCCAGGAGTAAAAAGCAAAAAAATATTTTCCCCAATAGATGCCCAAATTTCATGATGACAACAGCTCTTTTTAAAAAGCAGTGCGTCAATGCTTTTTCTCAGTGAGAATAAAGAAAAATATTATATTAATTTTTATTAAAACTCCAGAAAATCTAATTTTATTATTTAAATTTCATTTTTCAGGAAAATTTCTTAAATTTATTTATAATGGACTACATATGTATACCAATCCTATTAGGATTGCTGAAACAAACAGATAATACTATTTTACCTGACTACTAAAATAAAAAATATATTATCTGATTAACTGAGTATTTACAATCTTTAAATCATTCAAAATAAAGGCAAGCTTGTAACGTGTTTTGGGTAAACATAAAATATATGATCAATTTAAATCAAAATTTTTGTATCATATTTTAAATAGCATACAACTTTTAAATAATTGGTTGTTTAAAGTTCTGAATTTTCAATATATTTTATTGCAATTACTATAAATATCTTGACGGCACAGGATTGCAGACCCTTTATAACATTAAAATTTTTATAAAAACAAAATAACACCCTATGGAAATAATATAGTTTGGTAAAGTTATCAATATGACCAAGATTTTTTTTATTCATCCATTAATACCTAACAAAAAAGCTTATGAAATTTATTTCTAACAAAAAATCGTTTAATGGGACGAAACTCTCATTAGCAGATCAGGATGATTGGGGTTATACACGTAAAGGTGTTATCTTGACTATAGATGAAAATAACTTTATCAAAGGTATTGAGTTATACTCCTCAAAACATGGAATTGCGCGTTATAATACACTACAAGGTGTTACCTACTGTCAGGAATGGAAAAAAAATGACCCGAAACTCGGAATCGGAATTACGGGGCAAATTGCAACACAGATAATATCTGATAAAATAACATCTGAGCAGATTTTTCATAAAATTATCGAAGACCTTCGCTCTGACCTGAATCACCCATACCTCAAAGAAATATTGGAAACATATATTATAAAAAAAAATCAAACACATATAGATATAGATAAATTGCAAAAAAATAACTGATTTTATAATACAAATAAAAAAATCCAAAGATATACCCGGCTCTCATTTTTATAGTAAAACTTTATAATGAAAATCCAGTACATTTTGCAGATTTTTTCCAAATAAAGGTAAATAGTTCAATATGTACCTCATGAATAACTGGATTCTTGCTGCAAATTAAAGGAAAACCGTGTTTTTGAAATATTTCATGTTTTCGACCTTCCTTAAAAAAAATAGTTGATCAAATATTGCAATTATTTTAATACAGATTTATACAAAGGAGATAACCATGGCGGAATCAAGTTTTGACATCGTTTCTGAAATTAACAAACAAGAACTTACCAATGCAGTAGACCAGGCACAACGGGAAATAGCAACAAGATTTGATTTCAAAGATACTGACTCTTATATAGAAATGACCAAAGAAGAGCTGACAATAGGTTCTTGTGATGAGAACAAGTTAAATCAGCTGATCGATGTTCTGCAAACAAAACTGGTCAAACGGGGAATATCTCTGAAAGCATTAACTTTTGGGAAAATGGAAGGAGCTTCAGGAGGGCACGTCAGACAAAAAATCACTTTTGTTGCCGGTATTGACGTTGAAAACAGCAAAAAAATTCATAAAACAATAAAAGATTCGGGTATAAAAGTAAAATCTCAAACAATGGATCAAAAAGTTAGAGTAACAGGGAAGTCCAGAGATGAGTTACAAGAAGTTATGGCATTACTAAAAAAAGATGATAGTATTACCATACCACTAAATTTCAATAACTATAAATAGTCTGTTTTCTAATGGGCAGATTGCTGACGTAACCATGCATCGATAAAAGGGTCAAAGTCTCCATCCATGACAGCATGAACATTTCCCGTCTCGTGACCAGTACGTAAATCTTTTACCATATTATAAGGATGAAAAACATAAGAACGGATCTGATTACCCCATGAGATATCCTTGCGCTCCCCGGATTTGGAATCAATCTCTTTTTGTTTCTCTTCATTTGCCAATTCATATAGTCGTGCTTTCAACATTTTCAAAGCAGTGGCTTTGTTCTTTATCTGGCTTCTCTCATTTTGGCAGGCGACCACTATACCTGTAGGTGCATGGGTTATCCGCACAGCTGAATCAGTTTTATTAATATGCTGACCACCGGCTCCACTTGCTCGGTATGTATCAATGCGCATATCCTTTTCGTTTAAATCTATTTCTACATCATCTGAAATTTCTGGAGAAACGTGAACGGAAACAAAAGATGTATGCCGCTTCTTATTTGCATCAAAAGGAGAAATTCGTACCAGACGATGCACTCCATTTTCTGCCTTTAAAAAACCATATGCATTAATCCCCTTGATCAGGAGTGTAACATTTTTAATCCCAGCCTCTTCCCCATCCTGATAATCAACAATATCAACTTCAAAACCCTTTTGCTCAGCCCATCTTGAGTATGCCCTAAAAAGCATACTTGCCCAGTCATGAGACTCAGTTCCCCCTGCCCCTGGGTGTATATTTAAAAATGCATTTCTAAAATCGTCGTCTCCGGCCAATAAGCTTTCCAGATCCAATTTGTTATACTGCTCTTCAATGGAATTAAACTGTTTAATCAAATCTGACAGAAGTTTTTCTTCTCCCTCTAAAAGAGCAATTTCATTATATTCAATAAGGTCCTGAAGTGCCTTTCGAAGTATACCCCACCCTTCCAGTTTTTTTTCAAGAGCTGCCGCACGTGTTTGAATCTCTCGAACCTCATTTTTTCTATCATCTCCCCACATATCCGGGTTTTCAAGCTTTCTTTTTAAATCCTTTAACTCCCTCTCCAACGAGGGAAAATTTAATCCTTTATAACGCTCTTCTGCCCTTGACTGAAAATCGATAAGAAAATTTCTCATCTCTTTTAATGTATGAATATTCATATTATCTAAAGATTTATCTGGAAACAGATACAGACAGTCAAATTCAAATTAATTAATATACCCAGTTACACCAGCAACAGTTGATCCTGAATAATGACAGCTATTACAATCCCCCATGGTGTTTAGGTCGAGAGTAGTCACCATAGGATTATCTTTTGATCCGCTTTGAGAAACAACATTTACTTTTAAAGAAGCACTATTTGTAATTAAAGATGGATCAAACCTTGGATCATTACTGTAAAAATTTCCAAATTGATCACTATATAATATCCCTATGGATACCGAAGTAACACCGGTATTATCATAAACACGAATAGCCGCTCCCACTACTGCTGCAAACGGAGAAATCAAGGAACTGGATACACTACCAGCAATAAACCACTTTTTAACTGCAGTCCCGGATGCTTCATGACACCCTCCACTCATACAAGAAACACCCTGATAATTATGGGTAGCAAAATCACTTGCAGTACTCAAGGCATTAGATTCCATTATGTTACTCTTTACGATAGGCTCAGGTTGAGGTGCATTTTGACAATGTTGCTGCATCAATATAATAATTAAACCAAATATTAAATAAAACTTCATGGTAACCTGTTTTTTAAATATTAATACACCAGATTAATAACGTAAACAAAAAAATCAAGCTCTTTAAAAAAAATTATTAGCTTAATTGAAATTACCCTCTCAAAGTATTTTTGAAAAAAAGTTTATGAAATCAGCATATAGCTTTCTCAAGTAAGGAAAAACAATTTAATATTCGTAATTAAAAAAAATAATTACATTGAAAAAATAGTTATATTAAGGCCATTCAAAGTCATTTACAACTAATCTTGCAAGAGAAGATCTTGAGTTGCTTTGCCCTATTTTTCTCTTTTAAAATCTGCTAAATTGCTTTTTTAATCGTTTACATATCAAAAAAAAATAATTATTATGCATTGTGAACAAAAAATTGTGGGTCGATTTAAAAGATAATCCTTACCCCATTCATTGGGATGATAACCACTCCTCTTTTACACAACTTATAAAAAATGAGATGGGAACAGCTCATAATACTGTAATTACCAATGACAAAATTTATTCGATTTATAAAAACCTTTTAATTAATCTTTTTTCTGATAATATTATCATTTTACCAGATGGCGAAGAACAAAAAAACCTCTCTTCGGTCAGTTCCCTTTTAGATAAAATTTTTGAAAAAAAATTAAACAGAAAAAGCCGGTTATGGGCCTTTGGGGGCGGAGTAATTGGTGATATAACAGGATTTTTAGCCTCGATATATATGAGGGGAATTGATTTTTATCAAATTCCGACCACTCTATTATCCATGGTTGACTCATCGGTTGGAGGAAAAACAGGAGTAAACCTTCCTGCTGGAAAAAATCTCGCAGGTACTTTTTATCAACCCAAAGCTGTATTTATCCATACCCCTTTTCTTCAAACGCTTCCAGATCGTGAAATTAAAAGTGGTTTAAGTGAAGTAATTAAAAGTGCACTTATTAAAAATTTTAATTTATTTCAATTTTTAAACAAAAACAGCAAAAAAATCAATGATAACGATATAGAGACCTTTTCTCAATGTTCCTATGAAAGCGTAAAAATCAAGGCTGAAATAGTTACTGAAGACGAGAGAGAACTCGGAATACGTGCAATCTTAAACTATGGCCATACCCTGGCTCATGCCCTTGAGAGCTATTATCAATACAAGGTACTTACACATGGAGAAGCAGTTTCAATCGGAATGGCATTCGCCACATATCTATCTTTAAAGTTAAATAAAATCGAACAAAAGGAATTTACAGAAATTCTATCTCTTTTAAAGCAATTAAATTTAAAATATTCATGGAAAGATCTTCCCCAGAATAATTTGCCTGGTAATGAGGATATAATTTCACTAATGAAAGGAGATAAAAAAAATATTGATAATGATATTCAATTTATCCTTTTAAAATCAACAGGAAATGCGATTTTGCCCGAGAAAATAAAACAAGATACACTAATAATCGCTCTTGAGGAGTTTAAATGCCTTTAAAAATTCATGTAATAAATGGTCCCAATCTAAATATGCTCGGTAACAGAGAAAAAAATATATACGGGAATAAATCGCTTGAGGATATAAATAATAATCTGATAAAAACATTTACTTCTATAATTGAACTTGAGTTTTTTCAAAACAACAGTGAAGGAGAAATAATAAACTATATTCACACTCTTTCAGAAAAAAAAACTGATGGTATTGTAATTAATGCGGGTGCATATACACATACAAGTATAGCAATTCGGGACTCCTTACTCTCTATAAATATTCCTTTTATTGAGGTTCATTTAAGTAATATTTATAAAAGAGAAGAATTTCGGCAGAAATCTTATTTAAGCGATATTGCAATCGGGATTATTTCAGGTTTTGGAGAGGATTCATATAAAATGGCAATTCAATACTTCATCAATCACCCATTAAAATGACAGATCTGTTAATTAAAGATAACAAAGGAAATTTTATTCCCTCTGCTGCGGGTGAAAACAAAATTTACTTTAATACTATCTCCAAGCTATTGAAATATTACCTTGTTAAAATTGCAAATCTTAATACTTCAGAAGTTGATCCGATAATGGCAAAACTGCCTGAGCTTGTAAAACAAAATTTTCAAACTCCGGCTGATTACCAGAAAAAACTTTCACTGTTTTCCAGCCTGATACAAAATTATAATCCTGAAAATTTTAAAATTTTTTTAAGTAAAAATTTTGCTGCAACTATTCTTAAAGAAAAAGAGGCACTTTTTCACAGCGAACTTGAAACTGCAAAAGCAAAATTTGATAATCCATTATGGGTTCCTTCCATAAATCTTATTGTTCAATTTTCTGAAATTTTTTACAAAGCAAATGCACTGGATCTTAAAAAAATTCAAAATAATAACCTGCTCGAAAATATACAAACTCCTACTCCTGCTCAGGAAAAAAAAATTACTCAAGAGGAGCCAGGCAATATAGACCTTGTTGAAAATTTATTAACGAGCATGCCCGGAAAAATAATTCTGGAAAACTTGTCCAGCCAGTTTATTAAAACTGAAAAGATTAACCTGAATAAATTTATTATCGATAGAGAAATAAACGATGAAGAGACCAGCCCCCCCCCCATAGTTTCCCCGGTCACCGACAATCTGCCAAATCCTGCATCTAATATACCTGGAAAGATTTTATATGAAAAGTTTTTAACTCATTTTTCTCAATCACCGTCTTTTGACTATTCCCATATTGGAACTTTAAATTCTTCAAGCGAAAATCATCAGATTCAATTTGAATTAACTAAAATAATATCATTAAAAAATTTCATTCAGTTATTAAATAAGGTTAATTTTTTTAAAAGAAATAGTGATCAATCCTCGTACAATACATGGTATGCTGATTTATCAAAAGAAGAGAAAATATCTTTGCAAACTTATTTCATAAACTCCAAAAGTGAAGTAGAAAAACGTAATGAAAAAATGAAAATGGCTAAAATTTTCCACGTTGATATAAATTTTGTAGAAGAAATTGAGGCAAATACCGTGCGATTTTTAAAAATAAATTTTTTATTAAAAAAAATTATAAATATTCTTCAAGATAAAGAAATAGACAAAGAATCAATCCAGAATGTATATCGTCAACTGGTAACAATAATGGATAATGATGAACAACCTCAAAATAAAATACTTGCTGCTAATATGATTTTTTTGCAATTTTCAGATGAAAGTATCATTTCCATGATTGAAAACGATTTAAAAGAGATGGTAAACCTTTCAACTTTTCAATAAATTTAAGTTCCCGTTGAGTGATATCTCTTCATTCCATACCTGAAAAATAATGCAGAAGCCCCAATAAAAATCAAACCAACAGGCAAACTGAAGTATTTAAATAATCCAGAATATAATATCTCTTTTTCCAAAAAAATATGAGCCGGATAATAATTAATAAAGGCAAGCGGT
>Ga0224495_10003068_pt1 | contig 10461 bp, 8 predicted proteins | sample SF_Jul11_sed_USG_FD_168128 | JGI IMG/M metagenome (GOLD analysis project Ga0224495, IMG submission 168128) | Sediment microbial communities from San Francisco Bay, California, United States - SF_Jul11_sed_USGS_4_1 | ecosystem: Environmental > Aquatic > Marine > Sediment | place: USA: California...
ACGGCATAGACGTGCACTACCGCGGCTCGGCGATGCGCATCGCCGGCAACGGCTTTTGCGGCTGCTCGCGCGTCGCGTTGTTGCGTCTGCTGCACGAGCGCTGCCGCGCACTCGGCGTGAAGCTGGTCTTCCAGCGTGAAATTGAGGACGTGACGGAACTCGCCGACAGCGACCTGATCATCGCCGCGGATGGTATCAACTCGAAGATCCGCGAACGCTACAAGCATCACTTTCAGCCGAGCGTCGATCTGCGACCGAACAAGTTCATCTGGCTCGGCTCGACCCGACCGATGGAGGCGTTCAATTACTTCTTTCACGACACGCCTGAAGGAATCGTGGTCGCGCACGGCTACCAGTACGAGAAGGGCGCCAGCACCCTGATCGTCGAAATGGATTCTGTAACCTGGGAAAATTTCGGCTTTGCACGCATGGATGAAGCGCAGATGCTCGCCACGCTGGAGCGTGCCTTCGCCGAGGATCTCGCCGGACACCGCCTCATCAATAACCGCTCCACGTGGCGCAATTTCCCCGCCATCGTCAACAAGACCTGGGTGATGGGAAACGTCGTGCTGGTGGGCGATGCCAAGGCCTCGGCGCACTTTACGATCGGCTCTGGCACGAAGCTCGCGATGGAGGACGCGGTGGCACTGTACGAGGCGTTGCGCGCCGAAGGCGGGGTCGCGCCGGCGCTCGCGCGCTACGATACCGCTCGGCGCGAGGAAGTCGAGAAGACGCAGCACGCCGCAAACGTGTCGCTTGGCTGGTTTGAGCACATGCGGCGCTACTGGGGCATGGAGCCGCTGCAGTTCGGCTTCGGTCTGATGTCGCGCTCGAAGCAAATTACCTGGGAAAACCTCGAACTGCGCGACCCACGCTTCGTCGCCGAAGTGCGTCAGTGGTTCGCCGCGAAGCAGCGCTCGCTTGGCTACGACATCGATGTAAAGCGGCCACCGGTGCCGATGTTCACCCCGTTCCGGCTGCGCGGCATGCTCCTGGAGAACCGCGTTGTCGTCTCACCGATGGACCAGTACTCGGCGGTCGATGGCCTGCCCGGCGACTGGCACTTCGTGCATTATGGATCGCGCGCGGTGGGCGGCGCGGGACTGGTGTACACGGAAATGACCTGCGTGTCGCCCGAGGCGCGCATCTCGCCGGGCTGCACCGGATTGTGGAACGAAGTCCAGTGCGACGCTTGGAAGCGTATTGTCGATTTCTGCCGAGCCCACTCCAAGGCGAGACTCGCGATGCAACTCGGTCACGCCGGGCGCAAGGGTTCGACCCAGCTCGGCTGGGAAAAGAGTGATCATCCGCTCGACGCGGGCAACTGGCCGCTCGTGTCGGCATCGCCGATCCCCTACCTTGCTGGCGAGTCGCAATCGCCGCGCGAGATGACGCGCGCCGACATGGATCGCGTGGTCGAGGACTTCGTGCGCGCCACGCGCTACGCCGAGCAGGCTGGCTTCGATCTGCTCGAGATCCACATGGCGCATGGCTATCTGCTCGCGAGTTTCATTTCGCCGCTCACCAATCAGCGGTCCGACGACTACGGTGGAGCAATCGAGAACCGCCTGCGCTTTCCGCTCGAGGTGTTCCGCGCCTGCCGGGCGGTCTGGCCGCAGGACAAACCGATGTCGGCGCGCATCTCGGCCACGGACTGGGCGCCGGGCGGCCTTTCTGACGATGATTTGATGGCGCTTGCCGGTGCGCTGAAGGCGGCCGACTGCGACCTGATCGACGTGTCCTCCGGGCAGACGGTTCCGGAACAAAGACCGGTCTATGGCCGCATGTACCAGGCGCCGTTCTCCGACTGGGTGAGGAATGAGATCGGCATCGCCACGCTCACGGTGGGCGCAGTGACGAGCGCCGACCAGGTGAACACGCTCATCGCCGCGGGGCGCGCAGACTTGGTGGCTCTGGCACGGCCGCATCTGACCAACCCCTATCTCACGCTGCAGGCCGCGGCCTGGTACCAGCACGAGGGGCAATTCTGGCCGCCCCAGTACCTCTCCGGGCGCGATCAGGCGCTGCGTCTTGCGGCACGCGAGCGTCCGGAATTGGCCGATCTGAAACTGCGTGCGCGGCCGGCGAGCCACGAAGTCACCGACGAGGCGTCGCCGGCGGGTCCTCTGTGGGCGGATTGAACCCCGTTTGGCGCGACATCCCAATGGCGCGCGCCGCCTAGAATGCGATACGCATGCCTATCTGCCCGCTGCGGTCGAAGTCGACATCGGTGCCGACGTCGAGATTGCCGCGGATCTGCCGATAGCCGAGGTAGACATATCCGGTGCGCTTGATCACCTCGAACTCGACGCGCAGCCCGGCGTCCCAGAAGCGCGTTACGCGACGCATCGAGAGCACGTTCGGCGCGTAATAACCGTAGCCGCCGACACCGATGTTGCCGTTCGACGGATAGACGGTGAACTCACCGCCTAACGCCACCGCCAGGAGGTCATTTGCCCCAAGCGGGCCGCCGTAGACCCTGCCACCTATGCCGGCCTCGGTGCGACCGACCGAAGTTCCCCCTTCGCCCCGGCCGAGGAAGCCTGCATAGGCCAGCCAGTCGTGGGACAAATCGTGATAGATCCCGCCAAAAGAGAGTTGCCCGGTTCCCACCGAGGTGCCCCACTTCAATTCGGCGACATCGTTGTTGATATTGAGATCCAGGATGCCGGCGGCCCGCGCAGCGCCGCTTGCGCAGAAAAACAGGACGACGACAAGAGAGTTGCGCCACATCATAAGTCGCTCCGATTGCAGTTGCATTGCAGCGCGAAGGATAACCGAAGCCGTCGCTTTCGTCCCCGCCGCCGCCTGCCGAGGCAAATTGCACGCCGGCAAATCGAAGACCGGGGAATACGCTTATAATTCAAGCCTTCTGCGCGGATTCGCGCCATGCCGCTTTATACACTCGGTCTCAACCATCAAACCGCGCCGCTCCCGATCAGGGAACGCATGGTTTTCCATGTCGAAAGGCTGCGCGATGCGCTCGCCGAACTGGTGCACGGCCGGGCATCCGAGGCGGCGATTCTGTCGACCTGCAACCGCACCGAGCTCTATATGCAGACCGAGCAGCCAGTCGCAGCCGGCGAGTGGCTCGCCCAGTATCACAGCTTTGAGCCCGCTGCGCTGACGCCCTACCTCTACACCCTGCCGCAGGATCGGGCGGTGCGGCACGCGTTTCGCGTCGCCTCGGGCCTGGACTCGATGGTGCTCGGCGAGCCCCAGATTCTCGGCCAGATGAAGGAGGCGGTGCGCGCCGCCGAGTCGGCCGGCACGCTCGGCACCGTGCTGCACAAGTTGTTTCAGCGCAGCTTCGCGGTGGCGAAGGAAGTTCGTTCGAATACGCAGGTCGGCGCGGCGAGCGTATCGATGGCCGCTGCCGCGGTGAAGCTCGCGGCGCGCATCTTTCCGAGCATCGGCGAACAGAAAGTCCTATTTATCGGCGCCGGCGAGATGATCGAACTGTGCGCGACCCACTTTGCTGCGCAGAACCCGGTGCGATTGACGATCGCGAACCGAACCGTGGAGCGGGGTGCCGCGCTCGCACATCGTTTTGGCGGGCAGGCGATCGCGTTGCGCGATCTCGGTCAGCACTTGCACGAGTACGACATCGTAGTTTCCTGCACCGCCTCGTCGTTGCCGATCCTCGGCAAGGGACTGGTCGAACGGGCGCTGCGCGCGCGTCGGCGCCGCCCGATATTCATGGTCGATCTCGCGGTGCCGCGCGATATCGAGCCCGAGGTGCGCGATTTGGAGGACGTGTTTCTGTACACGATCGATGATCTGTCGGGAATCGTCGCGACGAATCTCGATGCGCGGCGTGCCGCGGTCGAGCAGGCCGAGGCGATCATCGAAACCCAGGTCGGGCAGTTTATGCACTGGATACAGGCGCGCGAAACGGTGCCGCTGATTCGCGCGTTGCGCGAGCACGCGGAAAACGCCCGGAGGCACGAGGTCGAGCGCGCGTTGAAGATGCTGCATCGCGGCGACGATCCGGCTCGGGTGCTCGACGCACTCTCGCAAGGGATTACCAACAAGCTGATGCATGCGCCGACACAGGCCCTTAACGAGGCCGCGGGCGACGAGCGACAGGCGCTCGCCGAGTCGATCGCGCGACTCTACCGTCTGGGCCATTGATTCCGTGCTTCGGGATTCTGTGCGGGCGACCAGGCGGTGAAACCCTCATTGCGAGCCAAGCTTGACAGCCTTGCGCTGAGACTTGATGAAGTCAACCGCCTGCTCGCCGCGGAAGATGCGACGCGCGACATGGAGCAGTTTAAGCGATTGTCGCGCGAGCATGCCGAAGTCGGCAACCTGGTGGGACTCTACGAGCGCTACCGCCAGGCCGAACGCGACGCCGCCGCAGCAAAGGATTTCGGTGCCGATCCCGAGATGCGCGAACTGGCCGACGCGGAATTGAAGGCGGCGAACCTCGCGAAGGAGTCCCTCGAAGCGGATCTGCAGAAATCCCTGCTGCCCCGCGATCCCAACGACGAACGCAATATCTTCATCGAGATCCGTGCCGGCACGGGTGGCGACGAATCGGCGCTGTTTGCCGGGAACCTGCTTCGCATGTACACGCGCTACGCCGAGCGCCAGCGCTGGCAAATCGAAATCATCTCCGAAAGTCCTTCCGAGCTCGGTGGTTACAAGGAAGTCATCGTGCGTGTGCTCGGTGCGGGCGCCTACTCGAAACTCAAGTTCGAATCGGGCGGACACCGCGTGCAGCGTGTGCCCGAGACCGAGGCGCAGGGGCGCATCCATACCTCGGCGTGTACGGTGGCCGTGCTTCCCGAGGCCGATGAAGTGAACGATGTGGTGCTCAACCCGGCCGAAATGCGCATCGACACCTTCCGCGCCTCGGGCGCGGGCGGTCAGCACGTCAATAAGACCGATTCCGCGATCCGCGTCACCCATCTGCCGACCGGCATCGTGGTCGAATGCCAGGATTCGCGCTCGCAACACAAGAATCGCGAAAAGGCGCTCGCGGTGCTCGCCGCGCGCATCAAGGACAAACAGATGCGCGAGCAGGCCGCCAAGACCGCTTCCGCGCGCAAGACGCTGATCGGCTCGGGCGACCGTTCCGAGCGCATTCGCACCTACAATTTTCCGCAGGGCCGCGTCACCGATCACCGCATCAATGTAACGCTGTACAAGATCGAGCGCATCATGGACGGCGAACTGGAGGATCTGATCGCTCCGCTGACCGCCGAGCTTCAGGCCGAGCAGCTCTCGCAGCTCGCGGACGAGAGCGAATCGGCACGCGCGCCTCAGCCCGTGCCGCGATGACCTTTGCGCGCCCGATCGAGGCACGCCTGCGCGGCACGCGGCGCGCGCTGAGCGTCAAAGGGAAGAGCGCGCCGCTCGACGCCTGCGTGCTGTAGTGAACATGCGCGTTGGCGAAGCACTGGCAGGAACGGGCCTCGCAGCACGCGAAGCGCGCTTGCTTCTCGCGCGCGCCGGTGGCTGGAGCGAAGCGAGCCTGCTCGCGCATCCCGAACGTGATTTGCCGCGCGACATTGAAGCATTATTCGCGCAGTGGGTGGCAAGGCGCCGCGCCGGAGAGCCGGTCGCCTATCTGCTCGGCGAGAGGGAGTTCTACGGACTGGAACTGGACGTCACCCCCGCGGTGCTCATTCCGCGCCCCGACACGGAGGTGCTGGTCGAGCAGGCACTCGCGCGCATTCCCGTGGACACCGAAGTCCGGGTACTCGACCTGGGGACCGGTTCGGGCGCGATCGCTCTTGCGGTCAAGTGCCATCGACCGCGTGCCCGGGTGGTCGCGGTCGATGCAAGCGGCGAGGCGCTTGCCGTGGCACGCGGCAACGCGAGACGTCTGGGTCTCGAGATCGACTTCCGGCTGGGGAGTTGGTGCGAGCCGCTGCGCGGCGAGCGATTCGATGTGCTGCTATCGAACCCGCCGTATGTCGCCGAGCGCGACCCGCATCTTGGGCAGGGCGACCTGCGCTTTGAGCCGCGCGCGGCGTTGCTCGGGGGCGTTGACGGGCTCGACGCAATCCGCGCGATCGTTGCGCAGGCGCGTTCCTGCATGTTTCGGGGGGCATGGCTGCTGCTCGAGCATGGTTTCGATCAGGCGGCGGCGGCGCGAGCGCTGTTTGACGACGCGGGCTTCGGATCAGTCGAAAGCTGGACCGACCTGGCGGGCAATCCGCGCGTTACCGGAGCGCGATACCATCGAGATGCGCAGCCATTGACCACGGCTGGCGGAGAGCATTAGAATCCGAGTGAATTACTCAACTATTTGACAGGTGTCCCATGGATATTCAGGAAATCATCAAGCAACAAGTCAGTTCCCACGGGGTCGTGCTCTACATGAAAGGCACGCCGCAGTCTCCCATGTGCGGCTTTTCGGCGGCGGTGGTGCAAATTCTAAATGCGAGCGGAATGAAGGAATTCTTCAGCGTCAACGTGCTGGAGAGCGATGCGATCCGGCAGGGGATCAAGGATTACGCCAACTGGCCGACGATTCCTCAACTCTACGTCAAGGGCGAGTTCATCGGCGGTGCCGACATCCTGCGCGAAATGTACGAATCGGGAGAACTACAGAAGACGTTGCAGGCGGCCGGAGTGATGCAGGCCGCCTGACGCGGCGTACGCTAGACCCCGGACAGGCGTACGTTTGCCATCGACAGACGCTCGATCAGAATCTCGACGAAGGCGCGATCGAACTTGTGACGGCAGGCGTCCGACGCCTGCGCCAGGCGCTCGGTAGGGATCGATATGATCTTCGCGTCCGAGAGCGCTGAAACATCGGCGCTGCGCTGCTGCATGCTTCTTGAGAGATAGGCCATCTCGCCGAAGGGCTCCCCGGAGTTGAGAATATTGAGCAACCGGCTCCGCTTGCTCACTTTGACCTGTCCCTCGGCGAGAATGCAGAAGTACGTGCCCGGCTCGCCCTCGCGCATCAACACTTCCCCCGCGCTGGCGTTGCGCCAGGCCGAGATGCCCGCGACTTCCCACAACTCGGCGTCGGCGAAATTCTCGAAGAACTCCAGCTTGCGCAGCGTCTCGAACTTGTCCGAATCGGCGAATTCCCCCGCTGGCTGAGTGCCGAGCGCGCCCTCGCGCAGCGCCTCGGCAAGATCGAAGGCGAACTCCTCCCAGTTCGTGTAGCGTTTGTCGAGATCCTTCGCCATTGCGCGCCGCACGATGGCGTCCACCTGCGCGGGGACCGAATCGCGGTGCGCCGAAGGCGGCGGCGGATCGACGTGAGTGATCTGATAGATGAGGCTGAAGTTGTTGCTCGCCTGGAAGGGGAGCCTGCCGGTAAGCAGGTGGTACATCACGACCCCCATCGAATAGATATCGGTGCGGTGATCGAGCGACTGCTCCTTGATCTGTTGCGGCGACATGTAGGCGGGAGAGCCGATCGCGCTCACCTGGGTGGTTTCCCCGCTCGTCATGGCGATGAGCGCTGCGCCAAAATCGCTGATCTTCACGTCGTTGTCGCCCGCGCGCAGGATGTTGGCCGGTTTGATGTCGCGGTGCGTGATGCCCTTCTTGTGCGCGAACTCGAGCGCGCGCGTGCATTTGAAGGCGATCTCGATCACCTTTTCGATCGACAGCAGGCTCTCGGGCTGACAGAACTGCTCCAGGGTGCCGCCGTCCACGTACTCCATTACGATGTAGCGCAGATCGTCGTCGGCGACCGCGTCGTAAATCTGGCAGATATGCGGGTGCTGGAGCTTCCCGGCGAGTGACGCTTCGGTGACGAAGAGTTTGCGGTAGGCCTTGCCGCGCTCCGGGTCACGGAAGATCTCCGGGAATACCACCTTGATCGCGACATCGCGCGCGTAAAAGGTGTCGTGGCATAGATAGACTTGGCTCGTCGCGCCCTGACCGAGCTTGCGGATGATCGGATACTTGCCGATGCGCGAGAGGCCTTGTCGGTCGCTCATGGCATATCCGGGGCGGGGGATGCGGCGATCAGCGCTTCGCGGTGCGCAGGCGCCGCCGCGCGCGCAGCGCGGCGGCCTTGACCTGCGCCGGCGCGGTGCCCCCGAAGTGGTTGCGGCGGGCGACCGAGCCCTCGGGAGTGAGCAGCTTGTAAACGTCCGCGCCGATGCGGGGGGAATGCCGCCGCAATACCTGAAGCGGCAGATCGGGCAGATCGCAACCGAGTTCCTCCGCCTCGCGCACGGCGCGTGCGACCACCTCGTGCGCCTCGCGAAACGGCATTCCCTTCATTGTCAGGTAGTCGGCGAGGTCGGTCGCGGTGGCGTGTCCCTCGAGCACCGCGGCGCGCATCTTCGCCGGCACCGGTTCGATGCCCGCCACCAGGTCGGCGAATACCGTGAGCGAATCCCTAAGCGTGTCGACCGTGTCGAACAGCGGCTCCTTGTCCTCCTGGTTGTCCTTGTTGTAGGCGAGGACCTGGCCCTTCATCAACGCGAGTAGCGCCATCAGGTGGCCGAATACCCGCCCGCTCTTGCCGCGCACGAGTTCCGGTACGTCCGGATTCTTCTTCTGCGGCATGATCGAGGACCCGGTGCAGAAGCGGTCGGGCAGGCGCACGAAGCCGAAGCGCGGGCTCACCCACAGCACCAATTCTTCGGCGAACCGAGACAGATGCACCATGATGAGCGACGCGGTCGCGCAGAATTCGATTGCGAAGTCGCGATCCGAAACGGCGTCGAGCGAGTTTTCGCTCACCGCCTCGAAGCCCAATTCGCGCGCGACGCGCGAACGGTCGATCGCGAAGGTGGTGCCGGCGAGCGCGGCTGCACCCAGCGGCAGCCGGTTGACGCGTCGGCGACAGTCGGCGAGGCGCTCGCGATCGCGCTCGAACATCTCGACGTAAGCGAGCAGGTGATGTCCGAAGGTCACCGGCTGCGCGACTTGCAGGTGCGTAAAGCCGGGCATGATGAGTTTGGCATGGCGCCCGGCCTGGTCGATCAAGTTCGACGCGAGCCGCGCGAGCAGGGCGCGCAGGGCGTCGATTTCCTCGCGCAGCCAAAGACGCACGTCGGTGGCGACCTGATCGTTGCGCGAGCGTGCGGTGTGCAGACGCTTGCCCGCGTCGCCGACCAGTGCGGTAAGCCGGCGTTCGATATTGAGGTGCACGTCCTCGGCGTCGAGCGACCAGCGGAACCGGCCAGTCTCGATCTCGACCGTAATGCGCCGCATGCCGCGCTCGATCGCTGCAAGGTCGCGCGTCGAAAGAATTCCGCAAGCGGCCAGCATGCGCGCGTGCGCGAGCGAGCCGCGGATATCATGCAATGCCAGGCGCCGGTCGAATTGCACCGACGCCGTGAAGCGCTTGACCAGATCGTCGACCGGCTCGTTGAAACGTCCCGACCAGAGTTGCTCGTCAGCTGCGGCGCCGCGCCCGCGTTTGCTGCGCTTGGTGGCGGAAGGGGGCATGGGGCATACTCGCGTGACGCGGCACCAATCAGAAGGACGCCGCGTGTGCCGCAACGCAGCGAGGTCGAGTATAAAGCAAAACACTAACCCGGACGTACTGCCGGACTTCCGCAATCTGGGCGTGATCGCGCGCATTCTGGTCGCGGTCAACGTGCCCGCTTTCATGGCCGTGCTGTATTTCACCTCCGGCTGGGGGGAGACGATCGAACGTTTCGTGCATGCCGCGGCGTTCCTTGAGCCGCTCCTGCTCATAAGCCTGGTGCTGCTCTACGGCGCGTCGCGCGTGCTCGCGCGCCTGCCGTACGCGCGGGGCGCGGCAGCGATCCTGTTGATCGAGCTTGTGCTCGCCACGGCGCTTTACGTCGCGTGGCCGGCGAGCCTTGGCGGCCCTGGCGAAGGGCTCGATCGGGCGCTGATTCTTACCGCGCTTTCGGTCGCGGCGCTGCTGGGCTATTTCAGACTGTTCAACAAGGCCTATTCGCCCGCCCTCGCCGAAGCCCGATTGCAGGCGCTGCAGGCGCGTATCCGGCCGCATTTTCTGTTCAACAGCCTGAACGCGGTGCTTTCGCTGGTCCGGCGCGAACCCCGGCGCGCCGAGCGTGCGCTGGAAGATCTTGCCGACCTGTTTCGCACCCTGATGTCGGACGCGCGCCAGTTCGTGCGGCTGGAGGAGGAAATCTCGCTCATCGAACGCTATGCGGGCCTCGAGCAGTTGCGCCTGGGCGAGCGGTTGCGCATCACCTGGGAAATAGACAACGCGCCCTCGGATGCCCTGATGCCCGCGTTGGTCCTTCAGCCCCTGCTGGAGAACGCGGTATACCACGGTGTCGAGCCGGGTATCGGAATCGGCGATATCCTGGTGAAGATCGAGCGTCGCGCGGACCGCGTTTTCGTGCGCATCGAGAATCCATTCATACCCGAGTCGCAGGCGCGTACCGGCAACCATATCGCGCTCGATAACCTGCGCGAACGGCTGACGCTGTTCTTCGACGCCGAAGCGCGTATTGAGACCCGTATCGTAAGAAACTGCTTCCAGGTCGATATCGAGATGCCATATGTGACTTCGCGCCCGGGGCGGAG
>Ga0224495_10003069_pt1 | contig 10461 bp, 9 predicted proteins | sample SF_Jul11_sed_USG_FD_168128 | JGI IMG/M metagenome (GOLD analysis project Ga0224495, IMG submission 168128) | Sediment microbial communities from San Francisco Bay, California, United States - SF_Jul11_sed_USGS_4_1 | ecosystem: Environmental > Aquatic > Marine > Sediment | place: USA: California...
GGCCATAGATACGCTATTGTCACTCCGTCTCCGCTTTCACCGGTGTATACTCTAATCGTAATCGCAACTCTCCCATCGACATTATCTATCATCGTAGCAGGCTGGGTGGAGTCGACAAAGATCGCTGATTCGGGCAGGATGAAGCGATAGTAATACAGCCTGTGTCCTTTCGTGCCATAGTTAAGCCGAAGAATCCATAGCGGACCTTCCTTTTCGAACACGGCGTTGTCAATCTCACTTACACCAATAAATTTAATCTGCCCTCCCGGCTGGATGGATTTGGATATATGAAGTGTGTAAATACCCGACCGAGCATCAATCTTTTCCAGTTCAAATGGTATCAAATTACCTTCCATATCATAATATTTAGGCTCCTTAAGAATGAGAGTAGGCCCGCGTTTAATTTCCTTCATCGCTTCGGCGCCAGAGTTGGTACCCTCTGACAGCCACGCGCACATGATTGATTTCTCGTCGTCTATTCTTAAAATCTGGACACTGGAACCTTCTATTTTCTCTACTTGTGCCTGCTTTTCTGCCTCAATCCACTTGTAAATTTCCATCACGTCATCCACCATTGGATCATCGACTGCTACGACAGGATTCCTGTTCGGCAGCAGGACCGCCTTTCGGCCCGCCTCGACTGCAACGCTCGTCTTTACCGTCTCGGCTATGACTTTTCCCTTCTTGACACTCACTTCCGTTTTTTGTGCGAATCCGATTATTGACACCGTCAATAGAACAACGGCGCAAAGTATAGCTGTTTTCGTTCTCATTCTATATCTCCTTCTGTCACTTACATACAGCGAAGCGGCAGTTGTCTGGGTCTACTCGACCGTGACTGTGAATTCTGTTCCTAATGCCTCCACCCGGCCGTGTGGAGTGCGAATGAAAAAAGGCGGATGTGGGCTCTCTAAAGCTGCCGTACACCTGCCGTACTCAAGAAAAAACTGGGTTTGGCCGTTATACAACTTCAAAACCAGCATGCTGTTCTGATTCACTTCAATCCTGGACTTATCTTCCATCTCCAGCACAAAAGCCGACCTGGCCGCTGAGTGAAACGTGTCACCGAGATGAATGTTTGAATCGGCCTTCAAAACCTTCCACGCATCCAGACCTTCGTGCCTCACAAGAACTGTCCCGTTAAGCTCCGCAATGCGCATCGGCACTTTAGCGCCGGTCGGCTTATCAGTGCCCGCCCTCCCCATATAAAAGCCTAACGTCAAGCCGATAGCTAAAAGGATACCTGCCGCAATGGATGCACGCCTGCCAGCTAACCAGTCTAAATTATATTGAGCACGCCTCATCGTAATGTTCGACCCTGCACTCAGACTGGCCATCACAGACGCCCTGCCCTCTTCAGCAGACATCCGGGATGAAAAGGCCTCCCTGACCACATCCTCCAAAACGGTACATTGTGCGAATTCCTCTTTGCACTGTTCGCACGTCTCTGAATGCGTCTTAAGCTCCGCGACATGTTCATTGCTGATTGTACCCTCGATGTATTTTTCGATTAGCTTTTTGTATTTTTCGCAGTCCATAATTATGTGACCTCCTCTAAAATTCCGGAAAGGTCTTTGCGTAATATTTTATAGGCACGGTGCAGCCACACCCTTACCGTGCCCGGTCGTTTGCCCAATTGTTCTGCAATCTGCATCGCAGAAAGTCCCCCGACAAAACGCATCAATATCAATTTCTGAAACTTCTCAGGAAGCCTCTCTACCCTCTCCCTGATGAAATATCTCTGGCCCGCCGTCAATCTATCGTTACCTGTCTCTGCTGTTTTTGTCTCCGCCTCTTCAAATCCCGTCGCCTTACACCCCAGCGCACTCTGGCATCGAATCCTTCGCCTGATGGTATTGGAGCACTGCTGCACAGCTATCTTGCTCAGCCACCCCGCAAACCGCGATGGCTGTTGCAGGCTGTACAGTTGCGAGTATGCCTTCATAAAACTCTCCTGGGCGATGTCTTCCGCCTCAGCCGGCTCACCGATTTTGCTTATTGCCAAGCCGACTACCATATTCCAATACCTTTCAACGATTTTCCCGAATGCCGCCATATCGCCGCCCAACGTAGCTCTGATAAGCTGTTCGTCACTGGTCATAGTTTGCTTGAACTCGTCCGTCACAAAGGCTCTCCTGACAATAATCTGTTCCATTCTACAATATAGAACGCCGAAGTGCCAAAACCGTTACACCTTCTATGGAAATTCTGTGTCTACACCGTTAATTTATTTAAGGACTGTTTTACCCCCCTCAAGCTCTCATTGGAAGGACTAATCCCGGCTGAATGCCAGAATAGGATAGAAGATGAACGGCAGAAAGCTCAGACCTATTCCAAAGAGAACACTACGCCCGAAACGGTTCGCTACACCCAATGAAATCATTATACAAAGTACTATCTGTGCTATGAGGCCTACTGGAATGGCACAACAGCCAACTACCGGAATGGTATTACTAACAACTGCTGTAATGGTGCCAGCTAAGCAAGCCCCAAGCCCCATCCAGCCGGGTTTATCACCAACCTCGGCCAGCACCCACATGTTATAGTAAGGAACAATCGCAGCCCAGCCTGGTTGTTCGGCTTTCTCAAATATAACCCACATCGAAATAATTTGAATCAGAGCAATGATAAGAAAGACCACCATTATCCCGCAAAAGCTTTTTGCAACTAAAGCACCAATACCCTTATACTTAGACAATTCGCCCATCACTGCCTTCTGGGCTAATTCCTCATAGCTTTGCTGTCCTATCACAGCTACCTGGCCGAATGGCTCTTGCACTACAACACCATCAACCGTGAAGCCTGTATTACTTTCCCGAACACACGCAATAAAGACTTGCATATCTTCCCCATAGCTCAGTGTATACCAAATATAGTATAGATTACCCGCTAATCCCTCCTCAAAGTGTGTCGGCCCCTCTTGCAATTGCACTATCTCCTTCTTACCTACCAGCTTCGCCAATCTCTCGATCTGCTCCTTATTAGTTTCAGCCTTTACTTCCGGACTCAGCAGCCCTTCTGCAGCGTTTACATCCCCATCCGCAAGCAAAGCTATATAGTCCTCAGTAAATTGCTTCGCTTCATCATAGTTGGCAATCTCCTGACTTTCATCAATAGTATCCAAGCTGCTCGTAAAGCTGCTCATAAAACTGTTCACGGCCACATATCCAATCACCAGCGCCACGATGAACACAGCTCCAATAACAATTGGAACCACCAGCTTTTTCTTCTTTTTCTCTTTCTCGCCATCGGCTTGATAAGATTGTCTTGTTGGAAACTGGCTTGCATAGTCTTCGGCCCTGCTGTCGGCGCTGGGTTCTTCTAATGGGCTTAGCTGCAACGGATCTTCGAGAGATGGGGCAGCGGCCTCTAATTGAAGCAGGTCTTCCATGTCACCCAGACCGCGCATACTACCCTCATCTGCAGTTGGCAGTTCCTGGCCAACCTTCAGTGCCGCCAATCCTTCCGGCGCTTGAGGCTGCGCAGGCTTACCTGGCGGCTGGGGAACACGCAGCCGATGTTTGCATTTCGCGCACCTGACAACCTTGCCCGCGTAGTCCGGTGACACACCAATCTTTTGATCGCAGTTCGGGCACCGGAACCTTATAATTGCGCTTTGGCCGGGACTTATTCGGCCCTCTGCCTGGGGCACTTGCAGGAGCGTTTTGCACTTGGGGCAGTGAACACGCTTTCCTGCATACTTGTCGTCGGTTTTTATCTTTTGCCCGCAGTTACCGCAATTAAGCCGTATCATAAATGAACGCCTCCTTTGTATAAGCATTATAGGGATTGAGGAGGATTTAGTCTATCAAAATAATTTGAACTCTAATCAGAAAAAAACACTCCCATGCGGCAGGAATCTTTGTTTTTGTATAAATTAATCTTGAATTCAGAATTTACTTCGTATTTCGATTCCTGTCCCCCTGAAAATCTCCAAAGTCGAAAGCGGTTCGCGTATTCGCCGCCGTTGACCAAAACCTTAGCTTCTTTTGCGTAAAAGCACCACACCCCGGCCGAGGAGCAAGAGCGCAGCGGATCCGGAGTTCAGCTACAACTGTGCTCCATTGCGTTTTTTAAATCGGGCTGGGACAGAGACGGACGTTACAGCATTGGGTCCCAGGGCGGAAGGAGAACAGCTGGCTCATCTTTAATTTTCAGAATCTCTCCGGGTACGTACTTTTTGTGCACGATGATGTTATAAACGTGCAAGTCAAACCAGTCGTCATACATTGTCCAGTATCCTTTGCTGCCTTTATCGGCGCCCCAACTGTTTTCGACCCACCACTTTACCGGCCTTGCATCCTTAAGGTCAACGCCGATGAGCGTCATTCCGTGATTTCGCACACTGCTGCGATACAAGGCCCGTTCGGCCTTTGTCAGGCTGATATCAATATTATAGATGGATTGATAATCATAGAGTCCGTCCGCCATAATTCCATGCTCGCTGCTCTGGTCGTAACTGACGTCCGCGGCAAACAGCATCGGCGTTCCATCCGTGATGGAACGGACCGCGATATTCTTAAGTGTTTCGATGTCCACATTTACATAACTGATATCATGGCCATCGTAAAGATTTCGAGACATACTTATCTGGTAATGCTTATGGTAGTCCCTTGTCGTGTCGTTGAAGATATTTACATAGTCATTGAGATTTACGCCGACGAACTCGGCGAAAAAGCGTTTCGGCGTTGTATTGATTTGCAGGGTTTCGTCACTATCAACAGTATCTTCTTCTTTGTCTTCGTCCCCATTGTTTTCCTTATCCTCGTCCTTGTCTTTGGAGGAGTCTTTCGTCTGATATCTGAAGCTAAATTGCTTTGGCGGCTCGCTCAAGCTCATCACAAGAATTCGATATACTTCGGCAAGCATCTTTTCCTTTGCCTTGCTCATTACCTGAATGCTTTTGCCGGCCCGATGCATTTTATGGAGTTTGACCGCATCAGACCGCAGTTTCTGGTATAGTACCTGATTCATCGTTCTCGTATTTTCCGAGCTGTTCGTTTCCGGCATAATCCCTTTTGGGACAAGGCCATATTTATTTACAAGGTCGGCAAAATTTTCCCAGTACCCTCCGTCCCCGGGTTCTCCACGGAGTATAATTACCATCTTCCTATCCATCAGGTCCATGTCCCGAAAGTCGATCATATACTGAAGGAAAGTGTTTGCCTTTTCCATCTTGTCCCAGAAGGCCAAATAAATCTGTGAGAATTCAAACTCTTTTAGCTTATGCTTTGCGATGACGGCCGGCCTGAGCGAATTTAGTCCGGCAAACAACCAGCATCGGCCGCTGGATTTCTGATTCGTAATGCCTTTGACTTTTACCTTGTTACTGAAGAATTCATTGTGCTGCCGCATGATGTCCCTGTTCAGGGCCAGGTTTTTAACGTTGTTGTTTGTTATCGAGTTGTACATCGCCCGGATGTGAGTGTCCATTTCAAAATCCGACTGAATCCGCTCAATAAGCTTCGTTGAAAGGGCGCCATCTTCGGCGTAAACCGAACCCGCAGCAAAAAGGATCGCGAATGCGGACAACCATAAAACCTTAATACACAATGTTGATTTCATCGCTTTTTCCCTTCATTGTACTGTGATTTAAATATTTTTGTGATTTTGCGCTCAGCAACGCCGCTGGGCTTAATCCAATATACTAAATCCGGCTTAACAAATCCAGCCTCAAAGCAGGTTCAAAATTGAATCGCAGAGCCTGGTGTTCGCTGCCGAAAAATCCCGTTACCGATAGTCCCGCAAGTCTGCCACATCGGTACGCCATTTATGCTTTAAGCGCATTTCCTTCTTAGCATCATCACACTGAGGCCCAGGAGTAAAAGGGTGGCAGAGCCGGCTTCCTGTTGTCAAGGCTTACTCTTGATCCTGCTCCTCAATACAGGGATGCTGGTCAACATCACCGTGACATTCTTTTATCTGTTCAGGAGTACATTCTTCCGGATTTGTTTTCAGGTTCTCCGGCTTTTCACATTTGTTTTCAGTATCGCACATGATAAGCTCCTTAAAGATTATAGATGTCCTTATTCATCGTACAAAAGGATTCGGAAAAAAACAAACTCTATCTTTTTCTTCTTAAAATCATCGCACTCAAGCTGAGAAGGAAGAGCTTTACTCCAAGCAGGCTTCCGTCACGGCCGTGGCTTTTCCACGGAACAATATATCTACTGCTCACAAATATGTGATTCTGACAGGATGGTGAGGCTGTCGAACCATAATGGATGTGGATAGCTGTTACTTGGGAAACCGATAATATTGGGCCGAACCAAGAGTTACGGATGACTGCTTTGCCCGCCGGTTACTTCCAGGAATTGACTTTCCAGGCTGCGTCCTTCAGTAAGCTTTCGCGGTGTGACTCCCATATCTAAAACACCGCGCAGAATAGCGGCAAGAACACCATCCTGATTGACCTGCTCTGCAGATAAGTTAAGTCTCACTAAATACTCTGCCGACCCTTTGCCATGATTGGCTCCCGCATGAGATGGCATTTGTATGCTGCGCACTCCGTCAATTGAGCTTAACTGTTGGAGTTCGGTATCTTGTAACGGCCGGGACAGGAACAGAATATATTCCCGGTCCGCAAGGGTAATCTCGTCCACCGAGCCGGAAAGAACAAGGCTGCCAAGGTTCAATATCGCAACATGGTCACAAAGCTCCTGTATCTCATCGAGATTGTGGGAGCTGACAATGATAGTAGCGCTTTGTTGTAATTGCTTGACCAGATCCCGAATCTGACGCGCACTGGCCGGGTCGAGCCCCGCTGTCGGTTCATCAAGAAGGATAACTTCAGGAGACCCAAGAAAAGCCTGTGCAATTTCCAAACGTTTAACCATGCCGTGAGATAAACTGCCCACACGCCTTTTAGCAAACGACTGAAGACCGACCAGCTCAAGACTTTGCAGGACCTCTTCCTGGGCCTGCTGCTTTGTACGACCGGCCAGTAACTGAAAAAAAACGAGCTGTTCCAGGATGGGCACATTCCGCTGGAAGCGTGCATCCTGTGGAAGAATACTTAGACGTCCACACAATTTCCAAATGTTTCTTGTATCAATGCCAAGAACCTCAACTCTGCCGGCATCGGCCTTCAGGAAGTCTGCGATTATGGAAAAAAGTGTCGTCTTGCCCGCTCCGTTCGGGCCAAGCAGGCCAAATATGGAATGTGAAGGAACATCAAAAGACACGTTACTGAGGGCCTGAATCCGCCCAAAGCTTTTTGATAATCCCTGTATAGATACTACATGCGTCATTTCAGGACCTATAGATCACGCCTCTCAAAGTGGTAATAACCAAGAAACAGAAAAAATCCCGCATAAACAAGACACCCTAAAGCAGCAAGCAGACAACGCGCCGGCTCAGGATGCAAAAGATTGCTTTGCCAACCCCAGGGTAAAGCATAAAGTAAATATTTCGCCGGTTTCCAGTAAATGCTGCCGAGAAGACCCATAAGCAGGACACCGGCAATTACAACTTTCGCCAAGACCAAAGATAGAAAAGGTGAATCAACTGATGCAGAAATCAATGAACAAACAGCAATGTACGGGACCATAAGAATCGACAGCGCAAGAAAACCGTGCAAAGCCCAAAGTGTCAGTGCCCCGGCAGGATAGATTCTGGTTTTCATACCGAGATAAAATGTAATGGTAACAACAATAATGGCCATAACCGCGGTAGAAAAAATGACCGTTCCCAGAAAACGACCGAAATAGATGCTGCTGCGTTCCGTTCTCAAAAGAAGATAACGCAGACCGTGGCTCTGGATATCACCGCTCACCTGATTATACCCAAGGAAGGATATGGCAAAAGGCATGCCGAATATCAACAACATAAAAATCGCTGATAACAGGGCGGGCCTTTTCTCAAGAAGAAATGTTATCCAGGGGTCGATATCGGCGTCCTTGTTCGGCCCGGCTGCCGCATCCTCAGGTCCGCCATCTTTATCACGAAAGCTCCTCTGACGTGCCATACTTTCCTGGCCTATTTCCTCAAGTGTTTTTTGTCCGAAAACAAATTGGATGACCGGCCGGCCTATATCTATTATTGTTTTCTTGATGAACTGAGGATCAGCGTTCCCCATTTCACGCTTTTGTCGGGCAATTAATTGCTCAACCGGCATGATCAATATATGAGCCATCGAAAGACCAAAGATCAGCGCAATCATAAGATAGACCAGTCCCGAACCACTACGCACCGCATAACGGCTCCAGTACAGGCTGATAAGGCGAACATGACCGATAGTTATTGTTTTCAGTTTCATTTCACTTCCAATCCCAACCTGGAAAACGACCGTAGAACTATACGGCTCAGTTGGTCAGGTCATCCCTGAAAGTGGTATTGAGCAGAATAAGTGTTAGTATTGGATATATCAGGCCGATGATCGACCCGATATTGAAACCTCCACCAAGTTCGGATGGAAACATCATTCCGGAGAAAACGCTGCCGACAATAGCAATGACTGCATAAATATTGCCTATGGTCCGCCCAAGAAATTTCTTTTGTTTCAGATAACCTATACCTGACAGCAGCAAAAGCACACTGGATATCAGCGAAAGGACAAAGATCATAACAAATACATATACCCCCATGTCTTGAAAAGCCTCAAACTGGGTCTTTTGAGGTTCCTGCATCTGATCAGTCGGTATTTTACCAATGAAAGCAAAGAAGACCGCAAGGCCAAGAAGACTAATAAAACCCCAGCCGGAAAATACAAAATTTATTACTGCAAGAGCAGTCAAACCACCAGGCCGTTTCTCTTCACTCATTGTTTTCTCCTTTATTTCAATCTTATAATCTCTTACTTCTCTGTCACCCTCTTTAAAACAATTCCATGCTTATTTTTAGATTTCAATCACTTATATAAGATTCCTTATGTACTGTCAAAGGTGAATTTTGGAAGATATGGTAAAGAAAAACGGTGTGTTTTGCAATGGCTCAACCTCCACAGTTAATTCGGCAGTAAACGCGAGAAAGCCCTTCACACCACCCAAATAAGTAGGTAAGATTCCTGAAAAGATAAAGAGTATTACCTTAGGAATGTACTTATAGGTTTGGACACTCATCAAATTTGCATTCAGGACAACGTCCTACAGCTTCACAGACCTGATGAATTGCCCTTTTTGTATCAGCATTAAGTTCAAATTCTGAAAACTTAATCCCCAGTTTAATTCTGTTATCCTGCTCATCGGGCACAATATATCTAACCCGGCCTGTTGCTTCAGTTTTAATTTCAGTTTCACTTGAAGAAATATTAAGTTCCAGCTTTACCTTCTGATTTGTGCGTAACTGTTCCCAGCAGACATCCTCCACTATAATCTGCGCTCCGAGGTCACAGATGTTACCTAAACAACCCTGCCAATACTGCTCTGAATCATCATTCCGATCATCTCCTGCCTCCTGTTGGGTCCAGACCGTGACTTTAGCATCCAGTGATTTAGGGATTTGCCAACGAGTTCTCAGCCTTCGTTCTTTCTGCAGAACAGATGGTTTGTTATCTGTCATATTTTTGCTCCCTTGCAAGATAAGTTACGTAAATGTACTGCTATTCTGTGCTATCGGCAAAATGCACCCACCACTTTTGATACGTCACCATGGTTTTTACGATCTTTGCCCACAGACGAGTGTATTTTTTTTGTAAAAACACCCCAAGAGGGGATTTCTAAAGCCCCCGCCTGTGAGGAGGAGGAGAGAGGTGTGGCAGGAGCATAAAAAACATTCTTTCTATAATTTCTACGAGTCAAGTCATGTATTAGTTCTTAAGGAAAGGCTATCTAATTACCCTACCACCCGCTGCATACATGCCCCCACTAACCAAAGGGCGACTTGAGCTTACGCACTCCAACGGTTTACGGTTTTGTTAATATCCCGGAAAACACGATTTAAAGAGCATACGCACAGATTCCTTCCGCCCTGCCGTTTTATTTACGAACTCTGACCTTGGATTATGAGTATAAATTATTACAATAAGGTTTCTCAGTTGACGAAATGAGGTGGTCGAAGATGAGGATAACAAGGGCTTTTCAGAAAAGACCATGGCTGTTATTGATACTCCTTTCCCTCATCCTTGCGGGTGGTGGATTCACCGCTCGCTCCCTGTCCACCCCCCCTGAAAAAGCGTCTAACAACCAGGTCCCCGTGCGGATACCTAATGTCATAAAAGGCCTGCAAAAGTTCGTTGGCATTTTCCTGGATGGCATTAGGATTTCTAAGGAGCAAAAGATGTATAACAGACTGACTCCCGAGGAAGAGAGGGTCATAATTCACAAGGGAACAGAACCTCCTTTCAGCGGCAAATACGACAAACATTTCGCAAAAGGCGTTTACACGTGCAAACGATGTGGCGCCGAGCTTTTTGAATCGTCTTCGAAGTTCAAGTCCGATTGTGGATGGCCGAGCTTTGATGACCAGATCGGCAAAGCTGTAAAACGCATCCCGGATGCGGATGGTGTGCGCACCGAGATTCTC
>Ga0224495_10003070_pt1 | contig 10458 bp, 5 predicted proteins | sample SF_Jul11_sed_USG_FD_168128 | JGI IMG/M metagenome (GOLD analysis project Ga0224495, IMG submission 168128) | Sediment microbial communities from San Francisco Bay, California, United States - SF_Jul11_sed_USGS_4_1 | ecosystem: Environmental > Aquatic > Marine > Sediment | place: USA: California...
GCGAATATCTGTTCGAGATAATCATGCGGCGATTCGAGACGCGGTCGACGATGATGACCTCCAACCGGCCATTGGAGGAATGGGGCAAACTGATCGGAGACGTCCCCACGGCCACTGCGATCCTGGACCGGTTTTTAAGCCGGGCGGAACTGATCCAGATCACAGGGAAAAGCTACCGGCTGAAAGACAAGGCTTGCGAAATAAAAGACGAAAATGTTAAATAAGACATGTGACTAACTGGCTGGGTTTGATCCGCCCCTAAGTGGCTGGTTTTGAACTGCCCAATGACAGGCAGGCGCTTTATTGCCTTCCGCGCATATGGCGCATGGATTGGCGTGGTCACCAGCCCCACTCCATTTTCTGCAGCTTTCTGTCGATGATATACTGTTGTCGAATCATGGTTTTTCTCTCTTGGTTAAAGTAATCGTTCAAAATCATTTTATCCGGAAGGCCATGACTCCTCTTTCCAAAAGACGAGTCACTTCCTGTAAACGCTTTTAGTGACTAGGGCAATTTACCTAGCCGATAATCCATATAAAATTCGCCAACCAGATTAACGCGCCACAAACAGATGACGAGTTTGCATCGAATCCCAAGACGGTTCTCCCCTGGATCAGTGTGAAACCTTGTCGGGGTTGTCAGGCTGCTTTAATATTCCCCAGCGCTGCTGAATGCTATGCTCGACTTCCTGTCTGGGAGTAGCGTTTTTTATCAGCGCATATTCGCGTAGAGCCTGCGCCACAGCCTTTCGGCCCTTTTCAGGTGGCGGTGGAGTGGTAATGCTGAAAGGTTGGGCCACATTGCCATCCACCAGTAGGCTGATGCATCCCTTCCCCGTGGAAAGGTTGAGCAAGTCCGTTTTGCTGAAAACTGGCGCAAACTCCTTTTCCAGGATTTCCGAATCCTGCGCCCCAACTCTCAGGCTTATAAGGGTCCCTACGTTGCCTAATACCGCCTCTCGAACTCTTTCCGGTATTTGATGTAAATATTGGTTGGTCAATATGGCGTTCAAACGATATTTTCTAGCTTCGGATAAAATGCTTATAAAGCTATCGGTCGCCAGGTTCTGAAACTCATCAACATAAAAATAAAAATCACTCATCTCAGCCGTATCCTTTATGTCAGTTCGGCTCATGGCCGCCTTCAATATCAAGCCAAGAAGTATCATCCCAAGAAAGGCGGAATTCGTCTCGCCCAGTTTGCCTTTGCCCAGGTCCACAAGAAGTATCTGGCGCTTGTCCATAACTTCCCTAAAGTTAATGGTGGAATTTTGCTGAGCGATAATCCCCCGAATGGCGTCATTGTAAATAAAGCGGGATACCTTAGACACTATATATGGCGCCATGTTTGATAATGCCGCCTCGCCACCGGCCTGTAAAGCCATATTCCGCCAAAAATCCTTGACGTATGGATCACCGCATTTGCCAAGTTTCATTTTGCGAAACTCAGCGTCGGTAAATACTTTTTGAATCTCCATGATCGTAGATCCGGTCTGTGTATCGCTCATTACGAGAAGGGCGGCATTGCGCATATACATTTCAAACATAGGCCCCCCTGCAGCTCGCATGTCATATAGCTTTTCAAATATTTCACAAAGCTGATTAACAGCAAAATCCTTTTCCAGCGAATCTTTATGTTCTAGCAGATTCAATCCCACGCATTGGTCCAATACCTCAGGGTTTATATAAATTACATCCTCAATCCTTTCTTTGGGTATTCGCTCAAGGACTTCCTCTACAAGTTCACCATGAGGGTCGATTAAACCTACCCCTTCGCCGGCAATGATATCTTGCATTATCATGTTCAGAAATAGGGTGGATTTTCCCGTGCCGGTTTGCCCCACCATATACATATGCCGCCTACGGTCATCTTTTGTAAGCCTGGCCTCAAATCTTCCGTTCGCGCCTATTGAATGTCCCAGCAAAATTCCTTCTGTTGGTAAGTCTATTGCCGCTGGAATGTTTCTGGATAGGGCGGTGTTTAATCCCGGGTACTCCCCCATTACAGGAGTTGGAAATCTGAATGTTGTATTCGCCTCAGGCGGAGCGACAAGGTATCTTAACCTAATGGCTTGCTTTGGCGCAGAGGAGGGCGCCCAAATATCAAAGCCCATAAATTTGTAATTATTTTTGCAAGTCTGAATATCATTTTTATCCGCTGGTAAAATCCAGTCATATCCTCCTGCGAAATGAGTGTGATTTTTAGCGGATAAGGTATCAGAATATCGGTCGGTGGTGCACACATGTTCTGTCATGCTAACGCTCACCGTATCTATAAGGCCATAAGGTATTGGCCCGTCAGAAACAATTTGTGTTTTAAGAAGAAAAGGAGCGTCCCGCAATGTAAAGTTCATATGCAATACTGTGCCAAGCAAATCACTTGCTTGTGCGCGATATGGAGGCAAATAATCCGTGCCTGGACGTTCAGCTGTTGGTATCTCTATATACTTTTCACATTTTTCAATTTGATCCTGAAAGAAATCAAATTCCTCTCCAGATAATCTAGTGGAAGTTAATGCTGAACTTATTACAACGGGCCGCTTTTGCATTAAAAGAGACGAGCACATGCGATCAAGGCTATTAAATGTTCGTATGTAAGGGAAAACCATATAGATATTTGATTGCTCTTCATCTACAGATTTTTTTCCAGATTCTTTTTGCATGTCAGATAGAAAACCCACTGTTGGCCACGATGCGGGTTCAAGCCGTTCTAACGACAGAACCGCCTCGCGTCGCAGGATTTCGGCGTAATATTTCGGCTCAAAGGGGAAAATCGCATTTTTATACTCATCTATGGTATCAATCGGCTTCCAAATATAAACGGATGAAACGCTGACAAGGCTGGGCCATATGCTATGGAAAAAGCTCTTCGCCAATTCAATGGATTTAAGCTTATCGGAACTGGAAGTTTTAAATCTCAGTAATACATCAATGTGGCCCCTTTTTGTTGCGTCATCGGAAGGATGAAAGGAATATCTTATTTCCGCACCACCATCTATAGGCATCGAAGCCATGGATGATATGAGATCTACTTGATAACTTAATAGGCGCTCTGCGAAGTCTGGCTCCCTGTTTTCATCGTAAAATTGTATAGTTTCAATCTGGCTAAGGCGAATGGCAAAAAAAGAATTCCACTTCTTTGAGTGACGATTGTTTATAGAATGAATGTACGGTATGGTTGTGTCGGCCATGATTCCTCCAGCGTTGCGTTAACGGATGATAAATAAATAAAGATAGAGCTGGCCAAATTGTTTACCTGCCCAAGATTTATTTGTCCATATATATGAACATGAAAAATCTTGCTTGCTTCTGGTATCAATATCCCCAAGGTCAAGTTTAACAGGCTGTTGAAGAATAAGCAAATATTGCCATTTTAATACTAAATTGATTAAATTGGTGAGGCGCTGGTTAGATGATGTCTCAATGAAGACTATGCCACCAATTCCTGGCTAAGCAATTCAGCCTGCTCCAGCAAAATGATTGTCGCTTTTTCCTGCTTGTCCGGTGGGTAACCATGCTTCTTAAGAATGCGCTTGATCATCACACGCATTTTTGCCCGGACACTCTCCCTCACCGCCCAGTCTATTGTTGTATTCTTCCGCACTGTCTCCACCAGATCGTGGGCGATTGCCCGCAGAACTTCATCACCCAATATTTCCCGCGCGCTTCCGTTGTCGCTAACAGCCTCATAGAAAGCCAGCTCATCGTCACTAAGTCCAAGGTCCGCTCCGCGTTTGTCAGCTTTCTTTATATCCTTCGCCATGTCGATCAACTCGGCAATCACTTGCGCAGCCTCAATGGTCCTGTTTTGATATCGACGTATAGTGGACTCCAGCATTTCCAAAAATTTGCGGGATTGCACCAGGTTCCTGCGAGACCTAATTTTGATTTCATCGTTTAGTAGCCTCTTCAGCAGTTCCATGGCCACATTTCTTTGTGGCATACGCCGTACTTCCTCAAGAAATTCATCGGACAATATGGAGATGTCAGGCCTTTTCATCCCAGCCGATTTGAATATATCGATCACCTCATCTGAGGCTATAGCCCGTGAAACAATCTGGCGTACCGCCACATCCAAGTCTTCTTTCGCCTTTCCATCATCCCCGCTTTCGCCAATATTCTTTGCCACAGCAGCTCGTACAGCCTGAAAGAAACCCACATCATCCCGGATCGCAAGCGCATCCTCATGGGGCACTGCCAAGGCAAACGCCTTAGACAATTCGGTAACATGCTTTAGCAGCCGGTTCTTGCCGTTCTCCTGGCCCAGGATATGTTGAGTGGCATTGGTTATCATCGAGGTTTGCATGGAAGCTTTCTTCTTAACAAATCCCGAATGGTCGAAGCCATGGAACAATGCCTTCACAATCTCGTATTTCTCCCGCATCACATTCACGGCCACATCCTGCGGGATACCAGTCATATCCTGGTCGCTCTTGGAATAGTCCGCCATGGCCCTTTTCAGATCCTCGGCCAGCCCCAGATAATCCACAACCAATCCACCAGGCTTATCCTTGAACACGCGATTAACCCTGGCTATAGCCTGCATCAGGCCATGGCCCCGCATTGGTTTGTCCAGATACATCGTATGAAGGCATGGCACGTCAAATCCGGTCAGCCACATATCCCGGACAATGGCCAGCTTAAACGGGCTCTTCTCATCTTTGAAGCTTTCCGCCAGTACCTCCCTCCGCCGCTTGTCCCGAATATGTTGTTGCCATTCCAGCTTGTCGGAGGCGGAGCCGGTCATTATCACTTTCATCTGTCCCTTATGGTCATCCTCGTCCGCCCATTCCGGCCGAAGCTTGGCAATGGCGCTATACAGATCAACGCATATCCTACGGCTCATGCATACGATCAATCCTTTGCCATCCATCACGTCCTGTCTATTCTCATAATGGGTGACAATATCCTTGGCGATCAGCTTGATCCTCTTCTCCGACCCCACCATGGCTTCCAGCCTGGCCCACTTTGTCCGCAGCTTGGATTTCTCCCCCTCCTCCAGGTCTTCGGTCACTTCCTCGAACTCAGGGTCGATCTTCGGCTTCTCACTCTCCAGCAACTCCATCTTTGCCAGCCGCGCCTCATAGTAGATACGCACCGTGGCGCCATCCTCCACCGCACGCTGGATGTCATACACATGGATATAGTCGCCGAAAACCGCTTTCGTGTTCTTGTCGGAAAGCTCAATAGGGGTGCCGGTGAATCCAATAAAAGAAGCCTTCGGAAGCGCGTCCCGCATATGCTTGGCGAATCCATCGATAAAGTCATACTGGCTCCGGTGCGCCTCGTCGGCAATGAACACGATATTTCGCCGGTCTGAAAGTAGCGGATGCTTCAGGCTATCGCCCTCCGGGGCGAATTTCTGAATCGTGGTAAAGACCACACCTCCAGAAGCCACCTTCAGAAGTTCCTTCAGCCTTTCCCGGTTCTCCGCCTGGACAGGAGTCTGCCGGATAAGCTCGCCACACCGGGCAAACACACCGAATAACTGATCATCCAGGTCGTTCCGGTCAGTCAACACCACCACCGTGGGATTTTGCATCTCTTTTCGCTGGATGATCTTCCCCGCGTAAAAAGTCATGGTCAGGCTCTTGCCGCTGCCCTGTGTATGCCACACCACGCCCACCCGCCGGTCTCCCGAGGACCGGCTGGCCCGCACCGTCTCCTCCACCGCCATATTGACGGCGTGGTATTGGTGATATCCGGCGATCTTCTTGGCTATCTTCTCTCCGTCCACCTCGTACACTATAAAATGCCGAATCAGGTCCAGTAGGCGGCGCTTGTCGAACATGCCCTTCAGCAGGACCTCCAGCTCTGGCGATCCTTTGGGCGCCACATCCTTTCCGTCAATTGTTCTCCATGGCATGAACCGCTCCCAGTTGGCGGTCACAGAGCCGAATCGGGCAGTCTGCCCGTCGGAGATCACCAAAAAGGCGTTGTAATGAAACAGGGAGGGGATATCCGCCTTATATGTCTGCAACTGGTTGAAGGCGCCGCGGACCGTGGCCTTTTCGTCCGCCATGTTTTTAAGCTCTATCACCACCAGCGGCAGGCCGTTTATGAACACCACTATATCGGGGCGGCGGTTGTGTTTGTTTTCTATCACGGTGAACTGGTTCACCGCCAGCCAGTCGTTGTTGCCCGGCTCGTCAAAGTCGAACAACCATACCTTGTCATACTTTATGGCTCCTCCCTCATCGGAGTACTCCACGTCCACCCCGTCCGTTATCTGGCGGTGGAACCTTCGGTTGTTCTCTATCAGCAATGGGGAATCTGTGGTGGTGATCTTTCGGATGGCTTCTTCGATTCCGGCGGGCGGGATATCTGGATTTATCCGTGCCAGGGCCGCCTCCAGACGAGAACGCAGGATCACATCTTCGAAGGATGCCCGTTCGGCGCCGGGCTGGTCTCCATCTGGCGAGATGTCCGGCCCATATCGCCGCTCGAACCCGAGTTCCTCCAGCCACTCCAGGTTGGCTTCTTCGATAGTGGATTCCGAAATAATTGTCATTAGCTCATTTTGATAGCATTCGCCCAAACACCCAAGCGTCTTGATTATAATCATGCTCGTTTAGCGCAACTCCAGATACTCCCAAACGCTCGAGAGCTTTTACTTCTCTCAAGTGCGCTTCGATTTTATCTCCAAATACCACAAGAACATATTTTATTGTCCACCCATCGCTGTTCAATCCGCTAAGCCGCTTAATAATCTGGCCAATGGCTCTATATAACTTTTGTTCAGGCTGTCCAGAAGATTCGCCCTCAGTTTCAGCAATAATTATAGTATTCTTGCCTTTATGAATGGCTACTATATCTGGGTCTCCCTTAATATCAGGAACACCATTAATATCCATAATCCAATTGCTTAAGCCTCCTCCAATTGTTACGTTAATCCTCCTTAACCTGTCTTTAACGCTTTCCGCCTGCGTTTGCATCTCACTCTTACGAGCTATGGAGGCCTGATTTTCTCTTTCTCCGCCAGTCCTACCTTCTTCTGAGGCATCAATATCCACATAGACAGTCCATCCATTGTGTGGATTGCAATACCGTTCTATGAACTTGAGCTTTACTTCAGGCTGAAACACTCTTGCAACTCCTCCAGCCACTCCAGGTTGGCTTCTTCGATTGTGGATTCGGTTATGACGCACATTGCGTCACTCGTCCTGATATTCGGACGCGTCCAACTCCTTCACGCGAGGTCCCAAAACGTTCCGGAACATTTCCAGCTTCTCCTTCATCCACTTGTGCTGCTCAGGCCATTTCTCTTTGTCCGTAGGGTCATGATCCACCCGCAGCCGGATATAGCTCTGCTTCTTCTCTGGATTTTCCCGCCATTCCAGCTTCTCGTTCATTTCCGCTTCGATGGCCTCTTTTTGGCGCTCCAGCAGATAATAATGGGGTTTTGCGTCGGGGCCGACTATTGCCAACTCTACCCCTATTGTTCCTGCTGATGTATTCAGTGTGGCATTAAATGTGAAATTGGAGCGTCCGGTTGAAATGTTCGTCCAATGCTGGGGTGAAGGCTTTTGGGGCCGGATAGGAGAATTAATATTCTCCAGATAATCTCTGAAGGATTGCCAGTATTCCAGTTGCAGAAGTTTGGTATCAGTCAAATCCTCGTTCTTCATCCTGGTTGCGGCAGTGGTGATGGTGCGGGTCCAGTCGTTCGGCTTGGAAATAATATTGAACTTGGGGGCCAGTGGGGAGTCGCCTATCCGCCACAGCTCCACTTCCAGGCCGAAGAAGTTGAAGGTGTCGTCCGTGATTTCGTTCAGCCAGTCCAGGGCGGCCCGGTGCTCGTCGGTGAACCTGTCCGCTATCCACACGATTGTTACGGCGTTCAGCCCGGCGGCGTATGTCAGCAGTTGGCCCAGGTGGGTGTGGTCTGTCCGTTCCAATTGGTTTTCGATCAACACCCAATGGTCGTTCACAGTCTCCCGGCACAGGATATCCGCCTTGAACGGCCCCACGTTCTTCTCTTGGGCCTCCACTTCCAGCTCCAGGCCGATAGTCTCCCCCAACAGGGCGATATTCTGCTCCTGCGCCAGCCACGGAGTGAAATCCCCCGCCTCACTCTCCCAGAACTCCCGGAGATCAACCTTTTCCAGCTTGCCTAATGGTGATTTATTCATGATACTCGCCAGTTTTCTTTTGTTTGTGTGTCATCAGTATTGTTTGAAATATATTTGGCCCTTTCTAGCAATTCATCAAATGTAATTATCTCTGGGTTGTAAAGATTTCTTCTGTATGTCTCAAATGTATTGCGTTTATCTCGATTGTCTAACTGGTTAGTGCGCCCAATTACGAGAATACCCTTAGGCTGGTGAGTATAAATTTCATTCTGTTCCAAATCATCTCTGGCGATATCGGCTCTGGAACCATCTCTAAACCATGAATTGCAATTGGTTTGCACTTGCGACACAGCCCATAAAAGTTCTTGCCCAAGCTTCCATGTCCCTGCTCGGTATTCATTTCGTAAAGTCAATGGTGTTTGAGGCTTTTTGATTTCCACTAGAACAGTAAATTTCTTCTCTGCTTCTGAAACCATCAGATAGTCACCGCGCTGCATGTTAGAACCATCATATCCAGGGCCAGAAAAAGTAGGCTGATCTGTAACTAAGCTTAGAAATTGGTATCTCAATCCATAACCAAATATCCACGTGTTTTCCTTAAAAAAGCCTTGCCAATAGCTTTCATCTTGATCTTCTCCAATTCTTTGTTCGAAGTCATTTATGCACTTCAGCCGCTCACTATGGATTTTTGCGTACGATAATTTTGTAGCAAGCGGTGGGTTGGCCTCAGCTAATTCGTGCCATACATCTTCACTATAACCTGCCTCAATAATTTTACGAATATATGCGGCCTTGTTGTCATCTGTGATTATGACTCTTTTGGGGTCAACTACAGCATATTCATGTTCACCATACTGAACACCACTTTCCCTTAGGATATTTGCTAATTTTGATATGGCTGAATACAGCTTGGTTACGGCTTCAGTTCTTAGTTCAATGTTTATCGCTACCTTCTTTTCTAATGATCTTATGTCTATAGCCTCGTCAGGAATCCATTCATCATCCTTTTTCTCTCTGCGCTGACGAATAATCTTTCCTCGAATACCTTCTTTGTGGATTTGTGCATGAAATACTAGCCGAGACATCGGCTCTTGTAATAGGATAAAATCTTCTTCGACTTCTGCAATCCATTTACCTATACTCTTTGTCTTGATGATGTCGTTCATGGCGAATACACGCCCTCCAAATTTAATGTGCCTGATAGAAGCAAGGGTAAGAGGGTATCTCGAGTTATAGAAAGCGTGCATGATTCACGCCGTTTAACTTGTGTCAGCTCTATTATATTCCTTGTTTTATTTGTGAATGCTTTAATCACTTGTTCAGTGGTATGGACATAAGGCATTTTCAACATCGCAGCTGGTCGTACTCGCTGATGACTCCCCGAAGTACCCGTTACCAATGTGGCAAGCTCGCGCAAAAACATATCCGAACTCACATGGCAATACAAATATTCCCCAGTTATTCCATCTTTTGGCAATAGATTCAGAAATTCAGTGGAACAAATAGAACGATATTCTTTTGAAATGTCTGGCAACCAGACTCTGGGTATTCGAGGATTTAGCTTTGATACTAGAATGGATTTCTCATGGATTACTGTCTTATTGCTTTTTATCTCTGATCCCAACTCACGGACTGGCTTCTTCCCATCATCGAAAGAAGGAATGCTGTAATGGTCAAATATTTCACCGACAAATTGACTTGGGTTAAGGTTCTCTGTAGAAATAATGCAAATATCATCTAATAATCCAACTCTCCAGCCTTTGGGGATGGGGCCGAGGGGGGAGTCCTGGAAGGAGGAGGGGAAGAGGGCGGCGGTGGCGGCGTCCATCCCGGCCGGTTTTTTGCCCTTGGCCTTGGCGTGGACAGGATCGAAATCCACAAACCAACTCTTGAATATCGCCCGCGCCATCTCCTCCAGCGTCTCGTTGATCCTCCTGTTCAACTCTATCTTGTCATCCAATGTTCCAAGGATATGGGTGATCCGTTCTTGCTCATTTTTTGCAGGAACTGGAATTTCAAATTTAGGGATGTCTGCACAGTTTAAACTATAGAATACTGCACCAACATTCATGTACTTATCGACTTGCTGACTATAAAATGGCCCACAAAGTGCCCATCTAAGAAAATTTTGGGTAACAACAGAATCGTCAGATCGTAAAATTACAAGATTTTGCCCGAGAGCAAATTCAGTCCCGTTTGGAACAACCGCAACATCACCCACACGGCCTCTTCTTGTAACAATTATATCTCCAGCTTTGGGCTTACCGAGTTCAATGATTAAGTGCAACGCTTCAGCTATCATGGAAAGAGGAAGGCTGTAGCGAGATGGAGAATAGGAAATACAGACATTTGGATGCAGGCGAGCGGGACCGTATTGCGGTGCATCT
>Ga0224495_10003071_pt1 | contig 10458 bp, 6 predicted proteins | sample SF_Jul11_sed_USG_FD_168128 | JGI IMG/M metagenome (GOLD analysis project Ga0224495, IMG submission 168128) | Sediment microbial communities from San Francisco Bay, California, United States - SF_Jul11_sed_USGS_4_1 | ecosystem: Environmental > Aquatic > Marine > Sediment | place: USA: California...
CGGTTGAGAGGTTCGAACAATCTGTCATATAATTTAGCGACTTTTTTATAAGGATCTGCTTTCATACCCTTCAAGCCTGCGGCGTTTCTCTAGATCTTGTAATGTGCAATGGTTTGCCGATCATGCAATCAAGCCTGCTTCTTTCAGCAGCTTATTGAATTTTGGATCGTCTAGAATACGATCTTTTTCACGCGGAGAAACCATAATCCATAGGAGGAAAGTATCGCGCTCCTCACAGGCTTTTTTCAACCACTTTGATGCCTGATCCAATTCGCCGCGCCTTAAGTGCAAATAGAAAAAACACATTGGTGGGATATACCCTTGCTGCGACTTTTCTTTCAATCTCTCAATCAGCTTTTCCGCCCGAGCTTTTTTGCCACGCTTATAACATACACTTGCAAGAGTTATCAGTATCATAGGATAACCACCTGATAGATTGACCGCTTTTTCAAACTCCGCAGCTGCCTCCTCTATCATTGAAAGATCTCGATAAGCCAGTCCGAGCATGTAGTGTGCATGGAAGAAGCTGGGATTCAGCGTAATCGTCATCTTTAAAACTTCGATCGCTTCGTCGTACCGGCCAGCGTAGAAGAGTGCGGTGCCTGCATTGCTGTTGATTATACTCGAAAGAGGATCGAGTTCTTGGGCGCGCTTTGCCTCGATTATGGCTTCGTCATTCCTCTTGGTAATAGTTAATAAAAAGGAATAGCCCAAATGACTTTCTGGGGAATTCGGGTTCAACTTCAGGGCATTCTTGAAGTCTTGCTCTGCAGCCACCCAGTTCCAGTCGTATAATGTGCTGATAACGCCTGATAAACCGTGGGCTTCGGCAAGGGAATGGTCTATTTCCAGGGCCTTTTTTATGTATGTACGAGCTCTGGGATAAGCTTCGTGAGGTGGCAAGCTCTCCCAGTACGAGCGGCTCTGATAAATCCATCCCAGACCGGTATAGGCCAGAGCAAAATTCGGGTCCATCTGAATCGCCTGCTCGAAACACCCGATCGCCTTTTCGTATCCTTCTTCTGTCATCATCTGGAAATAATGGCGTCCCTTCAAAAACAGGTTGTAGGCATCCTGATCTTCGGTATAACGCTTTACAATTGCGGCCTTCTCTTTTCCCAAAAGTTTGACTTTAAGCTTCTCCACTATCGCAAGAGAGATTTCATCTTGGATGGCAAAGATGTCTTCCATGTCGCGATCGTATCGCTCCGACCAGAGATGGTAACCATCGGCAACATTTATGAGCTGGGCTGTGACACGCAGTCGATTGCCTGCTTTTCGGACACTCCCTTCAAGTACAACCTCAACATTGAGTTTACGTCCAATTTCGCGGATATCGATGTCTTTGCCTTTGAACGAAAAAGCTGATGTTCTTGCAACTACCCTGAGAACTTTAATTTGTGTTAAAGCGTTGATGAGTTCTTCGGCCAATCCATCACAAAAGTAATCTTGTTCAGGGTCCGCACTGATATTTTGAAATGGAAGCACTGCTATGCTATTTTTCCATTCTTCGCTTTTTATAGCTTCAGGTTTGATCTCTTTTATCTTGTTCAGTTCTTTGAGAAGTTCCTCAGCGCTTTGATATCTTTTATTTTTATCCTTTGCCATACACGTCAGGATTATTTGGCTCACGCTATCAGGGATCTGGGCATTCAACTGCATGGGATTTTTAGGTGTTTCCCCCTTGTGTTTCATGGCAATACTTAATGGTGTATCACCTGAAAATGGCAGCTGTCCTGTTGCCATCTCGTAAAGGATCACGCCGAGGGAATAAATATCAGTTCGTGTATCGACCTCTTTTGCTTCGCATTGCTCTGGCGACATGTACTCAGGAGTCCCAATCATCACACCTGCACCTGTAATGCCCTTTTCCTTTAGGGATCGCGCTATACCAAAGTCCATGATTCGAACAGTGCCCTCTCTATCTATCATGATGTTGCTGGGCTTTAGATCACGGTGTACGACTCCTAGTTTATGAGCTTCAGCCAATCCTTCACAGACTTGCTTGGCTACAGAGATCGCAGTCCCTATGCCCAATTGACCGCTCATTCTGATCATGTTCTTTAAATTTTCACCCTCAACATATTCCATCGTGATGTAATAGGTTCCTTCCTCTCTGTTGAGGTCATACATCTGGCAGACATTCTTGTGCCTTATCTTCCGAGCAAATTTTAACTCGTTCTGAAAACGCTCTATCGTCTTTTTATCAGAGGAAATCTCTGGCTTTATGAGTTTGATGGCAACTTTTTCTTTTATATCAATATCGTTGGCCTTATAGACTTTGCCCATTCCCCCCTTACCAAGCTCCTCAATAATCTGGTATCGTCCTGCGAATGTAGAGCCTGTGTTCAATTCTTCTTTGGGGGCTTCCATGGTTTCTGTAACTGCAATATCCTCGGGTGAAAGGAGCTGGGAGCCACACTCCCCACAAAACTTCACGGTATTGGGATTATTGGTTTTACACTTAGGGCAAGTGATTGACATTGCTATCCCCTATCTTGTTGTGAAAAGGATATCAAGGAATGAAGAGTGTGTCAAATTGTGTCCATAGTGTAACCGTCTGAGATGTGCTTTTCGGAAACGAACATGGGATTGCCACAAGAGTAACGTGATTTCTACTCTTCCCTGGGGATAAAGCGGACCACTCGCATCTGAACTTCCTCAGGGAGAACATCGACGACCACATAGTGGTGGACAGATCCCATCTCACCATAATGTTCATGGAGGCTGGCACCACCCCCACCGGCAACCGTGTAGTTAATCCCTTCGTATGTGGCCGTGCTGTATGAGTGGATGTGTCCGCAGAAGACGTGATCGACTTTGCGTTTAGCCATGAGCTTGACAAAAGGCGTGGACATAGCTGCCGGCATGGAGTGATAGGCCCACTTTTCCACATCATGCGGAGGAGAATGGACAAAGACGAATTTCCGGTAGCCTCTTTTTTTGAGCCATTTATCAGCCAGGCTGAGTTGCTTTTCCCAAGACATGGCTCCTTTGCTACCATTATTATCCAGGACGATAAACCGGCACTTGCCCACATCGAAATGATAAACACGGGAATCCTTACCACCGAAGGCATACTCATAAGAAAGATCACCACGGCGCACATCATGATTCCCTACAACCGGGAGAAAAGGGTAGGTTACATATTTCTCAAGCGTTTGAAAAAGATAGAGATCCATCTCTTGTGAGTATCCATACAAGGTCAGGTCGCCGACATCAATGGCAAACAGCGGATTCCACTTGTTAATACTTTTGGTGATTGCCTGGAAGACTTTGAGGTTGCTCCGGGTGTCTCCGACAACCACAAAACGGAAACCATGATCTTGGTCGATTCTGTAATCTTGAATTCGATTGATCATGTTTCGAACATGATATTTATCTCCGTATTTCGACAGATTGGACTGGATCTCTTGGATAGATTCGATTTTCGGGGGTTTATAAGGCATGAGCATGGATTTTTCCAATCCGGCCGAACGAAGCTCTCCTTTCTCTGTAAAAGAAAATATATAGGCGTCCTTTTCCTCTCCGAATTTGATAAAATAGCGGGGACCTCCTTCAGCCTGAACTGAGTACGCTTTGGATATGTCTGTCTTTGATGTTAGAAATCGGGCATTCTCTCTAATGATGTCTGGAATCTCATCTGGAGTGATTTCCTTAATATTTCCCTCGATGAAGATTCGGCCCGGAGCCTCTATTTCGTCATCAATGAAGCTAAGGGCTCTGATTATTTCTCCATTCTCCAGAAAAACAAATCTATATTCCTCATCATTTTCTGTGACGACTTCTATTTCCCATGAGACCACACCTCCTCTTTCCCTCCGCTCGGGCTGCATTTCTTTGATCGAGGGGATAATTCTCTTCAGAATCTGGGTGATTCGAGGAGATAGGGTGCTTGTATCAAAAGATTCTCTTTTTATGTAGAACTGCGGATCAGCGTACGGATTGCCCGAAGAACCCACAAGCTCGTCGAATCCTGTTGAAGCCCACCGCTGAATCTCCTCATCTAAGGGCTCGAGAATTTGATAGGCTGGTCTATCATCTCTCTTGCAGGTCTCACACAATAGAAGCAAAGATAAAACCGACAGGGCAACAAGTCCGGTAACCAAAGGAACATTTATCTTCTTCCGTTTTATACTCATAAGAATTTCCCTTTCGGGCTCGTTGTGAATCCGGCCCAATTCTAAACGATCTCCCGTCTCTTAAATCGGTTGATGAATATATCACACAAAAATTAACTTGGTCAATCCATCACAGACATTTCCCTTTTTCCTCAGACACCATCAAGAATTCTGGCTAGAATTATCATTTGGGATTTTTGAAATTATGTCCAAATTGTGATCGTCTGAGATGTGCTTTCCTATACCTTGGTATGCCTGCATATCCCTAGAAAAAATGATTCAGGCAGCAACGTGCAGCTTTATTTCTTTATCAGGTGTCGACCTGGAATGACTTTTTAGCGTAATACATATATGATGAACCACGAAGTGGAAATGAACACGAACGACAAGTGGATCATACTGCTGGCTAAAGAAGGAGATGAAAGTGCGTTCCGGGAATTATACGAAAATAATTACGAAATGATCTATCGACTCGCCTACCGTTATTCAAAATCTCAGGAGGATGCCGAGGACATCATGCAGGAAACTTTCATAAAAGCTTTTAAAGGCATCAAAAAATTCGATTTTAACATCAGCACCAATTTCTCTGCATGGATATATCAGATCGGTTATCACTGCTCCATGGACTATCTTAGAAAAAGACAAAAGAGAAAAGCAGATCAGACAGAATCTCTAACAGACATTCACAATGAACCGGAAGCAAAGGATTCTTCACCTGAAAAATCTGCTATTGCGAATCAGACAATCTTTCAGGTGAAGAATGCTCTTAACATATTGTCTCCAAAACAACGCATCATTTTCGATTTAAGGCATCTTCAGCATAGAGCACTAAAAGAGATTTCAGACATTTTAGAGTGCAGTCAAAGCACAGTCAAAAAACAGCTTCAAAGAGCGGTTTCAAAATTAAGAAACCAACTCGAACCGCTCTGGAGGGAAGAATGAACTGCGAAGAAAGTAAAAATCTCATGACCATAAGTGCCTACGGAAAATTGACTCCATCAGAAAAGGCACAACTGGAAGCACATCTCCGGGAATGCTTGAGATGTGTAAGGATATTTGAAAAGGTGGGAAAATTGAGTCATCTTTTTAATGAGAAACAAGATATTCCGCTTCCAAATAAGGAGAAATCCTGGCAAATCATCTCAGCCAAAGCTCTGAAAAGAAAGGGTGGCTGGCTCGAACGCTTTGTGCCGAGAATACCTGTCTTTCAATTCTCCTTTGCTCTGTTACTTCTGGTTGTGGGTTTTGGAGCCGGGTATTTTATTCATTCAGGCTGGCAGATGGACGGTGAAATGGCCCAGCTCCGCCAGGAAGTCCTCCAGATTCGCGAGATCACTGCGGCCTCTCTGCTTCGACAGGAATCTATGAACCAAAGACTGAGAGAAATAGGCATGAGTTCTCTGTTTGCACAGCCTGAAGAAGGGACTTGGGGATCTCTCCTTCAAACATTAAGAGGAGCAGATGATCTTTACCTCTCTCTCTCAGAACAGACTTCCCCTCTGGTGGAAATCGCCTTAGCCTTTGCTCGCCATATAGAGCAGCTAAAACTTCACTAATCTGAGGTGAAAAAGTTTTTTAAGGCTTTAAATCGTATGGAATAAAATGAAAAATACGGAAAGGAGAAAAGAATGAAAAAATTAATGTTGATCGTAATTCTGATTATACTTCTCTCTTTATTTTTAGGAGCTGATGTTTATATGAAAAATATAGAACGGACTAAACCGTTTGAAATAATGGGGAGAAAACAAGGTGAAAATGTAGAAATCAAGGAGCAGTGGCTCGCAAAGAACAAGTTTGCCCAATTTGGAAAAGAGCTGAGTATCATTATCGATTATGATAAAGAAAAACTGTATTTCATCATGCACAAACCAAAAATCTATTATGAGATACCGACAAACATCGATAGGGAAAAGCTTCTCAAGCTCATCCAAGGTCATTCTCCTAAGGCGGCTGAAATTATAAAATCAATAAAGATAACCGATGTTAAGGTCAACCTCAGCGGCGAAACGAAAAAGATCGCAAATTGGAATTGTCAATCATCCGAATTTGAGATGGTTTTCATGGTTCCGGCATTTAATATAATGCCGAAATATAAAATAAAAATCTGGACGACTAAAGATCTTCCTTCTGATTATAAAAAATACACAACAGTGATGGAGGAATTTTTCGTGAAATACATTTTAGGAATGTTACATATAGATGAAAATTCAAAAAAAGAGCTGGAAAAATTGGATACGGTTGATGGATTCCAAGTCGCCGCTGAAGTTACAGTGAATATATTTGGCACTGAAATCAACGTGGAATCACAATGCCTCGAAGTGACGGAGAAGCCTGCACCGCCTGGAACTTATTCCGTTCCCAAGGATTACACGAAAAAAACAATTGATTTTCCTGTTTCGAGCTCAACAAATCTATCTGAATTTTAAGTAACTTTCGTTTGCTTAGAACCTCGGATAAAGGATTCTAAAGAAAGTACCCTCTTTTCAGGATTTCAATCTTCCTTTGATTGCTTTTCTAGCAGATGTTCAAACCTTGGATGCCCACGCAGCGAATCCCACTGTGGATCAAGCTGCAATTGAGGAACCGAAACAAGCTGCCAAAGATATTCAGCATGCGGGATAGATAAGAGGTATTCCAACTGGTCGATAGCTTTTTCGTATTCGCCAACCACAGTATAAATCCTAGCCAAGTTCAAAAGATATATTGGCCCTTGAGCTGCATCTCTGGATACAGGATGAATTCTCTCTGCGAGACTCCCTTCTTGAATGGCTTCCTCCTTGCGGTTCAAGTAGGCGTAAGCCAAGCCGAGCGAAGCGTGAAACCTTGGATCCTCAATACGCTTATGAACAACCTTCTCTAGTACAATCCGCGCTGATTCGGCATGGGTCTTCATCAACGACATGTCTTTCATTGCATAATATACTGAGGCATAAGCCAGATTCTTCTGGAAATAGAAATGTTGATCTTCATAAAAGTCGTAGGATAGGGAAGCGAGCCGATCCAGTGCCGCATTATATTTTCGTTCAAGCAAGTCAAGAGTGAATCCCATATAGTCTTTTAGTTGGTGTCGAGGTAATGTTTCCAGCAAGGCTCGTGCTTTTTCCGTATTTCCCTCAGAGAGGATAGTGATCCCCACCTTGCCTAATTGAGCTGGCAGATGGTCCGGATATATCGCAAGAGCACGATCGAACCACTCCTCAGCCTCCTTGAATCTGTGCATGCTGATGTAGGCTCCACCTAATTCATAGGCTATTTGAGTATCGCGGGGATTGATTCTGAATGCCCTTTCTAGTGTTTCCAAACATTGTTCCCACTTACCCTGTCTCCTCTGGATATAGCCTAACACTTGTGGATCAAAATTAGGAGCCGCCTTTTGTACAGACTCAAATATTTCTGCTGCCCGGTCATAATCCGAGAGACCCCAGTAATAATAGAATGCCAATATCCTTAGTGTATCAGGAAGATCTGGCTGCAGCTCAAGCGCTTTATTCACAGCGGCCCTCGATTTTGCCAAGCGCTCCTCTGTGCGATCAATTCCAAAAAAATACATCCTGGAATGTATATATGATTTCCTGATATAAGCAAGAGTAAAGTTAGGATCTAATTCAGTCGCTTTATCAAGCATCTCTATAGCATGTTCGAACTCTTGACTGTCTAAGTATGCCCATCCTCTATCCTCATGTTCTCTGCCTTGTAGATAATGGTCATAGGCCCCGAGGTCATCAGTAGGTCTGGCGTACAGAGCCCTGCGTTCCGGTTCCAGAACAGTGAGGTCCAATTGCCGGGCAACCTGCTCCGCGATTTCGGATTGGACTGAAAATATATCATCGATGACCCGGTCATATCGCTCAGACCAGATGGGAGTGTCGTCTGTGACCCTGACAAGCTGTGATGTTACCCGTATCCTTCCTTTACCCTCCAAGCTTCGATTCCAGCGGATACTTCCCTCAAGCACATAATCAACATCCAACTCGTCTGCTATCTGCTTGATTGTCTTATCAGTACTTTTATACTGGATCGCGCTCGTACGCGAAATGACACCTAGCCTTTGTAATGCGGCTAACCGGTTCGTAATCTCATCGGTTATTCCATCGGCAAAATACTGATCTTCAAGAGAACCTAAATTCCCAAACGGCAAAACGACCAACATCTGTCTCTTTGAAGGAAATGCTGGCGTTCTATTGATGAACAATTGAATGCCTACTCCAACAATACCTACTATGACAAACAGCGCAACAACTGCGCTCCAATACTTCCTCAATGCAATTTTTTTCTTCTTCGGAGAGATGTTTTTTTTCTCAGTTAAAATCCTCTCTTCAGAGGAAACTCCTTCTTCGCTCTTGCCTAATTCAGCAAGGATCGCCTCTGCACCCTGATATCTCTTTTCCTTATTCTTTTCCATACATTTCAAAATCAAAAGGTTCAGATGATCTGGGACTCGAGGATTCAATTCTTTGGGATTTTTAGGCACCTCTCTCTTGTGTTTCATCGCTATGCTCAAGGGAGTCTTCCCTTCGAAAGGCAGTCTGCCAGTTACCATCTCGTAGAGGATGATACCCAAAGAGTAGATGTCTGAGCGACGATCCACTTCCTCTCCCTCCACCTGCTCTGGAGACATATATTCAGGTGTCCCAATCAATATTCCCGATTCGGTGATTCCTTTGGCTTTGAGTGAGCGGGCTATACCAAAATCCATGATACGGACATCCCCTTCTCTATCGATCATGATGTTACCAGGTTTCAAATCACGATGGACCACGCCGAATGTGTGTGCTTCGGCCAAGCCCTCACAAACCTGCTTGGCTATGGAAATGGCTGTGCTGGGGCTGAGTTGTTTTGTCATCTTAAGCATACTTTTCAGAGTCTCACCAGGGACATATTCCATTGTGATGTAATGGATTCCTCTCTCCTCACCGAGATGATACATGCGGCAAACATACTTGTGGGAAATGTGCCGGGCCATTCTTAATTCATTGCTAAAGCGCTTGATTGTCTCTCTTTCAGAAGCGATTTCAGGCCTGATAATCTTCAGTGCCACTTCTTCGTTGATTTTCGTGTCCAGCACTCTGTAGACATGACCCATACCTCCCCTGCCCAACTCTTCGATAACTTCATATCTCTCGGCAAAAATGGTCCCTCTGGAGAGTTCTTTTATGGAAGATTGTAAGGTCATGGTAGAAATATCGGCTTTCTCGGAAACCTGAAGCTGGGTGCCACAATTCCTACAAAAGTGGGCCTCATCTGGATTTGGTGAATGGCACTTAGGACAATTCATAGCCAATTGAACCTTCTTTCTGAAATGATAATAGCATATCGATGGCTCTACTCATAGTCATTTGCAGAACTTTGGTTTGTATGTGCACATGAATGTGTTTGACCAAATAATCGGTCTCTGATATAAGCAATATCTAAAGAAAAGAATCAAAAGCCAAAGAAGGAGGCAGCATGAATAACCGTCTTAAAACTCTCGCACTTGTCTTTTTTTTATGCCTTCTTGTGTTTTCCATAAGCACACCTCTAGAGTCCCAGATAAGAGGCAAAGCCCTTTATGAAAAGCTGACGAAAGAGAGAGAAAAACTGGTCAAATTTGAAGGCTTGGCTATGGTGACATGGACTCCCGACGGAACGGCCTATTACAAGTTCGAAAAGGACACCTTCGTTAAGATTGATCCTGTCACCGATCAAAAAAGCCTACTGTTTGATGACGATGCCATTATTCAGGCCTATAACACGCACACGAGCAAGAACGAAGAGAAATTGCCTTTCCGGCGGTTCTCTTATCTAGATGAAGGGAAGAAAATCCGCTTCATGGAAGGCAGTATCGCTTATGTTTACGAACTGGCCTCCGGCAAAATCATATCCTATGTCCCTGAGAAGGATATTATAGGTGTGCGTGGACGGATCTATTCCGAGGTTTTTTCCCCTGATTTTAAATACCGAGCGTTTGCCCGGGACTACAACCTGTATATACAGGACCTGGAAGGTAAAGAGAGGGCTCTCACAACCGACGGTCACAAAGATTTGAGGAACGGATTTCCTGATTGGGTCTATCCTGAGGAACTCGATCAATACGAGGTCTTCTGGTGGTCGCCGGATTCGAAGAGAATCGCCTTCATGCGGTTTGATGAAAGCCCGGTGGGCAAATACCCTATTGTCCATGATATCGATCCTAGGCCGGAACTTGAATTGCAGAGTTATCCCAAGGCTGGATCCAACAATCCCATCATTCATTTTTTCATCGTGGATATCGACAGCAAAAAGATAATCCGGATCGAAACCGGCATGGAAACAAATGTCTATTTATTCAGGGGGCAGTGGACGCACGATGAAAAAATGA
>Ga0224495_10003072_pt1 | contig 10456 bp, 5 predicted proteins | sample SF_Jul11_sed_USG_FD_168128 | JGI IMG/M metagenome (GOLD analysis project Ga0224495, IMG submission 168128) | Sediment microbial communities from San Francisco Bay, California, United States - SF_Jul11_sed_USGS_4_1 | ecosystem: Environmental > Aquatic > Marine > Sediment | place: USA: California...
CGCCGCTCGCCGTGTATACGCCGGGCCCGGCCACGCTCCTCGATGAGCTGTGGACCCGCGTCGGCACGACCAACGAGTATACCCGTGTGGTCTCGCAGCAGCCGACGGCCGCCACCAACACCAGCAATCTCAGCAATATCGGCAACCTGGCGGTCATAGCGGCTACGGACCAGAATGGCGACGGCAAGTACGACTATCAGGGAACCTCGTTCAATACGGTTTCCAACAACCCGCAAAGCGCGAGCAACACGATGACTGTCGCCTTGCCGCGGATGACGAACACCGCCACGCTTGCCCAGGTCGCGAACAATTTGGTCACCGCCGGGAACGGTTCGGGCGGTAACGTGTGGACTTTCCTCGACAAGGCCAGCCCGCTTCGCATGTTCTTCAACATGCCGGTGGTGGCGCAGCCGGCCACGCTCAGGCTGACCACATTCGACTCGCTGAAAGCCATCACGGTCGCCGCACCGGCGACCACTACTGATGTTGCATTCACCGTGTCGAGCGGTTCGGGCGGCAGCGAGTTGGTCGTCACGCCGGCGGCGGCGCTGGCCGAGCAAAATCAGTATCAGCTCAATGGCTCGGTGCAGACCGCGGCGGGTGCCGGCGCAGACACCGTGACGCAGATTCCGCAGGCTAACTGGGTCGTTCACGGGACCACCGCGCAGCCCACCGGCCAGGTTCTCCTCGGCGCGGCGACCGCGCCGACGATCTATGCGGATAACTTCGACTACTGCACGGGCGGTGCGGCCTACGACGCGGCCAATACCGCGGTGGGTACCTGCCCGGCCGCCGGAACCGTCATGCTGAGCTTCCCGGAAATGGTATGGGGCACGGTGCAATTGCAGACGCGGACGATCGGCACGGTAAATACCCAATTCACCGGGAACCCCGTGAACCTGAATGGCCAGTTCCTCTGCTACAACGCTCCCTACGGCAACCTGCATCCCGACCGGGCTCTGCACCTCGCGCAGGGCGGCTGTGCCGGGTCGTCGCACGCCGGAATCGTTTACCGGTATAACACCGGCCAATTCATGACCGACCATACGGCGGGCAATCCCCAGCAGTTGAAATTGGCGTTCGACATCTATGATTCCAATGGCAACAGCTACATTGGAGTCCAGACGCTGAACGTGGACTAAGTTCCACCGCCCGACACCCGGTATGATTGCCGGGTGTCGCGGCGCTTGGCAGTCGAGTACCGCGCCCCGTGGCAAATCGCCCCGGGGCGTTTTTTTGTGCCGCGCGGTGTCGGCCCCGGTGAAAGGATCTTCGTTTCATGAACAAGCCCACTTTATTTGCGCGCCGCACGCTGCTGCTGTCGGCGCTCGTGCTCGCGGTGTTGGCGGCGGCGGCGGCGTTGTTCGCCTGGCCGCAAATCCGCGCCCGTCTGCCGGGCGCGTCGCAACCGCCTTTGCGGCTCGAATGGATCTGGCGCAAGAACATCGATAAGGCCGAGGCGGTCGCGCTCGCCGCGTCGTTCAACGGCGAGCGGCTCGCGGCGGCGGTCACGAGCAGCGCCTCCGGCGCCGAGCGGCGTTTCGTCTACGGCATCGACAACGAAAGCAGGCTGTTCACGGTCTTCGAGGCCGCGGACCTGCGCGAACTCCAACTCGACGGCAGCGGCCGCGCGCTCTTGACCCAGGACGCTTCCGGCGCGCTCAAGTTTCTCGCCGACTGGCAGACCGAATCAGGCAAGCCGGTGGCGCTCGGTGTGGCCGCGGCCGGCGCGCAGCTCGCACCCGGCCGGCGTAGCGTGCTCGCGCGGGCTCCCGGCCCGCAAGGCAGCTGGCGCCTGCTCGATGCCGCGGGTGCCGCCGCGCAGAATCTCGCGGACTCTCCGGCCGGGGAGACCTTGCGCGCCTGGTATCCCTTCCTCGAGCGTCCGACGCTTGCCGCGCTCGCCTACGCCGACGGACGCCTGCAGCTCTACGAGGGCACGCAACGCGTGCAGGCGCACCAGTTCGATGCGCCGCTCCTCGCCGCGGCCTCCGGAGTCCTGAGCAACCAGCTGCTCGCGGTGGTCGCGGGCAAGGCGCCGGCGCGTCTTTTTCTGCTCGCCGATGACGGCGGCAGGCCGCTCGGCATGTGGAGCCTGCCGGCTGCGGTCGAACGCGTGAGCCTCGCCTGCGGGCAGCTGGGGCAGGCCTGCGCGCTGCTCGCGGTGAACGGTGAACGGCGCTTGCTCTACGTCGTCAGCGCCCAGGGGCGTTTGCTTTCGCAGCACGAGGGCGGCGGCGCGGGCGTCGAGCGCGTCGAGTTCGGCGACGAGGGCCGGATGCTGGTCGCGGCCTTCGAGGCGCAGGGGCAGTGGTCGCTGCACGCCTGGGATCTGGAGGGCAGGGTGCTGTGGAGCGCGCCGATCGAGGGACGACTGGTCGATTTCCGCCTTTCCTGGAGCGGGAAGCGTCTGATGGCGGTGACCGGCGAAGGCAAGGTGTTGTACTTCGACACCGAGCGCCGGCGGCCGGCGAAGGTGTCGGAGGCGCCGCGCGGCGCCCGCCCCGGCTGACACGGGGAGTCTTCGCGGAGATCTTCCATGTGGCGCAGCCGGCTGCTTGTTTTGATCGCCAGCGCATCGGCCTGCGCGGCGCAGGCCGATGCGGAGAGAATCGCGCCGGCAGACCCTGCCGAAGCTGCCGCGCAAGAGGGGGCTGCACAAGCCGTCGCGACCCCGCCCGCCGCAGGGCAGGCGGCGGCGCCCGCCGCTGCGCCGCCTGCCGCGCGCGTGCCCGAACCCGCCGCGGCGCGTTCATTTCTCAGCGCGCTGCGGGAGAACACCGAGGGCGAGCTGTTCGTCGCGGGCGGTGCAATCGCCGAATACGCCCATCGCCTGAATGCCTACCGGGGCCTGGGCGCGCAGCTCGCCTACCGCTGGAGCGCGAACTGGGGCGTGCACGCGGGCTACCGCGTCGATCGCTACCGGATGCAGTACTACGGCCTGAGCTGGCAAACGGCGAATGCGCTGTTCGGCGGTGCGCCCACCGGAATTTCGGCTGCCGGCAATGTGCTGACCAAGGTGGGCGTCACCGAGCGGCGCGATAGCGCCGCGCTGGCGCTCACCTGGACCCTCGCGCCCGACGCGGCGGCCTGGAAGTTCGGCGTTGGCCGCCAGCGCCTCGAGAACAGTTTTTCCGCGATGACGCTCTACGGTCCCTGGGTGGGAGCGCGCATCACGCAAGACTGGGCCGGCTATCGTTTCGCGGCGAGCGCCTCGGCGCTCATTGATCGCTGGGGGAAAATGGGCGCGCAGGATCCGCTCTTTGCCGTGTTCGACGGCGAACGGAGCGCATCCTATTTCGGCGAAGCGCGGTGGTTCGCCGGGTGGCGCGTCGCAATCGCTCCGCTGGGAGGCGGGTGGGGGAGATTGCGGCTCGCCTACGAGGGCGGGGTGACCGGATTCAAGTACACGGCGCGCCACGAGCAGGGGATCGCGTTGGGGATCGCCTTTTGAGCACCACTATCGGAAAAGTCCTTGGACGCGAGTTCTCGATCATGGGGGTGAGCATGCACTCTGCGCGGCGTGGAGGCCGGGTGGCGGTGGTCGTCGTGGCGATTCTGTGCCCGGTTGGCGCGGACGCGCAGCTCAGGCAGCCCGAGGCGCCGGGCGGTTCCGCGCCCAGGCAGCCGGTTCGCGCCGAACGCCTGATGGTCGCCGCGGCGCATCCGCTTGCCAGCGAAGCGGGGCTGGAGATTCTGCGCGGCGGAGGCGGGGCGATCGACGCGGCGGTGGCGGTGCAGGGGGTGCTGGGTCTGGTCGAGCCGCAATCCTCGGGCATCGGCGGCGGGGGGTTCTTACTGTACTGGTCGGAGACCCAGCGCCGCGTGCAGAGCTACGATGGCCGCGAGGCGGCTCCCGTGGCGGCGCGCGAGGACCGGTTTCTCGATGGCGCGGGCCGGCCGCGCGAATTCATGAGCGCGGTGGCGAGCGGCCGTTCGGTGGGGGTGCCGGGGGTGCTGCGCATGCTGGAGCTTGCCCATCGGCATCACGGAAAGCTTCCCTGGGCGCGGCTTTTCGACCCCGCGATCCGGCTCGCCGAGGCGGGATTTGCGATGTCGCCCCGCCTGCACCGGCATCTCGCACAGGAAGAACTCCTGCGCTCCGATGCCGGCGCGAGGCGGCTCTGGTATCGCGAAGACGGCAGCCCCAGGCCGGTCGGGTCGGCGATCACGAATCCGGCCTACGCGGGCGTGCTGCGCGCGGTTGCGGCGCGCGGTGCCGACGGGTTCTACACCGGCGAGATCGCCGCCGACATCGTGCGCGCGGTGCGCGCACAGCCCGGCGGTGACCTGAGCGCCGAGGATCTGGCGAGCTATGTGGCCAAGGAACGCGAGCCGCTGTGCGGGGCCTACCGCGCCTACCGCATCTGCGGCATGGGCCCGCCGAGCGCGGGGGCGATCGGGGTGCTGCAAATCCTCGGCATGCTTGAGCGCAGGGATTTTGCGCGCGCCGCGCCCCAGTCCGCGGCGGCACTGCATCTGTTTATCGAGGCGGCGCGCCTGGCCTACGCGGACCGCACGCGTTTCATCGCCGACCCCGATTTCATCGGGGTCCCGGTCGGCGGGCTGCTCGCCGAGGGCTATCTTGATCGTCGTGCCCGCCTGATCGGCGAGCGCGCGATGCGCGAAGCGCCGGCCGGGGAGCCCGAGGGCGCGCCGGCGCTGGCGCAGGTTCCCGAGACCGAGCGCGCCGGCACGACGCATTTCTCGATCGTCGACGCTGCGGGCGATGCGCTGGCGATGACCAGTTCGATCGAGAACGTCTTCGGCAGTCGCATCCTGGTGCGCGGCTTCTTGCTCAACAACGAGCTGACCGATTTCAGCTTCCTGCCCTCGGCGCATGGCCTGCCGGCGGCCAACCGCGTCGAACCGGGAAAACGTCCGCGCAGCAGCATGGCGCCGACCTTGGTATTCTCCGCCGATGGCGGTCTGCGCATGGCGCTCGGCTCGCCCGGCGGTCCGCTGATCATCAACTATGTCGCCAAGACGCTGGTCGGGTCGCTCGATTGGGGGCTCGACGTGCAGCAGGCGATCGCGTTGCCGAATTTCGCGGGCATCGAGGGCGCGGCGCTGATCGAGCGCGGCTCGCGCTACGAGTCGCTGCGCGACGAGCTGGCCTCGCGCGGACATACGCTGCGCCTGATCACGCTTACGAGCGGCGTGCACGGCATCGAGCGGGTTCCGGGCGGTTGGCGAGGCGGTGCCGATCCGCGCCGCGAGGGCCTGGCGCGGGGCGAATGACCCGCGCCGCGGGTTGCCCGGGCAAATCCCCTTTGCGCAACGTTGTGGCGAAAGACGCGAAAATATTTCGCCTGTTGAACCGAAGGAAAGAAGCGACTATTGTTTGCGGCGGTCGGCGCGACGCAATTCCCGCGGTGGACCCCAAAAGAGCCATCTTGGACCGTTCGTACAGGGAGGAACTACATGAGTCTTGAGCCGTCACGTGCGACCGCCGCGTATCCGTCGTTGCAGAAGATTCGCGTGGTCGCCGAAGCCGCGCCGGGCAACTCCGCGCACCGCGCTCCTGGCGCGGCGGCGCCCGCGCCCGCGCGGCGCGGCGGCGCGCGGGCGGCGCCGAGTGTCGCCCCCGGGCATTACCGTGCCTACAAGCCGCTGCCGTTCACGCGCGAGGAACGCGAGCGGGTGACACTGCTGTTCGGCGGACTGCATTGGCGCGCCGAGCGGGTGATTCAGGGGGCGCTCGAGAATCTGGGCTACCGCGCACGCATCCTGCCGACCGCGACGCGCGACGATTTGCTCACCGGGCGAGAGGTGGCCGACAACGGACAGTGCTGCCCGACCAGTTTCACGGTGGGCAACCTCTCCAACTTCCTGCGCGAGGAAGCCGCGCGATCGGGTGCGGATGTCGTGGCGCGCGACTTCGTCTACATCACCGCGGGTTCCTGCGGCGCCTGCCGCTTCGGCCAGTACCATCAGAGCTACGAACTGGCACTGAGGAACGCCGGACTCGATTCGTTTCGCATGTTCCTGCTTGCCCAGGACGGACTGAGCCAGGGCCCCGCCCACGGCGGGGGCCTGGACGTGAACCTGCCGTTCACGCTCGGCATGGTGTGGGCACTCATCGTCACCGACGTGATCCAGGATCTCGAATACCAGACGCGCCCCTACGAGACCAATCCGGGCGAGACCGATCGGGTCGCGCGTGAGTGCGTGGAGTATCTGTACGGGGTCTTTCGCAGTCGTCCGCGACGCGGCGAGAAGTGGGGCGCGCTGCTGTGGCACCTCGGCACCGGCTATTTCGCCCGCGCGATGCGCGAGGTGCGGCGCCGTTTCGACGCGATCGAGGTCGACCGCCTGCGGGTCAGGCCCGTGGTCAAGATCACCGGTGAATTCTATGTGCAGACGGTCGAGGGCGAGCCCAATCACCACATCCATCGCTGGCTCGAGAGCGAGGGCGCCGAGGTCTATCCGGCGGCGATCAGCATCTGGCTCGATTACCTGCTGCGCCTCGCCGGCCAGGATTTCGAGGATCGCATCGGCATCGATCGCCACGCGCGCTGGAAGGCGCGCGCGATCCGGCTGGCGCAGGCGGCGCTGCGCGGGACCCACGCCCGCATGCGTCGCGCGATGAATCATGTGCCGCGCGATCTGCCCGATCAGTACGAATTGCGCCGCCTCGCCGCGCCCTACTACAACGGCCGGCTGAACGGCGGCGAGGGCGACATGCTGGTCGGCAAGGCGCTGTGGGCGCATTACCGCAAGAAGGCGCATATGACCTGCGAGCTCTCGCCCTACTCGTGCATGCCCAACACGATGAGCGTCGGCGCGATGGCGGCGGTGCTCGGCAAGCACCCCGAGATTCTCTATGCGCCGATCGAAATCAAGGGCGACGCCGAAGTGCACGCGCTGTCACGCTGCCAGATGATCCTGACCGAAGCGAAGAAGCGCGCGCAGCGTGAGTTCGAGGAAACCCTGGCGCGCACCGGCCTTACCGAGGCGAAGCTGCGCGCGCAGATCGCGCGGCGTCCCGAACTGCGTCGCGCCACCTACCGCGTCCCGCACTACGGTGTCGCCGGCACGGCGGCGAATCTCGTGATGCATATCGCCTACGGGGGGCGCTGATGCTGACCGTCGGCCTGGATATCGGCTCGACCACCGTCAAGGCGGTGGTGGTAAGCGACGCGCAGGGAGACGCCAAGCCCCGCTGGCAGGACTATCGTCGCCACAATACGAAGCAGGCCGAGATGGTGCTCGAGTTCCTCGGTCGCATGGAGGCCGCGGTTGAACTCGACGGCGGGCTGACTGCGGGCCGCGACCGGATCTTCGTCACCGGTTCGGGCGCGGGGTTGATCGCACCGCACCTCGGCGGCAAGTTCGTGCAGGAAGTGGTCGCGGTCTCGGCCGCGGTGGAAAGATTCCATCCCGAGGTGAACTTCGTCTCCGAGATCGGCGGCGAGGACATGAAGACGCTGTTCTTCACGCCGAGCGGCACGGGCAAGGGCAAGCAGGTCTATATGCAGTCCGCGTGCAGCGGCGGCACCGGCACCTTCATCGAGAAGACCGCGCGGAAGCTCCAGGTCGAGACAGAACGTCTCGCGCAAATGGCCTACGCCGGCGCGACCCTGCACAAGATCAGTTCCAAGTGCGGCATCTTCGCCGAGAGCGATGCGAACACCCTGGTGAAGTCGGGTGTGCCGGTCGAGGAGATCATCGCGAGCCTGTTCGAGGCGGTGGTGTATCAGAACCTCGCGACGCTCACCAAGGGCAATACGCCGATGCCGGGCGTGTTGCTGCTCGGCGGGCCGAACCTGTTCTTCCGCGGCCTGCGCGAGGCCTGGGAGCATCATCTGGCGAAGATCTGGCGCGAACGCAAGGTGGCGCTGCCGCAGGGCGTTACGGCAAGGGACCTGGTCCAGGTTCCCCGGGAAGCGCTCTACTACGCCTGCATGGGCTGCGTCGAAATCGGCCGTGGCGAGTCGGCGCGCACGGGTCAGTACGCCGGTACCGAGAACCTGCGCCGCTGGATCGACAAGGGACAGTGGGAGCAAAAGGAGAAGGAGGGCGCGAAGGGGCTGGTCGGCGACCGCAATGCGTTCGCCGCGTTCATGACCCGCTACGGCGGCACGCGTCCCGGGGGCGAGGGCGGCGCGACGGTGAAGAGCGACGAGCCGGTCTTCGTCGGCTGCGATTTCGGCAGCACCACCGCGAAGGCGGTGGTGCTCTCGCGCGAAAAGCGGCTCCTGTCGAGCTGCTATGCGCCTTCGATCGGCAATCCCATCGAAGATGCAAAGGCGCTGTTTGGTCAATTGCAGCAAGCCGGATACGCGAACATCGGCGCTCTGGGGATCACCGGTTACGGCAAGGATCTGTTGAAGGACATCGTCGGCAGCGACATCGCGCCGGTCGAAACGGTCGCTCACGCGAGCGCCGCGCTGCACTACTTTCCCGATGCCGACGTCATCTGCGATGTCGGCGGGGTGGATGTGAAGATCATGATCCTGCGCCAGGGTACGGTGGCCGATTTCCGCCTCAACTCGCAGTGTTCCTCGGGCAACGGCGCATTCCTGCAGGGCGTGGCGGAGCGCTATGGCATCGAGCTCGACGAGTACGCCGAGCGCGCCTTCCAGGCCCGATCGGTGCCGGCGCTTGCGATGGGCTGCGGCGTATTTCTGCAATCGGACATCGTCAACCAGCAGCGCAAGGGCTGGTCGGCGGAGGAAATCATGGCTTCGCTCGCCGCGGTGCTGCCGCTCAACGTCTGGGTGTACGCCGGACAGTTGCAGAACCTCGCCGCGGCGGGCCGAAAATTCGTCTTGCAGGGGGGCACGCACCGCAATCTAGCGGTAGTCAAGGCGCAGGTCGATTTCATCCGCGACAAGGTGCCCGACGCCGAAGTCGTGGTGCATCCCTATTCGGGCGAAGCCGGGGCGATCGGCGCTGCGCTGTGCGCGGTCGACCAGGCGACGGCCGCCCAGGACGGGTCGGTCTGCGCTCCGGCGAGCCGTTTTCGCGGCTACGCGACGATCGCGTCGCTCGAATACACCAGCACCACCAGCGAACACACCACCTGCCAGTGGTGCGCGGTGAACTGCAAGCGCAGTTTCATCGACGTGCGCCTGCCCGATGCGCAGGGGCGCCCGTGGAGCAAGCTGCCGCTCGCGGCGGGCTGGGAGCGGGTGATCAGCGGAAATTCGTGTCCGAAGGGACTGCTGGAGGACGTGAACGAAATGAAAGTGGTCAAGGAGAAGCTGGAGGAAATGAAAGATGCCAATCCAAACCTTGCTGACCTGGTTCGAGAAGACGCCTTTCGGCAACCTAAGGCCACGGTTTAGTCCGGGCCTCGATATACCCCCGCGGCTCGATCCGGGCGCGCTCGCGCTCGCGTCCAAGCCGCGCTCGGCGCTGCGCGTGGGGATCCCGCGCGTCCTCAATCTGTGGTCGACGCACCAGTTCTGGATGGGCTTCCTGGAGGCGCTCGGCATCGAGGCGCGGCGCGTCGAATTCTCCTCCGATACCTCGGAAGAGCAGATGCGCGAATTCGGCAAGGGGCGCGGCACGGTGGACTGCTGTTACCCCGTGAAGTGCATCTCGGGCCACTACGGCGAACTGCTGCAGAACCGCAAACGCAAGATCGACGTGCTGCTCTCGCCGATGATCTACTCGATACCCTCGGCGCTCGACGGCCATGTCGCCGCCTCGCTCGCCTGTCCGCGCGTGATGGCAGCCCCCGAGAACATCAAGGCGGGCTTCCTGAAGGAGCGCGACCTGTTCGCCGAGCTGGGGGTGCGCTATGCCGCGCCGATCGTGTCGCTGGCGGACCCGGAGCTGGTTCCCAAGCAGCTCTACGAGGGACTGCGGCACGCGATTCCCGGGATGACCCTCGCAGAAACGCGCGTCGCGGTCGAACGGGGCTATGCCACGCTGGAGCGCTACGCGCGCAGGCTGCGCGCCAAGTCGCGCGAGATCCTGGAGCGCTGCGCGCGCGACGGCACGCCCTGCCTGCTCGTCGTCGCGCGGCCCTACCACATGGATCCGGGCATCGGCCACGAGATCGAGGGGGACCTCCAGGTGCATGGCTATCCGGTGCTCTGGAGCCAATACCTGCCCACCGATCCCGATCTCATGCGGTGGATGTTCGGCGGCGAGATCGCCGAAGGGCATATGCGCTCGGCCTTCGACATCGCCGATGTCTGGCCGTCCTCGTACAGCGCCAACACCAACGAAATCCTGTGGGGCGCGAAGTTCGCCGCGCGCATGCCCTGGATCGCCTGCGTGGTGCGTCTCGCGAGTTACGAGTGCGGCATGGACCAGCCGACTTACTCTCCGGTCCAGCAGATCGTCGAACGCTCGGGAACGCTGTTCTTCTCCTTCCAGGATCTCGATTCGACGAAACCCGCCGGATCGGTGAAGATCCGCGTCGAGACGATCACCCACTATCTGCGCAGGCACGCCCCGGAAATCATTGCGAAGAAGCTTGCGGCCAGTCCTCCCGATT
>Ga0224495_10003073_pt1 | contig 10444 bp, 3 predicted proteins | sample SF_Jul11_sed_USG_FD_168128 | JGI IMG/M metagenome (GOLD analysis project Ga0224495, IMG submission 168128) | Sediment microbial communities from San Francisco Bay, California, United States - SF_Jul11_sed_USGS_4_1 | ecosystem: Environmental > Aquatic > Marine > Sediment | place: USA: California...
GACAGGTCCAGGAAGTTAACGAATGTGCCGTGGATTCTCATAATGTATATGCCGGTTGGAGCATATTTGGCGGGATTTTTCAGAACCTGGCGCAGGTGATTAGCACTATCTATATTAAAATAGACATAATAGGGTGACTCCTTGTGTTCGATACCCAATCTAAATAACGGCTTAATGATGTTATCCCGCATCCAGATTCCCTTTTCCTCATGGCTGTCTGCATCTTTGGCACTATTCTGACGCAATCCAATATGCGAAGCATATCCGCCGGTCATCTTCAGATAGGGCAGCTTCCATGCTGAAAGGAGCCGATTCGGCAGACCGTTACGGTCAAAGGCAGGATGCGGGTCTACTCCAAAACCCAGCATTGTCCTTGTTTTTCGCCCATCCGGCGTCGCTCCCACCCAGTAGCCGTAAAGAAGATGAGTGCTTGGGGTCGACCAATCGGCCAGGTAATTGTTGCCTGTCGGATTTGTTAAGTTATTGATCCTATCGCTGACGCCATTGACAAGCTGAACTGCTATTGCATCAACCTGGTCGCAATTGTTGCCGAATTTATCCTGACTTGAGAGAAAGTGACGTAATTCTCCATATTCTTCAAAGTTCTTCTGCAGCGCGTCACGAATATCTGCTGCAGTCCATTTGCCGTAAGAAAGAGCGCGGCCGACCGCGTATAGAGAATCTGCAACTACAGAAAGCCCGTGGATAAGACAGCCGCTTGCGTTGTAGCGGGTTCCCTGCTCCTGAGGGTCACGCATATCGCGCCAGGTGTGGAAACTGTCCATCAGTGCCGAAGTAAATGGAACGGGTTTTTCCCTGCCCAAAAGTGCCGTACAGGAATTGCCTGCATCTCGCATGCGCGGCAATATCTTATCAAGTAAATCATAAAAGACCTTTTCCAGATTTTCGTAAACGGCATCGGGACCTTGCGTATAGCCCAGTTCCCGCCATGATGGGCCTATCTTTTTACCGGATATAAGAGAGATACCATCATTGGCCGCCAGCTCCAAAACTTTTGCCAGATTCAGCCAGGTGTTCGTCGTATTCAGCGATGCCTTACCCATGATAAGCGGCTCCTGGCAGCCGGCGATGCAATAGTCCGGCAGGTCCTCGTCAGCCACACCTCGACCTCTTAATATTTCAAACATCACGTCGTCATTAAAAAGCGAGGGCGTCGAATGGCCAGGAGAGTAAAAGAAACGTCCCAGCGAACGATAAAGGGCCTCGCTCGTGCCGGCATGGACCTTGACGGATAGAGCCGGCTGGGGGTCATTTGTCTCGAAGAAGGCATCCAACACAATATAGGTCATGTCACAATCAAGGTCACGAGAAGTTTCATCCCTTCCGCCAACAATGACATTCTGTGATATTGCCCAGCAGCGCCTGCCGACCTGGAAAAAACACAACAAGTGCCTGACAAGCTCTACCGCTTCTTCGCGAGAGGTATCAGCTTCACTGTAATAAGGTTGGAGTATTCTGTCGATATTGCCTGCGGAAAAAGCATAAGGATTAGGCGCCTGTTCCAACGCCATTACCTGCCACAGGAGCACAAAAGACTGAATAGCCTCGTGCAGAGTCTTTGCCGGCTGTGCCGGCACGCGGCTTAGAATCTCGGCAATGCGCGACAATCGCGCCTTTTCTTTCTCACAATCTTCCTTCTTACTTTCGGATTCGGCGAGTTCTCGATATCGCTCGGCCAGTATGATTACGGCCTCGAGAGCCGTTGCCATAATCCGGCCGAATTCCTGCCCCGACTCGCGGGCCTTTTGCTGCATAGCAAGAACGCCATTTTTTAGAAAGGGACGTAAATCCGGAATAGTATGGCCGGTGACCGGCTCGACAAAATAAACAACCTCATTGATCTCATCGCCGGCCTTGGTGTAAATTGCCCGCAAGTCATTAACGTAGGCAGTCTTCTCCCAGTACCGACGAACCGCCTGTATTCTCTGCTTCGTAATACCACTTTTAGGATTAGGCGAAACATCATCATAGATTGCGGTGGGATCGCAGTAGCCGGCAAATTCTTCCACCTTAAAAGAAGGATTTATCAAGGCATAAGAAGCCGAGAAGGCACCATCCTGCGTTCCCGCAATCGCACTTCCTTTGATGATGGAAATCGGTATACGCCGAACCACCCGGCAGAGAAGCTCCGCCTGTCCGGTAGCGTCATCAGGATTGCCGCCCTCGGACCGCATTGCCTCATGCTCCTGCATCTTGATTTCCTGAACGAAGAACCACTCATCCATACTTTCCTGAGAGCGTTTGGCTTTCCGAACAAGCTCTACACCATCTTGTAATATGTTTTTGAACGCATAATTTAATCTTATCATTGTCTGGTTCCTATTATCAGGTCTAACCTCCCAGCGACGCACTGAATCCGCAGTTGACAAGCTCATCAACAAAGCGTTGTGCCTCATTGCGTTCCGGAAGGGGCCCATTCTGCATCGGATATTCAATATCGAGAGCAGCATACTTAGGCTCACCCAGATGATGCTGCCTTAGAACCTGCACCTCCAAATATTCCCGCTGCATGGCCAAATCATACAAAAACATCCTGAGCTTCTCCATTTCTTCTTTGCCGTCGTTCATACCCTTCACATAAGGTATACGAATTATGAGCTGTGGTTGTTTGTTCGTTATAGACATCAGATTTTGGAGGACAAGCTGATTATCTGCATCCATCCAATGCAGGTGCTTATCATTTGAAATGCACTTGAGGTCGCAAATCAGCAAATCGACCAGTCCGACAAACTTTTGAAAATCTGCGGTACTTGCGTTTGTCTCCATAGCGGTATGAATACCCTTCTTTCGCAATGCCTTAATAGCCAGCAAAAGCTGATTTGCCTGCAGTGTTGGCTCTCCTCCGCCGAAGGTAACACCGCCATCGCGGCCAAAAAGCGGTCGATATTGCTGCGCGCGTTCAACAATCTCAGCAATGGGAACTTCCTGGCCGACGTACTCAAATGCGGGATGATGCCAGACTTTAACACAGGAAAAATCGGGACATACTGCGCACTTACTGCGGTCGAGCGTCCATTTACCTGATGATTTTGAAACAGCCCCATACGGACACGCCTTGTCGGCGTACCGAGCACGGTCAGGATAGAACAAAATTTGCGGCCCGGCAGACAGACCCTCCGGGTTGGCACACCACCTGCATCGAAAATTGCATCCCTTCAGATACACTACCCAGCGTCGGCCGGGCCCATCAAATCCTTCGCTCCAACCTGTGGAGAAAACATTCATTTACCCATCTCCAAGTCGGGACAAACATCATCTTTGGATACTAATCCCAAACCAATGGCAGCGGTATAAGCCGCCCCGCGGGCCGCCGCCTCTCGATTGGTACTTATATAGCACGGCAAACCAAAAATCGACTCAATCACATCGGGTACCACCGGATTTCTGCGAACAGCGTTGCCGCTGGCAATAATTCTCGTAAAATCTTTGATTGAAGCCCTGGATGCCATGTCGGCAAGCTCGGTAACCATGCCTTCGACAAAGCCTCGTGCCAGATTGGAAACAGTAAAATTATCCACTCCTATACCGCTGATACTTCCCCTAAGGTTCGGCTCATGCCGAGTGCCGCTAAAGCGAGTGTCCACTGATATCCCCGAAGCTCCTTTCTCAGTTTCTGCTGCAATCTCATTCATCCGGCTATAAATCTCTTCATCGTTTAGCTCTGCGGCGGTAAATTCCCTGACAGTTGCCTGAATAAACTTTTGCAAACAAGCGTATGACCATCCACCGCACAAGCTCGCGCCTACAAGAATAAAACCGCCGAACGGCATAGGCCTGGTCTCAAGTGCCTCGACAAACTTATACACTTTTTGAGGAATGGAGATTTGCCCGCCGGTGCCAAGGTTTAAGACCAACACATCGTCGGCAAAACCTGCGGCCCCAATAATACTGGCCTGATTATCACCCACCGGACTGCAAACCTGCACATCAGATCCAAGACCAAGCTGCTTTGCGATAGCGGGCAGAATTGTACCCAAAGGCTTTGCCGTTGAATTAAGTGTCGGCAGCACTTTCTTTGGAATACCGAGCTTATCAACTGCTTCCGAATCCCAATCACCTTTTTGAAGATTAAAGATTCCCCAGCTTGCAGCGTGGGTCGCTTCAGTAGCGCAAACTCCGGTCAGGCAGCCGGCGACATAATCAGCAATCGTTAATGCAACCGCACCTTCAGAAAGCCGGCCGTTTTTCTGGAGCCACTGCAATGTCGCTCCACCATATCCCGCATGTAAACGGCAGCCCGTACGCTGCTGCATATCTGCTCCCAAAGCCTCTACAGCCTTATCAATATAGCCGGATTTATCGCTTGCAAGAGTTCTCTGGTCTCTCCATGTGATTAGATTTGTTTGCGGCTGAAGGTCAGAGTTAACCAGCAGCACGCCGTGCATCTGGCCGGTGATACCGATGCCAACAACCTCATTTTCACGAACTTTCTTCTCACTCAACAGTTTTTGAATCAATTCAAGACACAAATCCCGAATGCGTAACGGGTCCTGCTCATGATGGCCTGCAGGAAGGTTCGCGATTTCAGTATCATTTATCTTTGAGCAGATTGCCACCGGCCCAAGCGAATCACACGAAAGTGCCAATGCACACAGATTTGATGTCCCAATATCCAGAGATAAAACAACCTTATCGCTCATTCTCGTACCATATTTAGTTCAGTCGAGATTCGTCTATCATGATGCATAGAAAGCGTAATGTTACTTGAATCGCAGCCCGCTGTCAAATTCGCAATCATGCGGCTTATTATATGGCTAATTCTTGATTTATTACCGGATTTATGCTATAATTTCTATTGTTGATTTCCGCTTTATTTTGAACAGACACTTTAAGATTTAAGGGTGCTAAAATGAGGAGGAGAATTGCTTTTGCGAGTCTCTTATTCGTGTTTTTTACCCCAGCTATAGTCGTTTTTGGGGCCCCCAAGCGCGACTTTTTGCGTTTTGCCCCTGATGAAATAATCGTAAAATTCAAGAATACCGCCGCCGCAGCTCTTGAAGAAAAAACCTCCGCCGGCTTTGACGCAGCGCAGTTAGAGCTGCCCGGCTCGCTGGACAAACTAAATAATAAATTCGGCCTCAGGAATATCAAACCTCTGTTCAAGAACTTCAAGGCAAACAGAGAGCAACTAAATGCCTTATCGAAAAAAGATAAGGCATTGTTGACAAAACAGGAAAAACGCATTCTTCAACGGCTAAGACGTGCTCCTGAAAAAGCAACTGTCCCTGCACTTGACAGGACATACAAACTGCAGTTTGCCCTTGCGCCGGATGAATCCATCCAGGAAGTTGTGGCTGCGTACAATAAAGATGCGAGTATAGAATATGCCGAGCTGAATTACATGGTTTCAATTTGTGAGTCCCAAGGGGGACACCTCTCGGTGGAACCTGATGACCCTCTTTATCCTCTGCAATGGCCTTTGAACAACACAGGCCAGGATTACCCGGCAAGCGGCAAATATGGCTTCGGCCCGGGTACACCGGACAGCGATATGGATGCACCGGAGGCATGGGACATACACACCGGAAGCTCGGAAGTTATCATAGCTGTTGTTGATACGGGTGTGGACTATAATCATAGAGACCTGCAGGGCAATATTTGGATTAATAGCGGTGAGATTCCGGACAACGACGTTGATGACGATGGAAATGAGTATATAGACGACACATACGGTTATGACTTTCTCAACAACGATAACGATCCCAATGATGACCACGGCCATGGGACACATTGTTCAGGAACAATCGCCGCCGGAGGCAATAACGGGCTCGATATTGCCGGTGTATGCTGGAATGCAAAGATAATGGCACTGAAATTTCTGGACGAGAATGGAGAAGGATTATTCTCCGATGCAGTAACAGCCATTTATTATGCAGCCGAAAATGGAGCAGATGTCATATCCAACAGCTGGGGTGGGCCTTATTCCTCGGAGGCGATGGAAGAAGTGATTGAGTACGCCCGCAGCCAGGGGGTGATAATGGTAGCTGCGGCCGGCAACAACAATTATGCTTACCCCCATTATCCGGCCTTTTACGAGAATATGATTGCAGTGGCCGCGACCAATTCGGATGACAAAAGAGCGCCCTTTTCTAATTATGGTGACTGGGTCGACATAGCAGCCCCCGGAGTTGACGTCTTATCACTACGGGCCGGCCAAACCTCGATGGGTACTATATATGACGACTATACAACGGTTGCTTCAGGAACATCGATGGCCTGCCCACACGTTGCGGCTGTAATCGCTTTGATTATATCAAACCATCCTGACGCCTCCACCCAAGTTATAATTGAGAGGTTGTTCGAAACTACAGACGACATATCCACGCAAAATCCGGGCTATGACGGCCTGCTTGGAGCCGGCAGGGTCAATGCCTATAAAGCGGTGCGAGATAGTTTCGAAGGCATCGTTACTTTCGATAGTGACTTCTATTCGTGCGATGATACTGTGAGTATTGAGGTGTTCGATTTCGATCTTATAGGACAAGGAACGCAGCCAATAACTGTAACAACCGACGGAGGCGACCTGGAGACGGCAACTATTGTCGAAGACATAAACAAGCCCTGGCTCTTTACAGGGACAATCCGTACATCCTCTGATGCAGTTATCGCTGAAGACGGCACATTGCAGCTCTCGCAGGGTCAGATTATCACGGCAACGTATTTAGATGGTGATGACGGCACTGGTAATCCGGCAGCGGTGACCGCCACAGCAACAGCGGATTGTGAAAGTCCGGAGATTTTTAATGTTCAAATCGACGTGCCGGGCCCTGAGCCTGAAGTTACCTTCCAAACAAATGAACCGACTACCGCGCGTGTGCTTGCTGGTCTGACCTGTGGTGGACCATACATTATCGAGGCAACATCTTCAATTTTAGCAACCAGCCATTCCATAAAGCTGAGCGGGGTTTCCCCCGAAACGGACTACTTTTATATTGTTGAGGCTGCTGATGCTGTTGGGAACAAAACTGTGGACGACAATGCCGGCGAATGTTTCGCATTCACTACTGATGAGGGCCCACGAGATATTTATGTCCCAACGCAATGCTCCACCATACAAGAGGCAATCAAACGCTCCTGGAATGGAGGAGCCGTATGGATTTCTGATGGATTCTACCAGGGCCAGGGCAATCGCGATATTGACTTTTTGGGCAGGGCGATAATCGTTCGCAGTGAGAACGGCCCCGAGAGCTGTATCATTGATTGCCAGGGGAGCAGGTACAATCCGCACCGCGGTTTCTATTTCCACAACGGCGAAGGGGCTTCATCTGTCCTGGACGGAGTTATGATTATCAATGGATACGTTAATGACGAGGGTGGAGGAATCTACTGTATCGGAAGCAGTCCGACGCTGATTAACTGTATGTTTTACGGGAACTCGGCCCAATACTGGGGCGGCGCAATAGGCAATCGCAACAGCAGTTCGAGCTCGATACTGACCAACTGCACCTTCAGCGCAAACTCGGCTCGCTGGGGCGGCGCGGTGGCTTGTTGCTACTGTTACCAGGGCCCGACGCTGGTCGGCTGCACATTCAGCGGCAACTCGGCCAGACACGGCGGCGCAATTTATAACGACCACAGCAGACCCACGATCAGTGACTGTAATTTCAGCAGCAACTCGGCGACATACGGAGCAGGTATGTACAGCTTCGGCGGAGTATACGACGTATCGTTTATCGGCCCGAAACTACAGAATTGCACGTTCAGCGAGAATTCGGCGTCTTCGCACGGCGGCGGTATGTTCAACTACGAAAGCAGCCCGAAGGTAACCAACTGCGAATTCACCGATAACTCGGCCCAATTCTGGGGTGGCGCGATATACAGCAGCGATGACAGCAATCCGATGCTCGGCGACTGCACGTTCAGCGCAAATTCAGCCGAATATGGCGGTGCAATTTACGGCCTGGAACGCAGCCGTGCGGTGTTTGCCAACTGCACGATTACCGGCAACTCGGCCCAGTGGAATGGTGGGGGGCTGTATGGCGGCCTCGGGCCGGTCAGCAACTGCACTATCACCGACAACGCTGCAAATGTTGGCGGCGGGCTGTATGGATGTGACGGGCCGATTACCAATTGTATAATCCACGGCAACATTGCCGGCTCGCGTGGAGGCGCGTTTTACTCGTGCAATGGCCCGATTATCAACTGCACAATCACCGACAACTCAGGTGGTGGGCTGGATAGCTGCTTCGGCCCTATCATCAATTGCATCATTTGGAACGGGGACCCCGGCAATTCGGCTGGTGGCCCGGTTCTGTCCGGCTCTTCCGTACCACTGTACAGTTGCGTGCAGGGTGGCTCTGATGGTATTGGCTGTATAAGCGGCGATCCTTGTTTTATTGATGCCCAAAATGGCGACTATCACTTGTTGCCCAATTCACCATGCAAAGATTCGGGCAATTATTACTATTGTATGAATCTGCCCTGCACTGACCGTGACGGCATGACGCGGATGGCAGGCGGGCAGCTCGATATGGGCTGTTATGAGGCCGGCAGCACGCCGGACATAGACGGTGACTGGCTGACAGCATCGCAAGAGGGCCTTTACGGCACGCATCCAAATCTGCCTGATACGGACGGCGATGGCTTAGCTGATGGTTTGGAAATCCTGGGCGGAACCGACCCGCTGGCTGCCGACCCGCTGCGAACATGGCAGGTTCCCTCCGATTCGGTCACCATCCAGCAGGCGTTGTTCTTCAGCCGGCCCAGCGAGGTCATTGTCCTGGCCGAAGGCACCTATTACGAGAACATTTACCTCGGAGGACGCAATATCACTCTCACCGGCAGCGATCCGAATGATCCTAATGTCGTGGCGGCCACGGTAATAGATGGTGATACTGACCGCGACCCTGAGACAATGAGCGGCCGTGTCGTAAATCTTGCGGGGACCGAGGACACCACTTGTCATATCTGTGGCTTAACAATCACAGGCGGAAGCACTAATGCCGGGGGCGGAGGTATTTATGGAGCAGGTGCCCATGCCGGCATAAGTAACTGCATAATCAAAAGCAATTCAGCTCTGGATGGAGGTGGCGGCCTGTACGAGTGCGACGGCCCTGTCACCAACTGCACTGTAGCCGGTAACTCGGCCGGAGATGGAGGCGGATTATATTACTGCAACGGCCCCATAACCGACTGTACAATCATCGCGAACCTGGCTGATTATCGCGGCGGAGGAATGTTCGATTGCGGAGGCGAGTACATCTGCTACGGCCCGGACGATTGTGCCTTCACGATTGACAATTGTGTCATCGGCGACAACTCGGCGTCTTCCGGCGGCGGGACATACAACAACATCACCAGCCCGACTCTTACCAAATGCACGTTCAGCGGTAACAGGGCTGAGGACTATGGCGGCGGGATGTACAACTACGAGAGCAGCCCGACGCTGACAAACTGTATATTCAGCGGCAACTCGGCGAACTGCGGAGGCGGGATGTACAATTATGAGCGCACCAAACCCGCTTTGACCAACTGCACGTTTGCGGAAAATTCAGCACCAAATGGAAATGCCGTGGTTTGCGATTCTAATGACCAGCAGTATCCAAGCTACCTGAAGCTCGCCAACTGTATCCTCTGGGATGGTGGTGATGAAGTATGGAACAACGACAATTCGACTATCATAATTACTTACAGCGACGTGCAGGGTGGGTGGCCGGATGTGGGCAACATAGACGCCGACCCACTTTTCGCCGATGTCAATAACGGAGACTATCGGTTGCTGGCTGGCTCACCTTGTATCGATGCAGCGATTGAAGCCGATGTATACGAGGACATCGATGGCAATATTCGCCCGTTTGATTTCCCGGGCGTTGATAGTAATGACGAGTCGTCCGATTTTGATATGGGTGCCTGTGAAGCTGTGGCAACGACACAATGCGAACTCATTATACTTCCACGCACGATTATTCGTAGCGGGGGAGGCGAAAAAATATCGGCAATAATGCGTCTGCCGGAGTTGATAGTCAAAGCTGATATTGACGCGTATGAACCGTTGGTTCTCTATCCGGGAGCTGTCAAAGCAGCCCGGCAGCGCCTCATCCCGCCGAGCATAGAAGCGAAAAGTGACACCGGAATTCACGCTGTTTTTGATAAAGCTAAACTGTTTGCCGTTGCTGGTGATAATGGAGATATAGAGCTAACCGTCATAGGCAGATTCTGTACAGGGCAGTACTTCTACGGTACTGATAGCATCAGAATAATCAGTCCCAGCGATGATGAAGAGCAATAGTGGCTACCTAAGTTCTCATTTTTCTGGCGCTACCGTTTTCACCGATCTTGAACAGATGATATATTTGTTCTTTTGGCCGGGATTTTACGGATTTGCGACGCCGGGCGAAGGCGTGGCCGCTTCCCAATTGTCTACGTCATTGCCATAGTCACCGGCCTCCTTAAGAGAAAGTGATTTGCCAAGCCCATCCGCCTC
>Ga0224495_10003074_pt1 | contig 10435 bp, 8 predicted proteins | sample SF_Jul11_sed_USG_FD_168128 | JGI IMG/M metagenome (GOLD analysis project Ga0224495, IMG submission 168128) | Sediment microbial communities from San Francisco Bay, California, United States - SF_Jul11_sed_USGS_4_1 | ecosystem: Environmental > Aquatic > Marine > Sediment | place: USA: California...
GGGTGGTACATTCTCCAGGGCGGATCAAAAAAATTCAGTGTTGACATACCCCCTGAGACCTGCTCACAACTGGACGAAATCACAATGGAAGTTTCCGCTCACAACTTATCCTTAAGAGAAAGCCTGAATGTTTCGCCAGAGTCGTGCGCTCCTTAGCCTTACGCTTCTCTCCGCCTCCCTGATCGCCTCCCTTTCACCTGCCGCGGCAGCCGAGAAACAATCCGTTCTAACCGTAATTCTGAACGCCGAACACAAAGGGGACTTCTTTTTCCTATTGACTGCAGAGCAGGATGTCCTCATGAAGAGAAGGGATTTTCTGCAGTTGGGGCTCTCAGAGGAAACAGCCGGCATCACCACTGTGTCGGGTGAACTCTATATTTCACTGAAATCGGTTTCAGGCCTCGCATTTTCTGTTGATAAAAAAAGAGCTTCCCTTACGCTCCTTGCTGAACCCTCATTGTTCAAAGAGCAGACACTGGATATTTCCTACAGAAAGCCCTACGCGGTCACATACAGCAGGGACAACTCCGCCTTTCTCAACTACGGTGTACGTTACACCACACGCGAGCCTTCGTTCAATCTCTCGTCAGAACTGGGTTTCCGAACCGCTGATTATCTCGCGACCTCTTCCTTTAATTACATCAGGAACGATGCGACAGACAAGAACGTGCGGCTCCTTACTTCTGTGCGGACTGACGACAGGGCATTGCTGAGGACATATGTTGCGGGCGATGCTCCTGCGGTATCGGGAATCCTGGGCACCTCTGCAGTCATCGGGGGTATTACGGTTGCGAAAAACTATGCGATAGATCCGTATTTCATCCGTTTCCCTTCGCTCTCTTTCTCAGGAGCAGTGGTAACCCCCTCGGAGGTGGATATCAGGGTGAACGGGATGAGCGTCAGGAAGGAGGGTCTGCAGCCCGGTGAATTCCATTTCGACAATATCCCCGGCATCGTCGGACTGGGAACAGCCGATATTGTCATAAAAGACGCCTTCGGCAGGGAAAGCGTTCTCTCAAGAGACTTTTACTACAGTGATCACCTGCTGGAAAAAGGACTCCACGAGTACAGCTACAGTGTCGGCTTTATCAGGCGGGATCTTGGCACAAAGAGTTTCTCGTACGGGAAAGCCGCGGCCCTTGTGTTTCACAACTATGGCTTTTCCGCCGGCATGAAGGGAGGTTTCTTTCTTGAGGCCTCGGACGACCGGCTTACCATGGGCCCCGCCGGTTCCTTTCTCATACCCGGCATGGGAGTTGTTGATGCCGGTCTTGCCCTGAGCACATCAGAGGGAGAGACGGGATGGGGCGGGTATCTCAATTACTCTTTCAGCAGCAGGGTGTTCAATGCCGATATCTTTGCACGGTCCTTGTCGGAAAAATACAGCAACCTTACCCTTGATTCCTCCGACGACAAGCCGTCCGTCGACGTGTCGGCGGTCGTGGGGGTGACCGGAAAGACCTACGGGTCCCTCTCGCTTGCTTCCTCGATTTCAAGGATGCGCAATGAAGCCGACATCAAACATTATGCCGTCTCCTACACAAAGATATTGGCGAGAAACTGCACTTTTTTCGCAACCGCAAGCCGCACGGACGACAACACCGGCATCAATGACCAGCTCTTCTTCGGCCTCAACATATACTTCGGCAAAGGAATTTCCGGCAGCGTCAATTACCAGTTGCAGAATGAAGAAAACATCTCCGGCCTGAGTTTCCGGAAAAGCCTGCCTCCCGGTCCGGGCTTCGGATTCAGCATGGACGTCAGCAGCGGAGACACAGCGACTGATCTGGCCGGACTCATGGAGTATCAGAATGACTACGGAATCTACGGATTCGGTCACCGGAGAAGAGACGGGTATGATGACACCCTCTTTTCCGCGGCAGGCGGGATCGGCTATATAGACGGTTCGGTCTTTTTCAGCAGGCCCATCCTGGACTCCTTCGCCAAGGTAAATATTGAAGGCCTCGAGGGGGTGAGAGTATATCATTTCGGCAATGAAATCGGGAAAACAGACAAGGCAGGCAATGTCATAATTCCGGCTTTCCACTCATTTATCGATAACAAGCTGGATATCGAAAGCAGGGACATTCCGGTCAACTACAGGACCCCGGCGCTCGTACGCTATGTCGCACCTCCCTTCCGGAGCGGATCGCTGGTCAAGTTCGACATAACAAAGCTCCAGGCAGTCAGCGGTTCCCTGTTTGTCATCGAAGACGGGATCAGGACGCCTGTCGAATTCGGAGAGATAACGGTCCTGGTAAAAGGGAAACGGTTCTCAGGGCTTGTAGGGCGGCGCGGGGAGTTCTATATTGAGAACGTGCCTGAGGGAAGGCACCGGGCGGAAATAACCTATAAATCCAGGCAATGTTTCTTTGAACTTGCTGTTCCTGACAGCCGCGAAATCTGGATAGATGTGGGTGAGTCGTACCTCCGGTGTGAAAACTGAAAAGTTTTTTCCCGGCCATAAAACATCTGCTCTGGTATAATGGGAGGCAGGAAATTGCAATGTCCAGTGTTTACCGAAAAGCGATCTCAGTCGCCTGTCTCACTCTGCTGAGCGGCTGCCTTCTTGTTCTTTCAGACATGCCGGTCTTCGGTGTCTGCAGCGTATCAACTGCCCCTGTCAATTTCGGGGCATACGATCCTACATCGCCGGTCCCCCTTGATGCAACAGGAACAGTCACCGTGGATTGCAGCCTGAATCCTCCGCCCCCTAATCCTCCCGTCAATGTGAGCATCGATATCGGCCGGAGCACAACCTCGGGAACCTTTACCCCGAGAAGCATGAGGAACGCGGCCCTCCCGGATGTGTTAAATTATAACCTGTATGTCGATTCCGGCAGGACCTCAATCTGGGGTGACGGAACCGGCGGGACTTCAATCGTCATGCTCCTGAAAATAAATAAAAACACCCCTCCCTTGCTGAGTACTGTCTACGGCCGTATTCCGGCAGGACAGGACGTTTCCGCGGGATTTTACGCTGACGCACTGATTGTAACTATCAACTGGTGAGGGACTGCTCCCGCAATCGCCGCTTCAAAAAAAGAGTCTAACGGGCGGATGTCTCTGTTCAACCGGAAAATGGCCACGCCAGATGCCTGTTGCCGTTTTTTCCATTTCCGACGCCCTGCTATTTGTCGTTGCTCAACCTCCCGCCGGGGACCATTCTGCACTGTGACACATAGTTGCCCACCTTCCTGAACCTCCCAGGCGGACGGTCTTCACGCGTTTCAGAAAGGGCCGATCCGCTTACCCCCCGTGCCTGAAGGATTCCGCTGTTACCTGCTCTTCACTGAAGCTGAGAGTTCCCGAATGCCTTCCAGTTTCGCCTCGAGCCTCTTTGTCCCCTCGCCGTTTCCCGCATCCTGAATCGACACCCACTGCCGGAGTTTCGCGAGCGCCTTTCCGCTGTTGATCGCGTCACGGCTGATTTCCACCCCTTCCGCAGGGGTATCGCATTTGCCTGACAGGTACAGTATCGCTCCCGCGTTCAGACAGGTGAAATCAATGCATCCCTGATGCCCCTTCCCTGAAAGCACCTCTAAAAACCGGGCTGATTCCGCTTCAAGGCTTCCGCTGAAGGCGATCTGTTCAAAGGGGATCCTTTTGATCCCGAGTTCCTCCGGCCTTATCACATATTCCCTGCACTCAGCACTAAAGAACTCATGCACCAGGGTTTCTCCGCAGGGGGAGATCTCATCCATGCCAAGACCAGAGGCTTCGTCCTTTCCGTGGGCCACCATGCCCCGGACATAGCCGATATTCCTCATCACTTCACCGGCGGTCTTAAGAAGACGTTCGTGGTAGACACCCCTCAGCCCATAGGCGGGCCGCGCAGGGTTGGCGAGCGAGGCAGCGATGTTCAGGGTAGAGCCGAAGCGTATCTGGCTCAGGATCCTTCCCAGCGCGCCGGGATGCACCTTTGGGCTCATGCCGTTGAAGAGGCCGATTCCCGCTTTTTCGATGCTCTTTTGAACAATGCTCACATCGCATTCCACAGCAACACCTATCGCTTCAAGAATATCCACGGTGCCGCACCGTGAGGTGAGCGCGCGCGCCCCGTGTCTTGCCATCTTCACTCCGCAGGACGCTGCGACAACAGCAGCCGCGCTGCTTACATTAAACGTCTTGAGCCTGTCCATCCCTGTCCCGGAATTCTCGAAAAGGTCTCCGGTGAGGGCCGGACTTGTGTGCGCTGTATCGAGCTCATCGATCGCCTCCCAGGCCCCCGCGATCTCCTCCGCGGTCTCTCCCTTGCCCACCAGAGCGGCGAGAAAGGCGCCCTGCTGGAGGTCAGGCTGCCTGTTGAGAAGCACCTCCCTGAACATTTCATAGGTTTCCTGACGGGTGAGGCTCCTGCCCTCGATCAGCATCTGCACTTTTGCGCCAAATTCCTTTATTGCTTCAGCATCCATGTCTCTTCTCCCTTTCTACGGATATAAAAGTATCTTCATCCCCGCCCTCTCCTCGACGAGACAGAGGGCCTTGCCGAGTTCCCAGAGGGACATCCTGTGTGAAATCATGTCCCGGACCGCGATACTCCCTTCAGAGAGCATCTGCAGCGCCTGCCCGCCGTGACGAAAGCTGCAGCCGTATGCGCCGACAAGCGTCTGTTCATAATAGTGAAGCCTGTTGAAATCTACCGGCAGTTCCGCGGCGGCGCGGGGGAGCCCGGAGAAAATAACCACCCTGCCCCTCGGCCTGAGATGCCCGAGCGCCTCCCGGTAGGCATCTGCTGAGCCGACGGCAACAACAACGACGTCGAACCCCTTTACGGGCGGTGAAGCAAAGCCCCGTATCAGGGCCCGCCTCCGTTCATCAGGCTCCATCGAATACGGTATGGCGCCGAGGCCTGCCGAGGCCCGGCTTAGCAGGGTCCCTGCAGGTCCGGCCCCCCAGATGCCTATGCGCTCCCCGGGGCTCAGCCCCGCAAGCTCAAGGGCGTTGAGGCAGCAGGAAAGCGGCTCGCTGAATACCGCCTCCTCGTCAGTGACATTTTCGGGTACAGGGATAACGCTCGCCTCAGGCGCCAATACGTATTCAGCAAACCCGCCGTCGCGGTGGAAGCCCATTATTTTCATCCCCTCGCAGAGATTTTCCGCTCCGCTGCCGCACTGTTGACAGCTGCCGCAGCTCGTCCCCGGATATACGTACACCCTCTGTCCCACCTCAAACCTCTTCACCGCAGGGCCGGTCCTGGTGATCACACCGACCACCTCTTCGCCGGGGACTCGGGGCAGAACAAGATCCCTGTGGCCCGCACGGATGATCTTGAGGTCTGTCCTGCACAGCCCGGTGACCGAAACCCTGATAAGCACCTCTGCCTCGCCGGGAACCGGGATGTCCATTTCCGTAATACTGAACGAGCCGATTTCCTCAACGACTATCGCCTTCATAAACTTCTCCCTTCACAAAATAAAAAAGGCCCCAATGGAACAATCTCCATCGGAACCCTTTACCATCAGGCACCCTGTATATGTCACCGCCTCAGCAGGTCTTCTGGCTCTCCCGACCTCTGCCAGCCTTCCCGCCCGCCTGCGGCGGGCAGTGGCATACTACCGGCAAAAGTGCTTATCCCGTCATAAAGACGGAATCGGGATTACAGCGGCGGGACCGCCACGGAATTGCACCGTGTTCCGGGATGCTGAAACAAAATAATATTAGGAAATTCCGCCGGTATCTGTCAAGGCTGCAGATTCCCGGCAGATACGGGTCTCCAATTCTTCAAAGACAGTGGTGTGTCTCCAGATACTGCCTGTCTGCAAAATAAGCCCTAAGAGCCTGTCGGACTTAGCTATTCATGGCATAATAGATGTCATGGAAAAATATATCAACATAGACAGAGACACACCCATGTTGTTGCCTCCTGATCTGCGGGAGTGGATAGCAGGAGATGATATGGTGCATTTCGTAATCGATGCTATTGAAGGAATGAAGATAAATGGATTCAAGGTCAATCACCGTGGAACGGGCAGTGCTCAATATCCGCCACGGATGATGCTGGCGTTGTTAATTTACTGTTATGCCGATGGGATATTCGGGAGCCGGCGCATAGAGCGTGCGACATATCGGGATATAGCAGTGAGATACCTGACGGGCAATACACATCCCGACCATGACACTATAGCCAAGTTCAGGCGGGAGAATTTCGAAGCTGTAGCGGAGTGTTTTGTTAGGGTTCTTGAGCTTGCACGAGAGATGAAACTGCTGAGAGTAGGCACTGTAAGTATCGATGGGACAAAACTGAAAGCAAATGCAAGTAAACACAAGAATGTGGGGTACGAGCGAGCGGGACAACTTTTGGAGCAGCTTGATATCGAGGTGCGGGACCTTATGCAGAAAGCCGAAGAAGCTGACGGACGAGAGGAAGGGGCGGAGCAGGGGCTGCCTGAGGAGCTTGCGCGAAGGGAAAAACTGAAGAGCAAACTGCAAGAAGCACGAGGGAGGCTTGAGGAGCGTGCTAAAGCGCGGGCCCAGGCTGAACGAGAGGAATATGAACGCAAGCGTACAGACCGGGATGGTCGCAGTGGCAGCAGCAAAGGCAAGAAGATAAAGCCTCCCCAGGAGGAGCCGCGTCCGGATGAACAGGCGAACCTTGTGGATGCGGACAGCCGGTTAATGCGCAAGAGTAAGAGAGAAGGTTACGAGCAGGCGTATAACAGTCAGGCAGTAGTTGATGCAGATGGGTCACAGTTAGTGCTTGCGGCGAGGGTGACCCAGTGCGCCAGTGACAGCAATGAGTTGGTGGCGAATGTGAAAATGGTTTCGGAAAGCATTGGGAAAGTAGCGGTAGTACTTGCCGACAGCGGCTATGCCAATGGTGCCGAAGTGGATCAGCTTCAGCAAAGAAGTGCTAAAGATAAGATAGAAGTGTATGTAGCTGTAAGTGCCGAGGACAGGAGAAGATATGATTATAGACCTGAGAGAAAAGAAGACAAGCCCGTTAAAAATATATGTACGCCATGGAAGCTGCAGATGAAGGAGAAGATTGAAACTGAAACCGGGCGTGCACTTTATAGCAGGCGAAAACAGACCGTGGAGCCGGTGTTCGGAGTGATAAAGGCAGCGATGGGATTTCGGCAGTTTCTTTTGCGCGGGCTGGACAAGGTACGAGGGGAATGGCAATTGGTTACCATGGCATACAACTTCAAGCGGTTATGGAACCTGAAGATATTGGCGGAACGGGGGTAAAAATGACGTCTGATATGGCGTTCAAACTGGTTATTAAGGGTGTGTTCCTATGCTGAAATATACGACGCTCGGCAATTATGGGAAAATACTCTCTCGCCACAGATTCCCTAATGCAAATACAACAACATTGATTAACATAAGTCCGACAGGCTCCTAACCCGCAGTATTCAAAAACTTTCTGGTGGTAATCAAACAACGAGGCGGGAGAAGGCATTGAGAGCGGTTTCATTTTCCGGTAGTCCGACAGACTGTTTCCATGAATGTCAGGAGGAAAATGCCCCGGAGCAAAACGGGAATGAGCGCCAATGCCTTCTCCTGCCTTTGGAATACAACATTTTATGAATGATGTGGACTGGGCAAGCGGCCATTGATCTGACCGCAGAACGGCAATATATGCGTTTATGGACGGCCTCTCATTAACAGCATTTTTTGGACCAATTATTGTTATACTTAAACAGTAGCTTAAAATAAAAGGACACTTACTGCTTGATGCCCCATATTGATTACAGCCGCTGTACGAACTGTGGCGCCTGCGCCGAGTTATATCCTGCCTTTTTCGAGATGAAAAACGAAAAGCCCTGGTTTATAAATCATGAAAAATTCGTACCTGGCAAGGACAATGGCATTATAAATTGCTGCCCTTTTCGGGCTATTACTATCGAATAAAGCAGCCCAAAAAGCGCGACTGAAGACACCCTGCGGAATGACCTCAGGGAATCTTGATGCAGGGCATATTTTTTATTGTATTCGCTCCCTCATGCCGTGGCAAGACCACGGGGAAAATGGCACGTTTCCCATCGAACCGGTGAAAAACATCTCCGGCTTTAAATTGACAGCCCGGCTTTCCCTGCAGACACAAATCAGGCAGAGGATTTGCCGATAAAACCAAACCTGCCTTACTCACCTGTTGACACACCCTCTGCCTGTCATATAGTTTACGAGGATGCCCGGTCCCTTTGGCCGGAGTGCTTGACTATGCACCAGGAGGTGAACAATGAGAATCTTTATTATCTTTTCAATGGTCTTTTCATTTCTCTCGGGCGCCGGCAGCGTCTTTGCATCAGACGCCATCGAAACAGCAGGTGATGCGGTGGCGCTCGCCGCTCCCGCCACTGCTCTCGTCATGACTTTGACCCGCTCCGACAGGGAAGGTGCCTTTCAATTTCTGGAGAGTTACGCCGTTTCGTCCGCGGTCACAATCGGCCTTAAATATACGGTAAAAGAAAGGCGACCGAATGGAGAGAAGCACTCTTTCCCGTCATTCCATACGTCTTCAGCCTTCACCGCGGCAACGTTCATCCGGAACAGATACGGATGGCGCTACGGCATTCCCGCCTATCTTGCTGCCTCGTTCGTTGGATGGAGCAGGATTGAGTCAAAGGAGCACTGGACAAGAGACGTGCTTGGAGGAGCTGCAATCGGCGTCGCATCGGCGTTTATCTTCACGAAACCTTATAAAGGCGCAGTAGTCACTCCTGTCGTGGGAGAACATTTTTTGGGATTTGCATTAAGCAGGCGCTTTTAACCCAAAAAATGAGATAACTTTTTTATCCGCAGGGGCATTTATCCCTCTGCGAAACGCATTTTTCGGCTAACGCTCACCACGGCAGACTTTATTCGTCTTTGTGGAATAAAGGTCGCTCCTGCGCAATTACGGGCGCGTGTGGTCCGGTGCCGCTTAACTCTGAAGGTGCTGCCGAAGAAAACCGGCCGATGATTTCCTCGATGCGGCAGTTTCCCACTGAAGCTTTCCCAAAAAGCATGCACCCACCGGGATTAAGGATTGCTCAGGGACACAACCTTATTGATAGCGCACCGTGCTTGTGGGATAATGAAAAAAATAATAACCGGGAAATTTGCAGGCATGGAAAAAGCATGAATCAGAAAGAAAAAACCGAAGCTTCCTCTGTGGCCGGGCTGTCGATTCCTCAGTTCAGCGTCAGCGCCGCTGCAGAGGGCGCCGCACGCTTACGTCTTGAGGGAGATTGGCAACTCGGCTCTGACCTGCCCTCTACCGGTGATGTCCTGAAACAAACAGGGGCCATGCCGCAGTTCAAAAAGGTTATCTTTGACAGCGCCGGACTCAGGAGCTGGGACAGCGGATTTCTTACCTTCCTCATAAACTTCATTGAAGAGTGCTCTGCGCGCGGCATTCCAATTGAAAAAGAGGGTCTTCCCCCAGGGGTACAGCGTTTACTTCAGCTTGCTTCCGCGGTGCCGGAGCAAAAAGGGGTCCGGAGAGAAACAGAGCGCGTCCCCTTCTTTGCGCGTGTCGGGGAATCTGCCGTGGCTTTCTGGCGTTCTGCCCTTGAAATGCTTGCGTTCATCGGCGAGGCCTTCGCGTCGCTCCTGAGGCTCTTTCGGGGAAAAGCCAGATTCCGGACCATAGATGTAATTCTCATCGTGCAGGAATGCGGGGCGCAGGCGCTCCCCATCGTCTCGCTCATCAGTGTCCTGGTAGGCCTCATTCTGGCCTTCGTCGGCGCGATTCAGCTGAAGATTTTCGGAGCGCAGATTTATGTCGCGAGCCTCGTGGGCATCGCCATAATCCGAGTACTGGGGGCGGTCATGACCGGTATTATCATGGCAGGCCGGACCGGGGCATCCTTTGCCGCTCAACTCGGAACCATGCAGGTGAATGAAGAGATCGACGCCCTGAAGACCATGGGCATTTCTCCCATTGAATTTCTCGTCCTTCCGAGGATGATCGCGCTCTCGCTCATGATGCCGCTCCTCTGCCTCTATGCCGATTTAATGGGCCTCCTGGGAGGGTTTATCGTGGGAATCGGAATGCTGGACCTGGGCGTGGTGGAATATTTCAACCAGACCAAGGCAACGGTGAAGCTGGATTACCTGTGGATCGGGTTGTTTCACAGCGCGGTCTTTGGCGTCCTTGTTTCCCTGGCCGGCTGCATGAGGGGAATACAGTGTGGCCGGAGCGCCTCCGCTGTAGGGGAAGCCACTACATCCGCAGTGGTTACCTCTATCGTGAGCATCGTCGTTGCGACAGCGCTCATAACGGTCATCTGCAATGTTCTTGGGATTTAAAGCAGGAGAGGAAGAAATGAATATAACAGGACCACTCATCCAGGTAAAAGACCTGACAGTGACCTACGGGGACTTTGTTGTCCAGCATGACCTGACCTTCACAATCAACGACGGGGATATTTTCATTGTCATGGGAGGGAGCGGCAGCGGAAAAACAACGCTCCTGAGAAGTATGGTGGGACTCGCAAGACCGGCA
>Ga0224495_10003075_pt1 | contig 10432 bp, 12 predicted proteins | sample SF_Jul11_sed_USG_FD_168128 | JGI IMG/M metagenome (GOLD analysis project Ga0224495, IMG submission 168128) | Sediment microbial communities from San Francisco Bay, California, United States - SF_Jul11_sed_USGS_4_1 | ecosystem: Environmental > Aquatic > Marine > Sediment | place: USA: California...
GATCTCGACTTCCCTGAGGATCGCAACAATTTGTTGTTCAGTAAATCTCGATTTCTTCATGTAGAGCTTCCTTTCTAGGAATAAACTCTACTTTAGATTGGTATGGTTTTGCGAGGGGGCTACACATGTCATAACTTTAATGTCGTCATGGAACTTAGACTATCTGTATCATGTCAATGCTGCGGTGAATAGTGTTTGCCTAATTTCACTATTTTCGTCACCGCCATTCCATGTTCAATTAACTTCCCGGAGTTCCCATGAAAAAAACACTCTCAGCACTTTTTGCCGCACTCGCATTTGTCTCCATATCCGTGCAGGCAGCCCCCAATGCAGTAAGTGGAAAAGTATCACTCAGCCCAGCCGTAAAAAGTAAAGTTTCGCCAACCGACACCGTATACATTTTAGCCCGCGCCACGCAAGGACCAAGAATGCCGATTGTCGTGTTCCGCAAACAAGTAAAGGATTTGCCCATGGAGTTCACGCTGGACGATAGCATGGCAATGCAACCACAAAGAAAACTATCCAATTTCGATCTCGTTATCGTCGCCGCGCGGGTTTCAAAATCAGGTGGAGCAATATCACAGCCCGGTGATTACGAAGGCGTATCATCCGCAATCAAACCTGGCACAACAGGCTTGAATATCGTAATAGATACCGAAATCAAATAGTCGGTGAAAAACTCAACTCTGGCATCCGATTGCAAATCCGAGTGCCTATTTAAACCTTGTAAAAGGTAGCCTACCTCCCATGATTTAATTTATAGTTGGCTTCATATCCAACAGGAGAGACCATGTCCAAGACAATTCTGCTTGCCCGACCGCACCCCTTCATCGTGACCGAAATGAAACCCTTTCTTGAGCAGAGTGGATTTGCCGCCAGAAAACTCGAAAACCTCTCCGAGCTATCCGCCAAGGCCGCGGGTATATCCGGCGTAATCATCTCATTGGCGGTGGAGTCGTCGATCAGCCAATCAGCCGAAGAAGTTTTTACTGCGCTCCGAAAAGCATCGTCCAGCGTACCCGTACTTTTGCCGCCATGCTTGATCTGTCAGCAATGCAAGGCGTATTAAGAAGAATGGCAAAAAATAAAGGGATCGATGCAACCATTCTGGGGGTAGAGACATCGACACAAAATCATTCCGGGCTCAACCAACCCAATACATTCTTGTAACTGAGCAATGGCGACCTCACCACACCGCAAAAACGCGAACTTGCTGCCAATATTCTTCAGCGGCATTTCCGGTAAATCCAGTGTGCGCCAAATCAAACTAGGGAAGAGAAAACACTCATGGGGAAATTACTGCGTGCCGCATTTTCAAAAAACATCCTCAACACCTCCCTGAAAATATCACTGATCGTTGGAACGATACTTAATCTGATCAACCAAGGTGAAAACCTGGTGCACGGCGAAAACATCTCTTGGTTTCACCTAAGCTTGAATTACCTTGTCCCTTATCTGGTTGCGAGTTACAGCGCCGCAAAAAATGCAGTGACTCCAAATAAACAATAGCATTCGCAATCTCTCGTATTATCACAAATGTAGAATCCGCAGGCACATCAAATAACCTTTGCAACATACTCCCAAGCACTCGACCCAATGCTGGAAACACCTTTGGTAAATAGTTTTCATTGTGTGCCGCAGATAGCAGGGTGCAAGAATTTAATAGGGGGAACAACCCGAAAAATCGAAATGCTACGCGAAACTCTCGATAAGACTCAAACATTTCAGGAACGTGCATTTTCGCGCAACTAATAGCGCAGCTGAATAGCTTGTGCGCTTAGGAAAACACTGTCGGTCATCATGTTCCGCAATGAAACACTACTGAAAGATTGAGCCCGAATATTCCATTGAGGAACTGACGAAAGTTCTAAAACTTGCGGACATCCTCGCTTGATTGTCTGCCCCTAGAATGGTCATGCTCTCGGGTGACGAAGTACTCGCGCAGATAGTACTTGATCGGTTTAAGGCGCTTTATAAAAGAATGGCTTACTCATTCACATTCCATCTGGGCTGTAAAAACACGTGTCAGGATATTTCTCGTTCTAGCACATTATTCACTAGGAAGAACTGATCCTGTGCAACGCATCAACCAACGCATCAGCCTCTGATTTTGTATTGTAGAAAGCGAATGCAGGCCTGACACTGGATTCTAGGCCGAAGTGCGCCAGCACTGGCTGCGCGCAATGGTGACCGGCGCGCACAGCGATGCCTTCCGCATCCAGCGCCTTGCCGACTTCAATATCCGGCCTTCCCTTCATTACGAATGAAATCACCCCGCCCCGATCCTTGGGCATGCCGATAACCCGCAAACCTTTGACCCTGAGAATGCCGTCTAGCGCGTAATCAAGCAAATCGGTTTCATATCGCTCTATTTCATCAAGACCGATGCTATTCAGATAATCGATGGCTGCACCCAATCCCACCGCTGAGGCCAGCGAGCCGGTACCGGCTTCGAATTTGTTCGGAGCGGGCGCAAAAGTGCTTTTCTCGAAAGTGACGTGTTGAATCATGTTACCGCCACCCTGCCAGGGTGACATTTTTTCCCACAATTCCTTCCGTCCGTAGATGACGCCGATGCCGGTGGGTCCGAAAAGTTTGTGTCCTGAAAATACGTAGAAGTCACAGCCGATTGACTGCACGTCAACCCTGCGATGCGGCACGCCCTGTGCACCGTCGATCACCACCGTGGCACCATAGCGCTTGGCCATCCGAGTCATCTCATGGATCGGCATGACCGTGCCGAGCACGTTGGAAACATGGGTCATCGCGACAACCCTGGTTTTTGGCCCCAGCAGGCGGGCATATTCTTCGATAATGATTTCGCCGTTGTCGTCCACCGGCGCAACACGAATCACGGCACCGGTTTTCTGCGCGGCAAATTGCCAGGGCACGATGTTGGCGTGGTGCTCGGCTTCGGTCAACAGTATCTCGTCACCGGGGGACAGTGCCTTGTCGCCGCACACATAGGCGAGCAGGTTGATGCCTTCTGTCGTGCCGCGCACGAATACAATTTCTTCCGGCAGGGCTGCGCCAAGAAAGGCTGCAACCTTGCTGCGCGCATCTTCATAGGCATCGGTGGATTCCGCCGCCAGCGCATGGGCGCCGCGATGGACGTTGGAATTTTCCTGTTCGTAAAACCGCGACACTCGGTCGATCACAACCTGCGGTTTTTGCGTTGTCGCGCCGTTATCCAGCCAGATGAGCGGCTTGCCGTGTACCTTGCGCTGCAATATCGGGAAGTCGCGGCGCACGCCCTCTACATCGAATGTACTACCAGAGACTCCGTGCATTTGTGATGCATGCATATCCGCCAGAAAATAAGGTAACGTGCCGTAGGCGGCAATATTATTAGCCATCGGCGGCGATGACGGCATACCCATTCCACTGACCGCAGACTTGAACATGCCGTTGGCCATTTCGCTGAGAAAATGCGTGTCCAATATATCCTGACCATTAATACGCCCGATATCTGAAGAACGTCTCACGGGCAATTGCACATCCGCATGCCGTGCGAGCGCATCCATGAAGTAATAACTACCGGGCACATCCGCGATACGCGCACTTTGTTTTTCTTCGTGGGGAACATGATTCATGTCGTGCTGCACCAATGTCCGGCTCATATCGACGCTCTTGTTCTTCAATGGCTTCGCAACTGAAGAAGCCAACCCGGTTGCAGTCTCATCGGTATGTGACACAACCTGATACTGCAAATCTGCTGCTTGATCATGGGGCTCTTGCTCCCTGCCGCCAGATTCGGCAACGGGCTTGGTTTGGTAAACAAGTTCCGCCCATTGGCCATAACCATCCGCCCGCATGAAGCCCCCGGCCTCTTTCGCCATATCCTGCGCCACTTTCACAAGGCGGTCTTGCAGAATCTTTTCTGTCTCCACAGCGACTACCTCTTGCCGGCACTATAGTCGTAGTAGTTACCGACCTGAACATTTTCCAGCACGGCAAGCGCATCCGGCACCAACACTGCAACGTTGAAATACAACGTCAGCAGATATTCTGCAATCGCCTGGTTATTGATGCCCATCGCGCGCATGGAAAGACTGGGAGATTGCTCACTCGGCAGACCTGCATGATGAAGACCAATCACGCCTTGCCGTTCTTCGCCAACACGCATGAGCAGGATATTGGTTGTTCCACCCGACTGGGTGGGGCGAGTTTTTCCGTCTACCAGCAGCTTGTCGCACGGAACCAGCGGTACACCCCGCCAAGTAATCAGCGGCACGCCAAACATGTTCATAGTGGGCGGTGGCGTACCGCGACGCGTGCATTCACGACCAAATGCAGCAATAGCACGCGGATGGGCAAGGAAGAATGCGGGATCCTTCCACACTTTAGACAGCAGCTCATCGAGATCGTCCGGGGTTGGCGGACCGCTCAGCGTGGGAACACGCATTGACGCGGGAGCCTGACGCAGTAAACCAAACTCGGTGTTATTGATCAACTCCCACTCCTGACGTTCCTTCATATCCTCGACCGTCAGTCGAATCTGCTCCTGCAACTGATTGATTGGGTCGTTGTAGAGATCAGCTACCCTGGTATGCACATTAACAATCGTTTGTATCGCGTTAAGCGGGTATTCGGGAGGCATTTCGTCATAGTCAACATAGCTCTCGGCCAGTGCTTCTTCCCCTTCCATCCAGGAGGAAAGCGCAACGCCAGATTCGCCATACTCGTTTATTCTGTTCAATTGAGAGTGCCGGCGCTCGACCTGCGCATCGAATTCGCCGCGTAATCCGGGGGCATCATCCAGTAGCTTGTCGAACTGCTCCCTGTCCAAGGTCAGGAATACACAGGGGGTACGCGCCCTCACCGTCGCATTGCGTGGCTCACCCTTAAGTAGCGCCATTTCGCCGAAGTAGTCGCCGTCACTCAGCACCGCAATCTGCACTTTTTCATTTTCGGCGTCAGCGCGTGAAACCGCAACCTTGCCCTGAACAACAATATAAAGCTTATCGCCTTTAGAGCCTTCCTCAAAAACCACATCACCCTGCTTGCATTTTTCTGTCACGAAACGTTTTGTCAGGGTTTCGAGGAAACTCTGGCTCAGGCTTTGCAACAAAGGAAGGGCGCGCAGGGCGGCTGCATCTTCGATTACAACCTTCTTTCCCTCCATGCGCGATTTAATCTTGCCGCTGTCCGGCATCAAAACCTTGCGGCGGTTGACTCTGAATGTACCCGCCTGGACATGCACCCATGGCAACAGCTTGAGCAGATAACGCGTCGATAATCCGCTGACTTGAACCTTGGTCTTGGTTGTTGTCGCCAGATTTCTTGCCGCTGACGTACTCAGTGATACGCGATCTTTTGAATCCATTCTTCACCCCTCGATTTAAAAAATTCAGTCTAATCTTCCCCGGTTAAATCAACACTGATGCCACGAACGAAATCTCACCACCACATCACTTCATTCCAACTTCACTATCCACGCCAATACGAATTATAGTAGGGGAGTTCTTGCATGAACTTTCAGCCGAATTCTAACCCATAGCTGCAGCAAGAACTCACCGTGCTGTATCACGGCCGGATGATCAAACGATTTATCATAAGAAATAAAATCACGTCGATGGTCAACCAACCCTGCAAATGGTGATATGCATTTCTGGAGTATCTGGTTAAACCATCCCACACCGGCATCCACTGCCGAGACTTTAGGGCAAAACAACAAGTTTGACTCCGGATCCACCTCGATTCCTTAACATATTACTATGATTTGTGCTGGTGATTATCATCGATTAATAAGCGATTTCTTGTATCAAAATAACTTGTGAAATAGTTGTCACCGAAAAAAATATTCTGTCAGATCAATCAGTAAAGATGAGCGCAAGCATTTCAAATATATTCAAGAAATTGGACATATATGACATATTCCATCACTCCGACCCTCTGGGCCAAAAGTTTAAAAAGTGGGACAATTCGAGTTTAAGCTCGGAGTGTTTATATAATTTGCCGGCCTTGACGCAAACAAACACTTGCCAAGCAGCCCAATATCCACAACAATCTACCCCGGCATTTCAACCACAACCACTAGGGAGTAACAAATATGAACCGTAAAGAACTGATTGATGCACTTTCCACAAAAACCGGTAGCACCAAGGCTGATGCCGAGCGCAATATCGCTGCGCTGATCGACATCGTCACTGCCACATTAAAAAAGGGTGACAACGTAGCCCTGGTTGGCTTCGGAACTTTTGAAGTGCGCAAGCGTGCAGCACGCACTGGCCGTAACCCTCAGACTGGCGCAGTATTGAAAATCAAAGCCGCCAAGGTCCCAGCATTCAAAGCAGGCGCAACATTGAAAACAGCAGTTAACGGCGCCAAGAAGTAATCAGCCGCTTTTCAGCTCAAAGGCACGGGAGAATTCTCCCGTGCCTTTTTTATTTCACCGCTCCTGATGTTATTCTTCATGCAGAAATCGGTCACCCAACCCTTCCGCAAAGATCCGGGAACGCATCGCGATCTTATTGAAGCCGTTATACAATCTCGGCTTGCCATTAGCTTGCTACATATCCGATTTTCAGCAAGCCCCCATCAGATGATCACAACGATTTAATATCGCCCCCCGCTGGCTAAATGTGTAAAATCCTCGCCTCACAGGAGACATGCATTGGAAAACCTATACAACGTCCTTGGTGTTGCGCCAACTGCAACGTCAGATGAGATCAAAAAAGCATATCGTTTGCTTGCGATGCGCCATCATCCAGACAGGAATCAACACTCCAGTTCAGAGGTTCGGTTCAACGCGATCAAATCTGCATATGAATTGCTTTCCGACCCGAAGAAAAGGGCCGAATACAACCAAAGCCTGAACAATCGCATCATCGTCGATCCCGACAACGAAGCGCGTTCTTTGTGGTATTCGCTGTTTGATCGTTGTGGCATTGTCGTACCGCGGGACAGTCATTAATCGCAAATTTTCAGAACCTCCAATTTCCAGACAGCCCATGAATAAAAATATACATCACGAATTTGCGTTTCAATCGCGTGAGCTTGGCATCCAGATTGAGGACACGCTGGGAGATCCGCCTGATCGTAAAAATTATACGAGAGTCATCGCATCCCTGGTCGGTGAATTTGCCAAGGGTACCGAAATCGACGATGTGAATCTGCTAAGCTTTGCATTGGCCGACTATCTGCGTTTCGACGATCCGGCAGGATTGTTTGTCCAGTGCAAGCAATATGAAGGCGGCGATCCGGACAAGGTAATAACAATGGTATCTTGCGCGGACACCGAAGCCGCCAAAGCACTGGCCACAGTTGCCGCAAAAAACCCCGATCTGGCACGCAAAGCGATCATAACGGCATTTTTATTCAAGAACACCAAGCGCTGGTCAGACGAAGACAATTCACTCGAAGCACTTGAGGTTGAAGAGAACGACAGTAATATAGACGACGATGAAGACAAAGTCGCACCGGGTCAGGACTTCATGGATCTATTCGACACCCGAGAGGATGGAAATGGCTGACAACAATCATTTCCCGGCTATCAGCAGACAGGTAAGCGAGTTGGTATTGGCCGGATCTTCCGCACATGCGGAAGAGGCGATTAATGATACTGCCGAGCAATTCGGCGATTTGGCTGTAATCGAGATTCTGGATACGCTTGAACCACAGGTTGCCGCAATGCATCTATCCTCTTTTGATGGCGGAAAATTGTCTTTAGCGACACTATTGATCTCGCCCAAAGCCTGGGCAGAAAGTCTGGCTTTTTTCGCCGCAACCTGGGGCGAGGATATGATTGAAGACGAGCCGGAGGTATTAACCGAGTCCTTGTTCGCGCACATACACGGTGTTGTTTTTTCCAATGACGATGCAGAACGGCGCGCCAAACTGATTCACGAGGCATTATCGACCGATTGGGGAACGACGGCTTTTGCAGTGCTTTTCTCAACCGCTACCGATGAGATCATCGAACTTGCCAATGACATTCATTCGCGCGGGGCGCACAGTAGTGGCCAGACAACTTCCGATCACGATGTGATTCCGCTGGCGCTGGAGATTGCGCGCAGCGATTCGGACGCGTGGGATAGGGTTCTATTTGAACTGTTCCCAAGCTGGCAACCCGGTGAAAACCAGTTACGGGCACGGTCAGCAGAAGATGACGATGACAAGGATAATGGGGACTACGCCTTCGCCAGAACCACCCACGATTTGCTATTGCGCCTGCGAAAACAGGTGCCCGGTAAATCGGTCAAAAAACCGAGAAAAGGTGCACGGCCCAGCTTGGGTGAGGATATTTTCGCTTGATACAGAAAAGCAACAAACCCCACGCCAGCAAGGATCTCTCATGAAATTAGCACACGTTACCGCACGCACGCCGCAATTGGTATCGGCGCTTGAAGCGCTGGCTCGTCGTGCGAACAATCAAGAGGAAACCTTTATTCTGCTCGACGAACTCAGCGGCATTACCGTACTCGTCGCTCGAAGATTCACCAATGAGCGAACTGCTGACGGCATGCTCGATGCCTTTTACCTGACCGTGGGATGTATCTCCCTGGGGATCAGCCAAGCAACTATCCCGCAAGACAGTGAGACACAATTGTCATTTTTATTGCATCAGGGTGCGGAATATGTTTTCCGGATGGGATTTCGCCATATCAAGGAATTGTCCTGCCTGCCCTATACAGCATTTGTTTCCGAATTCGATAATGATTCGTTTGTTCAACAGCGGGACATCAAAGTGCTTTTCACCGAAATTTGCCGCGCCGACCCCGTTGCATCATGGGCTGGCGAGGATATCTATAGAAGAGAATTGCTGGATAGGCAAAGCAACCATAAGATTGTGGCCTGCGCAAAATGGCTGCGCCAAAAACATTATGCCGGGCCAATCAAGGATCCCGAACTCGATGCCCATGCGGTGATCTCGATCGCAATTATTTTTGCAATGGCCGGAGACGGGCCCATCGTTGCACGGTTCAGGCAGAAAGATGTCGAGACACTGATTCTAGGCGTGCGAAAAATACAACCGGATATCGATGTCGGCTGGGATGCTTTACTGAAAAAAGTCCCATCCCTGTATCACTCCATCCTGCAGGAATGTATGAATGAGTACAGAAACACGATCATCAGAAAAATCCAATCCCAAGCCAACATAAAAAGCATCATCTCAGAGCTACAGAACTCCTACGCCGGTGGCGAACTGGAAGTAGATTACGACTAGCAGCATCTACTGATTCGTCGTAACAGATACCCTCGATACAAAACTCGGCCTCTCTTCGAAAGCATAAAATCATTTTGTGAATCAAAAGAATTTGCCTAGGCAAACCTATCCCCAAATCGTGCCGTAGCATTGCATATGCTCACGAATAGCTTTCCCCTGTAAAATGGCCACGGCATCCTTAGACGAACTTGCCAACTCCGCCAGCCTGAAAATTTTCGCGCCGGAAATCTGCTTGACCATGCTGTCTACAGCGATTAGCTAGGGCGAGTCGATCAAAGTCCGTAACCATGTAGCTTTGCGGATGAAAAATTAAAGTTGAAATACATTTATCTTTAAACAATGCCTAAACATAACACCCCAGATCATGCGCGACTTGATCGTGTTGTAGCTGATGCGCGCAAGCAACGGGAGCTTCGCGAAGCCGGTTATAGGGAGCAGGCGCTCAAACTATTCCCCTGGATATGCGGCCGATGCGGTCGCGAGTTTTTCGGAGTGAGGTTGCGGGAATTGACAGTACATCACAAAGATCACAATCATGATAACAACCCGAAGGATGGCAGTAACTGGGAGTTGCTCTGCCTTTACTGCCATGACAACGAACACGCTCGAGTACTTGACGAGGCGGCTCGAAACAGGAAATCAACCGATCAAAAACTGGCGACTCACAATCCTTTTGCCGACCTGCAAACTTTGATTAAGAAAAAATCCGATTGAGTATGTCGCTAAAATCATTTATTGATTCCAACCATCAGTATAACCGTAGACTTTAAACTTGAGTCCCCAAGCGTTAACTTCTACAATCTTCCTTACTTTTGTTAGGCGAATTTTAGGATGAAGTGCAATTTTTAGTAACCCAGGTCAGATGGGCGGTATGCGTTAGCATCCATGCCTTTTTGACCGGTCAGTCGAAATTGCACTTCATCCTAAAATTCGCCGGGTCATTAAATTACGCTTCCTTTTTTATTAAAATTTGGGGCTGAAGTAGATTAGCTTAGATGTTAAGCTAATCAAATGAAGATAACTCACTGTAAGTTATTAAGAAAGCAGCAGTTAAGATTGCTGGAGTTTTTTGTGCTGGAAGTAACGGCCAGATCAGCGTCAAATATACTGGGTATCCAGCCCAATACCGCGATGCCGTTTTACAAAAAGATTAGGCAGGTAATCAGCCATCATGTGGAGCTGCAAGCGACGGAGATATTTGATGGCGCAGTTGAATTAGATGAGAGCTATTTTGGTGGTGCGCGTAAGGGTAAGCGAGGACGT
>Ga0224495_10003076_pt1 | contig 10432 bp, 14 predicted proteins | sample SF_Jul11_sed_USG_FD_168128 | JGI IMG/M metagenome (GOLD analysis project Ga0224495, IMG submission 168128) | Sediment microbial communities from San Francisco Bay, California, United States - SF_Jul11_sed_USGS_4_1 | ecosystem: Environmental > Aquatic > Marine > Sediment | place: USA: California...
GGACCCGGAATAACAGGATTGCTGATTACTCCTTCGACCCGGAGGGGAATTTCTCGTTCGGCATTCCGGATTACACGGATTTCGAGGGCGTGAAATACGACCCGGAGATCGGGATTTTCGGGCTAGATGTGACTGTCACTTTGAAGAGGCGTGGAAAGAGGATCACTCAGAGAAGGCTCCTGCAGCGGAAAGTCCCGCACGAGCACCGCGTCACAAAAGAAGAAGGGATAAATTTCGTGAGATCAAAATTCAACGTGGAGGTACTCGAATGAAGCCGAAGAAGAAGTTCGGCCGCGTTGTCGGCTGCACGAGATGCGGAAGAAAGCGTGGGATCATCAGACGCTACGGGATGCATCTATGCAGGCAATGCTTCAGGGAGATCGCTCCCCAGATAGGATTCAGAAAATACTCCTGAGGAGGGACACACCACATGCAACAAGATCCACTGAACGATGCAATGTCGTCCATCAGAAACGCCGAGAAGGTCGGCAAGTTGGAGTGCTTAATAGAACCCTCTTCAAAACTGATTGGGCATGTACTAAAAGTAATGCTGGAGAACAGCTACATCAAGAGATACGAGTTCGTTGAGGACAACAGGGCAGGCAAGTATAAAGTCGCGCTGAATGGACAGATTAACGAGTGCGGAGTCATAAGGCCCAGGTATTCCGTGAAGCTTGCCGAGCTCGAGAAGTTCGAATCCAGATACCTGCCGGCTCAGGACTTTGGTGTGCTCATTCTCACAACGACCAAGGGTGTTATGTCGAACGTGCAAGCGAAGGAGATGGGCATCGGCGGGAAGCTGTTGGCCTATGTCTACTGAGGTGAACTGAGATGCCGATTGCGGGAATAATTGAAAGGGAATTCGAGGTTCCTGAGAAGGTCCAGTTGACCGTGTCAGGAGATTCCATCACGGTGAAAGGACCCAAGGGCACGCTCATGAGAAAATTCGACCTCAGGAAAATAAAGATTCAGAAGACCAACGGAGCGAAATACGTCGTGAAGTGCGAATATCCGAGGATCAGGGACAAGGCGATGATTGGCACGATTGAATCGCATATCCTGAACATGATCCATGGAGTCATCGAAGGATACGAGTACAAGATGAAAATCGTCTACAGCCACTTCCCGATAAAAGCCACGGTCAAGGGCGAAACATTCGTCATCGAGAACTTCCTCGGGGAGCGAAGCCCCAGGAAGACAAGAATTGTCGGCGAGACAAAGGTCGCAGTGAAGGGAGATGAGGTCACCCTGTCCGGGATCAATATAGAGGACGTCGGACAGACTGCTGCAAATATAGAGTTGGCCACGAAAATAAGGGGATACGATCCAAGAGTGTTCCAAGATGGAATCTACATCACTCACAAAGGATGGAGGAGTGGGAAATGAGCGAGACAGAGAAGATAAGCGAGAAGCTCAAGGAGCTTCCACACATGACCGAAGAACATATGGAAGTTCTGCAAAAGCATGGGCTCACCACTCCGAAAAAGCTCCTGACAGTACTGCAAGACGAGAAAAAATGGAAGGAGATACATCCTGACCTCAAGGGCATCGGCCCGAAGACTGTGGAGCAGTGGAAGGAGATCCTCGAGGCGGACAAGGCGGAGCCAAAGAAGACTGAGGAGAAGCCTGCTCCGAAAAAGACAGTGAAAAAGGTCGCAAAGAAGCCTGTCGAGAAAAAAGAAGAAAAAAAGAAAAAGGAAGAGGCCGAGGAAGAGGCGGAAGAGAAAGAAGAAGTGGAGATAGTCGAGGAAGGGGAATACGTCCCAAATAAGAAGCCAAAGCTGTCTCCTGAGCTCAAATTCGCCCTCGCCAGCAGAAAAATTGTCAGCGACAACAGGCCTGAATTCTATCGGCAGGAATACGGCAGGTACAAGAGGCTTAGGACAGGATGGAGGAAGCCCAGAGGAATACATTCCAAGACTCGCATGAAAATGAGATACAGGAGACCGATGGTCTCGGTCGGGTACAGAGGACCGAGAGATGCGAGAGGCCTTCACTCATCAGGCTTCGAAGAGGTGCGCGTCTGCAACGTGAATGATTTGGAGAAAATATCCAACTTGGAGACGCAGGCTGCAAGGATTGCGCACAGCGTCGGCCAGAGGAAGAGAGAGAAGATCATCGAGAAGGCCGATGAGCTCGGCATCCGGGTACTCAACAGGAGCTGATCATAATGAATCTCAAGAATCAGAGAAGGATGGCTGCGCAGATACTGAAGTGTGGCGAGAATCGTGTCTGGATGGACCCAAACCGGCTGGAGGACATCGAGGACAGCATCACGCGCGCAGACATCAGAACACTCATCGCGTCCGGGACAATAGCTGCCGCACAGAAGAAGGGGGTCTCCAGGGGCAGGGCAAGATATGTCGCAAGCCAGAAAGCGAAAGGACGCAGGAAAGGACAGGGAAGCAGAAAGGGCACGGCGAACGCGAGGAAGCCCAGAAAGGAGATCTGGAAGCAGACGATTCGCCCCATCCGGAAAAGGCTGAAGGAACTGCGGGATTCCGGGAAGCTGTCACAGCGGATCTACAGGAATTACTATCTCAAGGCCAAAGGTGGAATGTTCAGGAGCGTATCGCATCTTGAATCGCACCTGAAGGTCGAAGGACATCTGAAGGAGGCATGAGAAAATGGCGCAAGGACCGAGATACAGGGTGCCTCTTAGAAGGAGAAAAGAGAACAGGACGGATTACAGGTCGAGGAAGGCGCTGATAGCAAGCGAGCTCCCGAGGGTCATCGTCAGAAAGAGCAACCGCCATGTGAGGATACAGATTGCTGGATATCATGAGGAGGGAGACAAGATACTTGTCTCCGCATTTTCCCAGGAACTGAAGAATCTGGGATGGGAGGGTAACTATGACACCACTCCGGCCGCATATCTTACCGGATTGATGGCTGGCGAGAGGGGTGTCAAGGCGGGCATTGGAGAAGCGGTTCTGGACATCGGCAGGCATTATCCTGCGAAAGGGTCGGTCATTTTCGCGGCTCTCAAAGGACTGATAGATGCGGGCGTTGAGATACCTCACGATGACGATGTGCTGCCATCCGACGACAGGGTCGGCGGCAAGCACCTCTCCGAAAATATGCAGACAAAGATTGAGGAAATCAAATCAAAATTACAGAAAGGGGGCGCTGAGTAACATGGCAGATTGGATACCAAGGACTCGACTCGGCAAAATGGTCGCGGAGGGGAAAATCACCACCATGAGCGATGCGCTGAAGAGCAGGCTGCCGGTCAGAGAACCCGAGATAATCGATATACTTCTTCCCGAGCTGGCCGATGAGGTCTTGGATGTCAATATGGTCCAGAGGATGACTGATTCGGGCAGGCGTGTGAAATTCGCCATCACGGTCGTCGTCGGCAATAAGGACGGGTTCGTGGGGATAGGTCGAGCAAAGGGTAAGGAGGTAGGGCCTGCAATCAGGAAGGCGATTGATGTCGCGAAGACTAATCTGATCGAGGTCAAGAGAGGTTGCGGCTCATGGGAATGCGGATGTGCAACTCCGCACTCACTACCTTTCGAGGTCATCGGCAAGAGCGGCTCAGTGGAAGTCACGCTGAGGCCTGCACCCAGAGGAACCGGTCTTGCGGTCGGAGACATCGCGAAGAGCGTTCTGCAGATGGCTGGCATTTCCGATGCCTGGGGTATGACAGGCGGGCACTCAAAGACAACGACGAATTACTCGCTCGCAGCATTCGATGCCCTGAGGAAAACCATGCTTGTCAAGGTAACCGACAATCAGCGCGACAGATTGAAGATCGTCTCAGGATCGATTGCAATACACGTCGCTCCTGCGGGTGAATCATCCGTGGAGCAGATGGAGGATGAAAAACCTGAGGCCGTGGTTGAGGATATTCCAAATGCCAAAGAGCTTGAGAAAGAGGGGGGAGAATAAGCATGGCACTGGCCGTCGTCAGAGTAAGAGGAATGCAACAGGCCGGGAGCAGGGTTCAGGATACTCTGCACCAGCTTCGTCTGAATCGTATCAATCATCTCGTCTTCGTCAAGCAGTCACCGAATGTCAAGGGAATGCTCGAGATTGTAAAGGATTATGTCACATGGGGAGAGGTGTCGGCCGAGATGATCGCAAAAGTTCTCTTGAACCGTGGAGAGGCAGTTGGGAAGAGGATAAAACTCAGCGACGATTTCATAAAGAGCAACAACGCGAAATACAAGTCGATAATCGCACTTTCGAAGGCGATACAGGCCGATGAGGCATCGCTGTCCGAGGTGAGTAACCTGCAGCCTGTCATCAGGCTGCATCCTCCGAAGGGGGGCTACGAGAACAACAAGAGATCATATGCATCGGGCGGAACGCTCGGATACAGGGGGAAGGACATCGAAATGCTTCTTGAGAAGATGACAGTGCCTCTAAAAGGAGAGCGATTCAAATGGTGAGCAGAACCAGCAAATTCAGAGGAAGCAGAATGCATGGACGAGGGAAGAAAGCCGGACGAGGAGCTGGCCTTCGCGGCGGCAGGGGAAATGCAGGATTGCACAAGCACAAGTACATCAGCGTGGTCAAGTACATGCCCGATCACTTCGGCCATCACGGGTTTAAGAGACCTCAATCAGTTGTCGCGTGTAATAGGACTATGAATCTCTCGGAACTTGAGCTGAACATCGATTCATTGATGAAAGAGGGATTCGCAGAAAAGAAAGATGGAAGGATAATCATAGACCTAACAAAGGCTGGAATAGACAAGCTTTTGGGCTCTGGTAAGATATCCACCCCCGTCGAAGTCATAGTGGATGATGCTTCAAAGAAGGCCAAGGAGAAGCTGGCAGAGGCCGGCGGCAAGCTCCTTGAAAAATGATCTTAGAAAATGGCCCTGAGAAAACTATTGGATCTTAAATTGACAAGGGCTAATAACAAGCGAAACATATCGGACTGGTGAGCATGGCGGACGATGAAAAGAAGAGCCTGCTGTACAAGCTGAAGCCAATAACTGATAGGCTGCCAGCTGTGACAAAGCCGGAAGGGCACGTTCACTTCCGGACCAAGATGACGTGGGTAATACTGATTCTCGTCCTTTATTTTGCAATGACCAACATAATGATCTACGGTCTTGAGACATCGGGAAACCTGGATCTTTTCGCTCAATACAGGGCGATCATGGCCGGCGCTCAGTTTTCGCTCATGCACCTCGGTATAGGACCCATCGTCACCGGCTCAATCATCATGCAGCTGTTCACCGGTGCCAAGATCATCAAGCTCAACCTGAAGGACTCGGACGACAAGGCGATGTATCAGGGAACTCAGAAGTTCCTCGTCATAATAATGATAATCGTAGAGGCAACACCGCAGGTGTTCGGCTTCCTTGAACCCTCAGGAAAATTCATTGCGAGCATGACTGGCGTTTTGCCCTTCATGTCAGGAGACTCCTTTGCCAGGCTCATCATCGTCCTTCAATTGTTTGGAGGATCCTATCTCGTGTTCCTGATGGATGAGGTCGTCTCTAAATGGGGGATCGGAAGCGGTATCAGCCTGTTCATCGCGGCAGGCGTATCTCAGGCGATATTCACCGGGAGCCTGAACTGGTATCCATTGAACGAAGCCATCCCGATGAGCATCGACAATCCGCCAGTTGGAACGATACCCAAAGTCATCTATCTTTGGACTAACTATGGATCCACCGACGTTATATCAGGAGGATATGAACGGATATTCCTGCAAAATCCCAATCCATTGATCGCCCTCATAGGGACTATCGTCATTTTCCTCTTCGTCACATATGCCGAATCCTCAAGGATCGAGCTGCCTCTCGCGCATGGCGGCGCAAGAGGAGCCAGGGGAAGGTATCCGATCAAGTTGATATATGCGTCAAACATCCCCGTCATCCTGATGGCGGCTCTGCTCGCGAACGTCAGCATGTTCTCGATGCTTTTCTGGCAGCATCCGAGCTTCATGAACTGGCCAATACTCGGCCACAACTGGCAGGTCGGAATGTATGTTTCAGATCCGACCTCTGGTAACCTACGAGTGGTCGGCGGAATGGCGTATTATCTCTCTTCCGTCAACGGTGTCGGCGACTGGCTTTTACCCCTACTTAGCGGTAGCTATCTTGGCCAATATAACGCCGGGCTGGTCGACCCAGCCTGGGCGAAGAGCACTCTCCAGATAAGCCTACATGTCATCATCTATGCTGGTGTAATGATTGGTGGATCCGTTCTCTTCGCGAAGTTTTGGATCGAGACTACTAACATGGGTCCCGAGGCGGTCGCTTCCCAGATAGAGTCGAGCGGCATGCAGATACCAGGATTCAGAAGAGATCCCAGAGTTTTACGGCGCGTGCTCGAAAGATACATCCCAGTGGTCACAGTCATTAGCGGAGCTGTTGTCGGCGCGCTGGCAGCCGGAGCCGATCTAATCGGAACTGTAGGTAATGCAAGCGGCACAGGAGTGCTGCTAGCCGTAGGCATCTTAATCAACTTTTACGAGGCTATCGGTAGAGAACAGATGATGGAGATGCACCCGGTCCTCAGGGGATTCTTCGGAGGTGAATGATCGTGCCGAACCCGCCTCCTGGTCGTCCTGCAGCCCCTCAATCCGCCAATGCGGGCAATCAATTGCTCATACTGATGGTGATGTTCTTCGCCATCATGATATTGTTCACTCCGGATATCAGAATAGCCATCGGGACGGCACTGAACTACGTCTTCCTGCCTGCCATCGGGTTTGGGGGAAATCTGCCAATCGTCACTCTCTTGATTGCGGGAATGCTGATGATCCTATTCTCCACAATCGTCAGACATTTCTTTGTGAATTGGGTTGAGATGGCGAGGAACCAGAGAATCGTTTCAGCTTTCAATAAGGAGTTCAGAAAGGCCCGCTTAGACAACAACATGTACAAGATTAAAAAGCTGACAGAGGTCCAGAAAGAGGTCATGGCGAAATCCATGTCGGGAATGCAGACCCAGATGAAGCTGATGCCGGTAACGATGATCGTAATTATTCCGATTTTCGCGTGGTTATTCTTATTTGTCACCCAGCATGTGACGACGTCCACATTTTCCGTCCCCTGGGGCCAAGCGACAGACCTGCTCGGCACAAATCTTCTGCCCAACTGGATACTGCTCTATTCACTGCTCACATTACCCTTCGGTCAGGCCATTGCCCGTGTTCTGAAATATTTTAGTTTCAGAAAGCGCCTTCAGGAGCTTGAGAAGGGCAAGGGTGTTGCAGATGCGAGTTACCATTAGCGGACCTCCTGGCAGCGGAAAGACAACCGTGGCTGAGATGGTCGCTGAGCGTTTTGGAATGAAGCTGCTTCTGACTGGTCAGATATTCAGGGAACAGGCAGAAAGAGCAGGCATGAATGTGCATGATTATAACCGACTTGCGGAGAAAGACAGTTCAATTGACAGAAAACTAGATGAGGAGATACTGAGAAAAGCCTCTACGCTGGATAATGTTGTCATCGAAGGAAGGTTGGCTGGTCATCTATTTTATCTCAAGAAGATCGATTCATTCAGGGTCTTTCTTACAGCGGCTGCGGGAATCAGGGCGGAAAGGATTGCAAAACGGGAAGACACCAGCCAGGAAGACGAACTGGATACGATCGAGAAACGTGAGGAATCGGAGAGAAAGAGATATCTCGAATACTACGGGATCAATATTTCGGATATGTCAGTATATGATCTCGTGATAGATAGCAACGAAATTTCTGCGATTGAAGCCGCAGACATTATTGCGAATGAAATCACGAAGGAATCTCGGTGAGAATGCTCATGCTACGCAAGTCTAAAATGACGATCGATTCAAGATACGGAAAGAGCCCTGAGGAGCGTTCGATAGAGGAGCTTATCACGAATGGCATTGTCATAATCGACAAACCGATGGGGCCGAGCTCCCACCAGATCGCTGCATGGGTAAGAGACATGCTCGGAGCAGAAAAGGCAGGACATGGAGGGACTTTGGACCCGAGAACTACAGGTGTTCTTCCTATAGGCCTTGGAAACGCTGTTCGCGCAATGGATTACATTCACGAAGCTGGCAAGAGATATGTGGGGATAATGAAATTGCACGCTGATGTGCGTGAAGAGGATTTGAAAAGGATTGTCAAAGACTTCACGGGGGAGATCTTTCAGACGCCTCCTGTGAGATCTGCGGTAAAGAGAAGAATGCGCACCCGCAGAATTTTTTCACTGGATATTATGGAACGAGATAGAAGGAATGTATTATTCGATGTAAAATGCGAGGGCGGCACATACATCAGAAGCCTCTGCGTCGACATCGGTGATGCCCTAGGCGCAGGAGCGCATCTGCAGGAACTAAGAAGAACACAGGCAGGACCGTTCAGCGAGAAGGATTCAATCTCTCTTCATACGCTGAGAGATGCAGTAGAGTATTGGCACGAAGCGAATCCAAGGGAAATCAGGAAAATTCTTTCGCCAGTGGAGATTGTATTCTCCGGCTGGAAAAGAGTGATCGTGAAGGATTCTGCAGTCGCCGCAATATGTCACGGAGCGAGCCTTGCTCTTCCAGGAATCGCCGAGCTTTCAAAGAACATAAATCAAGGCGATAAGGTCGCCATAATGACAGGAAAGGACGAAATAATTGCGACTGGCATCGCATCTATGAGTTCCGCGGAGCTAATCGAGAAGAAGGACGGCATAGGGGTAGTCCTAGAGAGAGTCTTCATGGCTCCGTCCACATACCCAAAGAGCTGGGCTTCAAAAACTTAGCAATGCTTGACTCCCAGCTCTGGTTCCTGAATATAATTCAAGAAGATTTATTAGATTGTGAATCGTTATCTGATGCTCCCAGAACTGAGCCGGGGATTTCAATAAGATAACTTATTGATTGGAGATTTAATGACTCGAGAACTGAGGTGTGTGCGGTGATATCGGATAATTATTTCCAATCTCTAATTGAGAATACCTCTGACATAATCGCAGTCGTAGATAGAAATGGTATTCTCACCTACGTAAGCCCCTCAGTCGAAAAGGTCCTTGGTTATGAACCGGAGGAGATGATTGGAAAGGAATTCGTTTCCTTCCTTTATCCAAGAGACGCTGACCCTATCATAAGGAAATTCGGTTCAATGCTAACTGAAATCACCTTTATCGAATTGGGAGATTTTCGAGCTATCACCAAGGATGGAAATGTCCGTATTTTCATAGGCAAGGGAAAGAGAATAACGAACGACAAAGGAGAGATCCAGATAGTGGCCAATGCGACAGACATAACGGTCATGAGAAGGACTGAGAACGAATTGAAGGAGAGCCTCGAAAGATATAAACTGATAACCGAGACCTCCCAGGATTCAATCTACGTGCTCGATCTGGATGGCACATTACAATACATAAATCCTCACGGAGCAAGTCTTTTCGGAAAAAGACCTGAAGAACTCATCGGAAAAAAATGGGAGACTCTGTTCCCCACATTTGCCGGCGCAAAACAGAAGGTATCCATTGGAAGGGTAATCCGCGAGAAGATACCGATAATAGTGGAAGAGGAAGCGCGCTTCCCGGTTGGCAACATGTGGATCAACACCTGGCTGATACCGGTTATAATCGATAACAAAGAAGTGAGATCAATATTCGGGGTATCAAGAGACATCACCGCGAAGAAGGAAGCAGAGATAGAGCTGCAGGATCGGAGCCTCACAGCCGAGGAGGCGAAAATCAAAGCTCAGACATATTTCGACTATCTCGCACATGATATTGCTAACCTCGTATCGCCCATAATGAACTATTCTGAAGCAATTATAGAAATGGGGAATGTTCCGCCTGAAGCGGCGAATTACGCGGGGAAGATAATCTCCCAGATAAAGGAGATAGCAACGTTTCTATTCAATCTCAGACTGCTCGCGGAAGCTGAAAAAGTACCGATTGAGGAGGCCGAGAGTCTTGACCTTGCGGACACTATAAGAGATATTGTCAAGAGCATTGAGGAGCGTTATACCGATAGGAAATTCAGAATCCATCTTGAAATTCCTAAAGATAAAAGCGTGAAGGTAATCGGCGGAAAACATCTAAGAAATTCTCTCGTCCTCGAATTCGACCGTGCAGCGCAATTTGCAAAGAATAGAGATATAGACATTCATTTCAGGATCGTCCCGATCAAGGACGAGAGCGATCTCGACCTTTGGCAGATAAGATTGGACATACCGAATTACAGCATACCGTCCAGGATTAGGGAAAGCTTCTCAATTCCTTTCAATCCCGATAGAAGGAAGGTCCCTTATCATTCGACAAGAAATTTATCGTTCCTAGCGTCGATCGCGGAGCACTTCGGCGGACATATCTGGTTCGAGGATCTGGATGAGACTGACCCATCAAAAGGATCAGCAATGGTCATTAACCTTCTCAGAACATTCAGATGAGCAGCCCGATTTCGATTCTCTAGCGAATCCTCTCGAGAGAAAATGCACCAAGAATCAGTGATGCATTTGTGTGTTTGAACTCGACCCAATCCCTAGTCTGCA